>Ga0207675_100001409_pt1 | contig 24039 bp, 22 predicted proteins | sample KBSSwiS42_FD_184305 | JGI IMG/M metagenome (GOLD analysis project Ga0207675, IMG submission 184305) | Switchgrass rhizosphere microbial communities from Kellogg Biological Station, Michigan, USA - KBS Switchgrass S4-2 (SPAdes) (version 2) | ecosystem: Host-associated > Plants > Roots >...
TCCGCCGCCCAGCATCTGCTGCACCTGCACGCCGTCGATCTTGGCGTCGGCCTTGTACTTCTTGGCGTTGGCGAGGATCGTGTCGTAGCCCTTGGCGACTTCGTCGGCGCTCTTGAGGCCCACCAGCACGCCGCCGGCTTCGGTCTTGTGAAGGATGTCGGGCGACACGATCTTCAGCACCACCGGAGCGCCCATCTTCTGCGCCAGCGCACTGGCCTCGGCGGCCGACTTGGCGACGCCTTCCTGCGGCACCGGAATGCCGTACGCATCGCAGATGAGTTTGCCTTCGGGCGCTGTCAGTGCGGTGCGCTTGTCGGCGCGCACGCGATCGAGGATTTGCCTCACGGCGGCCTTGTCGTATGCCATGGTTCGTCTCCGTTTCGGATGGCCTCATTCAAAGAGCTGATCGGGCGCCCAGGCGGCGCACAGCTGCGCAAAATTCTGCGCGGTCGCTCGGCAGGAAACCATTGACTGCGGTCAAGTTTCCAAAATCGAAAGCGCAGTGGCCCGCATGGCGCGCAGGGTCGGCTGCATAGAATCGATGCAAGCCACAACACAGTGTGCCGACGTGCGGCCCGCTCGGGTCGGCGCGCGATGCGCACCCGGGGAGCACATGAAGATCGCGATCATCGGCGCCGGTGCCATCGGCGGCTATCTCGGAGCCAAACTGGCGCTGGCCGGCGCCGACGTGACCTTCCTCGTGCGCGGCGCCAGCCTGCAGGCGATCCGTGCCCAGGGAGTGCGGCTGATCGCGGCCGATGGCAGCGAACAGGTGGCGCGCCAGGTGCGCGCCAGCGACGACTATCGCCACGCCGGCGTGCACGACGTCGTGGTGCTGGCGATGAAGGCGCATCAGCTCGGCGCGGTGGCCGACAGCGTGCCGCTGCTGTGCGGGCCCGAGACGGTGATCGTGCCGATGCAAAACGGCATCCCGTACTGGTACTTCCACAAGCTGCCCGGCCGGTTCGAGGGCCAGGTGCTGCACAGCGTCGATCCCGAGGGCCGCATCGCGCGCGCGATCGGGCCTCAGCGCGTGCTCGGCTGCGTGGTGTATCCGGCCAGCGAGCTGGTCGCCCCCGGCGTGGTGCGCCACATCGAGGGCGACCGCTTCCCGCTGGGCGAGCCCGACGGCTCGATCAGCGCGCGCGCGCAGCGCGTCAGCGATGCGTTCCAGAGCGCCGGCTTCAAGGCGCCGCTGCTGAGCGACATCCGCGCCGAGATCTGGCTCAAGCTGTGGGGCAACCTGGTGTTCAACCCGGTCAGCGCACTGACGCGCGCGACGCTCGCGGACATCTGCCGTTTCGAGCCGACGCGCCAGCTGGCCGCCTTGATGATGAGCGAGGCGCAACAGGTGGCGGCCGAGCTCGGCGTGACGTTCCGGGTGTCGATCGAGCGCCGCATCGCGGGCGCCGAGAAGGTCGGCGCGCACAAGACCTCGATGCTGCAGGACATCGAGGCCGGCCGCGAGCCCGAGATCGAGGCGCTGGTCGGCTCGGTGGTGGAGCTGGCGCGCCTGACCGGCACGCCGACGCCGCACATCGACGCGGTCTACGCGCTGACGCGGCTGCTCGGGCGCTCGGTGGTCGCGGCGGCCTGAGCCGCGGGACCGAGCCCCGACGCACTGCAGCGCTGCCGGCTAACCCGGGTACCAGATCTTGCGCGGGTCGTCGGGGGAGCGCTCGTATGCCCAGGCCGCGTCCACCAGACGCTCCAGGTCGTAGCGCGGACGCCAGCCCAGCAGGAACTTCGCCTTGCTGTTGTCGAGCCACGTCGAGTGGTACGGCTGGCGGATCGGCACCAGCGGACAGCCGCGGGTGCGGGCGAGGTACTCGCCGAGCTTCGCGTAGTCGACCGGCTCGTCCATGCACACGTTCATCAGCTGCTGACGCGCGCGCGGATGATCCAGCGCCGCCAGGATTGCGCTCGCCAGATCGTTCACATGCACGAAGTTGCGCAGCACGCCGGCACCCTGCCGGTCCAGCAGCACCGGGATTGCCCCGCTGGCGACGTGAGCGGCCGCGGTGTCGGCGTCGACGAGGTCGCACCAGCGCGGCGCGCCGAACACGTCCGCGCCGAAGCTCAGGTGGCAGCGCAGATCGTCTTTCTCCATGATCCACGGCGCGCGCAGGCAGCAACCGTTGAAGTCGTACTGGATGTGGTACTGCTGCAGCATCGCCTCCTCGAGCACTTTCGACAGCGCATAGCAGCCTGGATAGGCGCTGGGTGGCTGCGTCTCGACCACGGGCACCGGATGCGCGTAGTGGAAGTGTCCGATCGCGGCATCGCCGCCGATCAGGATGAACTGGCGGAACGTGACGCTGGTGCGGCAGCCTTCGAGCAACCAGAACAGGCCCTTGACCGCGACGTCCATCGCATCATCGGGCGTCTCCTTGCAGGTGGCCAGGTGCACCACGTGCGTGACGCCGGCGAGCGCACGCTGCACGGCGTCGCGATCCTGGATGGCACCGAACACCGACTCGATCCGATCGCGCGTCGGCAAGGCACGCGCATGGCACAGCGCACGCACGCGCCAATGGGCGAAGTCGCCATCGGCGAGCAGTCGTTCGATGAAGTGGCGGCCGACCTTGCCGGTGGCTCCGGTGACGAGAATCAGCGGGTCGGATGCGTTCACGGTCGTGGCACCTGCTGCGACGTAGCGGCGGCATCGTACGCGGCGCCGGCATGCTCGGGCGCGCCGCGCGATCGCCGGGCCAGGGCCAGCGAGCGCTCACGATATCGCGAGTACTGCTGGTCGGCCAGCACACCGAGCAGGATCACTGAACCCATCACCGCGAAGTTCAGCGAACTGGGAATGCCGAGCAGGTTGACCAGGTTCTGCAGGATCTGCAGCAGGATCGTGCCGAGCACCACCCCGATGATCGAGCCCTCGCCGCCGCGCAGCGAAAAACCGCCGAGCACCGCGGCAGCGATCGCATACAACTCGTAGAAGTTGCCGTGCACGGCAGGGGAAATCGAGCGCGTGTACATCGCCAGCAGGATCGCGTTGAAGGCCGTCAGCCCGCAACAAATCACGTAGGCGGTGATCGTGATGCGCGCGGTGCGAATGCCGGAATAGCGCGCCGCCTCCTCGTTCTTGCCGATCGCGAACAGGTAGCGGCCCAGCACCGAGCGGTGCAGCACCACGCCGGCCACGACAGTGACGATTGCCAGCGCGATCAGCGTGTGCGGCACCGCGATCGTCGGACCCTCGTGGCCGAGCAGCCGAGCCAGCGGCGCGAAGATTTCCGAGCGCCCGGCGGTCAGCCACTCCAACGTCGGAAAGCTCGCGCCGAAGCCGAAGCCGACGGTCGCGTCCTGCGTGTAGTAGCGGGCGGTGCCGCGGTAGATCAGCAGCGCACACAGCGTCACGACGAACGCCTGCAAGCCCACCTTGGCGATCAGCACGCCGTGCACCAGGCCCATCAGCATGCCCGCGGCGATGACGATCAGCGTGGCGAGCACCCAGTGGATCTCGACGTTGACGATCAGATCGATGAACAGCACGCCGAGCAGCGCGACGACTGCGCCCACCGACAGCTCGATGCCGGCCGTGACGATGACGAAGGCCTGGGCGATCGCCAGGATGCCGAACAACCCCACCTGATTGGCGGTGTTGGAGATGTTGGCCGCCAGCAGGAAGCGCGGGTTGATGATCGCCACCACCGTGCCGACCACCAGGATCAGCACCAGCAGACCGATGTCCTTCTTGAAGATCACCTTCGGGTCTCCATGGCGTGCTGGCGTTCAGGCAGCGCCGCGCCGACGGCCAGTTGCAGCACGTTGTGTTCGCTGAATTGTGGGCGCTCGAGGTGCCCGCTGATGTGGCCCTCCCGCATCACAGCGATGCGATCGCATACCCCGATGACCTCTTCCATGTCCGACGAGATCATGAGGATGGCCACACCCGAATCGGACAGGTTTCGCAGCAGCGAATAGATGTCGCTCTTGCTGCCGACGTCGATGCCGCGCGTCGGTTCGTCGAGGATCATCACGCGCGGCGCCATCGAGAGCCACTTGGCCAGAACGACTTTCTGCTGATTGCCGCCAGACAACACGCCCACCGCCGTGGTGACGCTCGGCGTTCGGATACCGAGGTGCTCCTTCTGCCGCCGCGCGTTGTCGCGCTCCGCCGCGCCGGCCACGATCAGACGGCGCGCGAAGGCGCGCAGATTGGGCAGCGAGATGTTCTCGGCCACCGACATGTCGAGTAGCAGCCCTGAGCGCTTGCGATCTTCAGGCACGAAGTACAGGCCGCGCTCGATCGCTGCGCGCGGCGAGCCGGCGACGATCGGCGCGCCGGCGATGCGCACCGAGCCCGAGATCAGTGGATCGATACCGAACAACGCACGGGCCAGCTCGGTGCGCCCCGACCCAACCAGACCTGCCAGGCCGAGAATCTCGCCTTGCCGCAGCGTCAGATCGATGGTTTGGTCGGGATAGGCGGTCGTGCGGACATCGGTGGCCTCCAGCGCGACGGCGCCTGGCGCACGCGCCGGCGCGACGTAGATCTCCTTCAGATCCCTGCCGATCATCAGTCGGATCATCGCGGCGTGTCCGATGCCGTCGCGTTCCAGCCGGCCGGCAACCTTGCCGTCACGCAGCACGACCACGCGGTCGGCGCAGCGTTCGACTTCGCCCAGCCGGTGTGAGATGAAGATGACACTCACGCCGTCGGCCTTCAGGCCGGCGATCACGCGCAGCAGCCGGTCGGTCTCGGCGATGGTGAGGCTCGACGTCGGTTCGTCCATGATCACCAGGCGTGCATTGAGCGACAGCGCCTTGACGATCTCGACCAGTTGCCGCTGCGCGAGCGACAAGCGATCGACCATCGAGTCGGGGCCGAAGTCACACCCGAGGCGATCGAGAAACGGCTTCACCCGCTGATGCAGCGCCGCGTTGTCGACCAACTTCAGGAAGCCGCCGGTCAGCACCTCGCGGCCGAAGAAGACATTGGCCGCCACGTCGAGGTTGTCGAACAGGTTCAGTTCCTGATGGACGAAAGCGATGCCTGCGGCCATCGCGTCCTGCACCGTGAGCGCACCATGCTCGACGCCGTCGATGCGGATGACGCCCGAATCGGGCGCGATCACGCCGGCCAGCACTCTCATCAGCGTCGACTTGCCGGCCCCGTTCTCGCCGACCAGGCCGATGGCCTCGCCGCGCGCGACCGACAGGCTGACCGCGTCGAGCGCGACCACGCCGGGATAGGTCTTGCGGATGTCGATCAGTTCGAGCAGCGGGGCCGTCATGCCGTCTTGCCGGGGCGGACAACGACCGTGCCGGGCGCGCCCGGCACGCGTCGATTGCGCCGTCGTCGGCGCGGCAGCGCCGGTCGGCACACGCGGGCGAGCCCGCTCACTTCCCCATCATCTTCTTCAGGTCGGTGGTGAACGCCTCGACGTTTGACTGGTCGATGACCTTGCCCGGCACGATGATGATGCCGTCCCTCGGCACGCCCGACTTGTTGCCTTCGAGGTAGCCGGCCATCAGCTTCATGCCGCGGTAGCCCCATTCGAACGGCTGCTGCACAACCGTGCCGACGATCGAACCTTCCTTGACGCCGCCCAGCGTGATCGGGTCCTCGTCGAAGCCGATCACCTTGATCTTGCCGAGCTTGCCGGTCTCCTTCAGGACCTCGTAGATGCGCGGCGTGTTGTACGAATAGAAGCCCACCAGGCAGGCTACATCGGGATTGGCTGCCAGCGCGTCTTCGACGTTGCGCTTGGCGCGGCCCTGATCGATCTCATCGCCACGCACGTCGGTCAGCTGGACCTTCGAGCCTTTGATCACTTCGCGCACGCCCTCGATCCGCTCACGGGCGTTGTCTGCGCCAGGCAGGCCGACGAAGCCGATGCACTTGCCGCCCTGAGGCAGCGCCTTCAACATCAGTTTGCCGGCGTCCTTGCCAAGGTCGACGTTCGAAGAGCCGATGTAGGCGACGCGCTTGGACTTCGGCGCATCGGAGTCGGTGGTGAACAGCAGGGTCTGACCGGCGATCTTGTTGAGGCCGTCGGTCTGGTTCTTCGGGTCGACCGAGCTCACCATGATGCCGGCCACGCCGGCGGCCACCAGGTCCTCCATGACCCGCTGCTGAACCGCGGCCGCGGCCTGCTCGGGGTACTTGAACTGCAGGGTGTATTTCGGCAGCTCCCCTTGGGCCTTCTTGACGCCGGCCTCGGCGATCTTCCAGAAGTCGGACGCGCCGTTCACGACGAACGCCAGCGTCTTCTTCTCCTGCGCGGCTGCGCCCGTCGCGATGCCCAGCGAGAGGGTGATGGCGGCGATGATCGACCTGCCGGTGCCGGGCGCATTGCACATGCGTTTCATGGGGCCTTCTCCAAGTTGCTGCAGGCAGCCCGCCTGCCGAGGTTCAGCCGTTGCAGCGGACTCTGTGCGGTGTCCACCGCAAAGCCGGTCCGGGCTGATGGTTTCGGGGTCCGTCATCCCGCGACACCCGCCGCTCGACAGGTTCGCTGGCGCACGCATCACGGCGCGCCACATCAATTCGCAACACCGAGTGGATCGACGCAGGCATCGGGCGAGGCCGGGCACCGGGCGTCATCATGAGGTGCGCACCTCAGAATTGCCGTGCTGGTTTTCCCGCATGACCGTGGTGCGCCGCCGCGCCACGCAAGGACGCATCCGCGCTCGCCGCGGGCGCAGTCATGCCATGAGGTACGCACCTCATTTCGCTCGTATGATGGTTCGATGAGCGATGGTCAGCGCGTCAATCTGCACGACGTGGCATCGGCGGCCGGCGTCAGCCTCGCGACGGTGGACCGCGTGCTGCACGGCCGTGGCGGCGTGCGTGCGCACACCGTTGCGCACGTGAAAGCCGTCGTGCAGCGCCTCGGTTACCGGCCCGATCCCGCTGCAGCACGCCTCGCCCGCAAGCGCCACACCCGCTTGGCCGTCGTGCTGCCGAGCGGCACCAACACGTTCGTCGACATGCTCGACAAGCAGGCTCAGGCGATCGCGCCGTGGCTGGCAGAGCAGCGCGCCACGGTGGCCGTGCAGCGCGCCGACGTGTTCTCGCCCGAAGCCCTGGCACGGCATCTGGCCTCGTTGCGGGGGCGCTGCGAGGCAGTGGTCGTGATGGCGCTCGATCACCCGCTGGTGCGTGCCGCGATCGATGACCTGGTCGCGCACGGCATCGTCGTGGTCACCCTGGTGTCTGACGTGCCAGGGTCGCGGCGCAGCCGTTTCGTCGGCATCGACAACGTGGCCGCCGGGCGCACAGCGGCCTCTCTGCTCGGGCGCTTCGTGGGCGCCCGCCCCGGGCGCATCGGCATCGTGATGGGCAGCCGTGCGTTGCGCGATCATGCCGAGCGCCTGTTCGGTTTCGAGCAAGTGATGGCTGCCGAGTTCGCGTCGCTGCGGCTGCTGTCGCCGATCGAGGGGCACGATCTGTCGCGACGCACCGAGCCGCTGGTGACGCACCTGCTGCAATCCGAACCGGACCTGGTCGGGCTCTACAGCATCGGGGCGGGCAACCGTGGCATCCAGGCGGCGCTCGAACGCAGCGGCCGCGCCGCGCGCATCGTTTGGATCTGTCACGAGCTGACGCCGCATGCGCGCCAGGCGCTGCTGACCAACGTGGCCGATGCGGTGATCAACCAGGACGCGGGCCACGAAATGCGCTCGGCGTGCCGGCTCGCGCTGTCGGCGCTCTCGGGCGATCGCGTGCTGCTCGATCAGGAACGCATCCGCATCGACATCTTTCTGCGCGACAACTTGCCGTGATGCCGCTGCGCGCGTTGGCGTGCAGGCCATCGTCACGGCGCGAAACGGTCAGGGGAAACCACCAGCTTTTCCCTTGAGGTGCGCACCTCATAATCGGCGCCCGGATGGGACAGGCCGCGCCGTGCGCGCAGGGTCAGCGCAGATACGCGCGGCATCGTGCTCGGTGGCCGAGGCCGGCCACTGCGGACCACAACGTGCAACAGAGAGGAACAGCGATGAAGAAGGCAATGCTGACGATGGCGGGCGTCGCGCTGGTCGCGCTGACGTTCGCGGGTCCTGTGCTGGCCCAGAAGAAGACGCTGGCCGTGGTAGTGAAGGGCCTCGACAACCCGTTCTTCACCGTGCTGGGAGATGGCTGCGCCAAGTGGAACAAGGAGAACGCGAACTCCGAGTACACCTGCCTGTACACTGGCCCGGCCTCCAGCGCCGATGAAGCCGGCGAAGTTCAGATCGTCGAAGACCTGATCAACAAGGGCGTCGCCGGCATCGCGATCTCGCCGTCGAACGCGCCGGCGATGGCCAACATGCTGAAGGCCAAGAAGCCGAAGATGCCGATCATGACGATCGACGCCGACTTGGCTGCGGCCGACCGCTCACTGCGCGCGACCTACCTCGGTACCAACAACTACGACATGGGCGTGTTGATGGCCAAGCACCTGAAGGAGCTCAACCCGAAGGGCGGCACGGTGTGCATGCAACTCGGCAACGTCGCGGCTGACAACATCAACGCGCGCGCTGCCGGGTTCCGCGACACCATCGCCGGCAAGAAGGGCGTCACCAAGCTCAACGGCGACGGCGGCTGGACGGAGGTCGCCGGCTGCCCGCTGTTCACCAACGACCAGATCGACCTCGCCAACCAGCAGATGGCCGACGTGTTCACCAAGAACCCGAAGCTCAACGCCTTCATCCTGGTGGGTGGTTGGGCGCAGTTTGGCCCGCAGGCGTATGCGCAGGTGACCGACCAAGTGATGGCCAAGCTCAAGAGCAAGGAGCTGATCATCATCGCGGGCGACACGCTGCCACCGCAGCTGGCTGCGCTGAAGGCCGGCCGCAGCCATGCGCAGATCGGCCAGCGGCCGTTCGAGATGGGCTACAAGGCACCGACCGTGATGATCGACCTGATCAACGGCAAGAAGGTGGCCGACCCGCTATACACCGGGCTCGACGAATGCGTGCCGACCAACCTCGACAAGTGCCCGGCCAAATGACGCGGCAGCGCGTTTGATCTGATCGATCAAGGGCGCCCGTTGGCGCCCTTGTCTTGTCGAGCCCACATGGCGGCCGTTCTCGAGCTCAGCGGCATCTCCAAGCACTTCGGCGCCATCCAGGCGCTGATCGAGGTGTCGTTGTCGCTGCACGCCGGCGAGGTGGTCGGTTTGATGGGCGACAACGGCGCCGGGAAGTCGACGCTGGTGAAGATCGTCGCGGGCAACTACCCGCCCAGCGGCGGCACGCTGACGATGGGCGGCCGCCCGGTGGCGTTTCACAAGCCCACCGATGCGCGCGTGGCCGGCATCGAGATCGTCTATCAGGACCTCGCGCTGTGCGACAACCTGAGCGCGGCCGAGAACGTGTTCCTCGGCCGTGAGCTGCTGCGCGGCGTCGGGCCGCTGCGCGTGCTCGACTACCGCACCATGTTCCGGCGCGCCGGCGAATTGTTCGCCGAGCTCAAGTCCGAGACGCGGCCGCGCGATCTGGTGCGCAGGATGTCGGGCGGCCAGCGCCAGGCGGTGGCGATCGCGCGCACGCGGCTGGCCGAGCCGAAGATCGTGCTGATGGACGAGCCCACCGCGGCCATCAGCGTGCGCCAAGTGGCCGAGGTGCTCAACCTGATCCGCCGCCTGCGCGAGGCCGGCATCGCGGTGGTGCTGATCAGCCACCGCATGCCCGACGTGTTCGCGGTGGCCGATCGCATCGTCGTGCTGCGGCGCGGCCGCAAGGTGGCCGACAAGCCGGTCGCGGCGAGCTCGCCCGAAGAAGTGACCGGCCTGATCACCGGCGCCATCGAGGCGGCGTAGGCGCACGACCATGGCCGTCAACACCAGCCTCGAGGAATCGATCGCACGCCGCGCGCACGGTAACTGGCTGAGCTGGCTGGTCAGCCAGCAGACGTTCTGGGTCTCCGTCGCGGCGGTGGTGGCGTTCGTCGTTTTGGCATTCACCAGCGACGTGTTCGCGACCCAGCAGAACCTGTTCAACGTGACGCGCAACTTCGCGTTCGTCGCCATCATCGCGATCGGCATGACCGCGGTGATCGTCAGCGGCGGCATCGACCTGTCGGTGGGCGCGGTGCTGGTGCTGTCGGGCATGGTGATCGGCATGACGATGAACGCGGGCCTGTCGATCTGGCTGGCGGTGCCTCTGGCGCTCGGCGTGTCGCTGGTGGTGGGTGCCATCAACGGGCTCATGATCGCCTACGTCGGCGTGCCGCCGTTCGTGGTCACGCTGGGCATGCTGTCGATCGCGCGCAGCCTGGCGATGGTGCTGTCGAACAACCGCATGGTCTACGAGTTCGGCCCCGATCAGCCGAAGCTGCTGGCGCTGGGCGGCGGCTTCGTCGACCTGCCGCTGCCGCTGCTCGATGCGATCCGCATTCCCAGCCCGGTGCTGTTCCTGCTGGTGCTGCTCGTGCTCACCGCGTACGCGTTGCGCTGGACGCGCTGGGGCCGCTACGTGTTTGCGATCGGCGGCAACGAGGGCGCCGCCACACTGACCGGCGTGCCGGTCAAGCGCATCAAGATCAGCGTCTACATGTTCTGCAGTTTCACCGCCGGCATCGCTGGGGTGCTGGAGGTGGGTTGGCTCGGCACCATCACCACCGGGCTCGGCCAGGGCATGGAGCTGACGGTGATCGCCGCCGCGGTGATCGGCGGCGCCAACTTGTCGGGCGGCATCGGCACCGCGTTCGGCGCGGTGGTGGGTGCCGCGCTGATCGAGGTGATCCGCAACAGCCTCACCTTGTTGGGCATCAGCACGTTCTGGCAGGGCACGTTCGTCGGCAGCTTCATCATCGTCGCGGTGCTGTTCGATCGCCTGCGTGCCCGCGGGGCCAACGAATAGCCGCGTGGCGAATCGCGCGAGAATGCGCGCGATGACGACGCCCCAGAAGCCAAGCCTCGACGGCCGGCCGGACGAAGCCGGCGGCTTGAGCTACCCGTGCGGCGAGGCGCCGGAGAGTGGCCACGGCAAGGAGATCGTGCCCGGCGTGCGCTGGTTGCGCATGCACCTGCCGTGGGCGCTGGCGCACATCAACCTGTACGCGCTGGCCGACGAGGGCGGCTGGGCCATCGTCGACACCGGCGCGCAGACGCGCGAGGCGCTGGCCAACTGGACGCGCGCGCTGGCCGCCGAGGACGCACTGCAGGGCCGGCGCATCACGCGCGTGCTCGTCACCCACATGCACCCCGACCACGTCGGCATGGCCGGTTGGCTGACGCGGCGCTTCGAGGCGCGGCTGTGGATGACGCGGCTCGAATACCTGATGTGCCGCTCGCTGGTGGCCGACACCGGCCGCGAGGCGCCCGACGATGCGATCCGCTTCTACAAACGCGCCGGCTGGAACGACGAGGCGCTCGAGCACTACCGCGTGCGCTTCGGCAGCTTCGGCCGCGTGGTGCACACCTTGCCCGACAGCTTCCGGCGGTTGCGCGACGGCGAGCGGTTCCACATCGGCGCGCACGAGTGGCGCGTGATCGTCGGCAACGGGCACTCGCCCGAGCACGCGTGCCTGCACTGCGAAGCGCTGAAGGTGCTGATCTCGGGCGATCAGGTGCTGCCGCGCATCTCGTCGAACGTGTCGGTGTTCCCCACCGAACCCGACGCCGATCCCCTGGCCGATTGGATCGCGTCGATCGCCAAGCTGCGCACGCAGGTGAGCGACGACGTGCTGGTGCTGCCGTCGCACGGCGAGCCGTTCCGCGGCCTGCATGCGCGGCTCGACCGGCTGGCCGCCGGTCACGAGAAGAGCCTGGTGCGGCTGCGTCGCGCGCTGGCCGAACCCAAGCGCGCGATCGACGTGTTCGGTGCGCTGTTCGCGCGCCCGATCGAGGGCTCGGACCTGCTCGGCATGGCCACCGGCGAAAGCCTCGCGCACCTCAACCACCTGGTGGCGCGCGGCGAGGTGGCGCAAGAGCCCGGCGCCGACGGCGCGCTGCGCTACCAGCTGCGCACACGCAGCGCCGCCAGCGCCTGACACGCGACCGCGGCGGCCGCCTAGGGGAAGTCCCGGCGCTTTGGCGGGCGGGCATGCGGGCATGCTTGCGCCCACCCGATGGGCGGCCTGCGCCAGCCGCGGGCCCTTCAAAGCAACGCGCGCGTGACGGCCTTCCTGCAACTGCTGATCTCCGGCATCTCGCTGGGCTGCATCTACGCGCTCATCGCGCTGGGCTTCGTGCTGATCTACAAGGCCACCGAGACGGTGAACTTCGCGCAGGGCGAGCTGATGATGCTCGGCGCCTTCGCCGGGCTTGCGCTGATGCAGGCGGCGCAGCTGCCGTTCATCGTCGCCGCGCTGCTCGCGCTGGCCGCGATGGTGCTGCTCGGTGTGCTGGTGGAGCGCGTGGTGATCCGGCCGATCCTCGGCCAGCCGCAGTTCACGGTGGTGATGCTGACCATCGGGCTCGGCTTCATGGTGCGCGGTGTGATGACGATGGTGCCGGGTTACGGCTCCGACACGCACGCGCTGCCGGTGCCGTACAAGGGCCAGGTGTGGAACGCCGGCGCGCTGGTGGTCAGCGTCGAGCAGGTGGTGGTGATCGTGGTCACCGTCGTGCTGTGTGCGCTGCTGTACGCGATGTTCCGCTTCAGCCGCATCGGCATCGCGATGCAGGCGGCGTCGCAGAACCAGCTCGCCGCCTACTACATGGGCATCCCGGTGCAACGCCTCAACGGCCTGGTGTGGGGACTGTCGGCCGGCGTGGCAGCACTGGCCGGGTTGCTGCTCGCGCCGTTCACGTTCGTGCACGTCAACATGGGCTTCATCGGGCTCAAGGCGTTCCCCGCCGCGGTGGTGGGTGGCTTCGGCAGCCTTCCCGGCGCCATCGTCGGCGGCCTGATCATCGGCGTGATCGAGGCGCTGGCAGGGTTCTACCTGCCCGAGGGATTCAAGGACATCGCGGCCTACGTGGTGGTGTTGCTGATGCTGGTGATCAAGCCCAACGGCTTGTTCGGTGGATCGACGCGCAAAAAAGTTTGAGCGATCGCGATGCGCTTTCTCTTCAAGACCCAGTACGACCAGGACATCCGCCTGATCAAGCACGGAGGCCAGACCTTCTGGTATGCGCTGCTGGCGCTTGCACTGCTGATCGCGCCGTGGAGCGTGGGCGACTACTGGATGACGCAGCTGTCGTTCATTCTGATCTACTCGATCGCCGGCCTCGGGTTGATGGTGTTGGCCGGCTTCACCGGTCTGGCGTCGCTCGGCCACGCGGCGTTCCTCGGCGTCGGCGCCTACACGCACACTTTCTTGCTGAGCCACGGCTGGCCGTTTCTGATCGCGCTGCCGAGCGCCGCGCTGCTGGCCGCCCTGGTGGGCGTGATCGTCGGGCTGCCGGCGCTGCGCGTCAAAGGCATCTACCTGGCGATCGCGACGCTCGCGTTCGGCTTCATCGTCGAGGAGGTGCTGGCGCGCTGGGAGAGCGTGACCGGTGGCAACTCGGGCCGCAACGTGCCCGGCGTCTCGATCTTTGGACTCGAGCTCGGCTCGGGCGCCGGCTTCTACTACGTCTGCCTGATCGTCTGCACGCTGTCGACGCTGGGCGTGTTGAACCTGCTGCGCTCGGGCACCGGGCGCGCGTTCATCGCGATCCGCGATTCGGAGATCTCGGCGCAGAGCATGGGCATCGCGATCGCGCGCTACAAGACGCTGTCGTTCGCGATCTCGGCCGCGCTCACAGGGGCCGCGGGCGCGCTCTACGCGCACAAGCTCGCCTTCATCTCGCCCGACCAGTTCAGCGTGCTGCAATCGATCGAGCTGCTGCTGATCGTGGTGGTGGGCGGCCTGGGCTCGGTGCACGGCGCGTTCCTCGGCGCGATCTTTCTGATCGCGCTGCCGCAGCTGATCGCGGTGAGCAAGGACTGGCTGCCGCCGGCGATCGGCCAGGCCAGCGGCCTGCAGGGGTTGATCTACGGCGCGGTGCTGGTCGGCATCGTGCTGTTCGAGCCGCTCGGGCTGTACGGTCGCTGGCTGAAGATGCGCACCTACCTGCAGCTGTTCCCGTTCTACCGGCGCGGATTGTTCCGGCGGCAGAAGGCGTTCACCAAGTCGGAGCGCGTGCGGTGAAGCGCCCGCTTTTGCGAGCGAAGCGTGCGGCCGTGTTGAGCTTGCAAGGCCGCGGGCAGGCAGGCCCGTGCGCGCCACCGCCGGCGCCTCGGCCCTGTGGGCCGAGGTTCCCTGCGATGCTCGCTCACCAACGGCGGCTCCGCCCCTCGGCGAGCTGCGCTGCTCGGCGCCGTCCAAGCGCGCCCGGACCTGCCAACCCACGGCTTTGCCGGCTCAAACCACACACCAGTCGGGCATGAGCGCGCCAGACACCCCACTGCTGTCCGCGCGCGACCTCACCGTGCGCTTCGGTGGTGTCGTGGCCGTCAACAAGGTGAGCTTCGACGTGCGGCGCGGCGAGGTGTTCACGATGATCGGGCCCAACGGCGCCGGCAAGACCACGGTGTTCAACCTGATCAGCCGCATCTACGACCCGAGCGCGGGCGAGATCCAATTCGAGGGCCGACCGATCAGCAGGCTGCCGCCGCACCGCATCGCCGAGCTGGGCATCGCGCGCACGTTCCAGAACATCGAGCTGTTCGAGAACGCGTCGGTGCTGCAGAACCTGCTGATAGGCCACCACGTGCACCAGAGCAGTGGCTTCGTCGCCAACCTGTTCTTCACGCCCGCGGCGCGCCGCGCCGAGCGCGAGGCGCGGCTGCAGGCCGAGCGCGTGATCGACCTGCTCGACCTGCAGCACCAGCGCGACGCGTTGGTGCACGGCCTGCCGTACGGGGTGCGCAAGGTGGTGGAGGTGGCGCGGGCGCTGTGCATGGGGCCGAAGCTGCTGCTGCTCGACGAGCCCTCGTCCGGCCTCAATGTCGAAGAGACCGAAGACATGGCCTGGTGGATTCGCGACATCCGCAAGGAGCTCGGCGTCACCGTGCTGATGGTCGAGCACGACATGAGCCTGGTGTCGCGCGTGTCCGATCGCGTGCTGGCGATCAACCAGGGCGAGGTGCTGGCGCTGGGCACGCCGGCCGAGGTGCAGGCGCACCCCGGCGTGATCGAGGCCTACCTGGGGTCGGCCGACGACGTGTCGGGCCTGCGACGCAAGGCGGCGTGAGCATGGGCGCCGAAGCCGCGGATCTGCTGGCGCTGGCCAACATCGAGAGCGCCTACGGGCCGATCCGCGCGGTGCGCGGCGTCAGTTTGACTGTGCGGCGCGGCGAGATCGTCACCGTGCTGGGCAGCAATGGCGCCGGCAAGTCGACGATCCTGAAGACGATCTCCGGCGTGCTGGCGCCCACGCGCGGCAGCGTGCTGTTCAAGGGCGAAGACGTCACCGCGCGCGACCCGGCCGACATCGTGCGGCGCGGCCTGGTGCACGTGCCCGAAGGGCGCGAGGTGTTCCCGCTGCTCACGGTGCATGACAACCTGATGATGGGCGGCTACACGCGCAACGACCGCGACGCGCTGCAGCGCGACCTGATCGAGGTGTACGAGTACTTCCCGATCCTCAAGGAGCGCGACCGCCAGAACGCCGGGCTGCTGTCGGGCGGACAGCAGCAGATGCTGGCGATCAGCCGCGCGCTGATGGGCTCGCCCGACCTGGTGCTGCTCGACGAGCCGAGCCTCGGGCTGTCTCCGAAGCTGACGCGCGAGATCTTCGAGATCGTGCTGCGCATCAACCGCGAGCGCGGCACCACGATCCTGCTGGTGGAACAGAACGCCAACATGGCGCTCAACGTCGCCGACCGCGGCTACGTGCTCGAGAACGGCCGCATCGTGATGGAGGACACCTGCGAGCGGCTGCGCGAGAAGGAAGACATCCGCGAGTTCTACCTCGGCATGAAGGAAGCCGGCGTGCGCGGCGAGCGGCGCTGGAAGAAGAAGAAGATGTGGCGCTGAGGCCGGCATCGATGGCCAACGACCCGGCGACGTTCGAGCGCGCCAAGGCGCTCTTCATCGAAGGCGTCACGCACTTCGAGGCCGGCGATGCGGCAGCCGCCGAGCGTTGCTTCGAGGCCTCGCTCGCGCTGGTGCCGGCGCGCGCCTCGACGCTGGTCAACCTCGGCGCGGCGCGCGTGCGCCTGGGCAAGCATCAGCAAGCGCTGCAGGCGCTCGAGCAGTCGATCGCCCTCGATGCGTCGCAGCCCGACGCCTGGGAGCACCGCGGCGTGGCCAGCGCGGGGCTGGGCCGCGTGGCCGATTCGATCGCCAGCTTCGAGCGCGCACTCGCGCTCGACGCGCAGTCGCTGAGCGCACAGTTCCACCTCGGCTGCATGCTCAACGAGGGGCGCCAGCACACCCGCGCGCTCACGGTGTTCGAGCGCCTGCTGGCCGCCGAAGCGACGCGCGGTGAGGCCTGGTTCCGCCATGGGCAGACGTTGCAGGCGCTCGATCGCCACGACGAGGCCCTGGGTTCGTACGAGCGCGCGCTCGCACTCGACGCCGCGCAGCCGCAGGCGTGGATCAACCGCGGCGGCATCCTGCGCGAAGCGGGCCGCCACGCCGAAGCGGCCGCGTCGTACCGGCAGGCGCTCGCGCAGGGCGGCGACCCCGAGATGGTGGCGTTCTGCCTGGCGTCGGTCGAGCGCAGCGCGGCGCTGCCCGCGGCGGCGCCGCGCGCGCACGTGCAAGGCCTGTTCGACGACTACGCCGGACAGTTCGACCAGCACCTGTTGCAGGTGCTGCACTACCGCGGCCACGAGGTGCTGGGACGGGCTTTGCGTGCTGCCGCACAGGGGCGCCGCTTCGCGCATGCGCTCGATCTCGGCTGCGGCACTGGCCTGTGCGGCGTGCAGTTGCAGCCGCTGGCTGCTCGCATCGACGGCGTCGACCTGGCCGCCAACATGCTCGCACAGGCGCGCCAGCGCGGTGTCTACGAGCGCCTGGAGCAGGGCGACGTCGCGGCGCACCTGGCCAGCACCGACCGGTGCTACGACCTGGTCGCAGCGGCCGACGTGTTCACCTACGTCGGTGCGCTCGACGACGTGTTTGCCGGGGTCGCGCGCGTGCTGCAGGCCGACGGCTTGTTCGGCTTCGCCGTCGAGGCGGCCGACGATGCGCCGGACGGCTTCGTGCTGCGCCCCAGCCTGCGCTATGCCCATGCGCGCGGCTATCTCGAGGCCCTGGCGCAGCGCCACGGCTTCGGGGTGCGCAGCCTGCAGCGCCAGCCGATTCGCGAAGACCAGCGCACGACGATCGATGCCTGGTACGGGGTCTTGTCGCGTTAGCGAGCGCCGCCGCCACTGCGCTCCTACACTGTCGCGCGATGCCGCAGGTGCGCAGGTTGCTCGAGGGTCCGGTGGCGGTCACGGCGTACCGCTGCGACGCCGGCCCGCGCTCGCCCGCGTACTGGGAACACCACGACGGCTGGTCGGTGTCGTACGTGCAGCGCGGCAGCTTCAGCTGCTGCTGCCATGGCCGCATGCACGAGCTGGTGCCGGGCTCGGTGCTGGTGCTCAAGCCGGGCGACGACTACCAGTGCACGCACGCGCATCGCGAGGGCGGCGACGATTGCCTGGCGGTGTTGCTGGCTCCCGAGGTGGTGCACGAACTCGCGCCGCGGCGCGGCGCCTGGCTGTCGGGCGGCCTGCCGCCGCTGGCCGAGCTGATGGTGCGCGGCGAGCTGATGCGCGCGGTGGCTTGCGGCCACAGCGACGTCGGCCTCGACGAGGCGGCACTGGCGTTCGTGGCGCGCTTCGCGCAGCTGGTGGATGACGACGCGGGGGCGCGTGTGGCGCCACGCAGCGTCGACCGGCGCCGTGCGGTGCAATCAGCGATGTGGATCGACGCGCACGCCGATCGCGAGCTCAGCCTGCGCGAGCTGGCGGCGCAGTGCGGACTCAGTCCGTACCACTACCTGCGGCTGTTCGCATACGCGCTCGGCGTCTCGCCGCATCAGTACCTGGTGCGCAGCCGGCTGCGCGCGGCGGCGCGGCGCCTGACCGAGGGCGACCAGCCGATCACCGAGATTGCGCTGGACTGCGGCTTTGCCGATCTTTCCAACTTCGTGCGCAGCTTCGGGCGTGCCGCCGGCGTGTCGCCGCGCGCGTTCCGCCGCGCGGCGCGCGGCGACCGCAAGATTGTCCAAGAACGCCTGAACGCTGCGTCCTAGCATCGCACCTGTCTTGAACAGGAGACGGCGATGTTCGATCACGTGGGATTGAAGGTGTCGGATCTGGCACGCAGCCTGCGCTTCTACCAAGCCACGCTCGGAGCGCTCGGTCACGAGGTGGGATCGCAGGGCGACGGCTACGCCGGGCTCGGCCCGGCCGGTGCGCCGGCGCTGTGGCTGTATGCGCATGCCGGCGCGATCGGCCCGGGCACGCACCTGGCGTTCGTCGCCCGCGATCGCGACGCGGTGACGCGATTCCACGCGCAAGGGCTGAAGAACGGGGGTCGCGACAACGGCAAGCCGGGCCTGCGCAGCGAATACAGCGCGAACTACTACGCCGCGTTCCTGCTCGACCCCGATGGCCACAACGTCGAGGCGGTCTGTTTCAGCTGACGTCAAGGTTCGGCGTCCTGAACACCCCGCCGCGCATGCCGGCTTTGCGCGATGCGAGATGAAACGTTGCATCGCGTGCCTCTGAATCGCATCGAAACAGTTCTTTGCCCGTTGGTTCTGCACGTGGCGGCTGCACCGGCGTATGGTGGGCCCCATGAGCACCACGACTCCATTGCCTATCGACGACGCAGGCGTCGCCGCTGCCCCGGCGAGCGTGCCGGTGCTGGTGGCCGCGTTGTACGACGAGGCGCCGCCGCCGCTGCGCCAGCGCCTGCTCAACCATTTGCTGGGGCCGGTGGGTCCGTTGGCGCTGGTGGCCGTGGCCGCCGGCGCCTTTGCGCGCCTGCTGCCAGCTGGCCGCTGGAGCAGTGCGCAAGTCCAACTCGACGATGTGTGGGCCATCCAGCCTGCGCAGGTGCTCGACCTGGCGCGCTACGTCGAGCAGAAGGCGCCCGAGATGCTGTGGCGGCTGCCCGAGATCGTGACCAGCAGCCCGGTGATGCTCAGCACGCTCAGCGGCGCGTTGCTGTTGGTGGCGCTGCGCGCGCGCCGGCCGTCGGCGGTGGCGGTGCGCCGTCGCGGCGAGCGCTGATCCTGCAGCGGCCAACCGGCTGATCCGCAGCGCCACTGCGCTGCTCACGCGCGCGGCCCTGGCGGCACAATGCCGCGGCACGCCAGGCCGCGTCGGCCCGGCACCTGTCGGGAGCGGCCATGCCGCGTTGGGCGCTGATCGTTCCGTTGCTGGCGTTGGCCTTGCTGGTCGCCTCCTGGTTCCTGCCGCTGGGCGCGTTGCTGGCCTGGGTGTGTGGGGCGGCGCTCATCGCCGCGGTGCAGGCCGCCGTCTACCACGCCGAAGTGGTGGCGCATCGCACCGGCGAGCCGTTCGGCACACTGGTGCTCGCGCTGGCCGTCACGGTGATCGAGGTGGCGCTGATCGTCTCGGTGATGCTGACCGCGCAGCAGGAGCAGTCGACGCTCGCGCGCGACACGATCTTCTCGGCGGTGATGATCATCTGCAACGGCGTGGTCGGTCTGTGCCTGGTGGTGGGTGGGCTGCGTCACCACGAGCAGGTGTTTCGCATCGAGGGCGCCAACGCCAGCCTGGCCGCGCTGATCGCGATGGCCACACTGACGCTGGTGCTGCCCGCGTTCACCACCAGCTCGCCGGGCGCCACCTACACGCCGCTGCAATTGACGTTCGCGTCGGTGGCCGCGCTGGCGCTGTGGGCGGTGTTCGTGTTCGTGCAGACGGTGCAGCACCGCGACTACTTCCTGCCCACTGCTGCGTCGGATGAGGAGGTGCACGCTGCGCCACCGAGCTGGGGGCGCGCTGGCGTGAGCTTCGCGCTGCTGCTGGTGTCGCTGGTGTCGGTGGTGGGCCTGGCCAAGGTGCTGTCGCCGTCGATCGAAGCGGCGTTGGTGGCCTCGGGCGCTCCGAAGGCGGTGATCGGCGTCGTGATCGCGCTGCTGGTGCTGCTGCCCGAGACCGTGGCGGCGGTGCGCGCCGCGCACGTCGACAGGCTGCAGTCGAGCCTCAACCTGGCCTACGGTTCGGCGCTGGCCAGCATCGGGCTGACGATTCCGGTGGTCGGCGTGGGCTCGTTGTGGCTCGGTTGGCCGCTGGTGCTCGGCGTGCAGCCGAAAGACCTGGTGCTGCTGACGCTGACCTTCATCGTCTCGGCCATCACGCTCACCTACGGCCGCACGCACATGATGCAAGGCGCCGTGCACCTGGTGATCTTCGCGGCCTTCCTGGTGCTGGCGCTGGTGCCGTGATGGACCACCCCCGAAGCGGCCTGGCGGCCGCCTCCCCCTTCGAGGGGGTAACACCGGCGGACCGACGGAGCCGGATCCGCGGTGTTCGCTGGGGAATGCGCCACTGGGGCGGCGCAGGTCACCCGCGTGTGCGCGAGCTGCGCGTTCGCGCCGAGCCGAATCCCCGCTGCGGTCTGATCCGGTGGGTCGCGTTGTTGCGGTTCGTCACTCGCCGATCGAGTGGATGAACGCGTTGTTGATCGCGTAGACGCGGCCGTCGGGGCCGATCGCGGTGGGCGTGTACGACTGTGCGACGCCGGGGTTCAACGTGATGTGCTCGGTGAAGGTGTTGCTCGGCAGGTGCCAGCGGTACAGATTGCCGTCCTCGCTGTTGACCAGCACCGAGTTCGTGAACGGGTCGACCGCGGCGGTGTTGACGCACCACTCGCGCACCGCACCGGGTGGCCCCGCGTCCGGCGTCGGCCCGAGGATCGTGATCACCTCCTTCATCACCGTGACCGCGGGCGCGATCGGGTCGGCCTGCGTCAGGTTGCCGGGGTCGAGGATCGCGAGCCGGTTCTTGCCGTCGCCCGAGCCGCTGCCGGCGTAGTTGTTGTACTTGGTGAGCAGCAAGTGGCTCGACGTGCCGGTGTACTGCGGCACCATCGCCTTCGGCACGATCGACGGCGTGTTGTCCCAGCCGAACGAGCCCGGCGTCTTGGCCTGCGTCAGTGCGCTGTTGAAGTGCAGCAGCCAGCCGCGGAAGTTGTGCGACGGCGCGTTGTCCTCCAGCACGCCGATGTAGACGTCGCCGTCGGGCCCCACCAGCGGCGACGAGGTGGCGTCGTCGCTGACCCACGCGGGGCCGCCGGTGCCGGGGTCGGCGAGCGCGACCTGCGCCTTCAGCGCCAGGGTCGCAGCGTCCAGCGCCACCAAGCGCCCACTGGAGCGCCCGTTCACCGGCAGCGCACGGTTGAACACGATGTACACGGTGCTGCCGTCGTTCGACAGCGCCGGTGCGCAATTGGTCTGCGGCTTGATGAGCGTCGCGTCGCCGGTGACCGCGCCGGCGGTGACGAAGCTGGCGGCGCCGTTGGCGCCGATGCGTGCGATGCCGCCGCTCGCTGGCCCGCCGGGGGCGAGCGCGGTCACCGTGAAGCCGAAGTACAGGTTCCCCGCGGCGTCGCAGGTGAGCGGCGTGTTGATGAACACGGCGTTGTTGAACGCAGCCGGAGCAGCGGCGTAGACCAGGTCGCCGTAGAAGGCGATGTTGGTCACCCCGGGCGTGGTCGGCGAGTCGGCGTTGTCGCACACCTGCACGCGTCCGCCGATCAGCGGCATTGCCATCTGCCCGCCCGGCGTCAGCACCGGGTTGAAGCTCGGGATCCAGCGGTGCGGCGGCACCAGGTAATCGCTGGTCAGTTGCCACAGCAAGTCGCCGGTGGCACCGACCCGCGCCTGCACGCGAAACGTGCCGAGCGAGCCGATCTTCACCGGCACCAGCACGGTGTTGTGGCGCGTGATCACCGGCGAGCCGTAGTGCGTGAGCAGCGAGCCGCTCGACAGATCGGGCGCCAGGTCGACCGCGGTGATCCAGTAGAAGCCCACCAGGTGCTGCGCGGCCACCTGGCCGAGCGCGCTGTGCTGCGCGTTGCCGCCGAAGCCCGACCACGGCGGACCATCCACCGGCACCACGGGCGGCCGCGGCAGCAGCGGCAGGCCGGGGTCGGGCGGCGCCGAATCACCGCCGCCGCACCCGGCCACCAGGCCGCCGGCCGCGGCCAGCAGCAACTGGCGGCGCGTCGGCGAGATCACGGTCCGACGGCGGACAGGGGTACGCAGGTTCATCCGCGCATCTTGTCGCGGCGCGGCACACGGCGGCAATCGGGGCAAGCGCCGGGGCTTGCGACCGACGGTGTCCGGCCGCCACCTACACTGGTGCCATGACGGCCTGCACGTCGCTTCGCTGCTGCCCTCTCGGCGGGCGCTCGGCCGTCTCGACGCGGCCCAGCGGCGGCTGAGGTGGACCGCTTCCTGAGCATCGAGGCCTTCGTGCGCGTCGCGCAGGCACAGAGCTTTGCCGAGGCCGCGCGCCAGCTGCGGCTGTCGAAGTCGGTGGTCACCGCACGCGTGCAGCAACTCGAAGACCTGCTCGGCGGGCCGCTGTTCCATCGCACGACGCGCGCGGTGCGTCTGTCGGAGATGGGGCAGGCGTTCTTTCGCGATTGCACCGAGCTGGTGTCGCGCACCAACGAGATCGTCGACCAGATGCGCGAGGTGCGCGGCTCGCCGGCGGGCCTGTTGCGCGTGCACGCGCTGACCGGTTTCGTGCTCGGCCACATGGCGCACCTGCTGCGCGACTTCCAGGAGCGCTACCCCGAGGTGATGCTCGATCTGTTCGTCAGCGACGCGGTGATCGACCCGGTGCGAGCCGGTTTCGACGTCGCGCTGCAGATCTTTCCGGCGGCCTCCGACGAGTTGGTGTCGCGTCGCCTGTTCCCGGTGCGGCGCGTGTTCTGCGCGTCGCCCGACTACCTGCGCCGCTATGGCACGCCGCAGCACCCGCGCGACCTGTACGGCCACCGGCTCGGGCTGTACTCGGGCTACCCGACGCGCGACCGCTGGGTGTTTCACCGCCAGATCGACGGCCGCGACGAGCCGACCACGCTCGATCTGAAGCCCACGCTGATGAGCAACTCGGTGCATCTGTTGCGCGACTACGGCTGCGAGCATGCCGGATTGGTGTGCCTGCCAACGCTGGTGGCGTCCGACGCGATCGCGCGGGGCCAGCTGCGGGTCGTGCTCGGGGAGTTCCAGCTGTCGTCGTTCTGGCTGTCGGCGGTGTACCCGCGCACGCAGCGCGGCGCCTTCAAGCCGAAGCTGTTCATCGAGACCCTGGCGCATGCTTTCGCCGGTGGCGAGCCGCCCTGGGATCGCGACCTGATCGCGCGCGCACTGATTCCGGCGGGGTTGATCGAGGCCTGACGGCGGCGCTGGCCGATCGAGGCTGCGGCACCCCGCGCAAAGCTTTGCGACGCACAGGCGGACTGCGCGACGGATCGGGTACACGTGGTCCCGATCGGGTTATCCCGGGGAATTGTTCGGTTTGAGCGAACAATGCAGACGCCTGCTGCGCTCTAGCCCCGCGGCAGCCGGGTTTCTACAGTGCGCACCCGGGCAACGGACCCCAGGAGACTTTTCAATGGCCGTGACCTACAAGACCCAGTTCGGGTCGCTCGATCGTTTCGACAAAGGCGGTGTGCAGGCGATCGACGACAACGTCAAGAACTACGCGTTCTCCAACTGCTTCGAGATCGCCAGCAAGAGCAAGCCGTACGAGCGCGTGGTGTTCGGGCAGAACCAGATCTACGTGCTGGAGTGCCTGCGCGCCGAAGGCCCGTCACCCTGGTACACCTGCGCGCACGACGAGTTCGCGCTGGTGATGGACGGCGAGGTCGAGGTCCACCTCGTCAAGCTGCAGGGCGAGCAGATCGTGCCCGATGCCGAGCACAACGGCGCGGTGCTGGTCAAGGGCGAGCCCAAGGGCCAGAAGATGGGCTGGATGAAGTTGACGCGCGGCCATCAGGGCTTGCTGCCGAAGAACACCGCGTACCAGTTCAAGAGCGCGAAAGCGAGCGTGGTGGTGCTGCAGACCTGCAAGGGCGATCTCAGCGTCGAGCGCTGGGCACAGATCTGCCAGGCGGCGTGATGACCCACCCCCGAAGCGGCCTGGCGGCCGCCTCCCCCTCCAGGGGGCGCCGCCAGCGGCCTGGCGAAGCCAGTTCCGCGGCGTCCGCTTGACCTCATTGCCTCATGCACAGCGAGG
>Ga0207675_100001411_pt1 | contig 24031 bp, 28 predicted proteins | sample KBSSwiS42_FD_184305 | JGI IMG/M metagenome (GOLD analysis project Ga0207675, IMG submission 184305) | Switchgrass rhizosphere microbial communities from Kellogg Biological Station, Michigan, USA - KBS Switchgrass S4-2 (SPAdes) (version 2) | ecosystem: Host-associated > Plants > Roots >...
GGCGACCTAGGCTAGCCAACCTTTCGGGTTCTCAACCATCATCTGGTTGAGCTGTTCGTCGGTCATGCCGCGCTCCTTCAGCTCCGGGATGACCTGCTCGAACAGGAAGGTCATCGACCAGTTCGGCGCCGCCACCGGCTTGAGCTGCTCCTCCAACTCGGGCGTGAAGTAGTCGAGCGTGGAGCACCAGTCCTGCGAGAGGAACATACGGTCGGCGTGGCCCTTCTCGAGTAGCGCTAGGACGGTCGCCTGGCGCTTCTCGGTCGGCAGGAAGATGTCGAGGCCGTAGCGGTCCATGCCGATCCAGCAGCCCGTGTCGAGGAGGCGCTCGATGTAGTCGAGGTCGTCGGTGTCGCCGGTGTGGGCGATCTGGACCTTGGACGGCTCGACTCCCTCCTCGCCGAAGATCCGCATCTGCTCGTGGCCTGTGCCGCTCGCGGGACGCGAGTGGGCCATGATCGGCCGGCCGGTCTGGAGCGACGCCCGCGCCGCCGCGCGATGGACCTTCTCGACGTTCGGCGTTACGCCCGGCTCATCGGCGGCGCACTTGATGAAGGCGGCCTTGATGCCGGTGCCCTGGATTCCGTTCTCGATCTCGTGGACGAAGATCTCCGCGAGCTGATCCTCGCTCCGGTTGGCGAGCACCTGTGGCAGGTGGTCGTACGTGTAGATGCCGGTGGCTTGGATCACGTTCAGGCCGCTCTCGTCGGCCACGCGCTTGCTGAAGGCGGCGTCGCGGTGGAGGAACATGACGCTCGGCTCGACGACGGTCTGCACGCCATGTCCCCTGATCCCGTTGGCGTCCGCCATTGCGGCCTCCCACTCGGCCGCCTCGTCGTACAGGTGTGGGAACTGGAAGCGAGCCGCCTCGTCGGTGGCGCGGAAGTGCTCGTGGATGAGCGTGAACCCGAGCTCCTCCAAGTCCAGGGGCCCGTTGACGGTCTCCACAGTGGCCAATGCGTCTCTCCTCCGGTCGCGGTCCGGAGGAGAACCTAACCGGCTCGCGCGTGGCTATGCGTAACGAGGATGCTCGTCGGCGGCGCTGCCGCGGGCGTCGATTGCCGTCCCGAGCACGACGCCTATCACTGTCACGGCCAGCGCGACGACGAGCCGGATCAGCACCGACGCATCGGGCCCGTACTTGAAGATCGCCCAGGCGCCGAGCACAAGCGGGAACAACAGCGGAAGCCACCGCCACTTGCCCTCCGCTGCATAGCCGAAGCCGAGGCCGGCGAGGAAGAACAACAGGTACGCGATGAGCCCTCCCACGGGCGTTTCATTCCCGTGCGAGCGGAAGTCGAATCACGGTATGTGAGGCGGGGCAGCCAGGACTCGAACCTGGGACCTGCGGTTTTGGAGACCGCCGCTACCACCAGCTGAGCTACTGCCCCCTGTGAGGATCGTAGCGTCAGGGTCGGACGGAACCATGCTCCGCGCGGGTGACGCTTTTTCTGTCTGCTCACGAACGTATGTTTGGGTCGTGAGAGGAGTCCTGCGACCGGAATCAGAAGCCGTCCAGGTTCGCGAACTCCTCGCAGCTGGCTTCAGCGACTACGAGATCGCGCGTCGCACGGGCATCCCGAGAGGCACCATCCTCGACTGGCGGCACGGACGTTCCCAGCTCATGCCGCGACCGGGTGCGGTTACCGATCGGTGCGAAGACTGCGGGGCGACCCACAACCTGGAGGCACTCGACACCCTGGCCTACTCGTACCTGCTGGGCGAATACTTGGGCGACGGGTGCGTGTGGCGTTCGAAGCGCACCGGCACCTGCTATCTCCGGATCTCGTGCGACGCCCAGTACACGGGCATCATCGCCGAGTGCCGGGGCGCTATCGAAGCCGTCAGGGGTCGGCAGCCGTACGTGTACCACCTCACGCAGAAACGCATGGTCACGATCACCTCGTACTGGCGTGCATGGCCATGCCTGTTTCCACAGCATGGGCCCGGGCGGAAGCACCATCGCCGGATTGAGCTCGCGGCTTGGCAAAAGTCAATCGTAAGCGAGTATCCCGAGCCGTTTCTTCGAGGGCTGATCGACTCCGACGGATGGCGCGGCGTGAATCGCGTACACGTCAAGGGGCGCGACTACGAATATCCGCGCTACCAGTTCTCCAACCGCTCGCAGGACATCAAAGACCTCTTCACCAACACCTGCGACATGCTCGGAATCGAGTGGCGGCCGTGGGGACGGCATCACATCTCGGTGGCTCGACGTGAAAGCGTCGCGCTGATGGACGAGTTCATCGGGCCCAAGTGCTGAGCCGTACAGTGCTCGCGTGAGCGTTTCGCGCGTCGAGGTTGCGGTCGTCGGTGCCGGCATCTGTGGGTTGTCGGTTGGCTACGCGCTGCGTGGGCGCGGGGTCGACTTCCGGCTGTTCGAGTCAGGCGTGCCGGGTGCAGGGCAGTCGGCCGGGCGCACCCGGGTCTTTCGCCACGGGCATGACGACGAGCGGCTGGTCTCACTTGCAGTTCGGGCGCGGGGAGAGTGGGAGCGGTTCGAGGACGAACTGGGGTCGCGCTTGCTGGGCCGACAGGGAGTTCTCATCTGCGGGCCCAACGTCGCCGAGCGGACGGCCGCGTTCGAGACGGCGGGTGTGCCGGCGCGGCTGGTCCAGCGCGAGGGGCAGATCGACGTGCTCCCGATCATCGCGCCGCCCGAGGGTGAGGCTCTGCTCGACGAGCTGGGCGGGTCGATCGACGTTCGCGCCGCGGTGGACGGGCTCACGGCTGCGCTTGGCGATCGCCTGGTCACAGCGTCGGTATTCGGGGTGCGAGAACGCCCCGGCAGCGGCGTCGAGCTTCGGACATCCGAGGGGATCTGGGTGGCCGACCACGTGATTGTCTGCGCCGGGGCGCAGGTGCTTCCACTGGCGGCCGAGCTGGGGCTCGACATACATCTCGAGATAGAGGTCCACACGCGCGCGTCGTTCCGCGTGCGCGAGCCGGGCCCGCCACTCGCCTGCCTGCAGGATCGCTCGAACGTGCACGGGGAGACCGTCTATGCCGCGCAGATGCCGGACGGTCGCGAGTACGCCATCGGCCTCGGCACCGAGCACGAGCCGCCGGTCGAGGAGGCGCTCGCACGGCTCACCGCCTACGTCGAGCGCGGGATGCCCGGGCTCGACCCGGAGCCAGTGAGCGTGCGGCTCTGCCAAACGAGCATCCTGCCGTGGGGAGCCGACGCCTTCGCCGTCTGGCGCGTAGGCGGCGTACAGGTGCTGGCCGGCGCCAACCTCTTCAAGTTCGCGCCGCTGCTCGGCGAGCTGCTGGCGGAGGACAGCGTCGAGGAACTGTCGCCCGACCAGGGCCTCGGCCGCGTGGTCACGGCACAGGCTGCGCCCGCCACTGGCCAATCGCAAAGGTAAGCCCGAGATGCCGGGCCCCCTGGCGCGGACCTCATTCGGGCACGCCATCTCCGATGCGGGCGGAGGGATTCGAACCCCCACGGCCGTTAGGCCACGACCACCTAAAAGTCGCGCGTCAACCAATTGCGCCACGCCCGCGTGACTAGCGCAAGAAGCGCCTGTACCAGGGTATTGTGACCGCGATGGCCGACACCGTCCTCGTTCATCCAAACCGGGACAAGCCGGAGGCCAAGGCGACCAAGGCCGTGGTCATCCTGCTGCTGGTCGCCAGCGCGGCGCTGATCCTGATCGTCACGATCGGCGGCTGGTCGGAGCTTCAGGGGATGGAGATCGTCTCGTTCGGCTACGCGATCGTGTACCTCGTGATGGCGTACTTCGTGAGCAGGTGGAACCGTGGGGTGCTGCCCGTGGCCGCCGGCCTCGCGGTCCTCTTCGCGGTCGTCGCGGCCGTCGCGGGACCCGCCTGGTTCGAGCGCGACAAGGCCGGGTTCAACGACCCCGCGCTCGACCCGTCGATCCTCGGGCTCTTGACGCTCATCCTCGTCCCGGTGCAGCTGCTCCTGGTCGCCTTCGCGATGCGCGGCTTCCAGCAGCAGTGGAACACCGAGATCGAGGTACGGCGCGACGAAGCCGACCGCTACGGGCCCGACGCCCGCGGCGGCGAGCCGCAGACGGCGTAGCGACGACTCCGCCCACGCCTAGGATTACCGCATCGCGCCCGGGTGCCGGAACGGTCTACGGAATCGACTCAAAATCGATCGCCCCAAAAGGGCTTGTGGGTTCGAATCCCACCCCGGGCATAACGGAGGACGTGCAGAAGCAAGTGGGCATGGACGCCTTCGCCGAGGCTGAGACGCTGGTCGACGAGTTCGGGCCTCGGCCGCCCGGGTCGGACGCCGAGCGCCGGGCCGCTCAGCATCTGTGCCGTCGGCTCGAGGAGCTCGGGCGGGAGGCGCATGTCGAGGGCTTCTCGGTGTGGCCCGCCTGGGCGACCGGCTATGCGATCAACGCGGGGATCGCGATCGTCGGGAGCGTCATCGCGGTGTCGAGCGCCAAGCTGGGGACGGGGCTCGTCCTGCTCGCTGCCGCCCTTACCTTCTTCGACCTCGCCGGCATCCTGCCCACCACGCGCAGGCTGCTCGGGCGGCGGGCGTCGCAGAACGTCGTGTCGTGGGGCGATCGAGAGCTGCCGGGCGACCTCTTCCTCGTCGCGCACTACGACAGTGGCCCGCTTCGCACCCGTCCGCTCCGCCCCATGTTCCTCGCGATGCTGGTCGTGCTCGCGTGCTGCGTCCTTCGCGTCGCCGGCATGGAGGGGACCGCGCTCACGATCGTCCAGTTCATCCCGACGGTTGCGCTGATTGTCTACGTCGCGCTCCTGCTCGACATCGCCCTCTCCCCCGCCGCTCCGGGTGAGAACGACAACGCCTCCGGGGTCGCCGTCGTCCTCAGCCTCGCCGAACGCCTCGGCGAGCTCGGCTACTTCGGCGTCCACGTCCTCTTGACCGGCTCGCAGAAAGCCATGGCGCAGGGCATGCGCGCCTTCCTCCAGACCCACCGCAAGCAACTGAAGCCGAGCGACACCGTCGTCCTCAACCTCGACGCGCTCGGCGGCGGCGAGCTCCGCGAGACGAAGAAGGAGGGCCCGTTGCTCACGGTGAGCTCGCACCCGCAACTCATGGGCAACTTCGAAACGGACGCCTTCGTCAACCGCGAGCCGAGCGACGGCTACGCGGCGGCCTCGGCCGGCCTGCCGTCGGTCACGCTCTCCAGCACCGAGAATCGCCTCGAGGAGGACAACCTCGCCGAGGCGGAGGACGTGTGCATCGAGCTGATCCAGCGGCTCGACGAGGAGCTCAGCTAGCCCGGACGCTGAAGTCCGCGATCCAGTCGAGCGCGTCGGGGTTCGCGAGCGAGTCGCGGCTCGCCGCGCTCTCCGGCGCCGCCCCGAGCAGGATCTTCTTCACCGGCACCTCGAGCTTCTTGTTCGAGAGCGTCCGAGGCACCTCGGGGATCTGCACGACCCGGTCCGGCACATGGCGAGGCGAGCAGTACTCGCGCACACGCCGGCGGATCTCCGCGACCACCTCGTCGGTGAGCGCGTCGCGGACCACCACGAACAGGATCATCTCGTCCTCCACGTCGACGACGAGGCTGTCGAGCACGTCCGCCACGCCCTCCACCGCGCTGTAGATCTCACTCGTGCCCATCCGCACGCCGCCGCGGTTGATCGTCGAGTCCGAGCGCCCGTAGATCACCGCCGTGCCCCGATCGGTGATCTTGATCCAGTCCCCGTGCCGCCACACTCCCGGGAACATCTCGAAGTAGCTCGCGCGGTAGCGCGCCCCGTCCGGGTCGTTCCAGAAGTAGAGCGGCATCGACGGCATCGGCTCGGTGATCACCAGCTCGCCGACCTCGTTCACGAGCGGGCGGCCGTCCTCGCTCCACGACTCCACGGCCGCGCCCAGGCAGCGCGCCTGCAGCTCGCCCGAATACACCGGCAGCAGCGGGCACCCGCCCACGAAGGCCGTGCAGAGATCGGTCCCGCCGCTGGTCGAGAACAGCCACACCTCGGGGAAGCGCTCGTACACCCACTCGAATCCCTCGACCGGCAGCGGCGACCCCGTCGACCCGATCGCCCGTAGCCCGTCCCACGGCTCCGGCCGCACGCCGGCCTTCATCGACGCCCCGATGAAGCCCGCGCTCGTGCCGAACGTCGTGACGCGGGCCTCGGCCGCGAAGTCCCACAGCCTCGCCGGGTCCGGCTGGCCGTCGTACAGCACGATCGAGGCGCCCGCGAGCAGGCCCCCCACGAGGAAGTTCCACATCATCCAGCCGGTCGTCGTGAACCAGAAGAACCGGTCGCCGGGCGACAGATCCGAGTGCAGCCGCGCCTTCTTCAGGTGCTCGAGCAGGATCCCGCCCTGTCCCTGGACGATCGCCTTCGGCAGCCCAGTCGTCCCCGACGAGTAGAGCACCCAAAGCGGGTGGTCGAACGGCAGCCGGTCGAAGGTCAGCTCGGCGGACTCGGACAGCAGCTCGTCCCACCCGCTCGGCACCATCACCGTGTGCTCGACCGAGGGGATCGCCGCCACGATCTCCGCCACCCGGTCGCGCCTGTCGAAGTCCTTGCCGCCGTAGCGATAGCCCTCGGTGGCGATCAGCACCTTCGGCTCGATCTGCTTGAAGCGGTCGACCACGGTCGGCGTGCCGAACTCGGGCGCGCAGCTCGACCAGACCGCCCCGATGCTCGCGCACGCGAGGAATGCCACCACCGCCTCGGGCACGTTCGGGAGGTACGCCGCCACGCGGTCGCCGCGGCCGACACCAAGCCGCCGCAGCCCCGCCGCGCAGCGCGCGACCTGGTCGGCCAGCTCGTCCCAGGTGAGCTCGGCGAGCGGCTGCGACTCCGACGCGTGCACGATCGCGACCTCGCCCGGCCGCGCCACCCGGAACAGGTGCTCGGCGTAGTTCAGCGACGCTCCGGGGAACCACTCCGCCCCCGGCATCTCGCGGCTGGCGAGCACGCGCTCGTAGGGCGAGTCGATCTCGAACCAGTCCCAGAGCGCGCCCCAGAAGCCCTCGAGGTCGTCGACCGACCAGCGCCACAGCTCGTGGTAGTCAGAGAAGCCGCGCGCCCGCACGAGGCGGGCCATCTCGCTCGCGTCAGGATCCGACGGCGTCCATAGAAGCTGTCCCTCCGGCATGCGCGCGTGATTCTAGGCGCGCCTCGCGGTCGCGGCGGCGGCGTCGCTCGTCGTGCACGAGCGGCGTGAGCAGCGCACGGGCGATCAGCGGCGTGACGCCCATGACGGCGAAGACGGCGTGCCAGGAGACGGCCGAAGCCAACGCGCCCAGCCCGACGGGCACGCCCGCCGCCACGAGGCGCATCGAGGTGTTCTGGATCCCCATCGCCTTGCCCGCCTGCTTCCGGCCGGAGATCTCCGCGGCGGCCGTGAACGACAGCCCGTTCCAGCTCATCGCCGCGATCCCGCCCGCGAGCAACAGCGGCACGGCGGTGGGACCGCCCACCGCTGCCGCCAGCAGCAGCACGCCCGCCGCGGCCGCGAGCCGGCGGAACGGCTCGATGCGCTCGTCGCGAAGGTCCGACCACCGGCCGGCCGACACTCGCGCGATGGCCGCGCCCACCTGCACGCCGCCGAGCGCCAGCGCGGCGTGGGACGCGGTCCAGTCGCGCTCGCCATAGAGGTAGAGAACGAGCAGCGACGTGACGCCGATCTGCCCGATGATCATGAGCGACGACGCCGCGCTCAGCCTCCAGATGCGCGGATCGCGGGCGGCGTCCGGCGCGGCGGGGGCCGCCGACTCGGTGCGCGGGCCGTCGCGCAGCCAGAGCGCCGACGCGAGCGCGCATACGAGCATCACGCCGGCCAGCGCGTAGAGGGCCGCATGCACTCCGGCCGCCGCCGCGAGCGGGGGCAGCGAGAACGACGCCAGCGCGGCGCCCGCCGGCACGGCGGTCTGCCGCAGCCCGAGCGCGAGCCCGCGCTCGTCGCGCGGGAACCAGCCGAACACGGCGCGGCCGCTCGCGGCCACGGCAGCCGAGCCGAGCATCCCCGCCAGGGCCATCCAGGCCAGCAGCGCCACATACTCCGACGAGCTCGCGGCGCCGAACATCGCCAGCGAGCCCCCGGCGAGGCCCAGCGCGATGACCACGCGCTCACCTCGGCGGTCCGCCGCCACGCCCCAAGCCAGCAGCGTCGCGACCGTGCCGAGCGCGAACGAGGTGAAGACCGCCGTGACCTGCACGAGCGACAGGTCGAAGGTGTCCTGAATCGCCGGCGAAACGGCCGGCAGCCCTCCCTGCACGGCAGCCAGCGCCGCCGTGGCGGCCGAGCCGACACCCAGGACCACCCACCGATAGGCGGATGGCGTTGGGGTGGGCGTCACGGCCTAGAGTCTAGGCATGCTCCAGCACGTGACCCTCGAGCTGCGCAGGGAGGACTGGCCGGCCGCGAAGCACTTCTGGAGCATGGTCGGCTTCGAGCAGGTCGACCCTCCCGGCCCGCTCGGGGAGGGCTCGGCTTGGGTGGAGCGCGACGGCACGCAGATCCACCTCCAGTGGCACGACGAGCCGGTCGTGCCGCGCTCGGGGCACTCGGCCGTCGTCGTCGACGACTGGGACGGCATCGTCGCGCGCCTCCGCGAGGAGGGCTTCGAGGTGGACGAGCACGAGCGTGCCTGGGGCGCCGCCCGCTGCTTCGTCACGGCGCCGGGCGGCCACACCGTGGAGCTGATGGCCGCTCCGCCCCCTCCTACACGGGCGTGACGGGGTTCCGCTTCTCGGGCCACACGCGGTCGCGCGACGCGTAGGCCGCGAACCGCTTCACCAGCTCACGCCGCAGATCGGCCGGCTGCACGACCGCGTCGATGACCAGCTCCGAGGCGAGGTGGAGGATGTCGATCTCCTCGCTGTACTCCGCGCGCAGCTCCTCGGTACGGCGGGCGCGCTCCTCGTCGTCCTCGATCGCCTGGAGCTGGTTGTAGAAGACCGCGTTGATCGCCGCCTGCGGCCCCATCACGGCGATCTTCGCGTTGGGCAGCGCGATGCAGGCGTCCGGGTCGAACGCCGGGCCGGCCATCGCGTACAGGCCGGCGCCGTACGCCTTGCGGACGATCACCGACAGCTTCGGCACGGTCGCCTCGGACACCGCCGAGATCATCTTCGCGCCGGCGCGGATGATCCCCTGGCGCTCGACCTGCGTCCCGATCATGAAGCCCGGCACGTCGGCGAGGAACAGCAGCGGGATGTTGAAGGCGTTGCAGGTCCAGATGAAGCGCGCGGCCTTGTCCGCCGAGTCGACGAAGAGCACACCGCCGCGCTGCTTGGGCTGGTTCGCGACGATGCCGATCGCGCGCCCGTCGAGCCGCGCATAGCCCACGATCAGCTCCTTCGCCCAGCGCTTGTGCACCTCGAGGAACGAGTCGGCGTCCACGACGGCATCGAGCAGCTCGCGCATGTCGAACGGCTTGTTCTCGTCCGCGGGTATCTGCGGGAGCTCGGCCGCGGGCTCGGCCGGCGGCGCCACCGGCGGCTGCTCGCGCCAGTTCGAGCCGAAGTAGGCCAGGTACGCCTGCGCGAGGTCGATCCCCTCCTCGTCTGACTTCACGAGGAAGTGCCCGCAGCCGGACACGCCCGTGTGCATGCGAGCGCCGCCCATCTCCTCGAGCGTGACCTTCTCGCCGATCACCATCTCCGCCATGCGCGGCGAGCCGAGGTACATCGACGCGTTGCCGTCGCGCATGATCACGACGTCGCAGAAGGCGGGGATGTACGCCCCGCCCGCCGCACTCGGCCCGAACAGCACGCACACCTGCGGGACGACGCCCGACAGCTTCACCTCGGTGTGGAAGATCCGGCCGGCGCCGCGGCGCCCCGGGAACATCTGGACCTGGTCGGTGATCCGCGCTCCGGCGGAGTCCACGAGATAGACCATCGGCACGAGGTGCTCGAGCGCCTGCTCCTGGATGCGGATGATCTTCTCGACCGTCTTCGGCCCCCAGGAGCCGGCCTTGACGGTCGGGTCGTTTGCCATCAGCGCGACGGGCCGCCCGCCGATCGTCGCCATCCCTGTCACGACGCCGTCTGCGCCGAAGCCCTCCTGCTCCCAGTTCGCCAGCAACGCGTCCTCGACGAACGAGTCAGCGTCCACCAGCCGCGCCACGCGCTCGCGAACGGGCATCTTCCCCTGGTCGCGCGACTTCTCGTGATGCCGCTCCGGCCCGCCGCCCCGCGCGCGGTCGAGCGCGTCCTTCAGATCCGACATGGACCTGAACGTATCAGCGAGCAGCGCGCATCTGTGATCGCAGCGCGCGACGGATGAGCTGGAGCCGGCCGCGGCGTATCGCCAGACCAACGACCGCACCGAGGATGCCCATCCCCATCGGCGCCAGCAGCGTGGTGCCGAACGCGAGCAGACCGAGCGCCAGCCCCGCCTCCAGGCCTATCAGCACCGCGGCGATGTCGCGCGTTTCCATGCGAGCTGGCTTCGTCCTCACGAGGACCCCTCCTTCCCGCTGCAATAGCCTCCCCAAACACCATGGCTCTTGTACTCGTTGAGGATCGGGGCGCCGTTCGCCACGTCGTGGTCAATCGGCCTGAAAAGAGGAATGCGCTGAATGGGGAGGTGATTCGCTCGCTCGGGGCGGCCTTCGAGGCCGCGGCGGCCGACGACTCCGTTCGTGTGGTCGTTGTTCGCGGCGAGGGGCCCATGTTCTCCTCGGGTATGGACCTCAACGACCTGCGCTCCGTGTCCGAGGCGCCGGAGCACCTCCGCGACTACCGGCGCCCCATCCTCCAGTGGTGGAACCTGCTGGAGGAGATGCCGAAGCCCACGATCTGCCAGATCCACGGTGCGGCGCTCGGCGGCGCGTTCGAGCTCGCGCTGGCGTGCGACTTCCGCACGATGGCCGAGGACTCGGTCGCCGGGATCATGGAGGTCCGCGTGGGCCTGATCCCCGACGTGGGCGGCTGCTCGCGGCTCCCGGCGGTGGTGGGGCTCGGCAACGCGAAGGAGCTGATCATGACCGGCAAGGTCATCGATGGCCGCGAGGCGCACAGGATCGGATTCGCCAACCGCATCGCACCGGCGGACGAGCTCGACGCGCTGACCGAGGCGTTCGCGAACGAGCTGCTCGCGTGCGCGCCGCGCGCCGTCGGCCTCGCCAAGCGCGTGATCGACGCGGCCGCGAAGCCCGCGCTGTCCGTGACGCTCGAGCAGGAGGTGGCGGCGCAGGAGACGCTGGCCGCCTCGGAGGACTTCGCGGAGGGCGCGAGGGCGTTCCTCGAGAAGCGCGATCCGGAGTTCGTCGGCCGGTAGGCGCACAAACGACAAGCACTGAGGAGGGAGACCGCCAGGTGGTGGGTGACCGTTGCGTTTTCCGCTACGCACAGCCACCACCCGCCAGATCTCCCCCTCAATGCCGTCGTTAAATGCGACGGGCCCGGATGCCGTGGTCCGGGCCCTGGTCGCGATTTGCCGGGGCAGGGTCGGGGGAACCCATATGTGCCGAAAACCGGCCCCGGCGGCTGAGTTTGGGTTATACCCGGACCGGAAAGGTCAAACCCCGGAAGCTGTGCGAATTTTCGACGTGGCGCGCGAGGCCAGCCAGAGAACGCCGGCCGACAGCAGCGTCGAGGCCGCCACAGCCAGCCACGCAGCCCCGTAGCCCGCGCTCGCGGCGATCGCCCCGAACGCCGCCGGCCCGAGCGCGGCGCCCATGTAGATGCCGGTCTGACTCACGCCGCTCGCGCTGCCGGGCGTCTCGCGGTTGCTGTCGACCACCGCGAGGTTGAACAGGCCCGGCCAGCCCCAGCCGAGCGTGAACGCCACGAGCGCTCCGAACACGAAGACGCCGGCGGCGTCGCTCGCCATCAGCGCGAAACCGAGCGAGCCGACGGCGAGCAGCACGACCACGACCGCGAGGCTGTAGTCGCGTCGCCGGTCGGCCCGCGCGCCGAGCGAGACGCGCGCGACGAGGCTCAGTCCGCTCGCGAGCGCGGCGAGCAGGCCGGCCGTGCCCTCGCCGATCCCCACGTCGACGGCGGAGGCCACCAGGTAAGCGCCGAGCGCACTCGGCCCTGCCGTGCCGAGCGCAGCGCCGGCCGCGGTGAGCAGGAGCGCGCGCGACGGGCGCCGCGACGCGGCCCGCCGCGACACGTGCGGCCCCTCCTCGCGAGGCAGCGCCAACCCGACGGCGAATGGGGCGAGCGCGCACAGGACGAGCGTCACCCGCCAGCCGAGCGGCAGGGCGAGCACCGGCAGCGCCAGCCCACTCACCAGGATGGCCGCGGGAATGCCCGACTGCTTGATCCCGAAGCCGAGCCCCTGCCGGTCCACCGGGATCTGCTCGGCAACGAACAGGTTGATCGCCGGCTGCGTCACCGAGTTCGCCACGCCGGCGACGGCCAGCAGCAGGAACAGGACGACGAGCGACGGCGCGAGCGAAGCCGCGGCGAGCGCCGCCGCCGTGACGAACACGCAGCGCCGCATCGCCCGCAGCGCCCCGATGTGGTCGGCGAGCCGCCCGCCCCAGCCGGCGCCGAGCGCACCGGCGAGGAAGAAGACCGTCACGCCGGCGGCCACGGCCTCCACGCGCGCGTCGAGGTCGCCGCCGATCTGGAGCGACAGGGCCCCCACCAGGAAGCCGGGCAGCACGCTCGCCGCGCCGGCCGCGATCGAGAGGCCTAGCCGGGTTGCCACTCGACCGGGCCCGCGGTGAGCACGTGGCTGCCTAGCGGCCGCCCCAGCACCTCCTGCGCCGCCCGCGCCGCCTCGACCACCCGCCCGAGGTCGATGCCCGTCTCGTAGCCCATCTCGTGCAACATCGAGACGAGGTCCTCGGTCGCCACGTTGCCGGTCGCGCCGGGCGGCACCGGGCACCCGCCCAGCTCGCCGAACGAGCTCTCGAAGCTCCTCACCCCCGCCCGCAGCGCGCCCACCACGTTCGCGAGCCCCTGCCCGCGCGTGTTGTGGAAATGCCCGGTGAGCTCCACGCCCAGATCGAGCCCCTCGAAGAAGCGCTCCACCTGAGCGGGGTTGGCCATCCCCGTCGTGTCGCCGAAGGCGATCTCCTCGCACCCCGCCGCCACCAGCCGCCGCGCGATCTCGAGGACGCGCTCCCGGGGCACCTCGCCCTCGTAGGGGCAGCCGAATGCAACCGAGATGACGCCCTCGCAGCGCAGCCGCTCGTCGCGTGCGCGGGCGATCACCCGCTCGAGGCCCTCGAGCGACTCCTCGATCGAGCGGTTCACGTTCTTGCGGTTGTGCGTCTCGGAGGCGGAGAGGAACAGGTTCACCTCGTCGAAGCGGTCGCGCAGCTCCAGCGCGTTCTCGAGCCCGCTCTCGTTGGGGATCAGGACCGTCACCGCGACGTCGTCCGGGATGTCCGCGCGCCGCAGCACCTCGGCGCCATCCGCGAGCTGCGGAATCACGTCGGCACGCACGAAGCTCGTGACCTCGAGCCGCTTCACGCCCGTGCGCGCGAGCAGCTCGACGAGCCGCACCTTGTCATCCGTCGCGATGACCTCGGGCTCGTTCTGGAAGCCGTCCCGCGGGCCGACCTCGCGGATCCGAACGTGTTCGGGCACGTTCAGATTCTGGCAAGCCCGCCGCTCACCCCGAGCGACTGCCCCGTCACGTACGAGGCGTCGTCGGAGGCGAGGAACGCGATCGCCGCGGCCACCTCGTCGGGGTGGCCGAGCCTGCGCAGGTTCGTGGAGCCGATCATCGTGTCCACGATGCGCTTGCCGACGTCGCCCAGCTGCTCGGGCGCGGCCATCAGCAGCGGCGTCTCGATGGGCCCGGGCGCGACGGCGTTCGCGGTGATCCCGTAGCGGCCGTTTTCGATCGCGATCGCCTTGGTGAACCCGAGCACCCCGCCCTTGGCGGCGGAGTAGACGGCCGAGCCGCTCGAGCCGACGCGGCCCGCCTCCGACGAGACGTTCACGATCCGGCCGCGGCGGCGCTCCTGCATCCCCGGCAGCACCGTGTGGGTGCACGCGATCACGCCGACCAGGTTCACCTCGAGCACGCGCCGCCAAAGCGCCTCGTCGGTCGACGTGAACCAGTTCCACTCGTCGTAGCCGGCGTTGTTCACCAGGATGTCGATCGGGCCCAGCTCGCCCTCGGCTGCGGTGACGGCCGCGCGCACGGAGTCGGTCGAGCGCACGTCGAGCTCGAACGCGCCGCCGTCGACCTCGTCGGCAACCCCGCGTGCCCCGTCGACGTTCACGTCAGTGACCGCCACGCGGGCTCCCTCCGCGGCGAGCCTCCGGCAGGTGGCGGCGCCGATTCCCGACGCCCCGCCGGTCACGAGGGCTGTTCGATCCGCGAGTCGCACGGGCAGGCGGGCAGACTACCCGCAATGGATTCTGTGGTGCTGCTGTCGGGGGGCACGGGCGGAGCGAAGCTGGCGCGCGGTCTTCTCGAGGCCTGCGACGACCTAACCGTGGTCGCGAACACGGGCGACGACGTCGACGTCTACGGCGTCCACGTCTCCCCCGACCCGGACCTTGTGACCTACTGGCTCGCCGACCAGATCGACGAGCGCGGCTGGGGGCTGCGCGACGACACCTGGCGGGTGATGGAGGCCCTCGAGCGCGCCGGGCGCCCGCACTGGTTCCGGCTCGGCGACCGCGACCTGGCGATGTGCCTCGTGCGCACCGAGCGGCTGCGCGCCGGCGAGACGCTCACGCAGGCGCATCGGGCGGTCGTCGATGCGCTCGGGGTGGAGGCGAGCGTCCTGCCGATGAGCGACCAGCCTGTCGCCACCTGGGTCACGGCGCGCGGGCGCAGCATCCCCTTCCAGGAGTTCATGATCGTGGAGCGGGCCGAGGGGCCGGTCGAGGAGGTGGAGCTCCGTGGCCTCGAGCGCGCGCGGCCGTCGGACGCGGTGCTCCAGGCAATCGCCGAGGCGGAGGCGATCGTGATCGGTCCGTCGAACCCGGTCATCTCGATCGGCCCGATCCTCGCTCTCCCAGGCATGCGCGAGGCCCTGCGGGCGGCGCCGGCCCCGGTCGTGGCCGTGAGCCCGTTCGTGGGAGGCCGCGCGGTCAAGGGCCCAACGGACGCGTTCTGCGAGCAGGCCGGGATCGAGCGGAGCGCGGACGGGATCGCCCGCGCGTACGCGGATCTCCTGGACGCCCTCGTCGCGGATGAGGCCGCCGATGGACTGCCCGGGCTGGTGACCGACACGCTGATGGACACGCCCGTCGACCGGGCGCGGCTGGCGCGCGAGGTGGTCGGGTTCGCGGCCTCGCTCGCCGGCAGCCGGTAGCCTCGCTCCACGCGCCGTGAGAACGCTCGCGATCCTCCCAGTGAAGAGCTTCGGCACCGCCAAGCAGCGCCTCTCGGGGTCGCTTGGCGCAGGCGCCCGCCAGGCCCTGGCGCGGGCGATGTTCAGCGACGTGCTCGGCTCGCTCCAGCGCGTCGGGGGGCTCGACGACGTCGTCGTCGTAACCGCCGACCGTGTCGCCGAGGCGGCCTCGGCGGCCGACGGCGTGCGCGTGCTGGCCGACACGGTCCAGGCGGGCCAGTCGGAGGCGGCGCTGATCGGCGTTCGGCATGCGCTCGCGGAGGGCTACGAGCGCGTGCTGCTCGTGCCCGGTGACACGCCGCTCCTCGAGCCGGGTGACCTCGCCGGCCTCCTCGCCGTCACGCACCCCGTCGCGATCGTCCCCGACCGGCACGGCACCGGGACGAACGCGCTCGTGCTGTCGCCTCCGGATGCCATCGAGCCGAGCTTCGGACCGGACAGCCTGGCACGCCACGTCGCAGCCGCCGAGAAGGCGGGAGTCGTGCACCGGGTCGAGGAGGTGCGAACGCTCGCGCTCGACGTCGACACGCCCGACGACCTCGCCGAGCTCGTGGCCGAGCTCGAGCTCCGTCGCGGCCACGCTCCCGCGACACGCGGGGCGCTCCTTCAGCTCGAACGCGCGGGAGGCTCGCCCGCGCGCGTGCCGCAGGCGTCGGCCTGAGCTCCTTCAGCGTCACCGCGCTCGCACCGCTCCCGGCGATCAGGCCGGGCGACGACCTCGCTGCGCTGATCGCTGCCGCCGCGCCGCAGGATCTCGCCGCCACCGACGTCCTGGTGGTGGCGCACAAGGTGGTGTCGAAGGCCGAGGGAAACGTGCGCCTCCTCAGCGACGTCCAGCCGGGTGAGCGCGCGCGGGAGCTCGCGGCGGAGCACCGCAAAGATCCCCGCCTCGTCCAGGTGGTGCTCGACGAGTCCGCGGAGGTCATTCGCGCCGTGGACGGAACGCTGATCTGCGTGACGCACCACGGCTTCGTGTGCGCGAACGCGGGCGTCGACCAGTCGAACGCCTCCGGCCAGAGTGGCGAGGTGGTGCTGCTCCCCGAGCAGCCCGACCGCTCCGCCGCCGCGCTCCGCGCCGGAATCGAGGGGGCGCGCGGCGTGCGGCCCGCCGTGGTGATCGCCGACTCGTTCGGGCGCGCCTGGCGCCTCGGTCAGACCGACGTGGCGATCGGCGCCGCGGGGCTCGATCCGCTCGACCAGTGGATCGGCCGCATCGACGCCTTCGGCCGCGAGCTGCACGTGACCTCCATCGCGGTCGCGGACTCGATCGCAGCCTCGGCCGACCTCGCGCGTGCCAAGGACTCGCTCGAGCCCGTGGTGCTGGTGCGAGGCGTCGAGCGCTTCGTCACCGACGACGACGGCCCGGGCGCCGCCGCGCTCCGGCGCCCGCCCGACCAGGACCTGTTCAGGTAGCTAGCCGACCGGCTCCAGGCCGCCGGGCTCGCGCTTGCCCGGCGACATGACCACGGCGAAGTAGAGGAAGCAGGCGACAAGCGCCCCGATCACTGGTGCGAGGACGTATACGAGCAGGAAGGTGTCCGCCCCGCCCCAGTCGCCGGACACGATCGCGGGGCCGAAGCTCCGCGCCGGGTTGAAGCCCGCGCCGGTCAGGGGCGCGATCACCATCACGCCCATGCCGAGCGCGGCCCCGATCGCCAGCGCGGCCCACTCCTTCGTGGCGCGCGGGTTGACCGCCACCCCAAGGATCACCCAGACCAGGAAGAACGTGCCGATGCCCTCCGCGGCCATGCCGGGCAGGATGTCGCCGTTGATCACACTGGACACGCTCGTCGCGCCGTAGTTCTCGGCCTTGCCCTCGTCGAGCAGCAGTGCCTTCGTGATCAGCGCGCCCGCGACCGCGCCGGCGAGCTGGGCCACGATGTAGATGACGGCGTCGGGCGGCTTGATCTGGCGCAGCACGGTCATGGCGGTGGTCACCGCCGGGTTGAAGTGCGCGCCGGAGATCAGCCCGAGGGTCTGGATCAGGCCGAACAAGAGGAATGCGTGGACCAGCCCGATGACCGAGAAGTCGATGAACGGGGTCGGGTTCTGCGCGCTCGCCGGCGAGACATACAGCGAGACGACCGCGGTTATGAAGAAGACGAGCACGAGAGTGCCCAGGAACTCGGCGAGATAGGCCGCGGGGCCGCGGTCTTCCACTTCGGTCACCTCCGTCGCATTCATGTTCGCCCGTACTCTTCGCCGCCGTGCGCAGATTCCTTCTCGTTACTGCGTTGGTTGCACTGCTTGCGGGCTGTGGCGACGACGACTCCGGCGGCTCCCCCGAGGGCACGCTGGCGCTCGACTTCCAGCCGAATGCGGTCCACGCGGGCGTCTACCAGAGCGGCCTCAAGATCCGCGTGCCCGGGCAGAGCACCGACTCGCTGAAGCTGCTCGCCGCCGGCCGGGCCGACATGTCGGTGGTGGACATCCACGACCTGGGGCTGGCGCGCCAGGCGGGCAGCGACATCGTTGGCGTGGGCGCGCTGGTGCAGCGGCCGCTCGCGGCCGTGATCGTACGCCGCGACGATGTCACGCGCCCGCGCGATCTCGAGGGGAAGCGCGTCGGCGTGACCGGCCTACCCTCCGACGAGGCGGTGCTGCGCGCCGTAGTGGAGCACGACGGCGGCGACTACGACCGCGTCAGGAAGATCACGATCGGGTTCTCGGCGGTGCCGAGCCTGATCGCCGGGAAGGTCGACGCGGTGGTCGCGTTCTGGAACGCCGAGGGCGTGACCCTGCGCCGGCGCGGCGTGGCGACGCGCGAGTTCCGCGTCGACGACTACGGCGCGCCGCGCTATCCGGAGCTCGTCCTGGCGGTCAAGCGGACCACGCTCGAGGACCACGAGGCGCTGGTGGACGACATGCTCGGCGCCATCGCCGAGGGCACGGACACCGCGTTGCGCGACCGGGAGGACACGGTCGACAAGCTCGTTCGCGCGTCGGGCGCCGACGCGCCGCTCGTCCGCGCCGAGCTGACCGCCGTGGCGCCGGCGCTCCAGCCGCCGGTCGAGCTGAACCAGGCCGCGCTCGAGGCCTGGGCCCGCTTCGACGCCCGCTTCGGAATCCTCCGCCACGAGCCCGACGTGAGCCAGGCCTTCTTCGTCCGTTAGCGTCGGGCCCATGAACATCTCCGGCGTCGACTTCATCACCGTGCCCACCAACGACTTCGAGAAGGCGGACGAGTTTTACGGCGACGTGCTCGGCCTCGAGCGCTCCAAGCAGTGGGGCAGCATGCCCGCGCGCGAGTACGAGACCGGCTCGCTGACCATCGCCGTCATGCAGTCGGACGCGTTCGGCATCGAGTTCCAGCCGCACTCCCACCCGGTCGCGCTGCAGGTGGACGACGTGGCGTCCGCGCGCGAGGAGCTCGAGTCGAAGGGCGTCCAATTCGGCGCCGACACGATGGACAGCGGCGTGTGCCACATGGCCCACTTCCGTGACCCCGACGGCAACGTCCTGATGCTGCATCACCGCTACGCCCCGAAGGACGCGAAGCCCGCGGGCGCCTAGAGCAGGGACTCCACCAGAGCGGCCGCCTCGCGCGCCATGCGCGAGCGCGGCACGACGCGGTCGAAGCCGGCCTCCTCGGCGCGCCGCCGCACGTCCTGCTCGACGTGCGAGTAGAAGCCGAGCCGCGGTACGCCCGCGCCCGCCGCCTGCGCGATGCGCTGGTCGGGCTCGTCCGTGAGGTCGACGACCAGCACATCGGCATCGTCGCCGGCGGCGACCGGCTCGTGGCCCGCCGCCCTCAGCGCGCCCTGCAGCTTGGACCCGAACAGCAGGTCGGGACACAGCAGCGCAACGCGCGCCACACCCGGCCGCCTACTGGGCGCGGCGCCGGTCGAACTCCTGGCGCACGGACTCGGGTCGGCCCCACATCTGGACCACCTCGACGCGCCCCGAGCGGGCCTCGCGCAGCACCAGCTCGCCCTCGATCCCCTCGGCGTCGAGCAGCCCGAGCGTGCCGCGAACCGTCTCGGACGCGGCCGCGTGCCCGAACGTGCGCGCGGAGCGGAGCCGCCAATGCCAGTCGTGCTCCGAGTACGGCATCGCGTTGATCTGGACCAGGAGCGTCGCGGCGTCGGTGTAGCGATGCTCGTCCGCGATCCGCAGGTCCAGCTCGAGTTGGGTCCAGTCGGGCGGGAGCGAGTCGAGGATGGCCTGGAAGTCGTCGGCGAGCGCCACGGCGCGAACGTTACTTGGCCGGGACGACCCGCATCGCGCGAGCGAGCAGGTCGCCCAGGGCATGCTCCCGGCCGTTCGCCCTCACCGTCAGCGGGCCGCCGAACGGCTCGCGGCCGGCGAGCTCCAGCTCGTCCCCGGGCGCGATCCCGCGCTCGGAGAGGTAGCGAAGCATGTCCGGGTTCGAGTCGGACACGCGCGAGAAGACACCGCGCTCGCCCGGCCGGAGGTCGGCAAGCGCGCGTGTGGGCGACTCGTCGATCTCGCCGTCGCGCGTGGGGATCGGATCGCCGTGCGGGTCGTGCGTCGGGTTGCCGAGCTTCGCCGCGATCAGCTCGGACAGCTCCGGCGAGATCGCGTGCTCGAGCTTCTCGGCCTCCTCGTGCACGCGGTCCCAGGGCATGCCGAGCGCCTCGGCGAGGTAGAGCTCGAGCAGGCGGTGGTGGCGGAGCACCTCGAGCGCCACGCGCTCGCCGGCCCTCGTGAGCTGCACGCCGTGGTACGGCTCGCGCGACGCGAGGCCGAGCGACTCGAGCCGCTTCACCATCGCGGAGGCCGACGCCGGCGACACATGCAGCCGGTCTGCGAGCGCCGAGGTCGAGACCGGCGCGTCGCTCCGCTGAGCGAGGGACCAGATCGCCTTCGCGTAGTCCTGGACCGCGTTCGAGATCTCGATCGGCTCTGTCCGCGCGGCCGCCATCAGAGCGACACCAGGAGGCCGGTCACGTACATGACGAAGAGGCCGGTGAGGAGTCCGCTCACCGCGAGCGGGTGGAGGACCCGGCCGGCGGTGTCGCGGATCTGCGGCGCGATCTGGACGATCACCTGGGCGATCGCCCCCGCCCCGATCCCGAACATGAGTGCCGCCACACCCGGCTGGTAGGCCGAGGCGCCGATCCAGGCGCCGAGGATGGCGGGCGCGCCGGCGATGACGCCGAGCAGGACGAGGCGGCCCACCCGCGCCGCCCGTTCGCGCGCGACGGGCGCGACGATCGCGAGGCCCTCTGTCGTGTTGTGGAGCGCGAACCCCACCACCAGCGTGGCGCCGAGGGCCAGCGAGCCGACCGCGTAGGCGGAGCCGATGGCGAGCCCCTCGCCGAGGTTGTGGAGGCCGATCCCGATGGCCACCAGCAGCGCGGCGCGGTAGCCGGCCCCGACGACGCGGCGGCCGCGCCCGTCGGCATGCCCGTCGGTCTCCGTGCCGGCGTCGCCACCGGCAGTACCGTCCCCGACGCGCGCGCGCCTGCCGCGCAGCCAGGCGTCCACGCCCGCGAGACCCAGGAAGGCCACCGCCGCGCCCAGCCACACGAGCGCGGCACCCCCGAACGCCTCCGCGCCCGCCGTCGCGATGTCCGTGCCCTCGAGGAGCGCCTCGATGCCGAGGAAGGCGAGCAGGCCGATCGTGAACGCGAGCAGGAACTGGATCCAGCGCGCGTCGACGCCGCGCAGCCACGGCAGCCACAGCATTCCGATGGCCACCGGTATCACGCCCACGTACAGCCCGATGAGGGCCATCAGCGCGTAGAAGTCGACGTCCGCCCCGGGCGTCTCCGTCGCGGCGGTGATCGTGTGGTCGATCGTCGCGCCGGTCTCCGTGAGCATCACGACCTCGTAGTCCTGGCCCTCGATCCACGGATAGTTCACGTCGATCTCGGAGCCGCCGAGCCGGCCGATCCTGTCCTCGGATTGCGTGAACGCCGCGAAGCCGTCGTTCACGATCACCTGGCGGACCCGCACCGGGTCGGCGCCCTCGTTCCGCACGTGCAGCTGGATCTCGCCCGGCTTCAGGACGGTGCGCTCGACCGACAGCTTCTCCTGCGGCACGCCGATGCGATTGAGCCCCGGCGAGTCGAGCACCACGAACAGCGCGATCGCCGCCGCCAGGATCACGAGCGGCGCGACGCCGGCGAGCCAGGGAGGGCGGCGCGTCTGCCGAGCCGTGGCCGCCTCCATCAGTCGGTTACCTCGAAGAAGCCCATCCAGCCGAGCTCGGCGAACTCGCTCACGTGGGCGTGGAACATGTAGCGCCCGGTGTAGGGGAAGCGCAGCTCGAGAATCCCGCGCTCACCCTGGCCCTGGATCACCGTGTCGGTGAAGTCGCGCGGCTCGAGGCGCGTGCCCGTCGGGTAGTAGTCGAAGAAGTTGGCGTGGATGTGGAACGAGTTGAGGAGGTCGAACTCGAGCGCGTTCACGAGGTAGATCCGCACCAGCTGGTCGCGCCGCACCACCACCGGGCGGTGCAGGTACTCGAAGGCGACCGTGTTCACGGCGTAGACCTCGTTCGAGCGGTCGAAGTTGGTGTCGAACCCGTTCATCACCATCACGAGCTCGTCCGCCTCGGGCCGCCCCTGCTTCGGGTCGATGATGAACGCGCCGTACAGGCCCTTCGCGATGTGCTCCGCGAGCGGCATCGAGTGACAGTGGTAGAGGTGAAGCCCGAAGGGCGTCGCGTGGAAGTCGTAGGTGGTCGTCTCCCCCGGCGGAATGTCGCCCGCGCCGAGCCCGGGTATGCCGTCCATCCGCGACGTGTGGATCCCGTGGAAGTGGATCGTGTGCGGGTGCGTCGCGCCGTTCGTGAAGTGGATCCGCAGGTGCTCGCCCTCGCGCGCCCGAAGCGTCGGGCCGGGCACGCGGCCGTTGTAGGCCCAGGCGTCGTAGCTCACGCCCGGCGCCACCTCGATCTTCTTCTCCTCGGCCACGAGCTCCCACTCGCGCACGCCGTTCACGACCCGGCCCTCGTCGAAGTCGCGCAGGATCAGCTGCGGGTCGAATCCGTTCGCGCGCGGGTCCACCATGCCGACCGTCCCGGCGTGCATCGGGTGCTGCATGACCCCGGCGCCGCCCTGGACGTCGTGGCCGCCGCCGTGCCCGTCCTGCGCGAAGGCCTCGTCGACGGCGTGATGCAGGCCGTCGTGCGGCACGACCTGATGGAGCCCGAGCACGGCGCTGGCCCCTGCCGCGCCCCCCAGCAGCTTGCGCCGCGAAAGTTTGCCTCGCCCATCCTTCATATTTAGCCTTGCCTAAAAGTACACTAGGCCAGTGATCGCAACAAGCGACTACGAGCTCGTCACCGAGTCCGCCGGTCTCGTCGACCGGTCGGATCGCGCGAAGTTCCTCGTGCGAGGCAGCGAGGCCGCTGACTTTCTACAGGGACAGGTCTCGAACGACGTCGAGGCGCTCGAGCCGGGCACCGGCTGCTACGCGACCATCCTCACCCACAAGGGAAAGCTCCGCACCGACCTGCGCGTGCTGCGTGGCGACGACTGGTTCTGGCTCGACACCGAGGCGATCGGGTACGCGGTGCTCGAGCACATGCTCCGCACCTACTCGCTGGGACGCGACGTGCAGTACGAGGACGTGACCGAGTCGCGCGCGCTGCTCTCTGTCGTGGGCCCTGGCGCGCGCGAACGACTCGACGCGGCGCCGCCGGAGGAGGAGCACTCGTTCGTGACCGGCGAGCACGGCATGTACGTGGCCACCCTGCTGGGCGTCGACGTGATCTGCGAGCCCGGCACCGCGCTCGAGGTGGAGCGGGTCGCGGACGAGGCCGCCGAGTGCATCCGGATCGAGGCCGGCCGGCCGCGGCTCGGCTACGACATGGACTCCGAGACGATGCCCCAGGAGGCCGGCATCAACGAGCGCGCCGTGAGCTTCACGAAGGGCTGCTACGTCGGCCAGGAGACGGTCGCGCGCCTGCACTACCGGGGCAAGCCGAATCGCCATCTCCGCGGCCTCCGGTTGTCCGAGCCCGCGGAGCGGGGAGCCGAGATCGTGCTCGGCGAGAAGACCGTCGGCCGGCTCGGCTCCACGTGCGTCTCCCCCAGGGTCGGCCCGATCGCGCTCGCGCTGTTGCGCCGCGAGGCCGAGCCGGGCGCGACGGTGCAGGTGGGCGGCGCACCCGCCGAGGTCGTGGACGTACCCTTCTCGCTTGGCTGAGCCGCGCCGCCCAACCAGCCGCCACGGGCTCTCGCCCGACAGCCCGCTGCTGCGCCATGGCCGCGCGCCGGAGGGCTACGACCCCCAAAAGGGTGTGCTCGACCTCCCGTCTCGGGCCGCCGACGAAGAGAGCGTCGACCTTCGTGAGCTGCGAGGCCTCGTCCCGGCGGCCGAGCCGGGGCGCGAGGTCGACGACTGGGGCCGCTCTCAGCGCATCTTCGACCTGGTCGAGCCCCTGCTCGACTTCTATTACCGCCACTGGTTCCGCGTGGAGGTCGAGGGCATCGAGAACGTGCCCGACCTCGGCGGCGCCCTGATCGTCTCGAACCACTCCGGCGCGCTGCCGCCGGATGCCCCGATGATCATGCAGGCGATCAGGCACGAGCATCCCAACCCGCATCGCTTTTGGGGATACATATTTTCTGCTTGGCCTCTTCGCGATTCTCACCTGGTTGGCCGCGACGATCGTCGCGCTTTACCGCCGTAAAGGCGTCGCGCTTTTCTGCCTGATTTCCCTGGCGATTTTTTACCTCGTCATCGGAAACATTCTCACCATCATCGGCACGATCTTCGCCATGCTCGATGCGCCCGGCTGGCTCATCGTCGTCGGTTGTCTGCAAACGCTTGTCGTCAACTGGATGTCGACCATCGTGCATGCGTATCAATCGGAATTGTTTCCGACGTGGATGCGGGCGCGCGCGGTC
>Ga0207675_100001413_pt1 | contig 24027 bp, 20 predicted proteins | sample KBSSwiS42_FD_184305 | JGI IMG/M metagenome (GOLD analysis project Ga0207675, IMG submission 184305) | Switchgrass rhizosphere microbial communities from Kellogg Biological Station, Michigan, USA - KBS Switchgrass S4-2 (SPAdes) (version 2) | ecosystem: Host-associated > Plants > Roots >...
TTAATATCTTCGAGAGAAGAGATAATATCTTCAGGCGCTTCCTGGCGATTAGCTTTATATGCCTCAAACTCTGTGTGTCTTTCGGTAGGAGCGGCTGTGTCAAAACATACGGCCATATGACTTGGCTTCTGGTTATTGATCAGATCAACCAACGCATTGGTAAAGCCAAATTGTGCATTTGTGTTTTTACCTTTTGAAGTCAATCGCGGATTGCGGATAAGCGCATAATAGGCACGAAAGATCAGTGCCATAGCATCAAGTAGAAATAATTTCTTAGCCATCCTGCTAAGTTAAGCCGCCCCGGAACCTTACCCAAAAGTTCGGAAGTTGCCTCTCAGACATGGTATTCCTGTAACCGGAGTTGTATAAAAAAGCAAACCCCGGAAGAATCCGGGGTAATTTTTAGTATTTAAACGCTGTTATGAAATACTTAGTTTATAGATAATTTTAATGCATCATTCTTTTCAGCTTTTGTTTCCGTTTTAGCTGGCTGAGCAGAAGTTGCAGTGTTTGTATTTTTTGTTTCGGTATATTTTTCCGGGTTAGTTACGAGCACAGTGCCATTTAATGCAGTAGTGCTTGCCGCTGCCTGTGCAGGGGCCGGCGTTATAGCAATGTTCGGTTTGTCTTTATGAATAAAATTGAGGTAGAGAGCAAAAAACAGGAGGTTAAATGCGAAGAAGTTAACCACTTTGCGGATTCGTCTTTTCATAACATTGGATTTAAACAGTTTTTAATTGGATATGGAATGATTCGGGATCGAAAATATATTGTAACGGATACTATTGCAAGTTCAGGCTGACAAATTTTGAAAAAATGAGTAGAATTTCTTGAGTGTACTTCGTAAAACTACGAATGAAGTTTTTCCACCCTTAGTAAACTGCTTAATTGAAGCCCTTTTTCCACTTTTGAGCGATCGCGATGGCTGTTTCCAGCATCGCCGGGTTCCATTTTTCCACTTCCCAGGCTGAATTGGCGAGGCTAGAAGATTGCAAGAGGTGTAGCGCATCACTACAGCTAACCGCGTTTTCCAATATTTCAGAAAGTTGTTGTTGCTGATTATATAAAATAGGGTCTTCTAACGGTGGGATGGCTGTGCTAAAAATTTGTTCAGGTAAAAAAGAATTCTGAATGTCCTTTGGAAAGTATTTGTTTGCTTGCAGAACAATTTCTTCCATCCTGTAAAAATCATTTCGAAATTGAATACGGTTTTCTTCAGCATCCAGACCGATTCCTATTTGTTCCATTACAATGAATTTAAGGTTTGGGCATAACGGAATTGTCTTTTTTAATAATTCAAACACATCACCAGGTACAGCATCATCATGTGTATCCCGTCTTATTTTCTTTGATGGATTTGATTGTACACTTTCCCAACTGCCGCCGGAAATATGTATTTCCCGGACTTTGTCTAATGGGTAGAGTCGAATGATCTCATCATAACCTATATCGAAGTTGTGGATCTGACAAAAGAGGTTATGCAAATCAAAAATTATAAAGCCATTTACAGGCTCAATTAATTGATTCAGGAAATCGCCATGCTTTTTCACCTCATCTAATGAATAAGAAAATGCCAGGTTCTCCAGGCCAACCGGGCAATTGCAGGCATTTTGCATCCGCTTAAGCCTATCCTTTCCAATGGCGAGCGTCGAGGATGTAAAGGGAATACTGATTGGCGCACCTTTGTGGAAATCTTCACCGGTCATGAAACCAAAATGCTCCGTGATATGATCAAACCGGAATTGTGAAGAAAGTTTTTTTAAATGTACCAGCCATTCCTGCTGTTCGTTCGCCCACCTTCCTGAAAAGAGTGAAAAGAATACACCATGACCGATCAACCTGTTTTCGTCACTATATGCTTTTAATAATTCATTAAACCAACCTGGTATATCTATCCGGTTGTATAAAGTATCGAAAGACCATTCGATAGCCTGTACTTTTTCCGAATCAAAAAGAGGAAGGCACGCCGATAAAATATTGGTATCTAAATTACATGCAATGGAAGAAAAGATTTCCGGCATATATTGGCCCAATTAACCCATACCGCAGGCAGGACAGGATTGCGGAACTGTTCTTTCGTTTTTTTTCTCGTCCTTCTTTTCGGGCTTGTCTTTTGTACATGAAGTTACAGTGGTAACTACCACAGCGGCGGCAATCGCGATAAGAAGAGATTTTGAAATTTTCATTGTATAGCATTTAGAATGAAAGCCTGGTTTCGTATCATAAAATGCAGCAAACAATACCGTAACTGCATTGTAAAAGGCCTGACAACGCATGGAATAATTACGTTGCACAGGCCTTTATCGTATTTTACAATTTAGTGCAGAAATAATCTACCGGGCTCCGGGTGGGCAATGTTCCCGGAGAAATTTGAGGAAAGTAGCATTCAGGTGTTCTTTGGTCCCTGCGCCTTCGGAAATACCATGGGTGCGGTTAGGATACGGCATAAACTGGAACAACTTTCCTTTCTTTATAAACTCGTTGATAAGTACTTCGGCATTTTTATAGTGAACATTATCATCGCCGGTACCATGCATATATAAAAGATTACCCCGAAGGTTACCTGCAAATGTAATAGGCGATGCTTCCTTATAATCCGCTTCATTTTCCTGCGGCAGGCCCATATACCGTTCCGTATAGATATTGTCATAGAAATGTTGATCAGTGACAGCGGCAACTGCAATTCCGGTTTTATATATTTCCGGATAACGCAATAAAAGATTTAACGTCATAGCGCCGCCGCCACTCCAGCCATGTACCGCCACACGGCTTGTGTCGATGAATGGCCATTTCATAATTTCCCTGGCGGCCATTGCCTGGTCATGGCTATTAATAATTCCCATCTTTCTATAAATAGATTTACGCCATTCTCTTCCTTTGAGGGCAGGTGTACCGCGATTGTCCATAGTTATTCCTATATATCCTTCAGGAATTAATTGAGAAATGAATTTATCAAAACCGGGAACATCGTTGGCCGTTGTTGACGCTGGTTCGCCATATACAAAAAAGTACACAGGATATTTTTTTGAAGCATCGAAATCAGAAGGCTTTGCCATAATGCCATCCATTTCAATTCCATCACCGGTTTTTATTCTAAACTTTTCGAGATTAAATCCAAGGGTCGGCTCGCTAAAGCTATCATCTGTTCCCGGGTATATTTTTTTATGATCCGGTAAAGTGAGTAAACGAATATTATAATTGCGATGAATGTTCGAATTAATATGCACAGCGTAAGCTGCATCCGGTGAAAAACGGTATGAATTTGTTCCTTCAAACACCGCTGGTGTTATGCGAATAGTATCTGTTTTATTAATGTTAATGCTATACAGATATCTATCCCTTGCATCATACGGGCTTGCCACAAAATAAATGTTTCCTGATGTTTCATTATAAGCAACCGGGGTGGCATCGAAATTTCCTTTCGTTAGCAATTGCTCATTCCTGCCATTTCTAGAAACTTTATAGATATGTCGCCAGCCATCTTTTTCACTTTCCCATAAAAAAGACTTTCCGTTCTCAATCCATATCCATGAAGGTTCATCATATCCAAAAGCTTTCACAGGTTCTACCCATGCTTCATCTTTATCGGTATAAATTTTATTTGCTTTTCCTGTTGTTGCATCACACATATACAATGTCGCTTCACTTTGCTTACGGTTCATTTGCAAGGCTAGTATCTCTTTGCTGTTGCCGGCCCAGTCCATTCTTGGTAAATAATTATTCTGCGGATCGCCGGGTATATTCAACCATACTGTTTTTTTTGTGGCAAGACTAATAATGCCAATACGAACGTCGGACGGTTTATCACCTGCCTTGGGATATTCCACAGGTATGGTAAATGGATAAAGAGAATCTGTATTGTTTATCATTAAATGATTGCGAGTAGGTCTTGCATCCACACGCCAATATGCAATTGTTTTTCCATCAGGACTCCAGCGAAAACCATCACGGCAGCTTAGTTCTTCTTCATATACCCAATCAAAAGTGCCATTGATAATTCTGTCGGTTCCATCTTTTGTAAGTTGTGTAATTTTTCCTGTTGCGAGGCTTTCTGCATATAAATTATGCTTGCTTACATAGGCTACAGTCTTATTATCAGAAGAAAATTTGGCAAATAGTAATGAGGAAGATGGTAACATTTTTCCAATCTGTCTTCCTTTGCCGGAGGTCAAGTCGAAATACCAGTAATCTCCTTTTGTATTTGCCCTCCATACACGGGAAGAATTGGTGTAAGCGAGAATTTTTTTACGATCAGTGCTCCATACAATCGCTTCAATAGTTGTTGATAGCCCGGCGGCTTTTACCTGGTCGTCGCTAAGAACCAGTTTACCGTCATTTAACTTATCGGCAGTGTATACATAAATGTTTCCGTTTTCATTCACCCAGAATTCATGAGAGCCCGGTAACCATTTAAGATTGTTAATCTTTATTTCTCCTGCGGGTAAGTCGGCCTGTTCAAACATTTCCTCTTCTGTATTGAAATAAGCGGGCTGTGCAAAAACGGAAAGAGTAAGCAATAATGCAATTGCAGAAACAATAGCTTTCTTCATAAATTTTTCTCTATGTGATGATCGATGTTGAAGTATTAAATGTAATAAAAAAGGAAAAAGTTCGCAGGTTTATTGATAAGTGGTTTATTTTTTTGAACCAGGCAGTAGTACTGCTATTTAACCCGATTACCCAGGCCTATTTTTTCATCTCTTCTAATTTTTTCTGCATCATGAACATTTCATCTCTCAATCTCGCTGCCTCCATAAAGTCGAGGTCTTTTGCCGCTTTTTCCATTTCTTTTTTGATCTTGCTGATTGCTTTTTCCATTTGCGGAATGGTTTTATATTCAGCCTGTTCTTCTGCTGCTACTGTGATTATATCCTGGTCATCGGCAATTGCATATGGATTTGCAGCATCAAATCCTCTTATGTCCAGTACAGATGTTTGTGCAAATACCTGGCCTCTTGATTTTTTTACAGTGGTTGGTGTTATGTTATGCTCAATATTATAGGCGACCTGTTTTTCCCGGCGCCTTGTGGTTTCATCTATTGTTTTCTGCATACTCTCCGTCATTTTGTCCGCGTAAAAAATCACTTTTCCATCTACGTTCCTCGCTGCACGTCCGGATGTTTGTGTCAATGATTTTTCATTTCTTAGAAAACCTTCTTTGTCTGCATCCAATATGGCGACCAATGAAACTTCCGGCAGATCCAATCCTTCACGTAAAAGATTAACGCCAACCAATACATCAATTTCTCCAAGCCGCAACTGGCGTAATATCTCTACACGTTCCAGTGTGTCAACTTCACTATGAATATATTTTGATTTGATATTGATCCGGTGCAGGTATTTATCCATCTCCTCTGCCATACGCTTTGTCAAAGTAGTCACTAATACCCGATCTCCTTTTGTAACTGTTTTATCAATTTCATCCAATAAGTCATCAATCTGGTTCACTGACGGGCGAATTTCAATAGGCGGATCCAGCAGCCCTGTTGGCCGCACTACCTGCTCTACAATCATACCCCCCGTTTTCTCCAATTCAAAATCATCCGGTGTTGCCGATACGTAAATAGTTTGATTGAGCATGGATTCAAACTCATGAAAATTTAAAGGGCGGTTGTCTAAAGCTGAGGGTAGACGAAAACCAAAATCAACAAGGATTAGCTTACGGCTTCTGTCACCACCATACATACCACTTACCTGCGGTATCGTTTGATGACTTTCATCTATAACCATTAAAAAATCTTTCGGAAAATAATCCAGCAAACAGAAAGGCCTTGTACCCGGGCGCCGGCGGTCAAAAAACCGTGAATAGTTTTCAATGCCATTGCAATATCCCAGTTCACGGATCATCTCCAAATCATATTCGACACGTTCTTTCAATCTTTGGGCTTCTATTAATTTACCTGTGGTTTTGAAATATTCTACTTGTGCCTGCATTTCATCCTGTATTTCATAGATTGCCTGCTGCATCACATCTTTTGGTGCAACATATAAGTTTGCAGGAAAAATAGCGGCGTTTTCCATTTTGCCGATGCGCTTGCCCGTTACCACATCAAAACTTTCAATCTCTTCAATTTCGTCTCCGAAAAATGTAATGCGATAACCATAATCAACATAGGGAAGGTTGATATCAACCGTATCTCCTTTTACGCGGAAACTGCCACGATTAAATTCCAGCGTTGTTCGTGTATACAAAGAATTAACCAATGAATGCAAAAAACCTTGCCGGGAGATAACCTGGTTTTTATTTATTCGAATGATGCCGCTTTCATAATCCGTGGGATTGCCCATACCATAGATGCAACTTACGGAAGCAACAACAATAATATCTCTTCTGCCACTTAACAAGCTGGATGTTGCCCGCAGGCGGAGTTTGTCCAGTTCATCGTTAATGGATAAATCTTTCTCAATGTACACATCGCTTACCGGCAGATAGGCTTCCGGTTGGTAGTAATCATAATAAGAAACAAAATATTCGACCGCATTATCAGGAAAGAATTGCCTGAACTCTCCATATAACTGCGCTACCAGCGTTTTATTATGTGTTAAAACTAATGTCGGTTTTTGTGTATTCTGTATCACATTGGCAACGGTAAATGTTTTGCCGGAACCGGTTACACCCAGCAGGACCTGGTATTTTTCACCATTTAAAATACCCTCTGTGAGTTGGTCGATTGCTTCCGGCTGGTCGCCGGCGGGAGTATATGATGATTGAAGCTTAAAGGCCATAGCGAAAAACAAATTTATTTCATTTTCAAAAGACGGATTCTGATATAGTTTTAAAGAAACCCTTAAATTTTACGTTGTGTGTAAGCAGAATAATCAGGCAGTATGGCATTATAATCTTCGTGCATCAGCGGAGATGTAAAAATAAAATCCGCCGTAGCACGGTTACAGGCCACCGGTATATTATATGTCGCTGATAGCCGGAGTAATGCTTTGACATCAGGGTCGTGCGGCTGTGCTTCCATCGGGTCCCAGAAAAAAATAAGCACATCTATCTTTCCCTCGGCTATTTGGGCGCCTACCTGCTGATCTCCGCCCAAAGGGCCACTTAAAAACTTGGTTACAGACTGATCAAGCGCGGCTTCCAATAATGTACCTGTTGTACCGGTAGCATATAGACGATGCTTTGCCAATACAGTTTTATTATAAACTGCCCACTCTATCAGTTCAGCCTTTTTATGGTCGTGGGCTACTAATGCGATGCGCTTGCGCTTGGTTAATATTCTGGTCGTCGCTGTCATTATTTCTGCTATTTCGGAAAATAAAATTGTGATGTACCTGATTATGAAGATACAGATTGGCTGTGAAAGGATAAATCGCCTCGTGCATTACTGAATTGCTGATTACAACTCTGGCTTTATCAAATAAAAAAACGTCCCGCTTATGGCAGGACGCTTTTATTACTTACCCATCAAGATATATTCAGCAAGAATCGTGGGTTATTTATGCACCTTGCATTTCTTTTATTTTCTCCCTGATCTTTCCTTCAATTTCCGCAGCCATTTCAGGGTTGTCTATCAGGAGTTGGCGAACAGCGTCACGCCCTTGTCCCAGTTTATCACCATTATAGCTAAACCAGCTACCACTTTTCTGAACGATGCTGAGTTCAACGCCCATATCAATGATTTCCCCAGTTTTTGAAATGCCTTCACCGAAGATGATATCGAATTCAGCTGCGCGGAAAGGTGGCGCCACTTTATTTTTCACCACTTTCACCTTTACACGGTTACCGATTGCCTCATCGCCATCTTTTATCTGGCTGCTGCGGCGTATATCCAGGCGAATTGACGCATAGAATTTCAAGGCATTACCACCAGTGGTTGTTTCGGGATTACCAAACATAACGCCGATCTTTTCACGGAGCTGATTGATGAAAATACAGATCGTATTTGTTTTGCTGATTGTAGCTGTGAGCTTTCTTAAAGCCTGGCTCATCAATCTCGCCTGAAGCCCCATTTTACTATCGCCCATTTCACCTTCCAGCTCGCCTTTGGGTACAAGTGCGGCAACCGAGTCAATCACCACAACATCTAATGCGCCGGAAAGAATCAGGCGATCGGCAATTTCAAGGCCTTGTTCACCATAGTCAGGTTGTGAAATCAAAAGATTATCAACATCAACACCCAGCTTTTTTGCATAAGAACTATCAAATGCGTGTTCCGCATCTATTATGGCGCACATGCCGCCTTTTTTCTGCGCTTCCGCTATTACATGTATAGCGATTGTTGTTTTACCCGAAGATTCCGGTCCGTATATTTCAACCACACGGCCTCTCGGAAGACCACCAATACCCAGGGCCGTATCCAATCCGATAGAACCTGTAGAAACGACTTCCTGTGGAGCATCTGACCGCTCATTCATCAGCATCACACTTCCTTTGCCGAAATCCTTTTCAATTTTATCCATCGTAAGCCTTAGGGCTTTCAGTTTTTCACTGTTGTTTCCTGTTTCTGCGGGTTTATCTGCTTTTGCCATAATCCAAAGTTAAGTTTTAGGGAATGCCTGTCTAAAAAAGTAATTCACATCAAAGCTAACTATTTTAGTAATACAACACTAATTTTTTTGGCTATAATTTTCAAGAAAATACGTATATTAAAAAAGCACCCATGAAAATTCAGGGTGCTCTGAAAACTATAGAATAAATTTATTTGCTCAGTTATTCAGCATCTCTTTTCTCGGGTCGCATCATTGGGAATAACAAAACATCCTGTATGGAAAGTTGATTGAGCATAAGCATACAAATTCTATCTATACCCAGGCCAATACCGGATGTTGGCGGCATACCATATTCTAGTGCTCTTAAAAAATCATAGTCAATGAACATGGCTTCGTCATCCCCCCGTTCCATCAGCTTTACCTGGTCTTCAAACCGTTCCCGCTGATCAATAGGATCGTTCAGTTCACTATAGGCATTGGCAATTTCTTTACCATTTACAATAAGTTCAAAACGCTCCACCAGGCCCTGTTTGCTTCTGTGTTTTTTGGTTAACGGGCTCATCTCAACCGGGTAGTCAGTAATGAACGTCGGCTGTACATAATACTTTTCACATTTATTGCCGAATATTTCATCTATCAGTTTTCCCTTGCCCATTGTTTTATCAACATGAATGTTCAATTGACGACATAAGCCCCGTATTTCGTCTTCATTCATTTTTGAAATGTCAGTCCCTGTATGTTCTTTTATCGCATCATACATGCTGATACGTTTATACGGGGCCTTAAAATCAATTTCTTTTCCATCCACAGTTACTGCAGTTGATCCGTTTACAGCGATGGCAGCAGTTTCCAATAATTGTTCAGTTGTTTCCATCATCCACAGGTAGTCTTTATACGCCACATAAAATTCAAGTATCGTGAATTCCGGGTTGTGTGTACGATCCATGCCTTCATTACGGAAATCACGACTGAATTCATACACCCAGTCAAATCCGCCAACAATCAGGCGTTTCAGGTATAGCTCATTGGCAATACGCAGGTACATGGGCATATCCAATGCATTATGATGGGTAATAAAAGGACGTGCTGTGGCCCCACCAGGTATGCTTTGAAGAACAGGCGTATCTACTTCCAATGCACCGCGTTCATTCAAGAAATTACGCATGGCATTGATCAGCTTTGTCCTTTTTACAAATGTCTCTTTTACTTCCGGGTTTACGATCAGGTCCACATAGCGCTGACGGTATTTGAATTCCGGATCTGTCACCGCATCAAATGTTTGTCCTTCTGCTTCTTTAACAATAGGTAATGGTTTTAACGACTTTGTAAGAATCGTCAATTCTCTAACATGGATGGAAGTCTCTCCCGTTTTTGTTTTAAAAACATACCCTTTTACTCCGATAATATCCCCAATATCTACTAATTTTTTCCAGATAACATCATAAAGGCTTTTATCATCTCCCGGGCATATATCATCGCGGCGGATATACACCTGTATTTTGCCGGCGCTATCCTGTATCACTGCAAAATTTGCCTTGCCCATATCCCGGACGCTCATAATGCGGCCTGCCGCACATACATCAGCATATTGCTCCTTATTTTCTTCTGTAAAATGCTTTTTTATATTAACAGAGTTATTATTAACCGGGTACAGAGGTGCCGGGTAAGGCTCCACTCCTGCCATTATCATTTCGGCCAGTTTCTCCCTTCGTATCTGTTCCTGTTCTGACAAATTCGTTTGCTGCATAGTTGTAATTAAAACGCAAAAGTATGTTATGACGCCCAAAAAGCGTTTTACCGCAAACTTGTTATTGGAGGATTAAGAAATTTCGTCTAATTTAAACGGATAGTTAGCTACTCCCTCTTCTTGTTCCCCTTGAAAGTGAGAAAATTTATTTACCAATTAAATCACTATTAATGTCGGGAGACCTAGCACAGGATTTTTTGTTCCAGCGCATCCGGGAGATGGTACCGCAGCACGTGTCTCTGGTTGATGCAGTGTCTGAGATTTTAAATGTAAGCAGTGATAGCGCTTATCGCAGGCTCAGGGGGGAAACCCAACTTGTATTAGAAGAAGCAAGGCAGCTTTGTAATCATTTTCATCTTTCTTTGGATCAACTGTTAAATGTAAGCAGCAATTCAACATTATTTCAAACCAGTTACATTAATAATACACAATACAATTTTGAAAATTACCTGAACGACCTGCTTAATCAGTTGAAATATATTGAGGGGTTTATACGCAAAGAGATTATTTTTCTTACAAAGGACCTCCATATATTCTCCAATATGCTTTCAGAACCTTTCTTTGCCTTTCGTTATTTTTTCTGGAACAAATCAATTATGTCAAACCCCGATTATGCCACCAGGGGGTTCAATTTGAATTGCCTGACGCCGGAAGTAAAAGCCATAGCTGAAGAAATGGCTAAAACGTATTGCCGCATTCCATCTACAGAAATATGGAATACAGAAGCGGTCAATAGCATTATTCTGCAGGTTGAATATTACAAAGAAATGGGTATTTTTTCATCGGCATCCGATATTAAAGCGGTTTATGATTCGGTTGAAGAAACGTTATACCATTTAAAAGAGCAAGCGGATTATGGTGTAAAATTTTATCCCGGCGAAAACCCTGCATTAAAGAAGCAAAACCTTCGCTTTTTTTACAACAGGGTTGTTTTAGGCGACAATACAATTCTTGTAACTACTGATCATATTAAAACGGTTTATCTGAATTATAATATACTAAACTATATGATAACAAGAGATGAGCGGTTCTGTACAAATACCTGGAATGAAATGGAAATGCTGATACGCCGCTCTACCATGATCAGCGAAACCGGCGAGAAACAACGGAATGTTTTTTTCAATATACTTCTATCCAAAATAGAAGATCGCAAACGACACCTGTAAACCAAATCAAGATGAACGCCACTGAACTCCAGCAGCAACTTTTTGCAACTATAAAAAGTAAAGTGCCCGAGCACTTATCCGCACCGGAAGAAATAGCTAAAATGCTGGAAGTAAGTGTGGACAGTGTATACAGGCGTATACGCGGCGAGAAAGCGATTACATTAGATGAATTGCACTTGCTGTGCGCCCATTATAAGATATCGCTTGATCAACTCATGAATATTCAAACCGGTGCTTTTTTATTCCAGGGTAATTTGCTGGATAGTAAAAACTTCCGGTTCGATTCATACCTGACAACAGGTCTGCACCAAATGGCCTACTTCAGGAGTTTTAAGCAAACAGACTTCTATTATTTGTGTAAAGACATGCCTTTCTTTCACCAATATCATTCGCGGGAACTGGCGGCGTTTAAATATTATTTCTGGATGGGCACGTTGATTTATTTTCCTGATTTCAAAAACAAAAAAGTAAGCTTTGAAGAGTTCCCCGAAAGTATTTTTGAAATAGGAAAGAAGATTTTAGACCTCTACTACCAGATGGATACACATGAAGTATGGACGATCGAAAGTATGAATGGCACCCTTCGACAGATTGAATATTATGTTGACAGCAAAATGTTTAATAGTAACAAAGATGCCTTGAAAGTATACGAAGCAATGGAAGTATATATTGATCATCTTGAAAAACAGGCGGAACTTGGCTATCGGTTTAAACATGATGACCCGGAAAAAAAACCGATGGGAAAGTTTTACATGTACTTTAATGAAATTGTCGTACTTGACAATAGCATGATGATAATATTGGATGGGAATAAAACAGCTCTTGTGCCGCATACTGCAGCTAATTATATGATGACCCGCGATATTGCTTTCAATGAAAATTTCGATCGCTATATACAAAACCTGATCAAGCGTTCAACACTTATCAGCCAGGTAAGCGAAAAAGAAAGGGCCCGCTTTTTCCGGATGATACGGGATAAAATAGTGAACCGAAAGCATACCTTGAAACTTTAATGTGTCCGTTTTCTTAAAATAACAGCCTACTTTTGCTGTTTACCTTTTGAAAGCAAAAACTTATAGATTTATGAAAACCATTTTATTTACTTTTCTTCTGACAATCTCATTTATTTCCTGCGATACAATAAAATTTCCAACCACTCTGCCTGGAACCAACGGAATAGTTACTGAAGCTGAGGCCGGACAAGGTATTAAAGAGGCGCTGGCACAGGGAGTTACCAATGCTGTCTTAAATCTGAACAAAACGGATGGTTTTTTTGGCAGTGCTTTTTATAAATTATTGATGCCGCCCGATGCACAAAAAGTGGTGAACACATTGAATAGCCTTGGTATGACCAATCTTGTAGATAAAGCGATACTCGCTATTAACCGTGGCGCTGAAGATGCTGTGGGGTATGCAAAACCAATATTTGTAGCGGCTATAAAAGAAATGACGATTATGGATGCTCTCAATATTGTGAAAGGACAGAAAGATGCGGCTACACAATATTTCAAGGATAAGACTACACAAAAATTAATCGCAGCATTTTCACCCGCCGTAAAAAGTTCATTGGATAAAGTGAGTGCCACGAAGTATTATGGAGATGTAATCAATACGTACAATAACTTTCCTACTACTTTTAAAAAAGTAAATCCCGATCTCGCTTCTTATGTTGTTGGCAAAGCCGTAGATGCATTGTTCGACCAGGTGGCAAAAGAAGAAGCGAATATCCGCGCTAATCCTTTGGCAAGAACAACCGATATCTTAAAAAAGGTTTTTGGCAATTCAGGATTTTAGATCCGTTATTGATTGAGATAAAAATGCAGAAGATTGTGATTATCCTTATATGCCGGTATCGTTATTTTTTCCGAATGATTTGTTTTAGATGATGATCATCAAATGAAGGGGCAATGACCGGATATTCATGCGCATTTCAAAAATCAGATTGCAGTTACAATCTTTTAAATTTCTTCAAAATCCATTTAATCTGGTAAACCTGGGTTCTAATACCACACAAAAGTCCCCACTGCGCCTGCAGGTAATTTTGGTGTTACCCATTTGTTTTTGAATTTAATATTAAATGATTGCTCACTGCCGCCATCATTCAGCACAATCAATACTTTCTTTCCATCAGGTCGTTTAAAAGCGACGCTGTATATACTCCCTGAGTTGTCGCTATGAATACGTACAGAACCAAGAGTAACAAACTTCGAAGCATGAGCGATAATAAAGTAACCAACGTTGGGGGTAGCAGAGGAACCATTAATGGTTAATGCCCCCTTGCATTCGGTACATCCGCCCGGTGTGTGCGGGCTAAAGGTTGGATCAATAGCAAGGTTCCATTCCAGGGCAATGCGGCTCCAGTTTCTCATTGAACCGATAATTACATTCCTGATATGCCATTTCAAATCGCCGTCAAAAGAGCCATTGGCACCTGTCCATTGCTCGGTAAAATATACATTTTTGTCAGGGTGTGCCGTATGTACCTGTGATAAGGCGCTGATATCACCTTCGTATAAGTGAAAAGCGGATCCATCAACAAATGCTTTGGCCCCTGCATCGTTCAATATTTCCAATGGATATTCAGGCTTATTACAATTATGATCATACACAATGATTTTAGTAGTGATTCCTGCTGCCTGAAAAGCAGGTCCTAAATGATTTTTTATAAAGTCCGCTTGCTGTGTGGCGGTCATGTACATGCTGGGATTATTTCCCGGATGCAGCGGTTCGTTTTGTGGAGTAATGGCATCTATTGTTATACCTTCCACTTTCATCTGCTGAATATATTTTACAAAATAGTTTGCATATACGCCATAGTACTCCGGCCTGAGACTTCCCCCTTTCGAACTACCATTATCTTTCATCCATGCCGGGGGTGACCATGGTGAACCCAGTATTTTTATTGCGGGATTGATTTGTAAAATTTCTTTCAGGAGCGGAATTACATCAACCTTATCCGGAGCCAAACTAAATTGGGCAAGATTGATATCTGTTTGCCCGGCCGGTAAGTCATTGTAGCTATAAACAGATGCACTCAGATCAGATGCGCCAATGCTGATACGTAAATAACTTATTGAAATTGAATTGGGGTTATTTCCAAAAAGCTCCTGTAGCAGGGTGGTTTTAGCAGAGGCATTCATTCCATTGATTAATTGAGCGCTGCCGCTGGTTAATGTATATCCGAATCCATCAATGGTTTGAAATGCCCGGGTGCTATCTACCTCTACTATTACATTGTTATTGGCCACAGTGCCAAATGACAATACAGTGGTTTGTTTTTGAAGCAATGCAGACTTATCTCCTTTTGTAAGCCAGAAATCAACTTCATTTGTTGCAGGTGGCGGATTTACAGGCGGATTGTTGTTTGTATTATTATTGTCATTTGAACAATCGCCATAAAATACGAATAACCACATTGAAGTAAGTAACAGGAATGATCGCCTTCGCATAAGAAACGAATTTAAAATCAAAAACGAACTGTAAATTTAACTCTCTTTTTACGGGGAATAACAAAGAAAACTGCTTTGGCAGTATGTCTTAACTTTATAGCAAATTAAAACGATTAGCGTGAAGGATTACGGTCAACTTTTTTTACAAAAGATAGACACTGAAATAAAAATAGAACCGAAAGACTGGATGCCAGATGCCTATCGCAAAACATTGATCCGCCAGATCAGCCAGCATGCGCATAGTGAAATTGTGGGCATGCTCCCCGAGGGTAACTGGATAACAAGAGCACCATCACTAAAACGAAAAGCCATCCTTCTTGCTAAAGTGCAGGATGAAGCAGGGCATGGCTTATACCTGTATTGCGCGGCAGAAACATTAGGTACTACAAGGCAACAAACCATCAATGACCTGCATAGCGGTAAAGCGAAATATTCTTCTATTTTTAATTATCCCACATTAACCTGGGCGGATATCGGCGCTATCGGCTGGCTTGTAGATGGCGCGGCGATTCTGAACCAGGTAATGCTTTGCAGAACCTCTTACGGTCCTTATGCACGTGCGATGGTGCGTATATGCAAAGAAGAAAGTTTTCACCAGCGGCAGGGTTTTGAAATACTGCTGATTCTTTCAAAGGGAACAAAGGAACAAAAGGAAATGTGCCAGGACGCTATCAACCGCTGGTACTGGCCGTCGCTGATGATGTTTGGTCCGCACGATAGTGAATCGACACATAGTGAACAAAGCACAGTATGGAAAATAAAACGAATGAGCAATGATGAACTGCGGCAGAAATTTGTAGATATGATTGCCGAACAGGTAAAAGTGTTGGGAATGACTATTCCTGACAAAGATTTAAAATGGAATGAGGAAAGAAGGCATTATGACTTTGGCGAAATAGACTGGAATGAATTCTGGAATGTGGTAAAAGGAAACGGTCCTTGTAATAAAGAAAGATTAGAGGCAAGAAAGAAAGCCTGGGAAGATGGCGCATGGGTGAGAGAAGCGGCGATGGCGTATGCAGAAAAGAGAAAAATAAAAGAAATGAAAGTAGCGTGATTTATTCACGCCTTTTCTATCTCAGATAAAAAATTTCAACTTTTGAGAACCATTATATATCCTTCCTTTAAATCATTATAAGAAACCCTTTCTGTTTCTGAATTCAATCAAGTGCATAGCGCCTGTTAATGTTTTTTTTATTCAGTAATAGAAACTTTAGAATTCTAAATACAAAAGGGGAAATAAAGTTAGCTAATAGTAAGTTTTAATTCTATTGCATTCGCCATGATCTGCAAAAACTATGACCTACCTTTACACTATGTCCACTCTTACGATAACGACAATTCAATCTCATCTTCACTGGCAGGACAAAGCTGCCAACCTGAAAATGTTTGAAGAAAAGATTGACAGCATAAAAGAGAAAACGGAAATAGTTGTATTACCAGAAATGTTTTCAACCGGGTTTGTAATACAACCGGACGACCTTGCGGAAACCATGGAAGGTGAAACTGTGCAATGGATGAAGCGGGTAGCCTCGAAGAAGAAAATTATCTTAACGGGAAGTATTATCATTAAGGAGACGGATAAGATTGCTGAAAATACCCCGGGCCGGTGCTATAATCGTCTTATCTGGATGCTGCCTAACGGAGAATACGGATATTATGATAAACGTCACCGTTTTGCATTTGCAGGTGAAGACAAAAATTATACGGCAGGGTCTAAAAGATTAATCGCCTCTGTAAAAGGATGGAAGATCAACCTGCTTGTTTGTTATGATTTGCGCTTTCCCGTATGGAGCAGGCAGTCCCCCGACAGAGAGGAGGAGGAAGCAGAATACGATGCGTTGATATATGTTGCCAACTGGCCCGAGCGACGCAACCATGCATGGAAAACTTTATTGCAGGCAAGGGCAATCGAAAATCAATGTTATGTTGTGGGTCTTAATCGTGTGGGTAAGGATGGTGCTGATTTGTATCATAGCGGAGACAGCATGGTCATTGATCCCCTTGGTGAAATATTATACCATAAAAAAGATGAAGAAGACATTTTTACAATAACAATAGATAAAGCGCACCTTCAAATGGTGCGGGAAAAATTTCCCTTCTGGAAGGATGCCGATAATTTTACGATTTTGAATGGTGATGATGATATATTTTAATAATTTATAACCACGCCAGATAGTACATAAAGGTTCACAGCCAATGATGAAACAGGCAATAAAGCACTTATTATCCCGCAAGGGCTATACCATTATCAAAACCCGGGCGGAAGAAATTGACAGAATGGTTCCGCCGCAGTTGCCACAATATCTTTTTGAAAACAGCAAGGTATGCAGTAGCCGGGAAGACGTTTTACATCTATTGCCTAAAGGAGGAATAATTGCAGAAGTCGGTGTTGCCTATGGAAACTTCTCAGCGCTATTGCTTGAGATATTGCAACCGCAAAAATTTATTGCTATTGATAGTTTTGCTTTTACTGAGGATAGTGAACCATGGAAACAATCGATAATCAGGGAAAGCAAGATCTCCCATATTGAGTATTATAAAAAAAGGTTTGACAGCGAGATAAAACAAGGAAAGCTGGAAGTTCTTAAAGGCTTATCGTGGGATTGCCTGGTTCAGTTACCAGATAAGTCGATTGATTATTTATACCTCGACGCAGGTCATAGTTATGAAGAAGTAGTAAAAGATATTCAGCAGGTAAAAAGGGTAATAAAAGATACAGGCATTATCCAGTTCAACGATTATACTTTATTTGATGCATTTGCTTTTGTTCCTTACGGTGTACCAAAAGCCGTTCATGAATTTATGCTGGAAGAAAACTATGAGATGCTGTATTTATGCCTGCACCGGCAATTCTTTTGCGATGTAGTGGTAAGAAAGAAAAACTGAATTATAACTTTTTCTTTTCCCGGTCTGCCTTGATCAGTTCTTTTACTTTGTCCATCTTGTAATCCCTGCCATTGCGGATAGCTTCCACTGTCGGCTTTACTTCTATCTCAGGTAATATACCCCTGCCATTCTTCGGATTATTTTTATTAATCACCAGGCGAAACAAAGGTAAACGAAAACGAACACGGGTTTCAGGAAGTACGACATCGGGTATCAGCCATGCGGTATTTCCATAAGCGCCACCTCCTGTTTCTTCTCCTACAACAATTACATTATCTTCATCAATTACCGATTCGGTAAACAAAGAGGTAGCCGAGAATGAGTTGCCGCCAATCAGGATATACGTTTGTCCATCAAAGTGATATTTCTTTTTCGGTTTAAAATAGTGTCGCTCAAAGTATCCGAAATGATAATATCCATCCGATCTTTTCTTTGTAGTAAACCACATGAATACCCGGTTAAAAAAATAATTCTGCACATAGCGGCTGTATGCGTTGTGCCGGCTGATAGCGTATAATGAGTCGGCTAACCTGAACGGCTTATCGATTAAGAATTTCGATAACAACGTCGAGTTCATTACATTGCCACCACCATTGCCCCGAAGATCAATAATGAGATACTGAATATCGTTATCGTGTAACCGGCGGAATGAACGACGGAAAAAACGCTTCAACCTATACCCTCTGCTGAATGTATTTACATCCATTGTCGCGGTTTTGTTTTCCGTGTCGATCTGCAATTGTCTTGCGCCTGACAATCCCGCCTGTTTTCTCTCTTTGCGGGTTGTTTTGATCAGTTCTCTTGCCGGTCTCCTGTTCACCGAATCCTTCAAAGGATTGTAAACCGGAATAGTAACCGATTTAGTTTCTCCGGCACTGTCAATATAGTTTATGGTATACTTATCTGAAAGACCGAATATACTGGTATAGCTGTAGCCGAATGTGCCCCGGTTACTAAGCGTTTGAAATTTATGGGTCCGGTTATATCCGTCGGCGGGCAAATATTGAAAAATAGTATCCGTTATTTCTTTTATGTTTTTATTATTGATAGCGGTAACTACTGTTCCCCTTCTCAATATTGAGTCACTCCTGTTCAGATTGGCAGCAACGGTTACTGTATCATCCCATAATTTCAAACTTAAGGGGAATATCTGGAAACGGCTGCTATCCACACGCCGCATATAATGTTTAGACGCTTTTACCGAAGTATGCCCGCAATCAATTTTTGATACAACATAACTTAATACTTTTCTGAATTCGGGTTCAGTCATCGAATCCTTCAACTGTTTTTCACCCTCGTTAAAATAATAGTCCATGCTATCCCTGCTGGTATACCAGTAAAGCCCTGGGTGAGATTCTTTCAATACGTTTTCAAAAACGCGATAGTCATATTCAACTTCCTTCGGAGAATATTTGTGGCCGGAACGAAAAGAAGATTTGGAGACACCACAACTTGCAAAAACAAGCGATACAATAATAACACTCAAGGTAAACCTCATATCCTCAATAATCTTTATTTGGTGTGTTTCAATTTTTGTTACTACTTCCAGAGAACTGTTGCTTACCGGTATTGCCCGGGGCATACTTCCCAACTGCAATATCTTTCACTTCATATGATTCCACCCCTGCGCTGTCACCGGGTATTTATTACCACTTTTTGTGATAATATTCGCTCCCGTATCAGCCTCCGTCATATAGCCAATTACACTAATGTTTTCATTTAACGTTATTTTGTCGTAATCATTTTGTGAAAGGGTAAATAAAAGCTCATAATCCTCGCCTCCGCTGAGTGCACAGGCCGTCGGATCAATTTTAAATTTAAACGCGGCGTTTCGCATTTCATCAGCAATAGGAATTTTTTCTTCGTAAATCACGCATCCTAACCCGCTGTCCTTGCAAATATGCAATATTTCAGAACTAAGGCCATCGCTGATATCCATCATCGAAGTAGGCAGGATGGATTGTTTTTCAAAAAACTCAATAATATCTTTTCTTGCTTCGGGTTTTAATAATTTTCCGACCACATACGATTCACCTTCAAGATCAGGCTGAACACCCGGGCTTTCCAGATAGATCTTTTTTTCTCTTTCCAGAAATAATAAACCAACATACGCTGCACCCAATGTCCCGCTCACGCATAAAAGATCGGCTTTTTTTGCTGTACTCCTTTTTACATATTTATCTGGAGTTACTTCGCCAATAGCCGTTACCGATATAATAAACCCTTTTTGTGAAGAAGCGGTATCACCACCGACAAGATCTACACCATATCGCTCGCATGCCGCATAGACGCCTTCATAAAATTCATCCAATGCTTCTACACTAAGCCGGTTGCTGATACCCAGGCTTAACGTAATCTGCGTTGGTACAGCATTCATCGCATAAATATCGCTCAGGTTTACAACCACACATTTGTACCCCAGGTGTTTTAAAGGAGTATATATGAGATCAAAATGTACGTTCTCAATTAAAAGATCAGTGGAGATAACAGTTTGTTTTCCGAAATGATCAATAACCGCCCCGTCATCACCCACACCAACTACTGAAGATGCGTTTTGCAACTCAATATTTTTGGTTAAATGTTCAATCAGGCCAAACTCTCCTAATGATGATATTTCTGTTCTGCTATTTTCAGCCATCAGCGCATTTTTAATTTCCAGATAAATTTATCTTTTTCTTTATAAAACTTTACATAACCGTTGTAGCTGTTTAAATCTACCAGCGTGGTCTGCTTATAATTCTCAGCATCTTTTTTATGATCAAAAAAACTAAAGATCATTGTGTTGTTATCAATCACATCAAATTTTGTCTGCCGGTACGGAAAGCCCTGAATAGCTTCTTTATATTTCTGCCCTTTACTTATAAATTCTTCCATTGTAAAAGGCCAGCTGTTAAACTCTTCCCTGAACTCAACCATTCTTTGCAGCAAAACAACAGATGGCTTTTCTCTCTGTACCTGTCGTTTGGTTCGTGGTGTATAGGTAAAGTAATTGTAGGAAGCAAAAGCGATAATAGCTAAACAGCCGCTTATAATTTTAAAGAAAGCCATCATATTGCTTTTCCGTAAAAATTTTACTTCACAATGCGCCTCCGTTAATAATCTTTACCAACTCATCATGTATTTTTCCATTGGTCGCTACGATACCGTGCTGGTATGGCGAAAATTTTCCTCCTTTCAGACTGGTTACTCTGCCCCCGGCTTCCTCCACTATTAAATAACCGGCAGAACTGTCCCATGCTTCTAATTTATGCTCATAAAAACCATCAAAACGACCGCAGGCAACCCAGCAAAGATCAATTGCAGCAGAACCCAATCTTCTAACTGGAACGCCCACACGAATCAGGCGGTTAAATACCTCCAGTGGCCCGTTAGGGCTATCTAAATACGTATAAGGAAATCCGGTGACCAGGCATGATTTCACGACTTGTGTTTCAGGGCTTACAGAAATTGGTTTTTCATTCAGGGTAGCACCTTTACCTTTTTCTGCAAAAAACAGCTCATTCAGATGAGGGTTATATACTGCACCCATCACTATTTCTTTGTTATGCTCAATACCGATCGATACGCAATTCAAGGGTATACCTTTTGCAAAATTAATGGTACCATCAATCGGGTCAATGATCCATTTGTAATCAGAATCCTGTATTATTTCCCCTGCCTCTTCACTTAATATAAAATGATCGGGGAACTGCTCTTTGATCGTAGCTATGATTGCTTTCTCAGCAGCATGATCAGCTTCGGTTACAGGGTTATTGATTCCTTCTTTATATTGAATTTTAAAGTCCTTATTGAAAAAGCGTTGAATTTCTGCGGCACCTGCTTTTACAGCTTTGAAAAGGGTATTTTTTAGCATGCGCAAAGATAATACGTATTAAAAGATTATATGGATTAAAAGGGACTGACAAATAGGGTTTGACCCCAGGTCTCTTTTATAAATTCACCGTATGCAGCAGAACGTTTATTTTTGAACAAATCATTAAAATTTCGAAGTAAAAAGAATGTTGTTGTCCGTTATCATAGTGAACTACAATGTAAAACACTTCCTGGAGCAATGTCTTTGCTCTGTTCAGAAAGCGATCAGCGGAATGGAAGCGGAGGTCATTGTGATAGATAATGCTTCTTCGGATAATAGCATTGTCTTTCTTCAGCCACGGTTTCCATCATTCATATTTGTATCAAACATAAATAATACCGGTTTTTCAAAAGCCTGCAACCAGGGATATGTTGCATCAAAAGGGAAATACATTTTATTCCTCAACCCGGATACAATTGTTCCGGAAGATTGTTTTTCAAAATGCATTTCTTTTTTGGATAAACAAAACGATGCCGGGGCGATGGGTATACGAATGATAGATGGCAGTGGAAAATTTTTGAAGGAATCAAAAAGAGCTTTTCCTTCACCGCTAACGGCGTTGTATAAGTTATCAGGGTTATCCGCTTTGTTCCCAAAGTCGGAAACGTTTGCAAAATATCACCTGGAATATTTAGCGGAAAATGAAAATAACCCTGTGGATGTATTAGCCGGTGCATTCATGATGATAAGAAGAGAAGTGCTTGAAAAGGTGGGCGCCTTCGATGAAACATTCTTCATGTATGCAGAAGATATTGACCTCAGCTATCGTATACAGGAGGCAGGATATAAGAACTATTATTTTTCAGAAAGCAGTATTATTCATTTTAAAGGAGAAAGTACAAGAAAGTTGACATTAAATTATGTCCGGATGTTCTATAGTGCTATGAATGTATTCGTAAAGAAACACTATGGAAGCAGTAAAGCAGGGGCTTTTAATTTCATCATTCATATAGCTATCTGGTTCCGGGCCGTTCTTTCGGCCATGGGTAAGTTCATTGAAAAAATGGGTTTGCCTTTAATTGATGCAGGTCTCATTCTATTGTCATTTAATATCGCCCGTATATTCTGGTCAACCTATGTGCGGCCAAACCTGGATTATAATATTCCTTTATTCTGGATAGCCGTTCCGCTTTTTACGGTGATGTATCTTTTGATTTCATATTACACAGGCTTGTATGACCGTCTTTATAAACAGTCCAGGTTGGTGCCGTCATCGCGCACAGCTCCTCGACGCGGCCCTGGGTGACAAGATCGAACCATCTCAGGGCGATGCGCCTGTTGTCCTCGAGTGTCGACATCCGATTGTTTCCTTGAGGCGAACAGGTTGTAAGGCCACCGCCAACTCTCGGAGAGTTAAGCACGGCGCTCCTGAGCCTCGATGCCCCCGCCAATGTCAGGTTTCTGAGGCTCGCGATCCACCACATTGAGAGGCCACTGTCACGCTCCGGGTCGAGAGATCTGTCCTCCCCGGATTAAGGCTCCTGGTATCCGCGCCGGCGTTTGGCGGCGGCCAGCTTCGCCATGGCCTCGGCCGCCTCAGCCTCGTTCTCGTGCGGGTCCGACCGCTCCCGGCCGCGGGTTCCGATCCGGCCCCAGCGTCGCACGAGCACCGTGCGCCCAAACAGGTCGTGCTCGATCATCAGGGCATAGAACCGGGCGACGTTGGTGTCGGGATCAACCCGGCGCAGGGAAAGAACATGCTCGATTGTTGAAACCGGCTCACCCACGGCGCGGCCTCTCGCGAGAGTGCGCGACCGAACTGGCCTGCTGCCCTCCGGCAGCAAAGACCGCTTCTGACGGTCGCGACCTCTCCCTTTTATCTGTCTTAGCCGTGGGGGTGATTTTTTTCTTGATCGGCAAAGCTGGCTGGCGCGTGCGTTGAGGGAGTAGTGCTTTGACTGCTTCTGGAGGCACGAGATGGCCAGATTGTTGGCGCGAGCCCGACCGGATCGGGAGCGTGTGCTGCATCCGGCGCGGCAGCTCTGCCCGGGCTGCGGTGGCCATATGCGGCTGCGCTACGAGAACCGGCGCACGCTGGTGCTGCTGACCGGTGCCGTGCGGCTGCGTCTGCAGATCCGCCGCTGTGAGCGGGAGGGCTGCGCGCGCTACCATGTGGCTTACCGGCCCGAGGCAGAAGGGGCGATCGCGTTGCCGCAGCATGAGTTCGGGCTGGACGTGATCGCGCTGGTGGGCATGCTGCGCCACCGGGAGCACCGCAGCGTGCCGGAGATCCATGCCATCCTGCGCCAACGTGGGGTGGCGATCGCCGAACGCAGTGTGACCAACCTGCTGGACCGGTACGACGAACTGCTGGCCGTGTCGCTGACCGAGGGGGAGCGGCTCCGGGGCCTGCTGGCGAGCCAAGGCTGGGTCATCCTGGCGCTAGACGGCTTGCAGCCGGATGTGGGCCATGAGGTGCTCTGGGTGGTGCGCGACTGTCTCTCGGGCGAGGTGTTGCTTGCGCGCAGCCTGTTGTCCGGCACC
>Ga0207675_100001415_pt1 | contig 24023 bp, 17 predicted proteins | sample KBSSwiS42_FD_184305 | JGI IMG/M metagenome (GOLD analysis project Ga0207675, IMG submission 184305) | Switchgrass rhizosphere microbial communities from Kellogg Biological Station, Michigan, USA - KBS Switchgrass S4-2 (SPAdes) (version 2) | ecosystem: Host-associated > Plants > Roots >...
AGGCGTCGACCGCACCGATGCGATCGCCGGTCAGCAGGTAGCGCTTGGCGCGTGCGTGTCCGATCAGATACGGCCAGATAATGGCGCCGCCATCGCCCGCAGTCAGTCCGATCTGTACATGCGGATCGGCGAACTTCGCCGACTCGGCTGCGATCACGATGTCGCAGAACAATGCGAGCGTCGCACCGAGGCCGATGGCGTGACCGTGCACTCGCGCAATGATCGGCGCATCGAGGTCCAGCATCGCGAGCAGGATGCGCCGTGTCCTGCGCATCGAGCGTACCCAACTCGAATAGTCACGAGCGCGGCCGCTCTCGATCAGCGAATCGAGTTCGCCGCCGGCACAGAACACCGTGCCCTCGCTCGCAAGCACCACCACTCGCACCGCGGGGTCGCGATTGATATCGACGAACACTTCGGAGAGGTTCTCATCGAGTTCCTCATCGATGGGATTCAGCGGCGGACGGTTGAGCGTGACCGTCAGCACATGGCCGTCGCGCTTGATGATCAGCGCGCCATACTTCTCATACATGCGATGTTCTCCTGTGGCTTCCGGCTTGCCTCGAGAATCGAGTGTGCCTGGTGCCTGCGGTTGCCGCCGGCCTGGTCGTAGACGTGGCTTCTCTTCATGAAGTGGTGCGCATCGCATTCAGCCTGGTAACCGATGCCGCCATGAACCTGGATTGCGTGGTCGCCGTTGCGGTGGGCTGCGGTAGTGGCCATCAGCTTGGCACAGCTCACCTGTAGCGGCGCGTCCGTGGCCCCGGCGTCGAGCGCATGTGCAGCGACGACCGTTTGAGCCCATGCCACTTCCGCCAGCATGGCCATGTCCGCGCAGCGATGCTTGACGGCTTGAAATGCGCCGATCGGCTTGCCGAACTGTTGCCGCGTCTTGGCATAGTCCACGGTGAGGTCGCGTGCGCCCTCTGCCAATCCCACTAACTGGGCCGCAAGCAGCAGGCTGGCGCGCAGCCAGAGCGGGGAGGAGTAGGGCAGCTTGCACGCACTGGCGCGCCGGTCGAGCCTTCCGCTTTGTAGCGTGATCGACTCATCCAGAGAATTTGTCGCGCGCAGCGGCTCGAACCCGGACTCGAACAATGCGATCGAGCTTGAGTCGATCGCTACCAGCAGGTTGTTGTCGCGGCCATCGACGAGCAGCGCTGCGTGCGAATCGGGACCTGCGATCACCAGACTCGCGCGGCGCTCGCCTGAGATCAGCGCCCTGCACCAGCTCGTCTGACTACATGCGTGCGCCAGATGGGCCGCCAGAATGGTTGCCATGAACGACGGCGTCGCGACCACGCGGCCGCATTCGCGCATGACCAGGATTTCCTCGGTGGCGCCGAAGTCGATCCCGCCGGCCGATTCCGCCAGGCCCATCCCGAAGATTCCCAACTCGGCTACCGCGCGCCATTGCGAATCGGATACTTCGGGGGCGACGCGATTGCGCAGCTGTTCCAGCGGCAGTTCGCTGCGCAGAAAACCTCGGACGCTATCGATAATCTGCGTCTGCTCGTCGGTCGGCAGCATGTTAAGCATGTCGTGTCCCAAGGGTCACCGCGGCAGGCCGAGCAGGCGTTCGCCGATGATGTTGCGTTGAATCTCCGAAGTGCCGCCCGCAATCGTCTGGCAGAAGGAGAATAGGTAGTAATGCGTCCACTTGTCGTGGTCGAGCCGGTTGAGCCCTCGGACACCGAGAATCTCCATCGCCAGGCGGCCGACGCTCTTTTCCAGCTCCGACATGAACAAGCGCACGATCGATCCTTCGGCGCCCGGCGGGCCCCCGCCTTCCGCGCGCGAGATCGTGAGGCGATTCAGCGCCTGCAGCGCCTGAACTTCCGCCTTGGCCTGGCCCAGGTCCCGGGCGATGGCTTCGTTCGCAATCAGAGGGCGGCCGTTATCGTCTGCCGTCGTGCGGGCATGATCTATCAACTCATCCAGCAGGACAGCCAACTCGTTCGATTCGCCGAAGCCCGCGGTACCGCGCTCGAAGCCCAGCGTTGCCATCGCAACGCTCCAGCCGCGGTTGATTTCGCCGACGACGTTGACCAGGGGGATTCGCACTTCGTCGTAGAAAACCTCGCAATTGTGATAGGCGCCCGTGAGGCTGCGGATCGGCCGCACGGTCACACCCGGCGCATGCATATCACCGATTATCCAGGTCAGTCCGGTGTGCCGGGACGTGGACGGATCGGTACGCACGAGCAGTTCCTGGTAATCGGACAGATGTGCGAACGAGGTCCATGTCTTCTGGCCGGTCACGACAAGGTAGTCGCCGTCGATCACGCCACGGGTGCGGATGCTCGCCAGATCGGAGCCGGCGTTCGGCTCCGAGAAGCCTTGGCACCATACCTCATCGCCGCGCAAGACCGCCGGCAGGTGCTTTTTTTTCTGCTGCTCGGTGCCGAGCGCGATCAGCGTAGGCCCGGCGTGATTCAGTCCCAGCCAGCACGCATCGATCGGCGGTGGGCATTTGGCGCGCGCGTACTCCTCGAACCAGATGAGCTGACGCAACAGCGACAGGCCACGTCCACCGTACTCGAGGGGCCAGCCGATGCCCGCCCATCCGCCGTCATACTGACGCCGCTGCCAGGCACAATCGTAGGCACGTTCGGCGGCAAAGTCGTTGTGCGGTCGCGGCTCACGGGGGCGGTTCTCTTCGAGCCAGGTGCGGACCTGCTCCCGGAACTCAACGTCCGCACGATTGATTTCAGTTTTCATGGACTGGCAGTCATCCCTGCAGCTGCTGGTGGCCGCGCCTGTCGACTTATTTCCTTGCTGCGCTCCCGCAGCACGTCCTTGCGCACCTTGCCCGCCGCCGTGCGTGGCAGCTCATCGACCAGTTCGATGTGTTCGGGTATTTTTTGTCGGGCGAGGCCGGCGGCAGTCATGATGCGCGTCACCGAGTCGAGATCCACTCGCGCGCCGGATCGGGCCACGACGAAAGCACAGATCGCCTCCCCGGTACGGTGGCTCGGCATCGAGACGACGGCGACATCCGCGATCGTCGGGTCCTGCAGCAGTACCTCCTCGATCTCACGCGGACTGATATTCTCGCCGGCACGTATGATCAAATCCTTCTTGCGGCCGGTGATCACGATGTGCCCATCGATGATGCGGCCGACATCGCCCATCCGGAAATATCCTTCGCCATCGTAAGCCTCGTTGTCAGCCGGGTTCGCGTAACCGATCGCCATGTTCGGCGCACGTGCTGCAATCTCGCCTTCCTCTCCAGCGGGCAGAGCAGCACCCGTGGCTAGATCGAGCACCTTCACCTCGGCGCGCCAGATTCTTCCGTCGGTTTCGGCAGACCGCTGCAGCCGGTCTCTTCCTTCCGGCCGGACGGTGATGGTCGGGATTTCGGTGGCACCGAACGCTCGCCAGGTGTGGCAGTTCGGGAAGATTTGCGCCGCCTCGTAGATCAGCGCGGGCGGTACGCCAGCCCCACCGCAGGTGAAGGCGCGCAGCTGCGGCAGCGTCGCGTTGCGTTTCTTCGCCTCGGCGATCAGGTCCTGGAGAAACGGTGTGGCGCCGGCCATGCACGTGCAACGATGTCTGTCCATCAGGTCGAAGGCGATCCCGGCATCCCAGGTATCGAGTAGCACGATCGGGACATCTGCGTACCAAGGCAGGTTCAGCGCGTAGAGCGCACCGGTGATGTGCGTCACCGGCGAAGCGTTGAACATCACGTCTTGGTCGCTCAGCCCGATCGACGCGACGGTCTTGAAATTCTCGGCGTGGATCGTGTTGTGGGTGTGCAGCACGCCTTTTGGCCGGCCGGTGGTGCCGGAGGTGTACATGACGAGCTTCACCGCGTTCGGGTCGACTATGGGCAGCGGATCGAGAGGCTGCTGGGCGGCAAGCAGCTGATCAAAACTCACGTGTCCATTGCGTGCTTCGCCTCTGACAATGATCGCCTCGATGGGCCGTTGCAGACTCGGGCGCAGGCGTTCCAGCATCTCCACGTAGTTGTGCCGGCGGTAGAGCTGCGGCACGAACACCAGCTTGCTGCCGCTGTCGTTGAGGATGTAGCCGACCTCGGTGTCGCGGAAGATGGGTACGATGGGATTCACCACCACGCCGGTCATTGCGGCCGCCAGGTTGATGATATTGGCCTCATGCCAGTTGGGCAGCTGAAAGCTCACCACATCGCCGGGCACCAAGCCCCGGCTCGAAAAAAAGCACGCCAGACGCAGCGCTCCCGCGTACAACTCGGAGCAGCTGTATTGGCGGCCTGCCTCCGTGATCAACGTTCGCGATGGATGAGCCTGCGTGCGTTCCCGCGCAAATTCGGCCACGGTCTTTTGCGGCCACGAGCCTTCAGCCACTGCGCGGCGCACCATGTCTTCGTCCCAGCGAACCTGCCAGCCCCCCAGGTCCTTGCGCAATTCCACCGTTGTCTCCTTGAGTCGCGGCTTCGGAGTCCGCGCAGCATCAGCATGTGGTTCAAAATACATTCGAATCAAGTCCGGGACAGGCACGCGAGCCGCTGCGCTGCGCGCTGCCCGCGTGCAGTCGTCGCTGCGACGACCTTGGTCTCAGGAGTATCCAGTGTGCAAATAATCTAACGTAAAATAGAATATAGCATGTCTTGCAAATGCCTGCATGCCCTGGCGGCCGCCCGGCCCGGTGGAGTGCACGCGAACAAGTCGACATCGGTCGGGCCCGTGTGCGGATATGGATCGCAAAGCCCTCTGTTGCGAGGCCCAGCAGTACCGCCCTCAAGCTGCGCTGCCAATTGCAGACCTGCTACGCGCCGTGATTGTGCGCCTTCCGGCAGCTTGCGCACGCCACGACCGGATCGCATGGTTCTTTTCAGCAGGGCAAGATTGAGCTAATATTCTAATTAGTATTTTAAAATTATGAACGCCTCGCTATGATGGCAATCCTTGAGACAACGCGGCCCGGAGTTGTCTGCGGCCACCATTTCGTTCCGCGTCCGTTGCCTCGAAACCGGAAGATCTTGCATGCTACTGACGGACACGCAACAAGCGATCCGGGATGCCGTGCGCAGCTTCGCGCAGGAGCGCATCGGGCCATGTGCCCGCTCATTCGAGGAAGCGAGCGGTTATCCACCCGAACTGTTCATCGAGTTGGCCGAACTCGGCATGATGGGGATGACCGCGCCGGAAGAGGTGGGCGGTGCGGGTGCGGACTATGTTTCGTACGCACTGGCCTTGATCGAACTGGCAGCCGCCGATGGCGCGTTGTCGACGATCGTGTCGATCCAGAACAGCATCATGGTTTCCGGCATCCTGAAGGACGGCAGCCGCGCTCAGCAGCTGCGTTTTTTGCCGGCATTGACCAGCGGTCACCTTATCGGTGCGTTCGCACTCACCGAGGCGGATGCGGGCTCCGACGCGGCGGCTGTCCGCACGCGTGCCACGCGTGCCGACGACGGCTGGCGGCTGAGCGGCAGCAAACAGTTCATCACGTCCGGCAAAATTGCCGGGCTGGCAATGGTCATCGCTGTGACCGACCCCGCCGCTGGGAAGAAGGGCATCTCCGCGTTCCTGGTACCCACTGACCGTCCGGGCTATGTGATCGACAAGGTGGAGCACAAGCTCGGGCAGCGTGCTTCGGATACCTGTGGTCTGCGCTTCGAGAACCTCCTCGTCGAGGAGGATCTGATGCTCGGGGCGCCGGGCCAGGGGTACCGCATCGCCTTGTCCAATCTCGAGGCGGGTCGCATCGGTATCGCGGCACAAGCGGTTGGCATGGCGCAGGCCGCGCTTGAGATCGCGGTGGCCTACGCCAAGGATCGCAAGTCCATGGGCAAGTCGATCATCGAGCATCAGGCGGTAGGCTTCCGTCTCGCCGACCTGGGCGCTCGGCTGGAGGCCGCGCGCCAACTGGTGCTACATGCTGCGGACTTGAAGGACCATGACCTGCCGTGCCTCAAGGAAGCATCGATGGCGAAGTTGGTGGCCTCCGAGACCGCAGAGGCAGTGTGTTCCGGTGCCCTGCAAACGCTGGGTGGCTACGGGTATCTCGAGGAGTTCGGTCTCGCCAAGATTTACCGCGACGTGCGGGTCTGCCAGATCTATGAGGGCACCTCGGACATCCAGCGAATGGTCATCGCGCGCTCCCTATAGATGGTTTGCACAAATTCAGACAAGCGTCAAATCACCGAGAGTATCCCATGAGGATAGACGGACCCCACGGCGAGACCATCCGCCTCGGCAATGCAATCCGGATGACGCCGCGATGAGTCGTGATGCTGACGCCGTGAACATTGCCCGCGGCCGTGAGATTGCCGGACGCGTCGAAGCCTTCGTGCGCGGGCGGATCGTGCCCTACGAACGCGATCCTCGCCGCGACGGGCATGGCCCTGCCGCAGAACTGGTGATCGAACTCAAGAACCTGGCGCGTGCGGCCGGACTATTGACGCCGCACATTTTCCCCGACGGGAAGCACCTCTCGCACCGTGAGACCGCGCTGGTACTGCGTGCCGCCGGTCTGTCGCCGCTTGGCCCGATCGCGCTCAACGTGGCTGCACCGGACGAAGGCAACATGTTTCTGCTGGGACGTGTCGCCTCGCCTGCGCAGCGGGAGCGCTTTCTCAAGCCGCTCATCGAAGCCCGCAAGCGCTCGGCCTTCTTCATGACCGAGCCGGCCGAAGACGGCGGTGCCGGCTCCGATCCGTCGATGATGAAGACGTCAGCGCACCCGGACGGCGAGCACTGGGTCATCAACGGCCGCAAAGCGTTCATCACCGGCGCCGTCGGCGCGGGCGTCGGCATCCTGCTGGCGAAGTCGGAGGAGGGTGCGACGATGTTCCTGATCGAACTGCCCGACCCCGCAGTACGCGTCGAGCGCGTGCTGGACACCATCGACAGCTCGATGCCCGGCGGCCATGCCGTGGTCACGATCGACAACCTGCGCGTGCATCGCAGCCAGATGCTCGGTGAGAGCGGCGAGGGCTTCAAGTACGCCCAGGTGCGCTTGGCCCCGGCACGGCTGACCCATTGCATGCGCTGGCTTGGTGCGTGCACCCGTGCGCAGGAAATCGCCAGCGAGTACGCCGTGCGGCGTCAGGCTTTCGGCAAGCCGCTGATCGACCACGAAGGTGTGGGCTTCATGCTGGCTGACAATCGCATCGACTTGCAGCAAGCCGAGTTGATGATCGATTGGTGCGCCGAGGTACTCGATGGCGGCGCGCATGGCACGGTCGAGTCCTCAATGACCAAGGTCGCGGTCTCCGAAACCTTGTTCCGGGTGGCTGACCGCTGTGTGCAGGTGATGGGCGGCACCGGCGTCACCGGCGACACGATCGTTGAACAGGTATTTCGCGAGATCCGTGCTTTCCGCATCTACGACGGCCCGACCGAAGTGCACAAGTGGTCGTTGGCCAAGAAGATCAGGAGCGAGACACTCAAGAGAATATCTCCGTGAGCGCAGAGGGCGAATTCAGCGGAGTCACTGCGGTCCGGGAAACCCACCGTTTCGATGAGCAGAATCTTGCGCACTGGATGACCGAGCACGTGAAAGACTACGAGGGTCCGCTCAGCGTCATGCAGTTCAAGGGCGGACAGTCCAATCCGACCTACAAACTCGTAACGCCGCGCAAGGCCTACGTGATGCGGCGCAAGCCGCCCGGCACGCTGCTCAAGGGTGCGCATGCGGTGGAGCGCGAGGCGCAGGTGCTGCAGGCCCTGGAAACAACCGGCTTCCCAGTGGCGCATGTGCACGGCCTGTGTATGGACGATGGCGTGATCGGCACGTGGTTCTATTTGATGGATTGCGTGGACGGCCGCATCTTCTGGGACGCCACGTTCCCCGATGTAAGTCGCGAGGAGCGGCCGCGCTACTTCGATGCGATGAACGAGACACTGGCGCGCTTGCACTGCGTCGACTATGGAGCGATTGGCCTGGCGAGCTACGGCCGCCCGGGGAATTACTTCGAACGCCAGATCGCGCGCTGGTCCAGGCAGTACCTCGGCGATGTCGAAGCCGGCCGCGATCCCAACATGGACCGGCTCATCGAATGGCTGCCTGCGCATATCCCGACCGGTGATGACACGAGCATCGTGCACGGCGATTTCCGCGTCGACAACCTGATCTTCCATCCGACCGAGCCGCGCGTGCTGGCCGTGCTTGACTGGGAACTTTCGACGCTCGGTCACCCGCTGGCTGACTTCGCGTACCACTTGATGATGTACCGCATGCCGCCGCTGATCATCGCCGGCCTGGTGGGCTCGGACCTGCAGACGCTCAATATTCCGAACGAAGCCGATTACATCGCAGGTTATTGCCGCCGCACCGGACGCGACGGTATTGCCGACCTCGATTTCTACGTCGCCTTCAACATGTTCCGGCTCGCGGCCATATTTCACGGTATCAAGGGCCGGCTGGCGCGCGGCACAGCAGCGTCGGCGCACGCAAACAAGATGGTGGCGGCGCTGCCTTTCATCGCACAACGAGCCTGGGATCAGGCACAGGTGGCACGCTGATGAGCGACAACGGTGCATTGTTATTCGAGCGCGACGGGTCGGTCGCGAAACTCACGTTGAATCGGCCAGCCGTCGGCAACGCGATCGACGTGTCGATGGCGCGTGCATTGATGGAGGCGTCGATTGTCTGCGACGAGGACGACGCGATCCGCTGCGTCCTGCTCGCGGGTGCGGGTCGGCTGTTCTGCGCTGGCGGCGATGTGAGCGGCTTTGCCGCGGCGGGCGATGCGATCCCCTCGCTGCTCAAGGAGCTGACGGCATACTTGCACATGGCGATCACGCGCTTCGCGCGCATGGGCAAGCCGCTCGTCACCGCGATCAATGGCCCGGCGGCCGGTGCCGGCTTCAGTCTTGCGATCCTCGGCGATATCGCTTTGGCCGCACGGTCGGCGCACTTCACGCTGGCCTATACCGCGCTCGGCTTGTCGCCGGATGGCGGCTCGACCTGGCTGCTGCCGCGGCTCGTCGGACTGCGGCGCGCGCAGGAGTTGGCGTTGACGAACAAGCGCATTGCGGCCGATGAGGCCGCTGCATTGGGTTTGATCACGCGCGCCGTTGACGATACAGAACTAATGTCGGAAGCCGCAGGTCTCGCAAATCGGCTCGCGGCAGGCGCCACTCCCGCTTTGGGCAAGGTTCGCAATCTCCTGCTCGCAAGCTTCGGTGCGAGTCTGGAGACGCACATGGAAGCCGAGGCGCGCGCCATTGCCGAGACTGGCCGGACGCCGCAGGGCCGCGAGGGCATCAACGCCTTCATAGCCAAGCGCAAACCCGATTTCAGCAACTAAATGAGGGCGAGGTCCAAGATGGTTGAGGCGATCGTCGGAGTGCTTTGACATGCCGCTCAGAACCCGTTTCACCGAGCTGATTGGGATCGAGCATCCCATCGTCCAAGGCGGCATGCAGTGGGTTGGCCGCGCCGAACTGGCGGCCGCGGTGTCCAATGCCGGCGGACTCGGCATCCTCACGGCGCTCACGCAGCCGAGCCCGGAGGCGCTGGTCAACGAAATTGGGCGCTGCCGCCGCATGACCGACGAGCCGTTCGGCGTGAACCTCACGATTCTGCCGACGATGACACCGCCGCCGTACGCTGAGTATCGCCGCGCGATCATCCAAAGCGGCATCAAAGTGGTCGAGACAGCGGGCCACAAGCCCCAAGAACACGTTGAGGACTTCAAGGCCCATGGCATCAAGGTGATACACAAATGCACCGCCGAGCGGCATGCACTCTCCGCCGAACGCATGGGCGTGGACGTGATTTCGATCGACGGTTTCGAGTGTGCAGGCCACCCGGGCGAAGACGATATTCCGGCCTGGTACTGATCCCTGCCGCCGCTGACAAAGTTACGATTCCGATGATCGCCTCAGGCGGGTTCGGCGATGGCCGCGGTCTGGTGGCGGCGCTCGCTCTGGGTGCCGATGGCATCAATATGGGCACGCGCTTCTGCGCAACTCGAGAGGCGCCAATCCACGGCCGCATCAAGCAGCTGCTTATCGACAACGATGAGCGTTGCACCAATCTGATCTTCCGGAATCTGCGCAAAACCGCACGCGTAGGCAAGAACAGCGTCTCGGATGAAGTCGTGGCCATGCTCGCCCGGCCCGATGCGAAATTCGAGGACGTTGCGCATCTCGTGCGCGGCGCAAAGGGCCGCGAATTGCTGGAGACGGGCAATCTGGACGCCGGGCTCGTCTGGGCCGGGCAGGTCCAAGGTCTGATTCACGACCTTCCGAGCGTCGGCGAGTTGATTGCGCGCATCGTGGGCGACGCCGAGCGAATCATCGGGCCGCCTCGCTGCCATCGCAAGATTGACCCTGGTCCGGTGAGCACATTGCTTTGCGGGTAGCGTTGGTGTTCGGCCGCTTTTCTCTGTATTATAATCTACGTTAGATTATAAAATTGGTGCGGCGCATCCTGATACCGGCACTAGCCGTGAAGAGTGCCGCACGCCGAGCAAACTAGAGAAAGGGGATCGTCATGAGTCGGCGACGTTCAATATCCGCGCTTGTTCCGGTATCAGCGTTCGTCTGGGGAATCGCCTGTGGAGCCGCCCGGGCTCAATCCGATGCGCCGGCCGCACCAGCTGCCGAAAACCCCGGCGTGGAGGAGGTCGTCGTCACGGCTCAGCGGCGCAGTGAATCTGCCAACGACGTGCCGATCTCGATCACGGCAGTCAGCGGCGACAGGCTGGAGGCTCTGAACATCCAGAGCACTGCCGAACTCAGCAAGATCGTGCCTGGCTTGACCTTCAGCTACAGCGGACTGGGTGTTCCGGTCTACACGTTGCGCGGCATCGGTTTCAACGACTTCAGCCTCGGTGGCAGTCCTGCGGTGACGGTCTACACCGACGAGATCCCATTTCTGTATCCGATCATGACCAACGGCGTTGCGTACGATTTGGAGCGGGTCGAGGTACTGAAGGGGCCACAGGGAACGCTGTACGGTCAGAACTCGACGGCAGGTGCGATCAACTACATTGCCCGCAAGCCGACTGACGTTTTCCAAGCCGGCTTCAACATCGGCTACGCGCGCTTCAACACGGTGGATCTGTCCGGATTTATCAGCGGACCGATTTCCGACCGCGTGCGGGCGCGAGTAGCGTTTTCCGGGCAGGACGGCGACGCCTGGCAGCAGAACTACACCCGCAACGACAAACTTGGCGACGTGCATCGCGCCGGTGCCCGGGGAATCCTCGATTGGGATCTCGCCGAGAACTTGAGCATCCGCTTCAACGTCAACGGTTGGATAGACCAATCCGATACGTTGGCGCCGCAACTGATCGCGGTGATTCCGCAGACACCCGCCTTTCTGCTACCTGTCGTGCGAGACTCCGCGCTCGCTCCGGCGGATAGCTGGGCAGCGAATTGGGATCGTGACCAGGTACTGGCTCGGGATGACAACTTCATTCAGGCATCCGCGCAGGTTTTCTGGAACCTCGACGACGATTTGCAGCTTACCTCGATTTCCTCGTACTCGCAGCTCAGGGAGGACTCGCAGAATGATCGCGACGGCATCGACACCCAGAACAGCTATTACCGGCTTCTCGGCAGCATCGATGCCTATACTCAGGAGCTGCGCCTCGCGGGCGAGAGCGGCCCGGCAACGTGGGTCGTGGGCGGCAACTACGCATCCAGCCGCGTGCGGGATCAGCAAGACGTCGTCGTCAGCACTTCTTCCAACGTGCAGAATATTTTTGGCTTCTACTCTCCAAGGACCAACAACTTCGGCGAGCAGGAAGCCGAATCCGCGTCAGCGTTCATCAGCAGCGACTGGAAGCTCGCGCCGACACTGACGTTGACGACAGGTGCGCGCTACACGCGCGAGACGCGCGATTTCATAGGCTGCACCTATGACACTGGCGATGGAGCCACCTCCGCGGCCTTTACCGCGATCCGCAATTTCCGCAGGGCCGCCGCCGGTCTTCCCGCGGTCGCAACGCCAATTCCGGCGGGTAGCTGCATCACGTTCAACACCACTTGGGATCCGACTTTGGTTCGCCGTTCGCTCGACGAAGACAATGTCGCCTGGCGTACTGCGCTGAGCTGGCAGCCAGATTCAGACCTGCTGTTCTACGGCTCGGTCAGCAAGGGATACAAATCCGGCAGCTTCCCCACCATCTCGGCAACCGCTACGGCGCAGTACAGCCCGGTCGTGCAGGAGCAGGTGCTTGCCTATGAGTTGGGATACAAGGCGACGCTGTTCGGGCGCAGCGTGCAGTTCAACGGCGCGGCCTTCTACTACGACTACAGCGACAAGCAGTTGCGCGGTCGTTTTCGCGACGCCGTGTTTGGGGTGATTCAGGCGCTGGTCAACGTTCCCGAATCTAGCGTGCAGGGAGCCGAGGTCGATCTTGTGTGGCTGCCGGTACGCGGCTTGACCTTCTCGGCGGATGCGTCCTATGTCGATACGCAGATCGACAAGTACGTTGGGATCAACCTCACCGGCGCTCTTCAGGATTTCAAAGGCTCATCCTTCAATTTCACGCCCAAATGGCAGATGAACTTCGGCGCCGACTACGAAGTACCCATCAGCGCCGGCTTGAACGGCTTTGTTGGCATCCTGGTTGCCGATCGAACGTCCACATCCGCGGACTTCAGCACGGACCCGCTGCTGCAGATCAAAGGTTATACCCTGGTCGATATTCGCGCCGGTATTGCGGCCCAAGACAGCAGCTGGCGTTTGACCTCTTGGGTCAAGAACGCGGGCGATACCTACTACTGGACCAATGCCTTTAGGGCTTTGGACACTGTGGTGCGGATTCCCGGCCAGCCCAGAACCTACGGCATCACCTTCAGTCGCAATTTTTAGGCAGATCTCAGTGTCGCAGCCGTCGTACGAAACCATTCTCTTCGAAGTTCATTTCGACCGTGTCGCCACCGTTACGCTGAATCGACCGGAGGCGATGAACTCCTTCAATCGCAAGATGGTGGAGGAGTTCGCCGACCTGTGGAAGCGAGTGCAGGAAACGCCGGAAATTCATGCGGTCGTGCTGCAGGCTGCGGATGGCCGTGCTTTCAGCACCGGCGTCGACGTCAAGGAGCCGCTGGCTTTCGACACCGACAATGTCTGGAGCCAGGCAGACCCCGGCAGCAAGCTGGCGCCGAAGGCCAGCGGATGCTGGAAACCGGTCGTCGCCGCGGTACATGGGCTGTGCGCCGCCGGAGCGTTCTACTGGCTCAACGAAGCCGACATCATCATCGCCTCCGAGGACGCGCAGTTCTTCGATCCTCATGTCACCTATGGCCAGGTAGCGGTGATAGAGATGGTCGGCCTGAGCTATCGCCTGCCGCTCGGCGAGGTGCTGCGCATGGCGTTGCTGGGCAACGACGAGAGGATCTCTGCGTCCACGGCCCTTCGTCTCGGGTTTCTCAGTGAGGTGGTGTCGCGCGGGGAACTCCACGGCCGCGCGCGGGAACTCGCTGCGATCATCGCGGCGAAGCATTCCATTGCCACTCAGGGGACGGTCCGGGCCATCTGGGAGGCGCTCGATCAGCCGCGCTCCATCGCGCTCTCCAGGGCGCTGCAGTATTGCCAGTTGGGCAACCCGGTCAGCATGAGCCAGGTGGACCGCCCCTCGCTCATGTCGAAGGCAAAGACTTTCAAAGTGCGTTGATGCGGCGCGCGACTTCGATCGCGCCCCGCTCGGCTCGTTAAAATATAAAATGAATTGGAATTAGAATATGATTGACGATATCGGCGGCCAGGGATAGGTTCAGTGGGCGCAACAATATGAACGGGGGGATGAGGATGAAAAGGAATTATGCGGTGGCAGCTGCTGTGACGACAGCATTGGCCTGGGGATGGAGCGACATCTCCGGAGCACAAACGACTTCACCCTCGGATGAGGCGCAGCTCGGGCGGGGAGAGCTGGAAGAGGTGATCATCACCGCGAGACGGCATGAGGAACGCTTGCAGGACGTTCCTGCATCCGTCACCGCGCTGTCCGGAGAGGGCCTGATCCAGCAAGGCATTCTGGAGCTTCAGGATATCACCAGGGCGACGCCCGGGCTGATCATCTCACCCTCGTTCGCCGGATCGGCCGCTCCCGCATTCACCATCCGCTCGCAACGCAATTATCTGGTCAATCCGACGGCCGATCCCGCGGTACTGACATACTTCAACGACGTCGTGCTCGCGCGCCCGCAAGGCCTCAACTCGGCGCTGTTCGATCTGGATTCGGTACAGGTACTCAAAGGGCCGCAGGGCACGCTGTTCGGCCGCAATACCACGGGCGGGGCCATTCTGCTGACGTCGAAGGCGCCGACGGATGAATTCGAAGGCTATGTCGACCTCACGGCCGGAGACTACGATCTGCGCACCGTGGAGGCAGTCGTCAACGTGCCGCTCAGCTCCTCGTTTGCCGTGCGTGCCGCAGGGCGGCTGGTTGACCGCGAGGGCTATACGCGCAATCTCGCCGATGGCCGCCTTCTCGACGGCGAACACACGCAGAACTGGCGCTTGTCCGCACGCTTCGAGCCGAACGATGACTTCTCCAACACGCTGATGGTGTCCGGCATGAGTCAGCTCGAGAACGGCACCGGCTACCGCGTGTTCTATGTCAGGCCCACGGGCTTGATCGGGGCCGCGGCTCAGCCGATCTTGAGCGATCTGCAGAACCGCGACTTCCACACGGTCAACATGAACATGAGCCCGACGGGGCACAATGTCGATGTCGAGACGCTGACAGTTACGGACAAGACTCACTGGACACTGAATCCGTCGATGGCCGTGGAGGCGATCCTGGGCTACCGCAATACCAAGAGCAGGACCTTCTACGATCTCGACGGAACGCCGATCAACGCGCTCACGTCCGAAGACGTGAACGATATCGACCAGTACAGCGCCGAACTGCATGCCAGCGGCACGATCGTGGACGGCAGCCTCGACTACATTTTCGGCGCCTACTATTTCGAGGAGAGCGGCCTCGCCAGCATCGAGTCGAGGGTGAATGGCACTCCCCGCAGGTCGATCGGCGACATCGAGAACACCAGCCGGTCCGTGTTCGCGCAGAGCACTTATCGCACGCCCTGGATTTCGGGACTGTCGCTCACAGGTGGGGTGAGATTCACGCAGGACAGGCGCGACCTGACGGCGCACAGCACGGCCAACGGCGCTTGTCGGCTGCGCGATCCCAACGGCCTACCGGTGCCTAACTGCAGCTTGCCGTTGAGCACGGACTTCGATGAACCGACCTGGACGGTCAGCGCGGACTACAAACTGACGCCCGACATGCTCGTCTATTTGACCAGCCGCAGAGGCTACCGCTCGGGTGGGTTTACGCTGACCGCCACGCAGTTCCTGGAGTTCGGACCCTATCGGCCCGAGACGGTGCAGGACTACGAACTGGGCTTGAAGACCAGCTGGACGCTCGGCTCCACCAGCGGGACATTCAATGTCGCAGCGTATTATCTGGATTACGAGGACATCCAGCAGACCGTAACGCAAGTGATCCAGGTCGGCGGCACGACCTTCGTGACTTCTCCGGTCACGAATGCGGCGTCTGCGTACATCGAAGGGGTCGAGACGGACTTCACCTGGCGCCCGATGGACAACATCTCCATCAACGGCTTCTATGCTTATTCCAAGCCGAAATTCGAGAAGTTCCTCAACAACGGCGTCGACCTGACTAGCGACGCATTCATCGGTGCGCCTGAGCATACTGCGGGAATGGGAGTGGAATGGAGCCTCGCCCTTGCGAGCGACCTGGGCGAGCTGGCGTTGCGGGCAGATGGATACTACCAGTCAGTGTCCTACTATCAGGTGGGCAACTCGAACCCGGTGACGCGCCAGCGCTTCTCCTATGCTTCGATTCCCTCGTACTCTGTCGTGAATGCACGGGCGGACTGGCGCCGCGTATTCGGCTCGCCCGTCGATGTTTCCTTGTACGCGAAGAACCTGCTGGACAAGGAATATCGGGTAGGTGGCGTGGACATCGTCTCCTCGTTCGGCACGGCGGTCGCCGTGCTGGCGCCACCGCGCACCTACGGCGTGCAGCTGCGCTACTCCTTCTGAAGGCCCGCAACTACTGAGGCGGTCGCGCGCGACCGCCTCAGTGAAATGTGCGCCCGCCGTCGACGGCCAAGGCTGCGCCGGTGACGAACGAGGATTCGGCGCAGCTGAGAAAGAGGATCGCCTCTGCCAGCTCGCGGGCACGGGCGGCGCGGCGCAGGGCATAGCGGCTGACGATCTCCTCGCTCTTTCTGTCCGCCAGCAGCGAGGTGGTCATCGCCGTTTCCACGAGTCCGGGACATACGACATTCACCCTGATCCGGGGTGCCAGCTCCGCGGCCAGAGCCTTCGAGAATGCGACCAAGCCGCCTTTCGAAGCGCAATAGGCGGACGCACCTGGAACATCTGGCAGTAGCGCCTGGCCGGACGCAATGTTTACGATGGTCGCCGACGGATGCATGCACAACCAAGGCAAAGCGGCTTGGCACACGAGATAGGGCGCGGTGAGGTTGATCCTCAGGACACGTTCCCACAGCTCGAGCTTCATGGATCCGATGCTGGATACGGCCGTGATGCCTGCGCAATTGACCACGCCGTCCAGGCCGCCGATATGCTGAGCCCCGGCCGCAATTGCGCTCGTGATTTCCGTAGGCTGCGCCAAGTCCGCGACCTGGCGCGATACGCCACCACCGACAGCGCAGCTTTCCAGCGCGACTTTGTCGCGATCCACGAGCACGAGCGCCGCGCCGTGTTGCGCAAAGAGTTCGGCCGTAGCCCTGCCGATGCCCGAGGCCGCGCCCGTGATGAGAATCCGCCGGTCCTTCAGCCGCGCCGGCGTGGAGCACGATGAGGACATCACGATGACGATTCTGGCGAGAGCTGCGCCTGTACCAGCGCTTTCACTTCGGGGATGCGTACCTTCATCATGGCGGAGCGCGGCAGCTGGTCCACGAACAAGAAGCGTACTGGGATATGTTGTGCAATGAGGTGCCTCCGCGCGAACTGCTCCATCTCCGTTTCCGCAGGCCACGCGATGCCCGGCTTCACCTCGCAGACCGCCACCGGCACCTGACCGTAGCGCCGATCGTCCAGCCCAACCACGCATGCATCCGACAAGGCTGGATGCCTCCGCAGCGCTTCCGCCACCGCGTCGGGGAAGATCTTGAATCCACCGCGCGAGATGGCACCGTCGGCACGGCCGCGATGGAACACGAAGCCATCCTCGTCGATGACCGCCAGATCCGTAGTGCGAATCCAGTCGGGCCGTATTCGCGGCACGAGCGCTTCGATTACACCTTGCTCGCCGGCGGGCAGCGCTGCGCCGGTCTGCGCATCCACCACGCGGATCGAAACGCCAGGCAGGGGACGGCCGACGCTGCCGAGCTTCGAGCGCCCGTACTGCTCTCGCAGCTGCCGCGTCCACGCGACCACGGATCCGCAAAACTCGGTGGCTCCGTAAGCGATGAGCAGCGGAATGCCGTAGGTGGTCTCGAATTCTTCCTGCAGCGCGGGGTCCACCAAGGCTCCGCCCGCCGTGGCGAATTCGGCGGAGGCGAAAGCTTCCTTCGGGACTTTCGCATCCAGGACCATGCGCAGGCAGATGGGGAACAATCCAATGGACTTCGGCCGCAGACTCCTTACATGGGCCACGAACTCCTCGACCGTGAACTTCTCCATCAGGATCATCTTGCAGCCCGTGCCGCCCACGGTCATCAGCGCCCAGACGCCGCCCATGCTGCTGAAAGGTGCGTAGACGATCTCGCCCCGATTCTGGTTGGCGTCGCCATCGGCGAGATAAGCTCGATGGGCCTGCACGACGCGGGAAAGCTGGGCGAAGGTTAGCGGCATGCGCTTGGGCGGTCCCGTCGTCCCGCTGCTGAGCACTTCGACCGCGGGGGTGCTCAGCGCGCGCCGTGGTTCGGTCGGCGAACGATGCGCGACGCCCGTGCGATACAGCGCGCCTGACGACCCCAGCTTGATCGCCACTGCAATTGCGGAAATGTCAGCGGCCGCGGCCGACACTTCATCGCTCCAATCCTGTTCATCGGCGATCACTACGGTGGGGCGCAGTTGCCGCAGGTCCCGCGCGAGACTCGCGCTGCTCTGCGAGCCGTACATCATCGAGATGGAGCGGCGCTGGGCAATCGCGCCATAGATCACGGCCGCATGGCCAGGTCGATTTCTGGCAACCAGTGCGATGGGATACTCCGGCGGCGTCTCGGCCAGTATCGCTTCGAGTTCCCCGGCGACGGTGCTCACCCAACCGCGCGAGTAGACGACGCCGCGAAACTCGATGAGCGGATCGTCCGGCTTGCCAGTGAGCACGGCCTTGAACAGCTCTCCGGCATCCGCCAAGTCGGACGCGGCCCCGGCAGCCTCTGTCGGAAGAGGAGATTGCGCATTCTCTGTCATATCGTAATTTTCTAATTCAACTTAGACCCGTATATAATCATGCGTCGCAAGCCATCGGCAACCGCGCCGGTGAACGGGTTGTGATTCGCTTCTGCTGCGAGGTCTTGCGAGATGTCCAAGTCGCGGATTGCACAGGAGCCGATCGAGATGAGTCCTGCCATATTCCAGCTGGAAGGCAAGCGAGCCGTGGTGCTGGGCGCGGGCCGCGGCATGGGCGATGAGTGCGCTGCGATGCTGGCCCGCGCGGGTTGCACCGTGGCGCTGCTGGACATCGACGCGGGCCGCTGCAGCTCCGCCGCCGAACGGGTGCGCGGCCACGGGCGCGAAGCCATCGAAATCGTCGCGGATCTGCTCGACGCCGGGCAGCTCGAGCACACTGTCGCCGAGCTTTCTGCTCGACTCGGCTCGCCGCAGGTCGTGGTTTCCATCGTCGGGCAGGCGCAGTGGAAGGCTGCCTTGGATCTCTCGTTGGGGGAGTGGGAGAACGATCACAACCGCAATTTGCGGTATTTCTTCCTGTATGCGCAGGCGATCGCGCGACTCATGGTCCGCAGCGGAGGAGGGGGCGCGATCACGGCGATTACCTCCGTGAGCGGTCTGCAATCAGCCCCCAATCATGCTGCCTATGGCGCGGCGAAGGCTGGACTGGTCAACCTCGTGAAGAGCCTGGCCGTGGAGCTTGCGCCGCATCGCATCCGCGTCAACGCCATCGCGCCGGGCGCGATCGAGAGTCCGCGTATCGTCGAGGCGATGGGTGCTGAAGAGGTGCGCTCGCGGATTGCGCGCAGCCTCGTCCCGATGCGTGTGCCGGGTCAGCCGGTGGACATCGCCAACGCTGCGCTGTTCCTTAGCTCGGCGATGGCCTCTTACATCACCGGACACACGCTCGCCGTCGATGGCGGCCTGACCGCCGCTTTTCTGTTGGGTGCCTGAGCGGGCAGGCGCGGCAAGTGTTCGCCCTGGCAGCTCCTCAGGAGCGGCTCCTTGGCAGGTTCAGCAACTGCTCTGCGACCAGGCTGCGATGTATCTCGCTGGTGCCGCCGTAGATAGTGGTGCCGTATGCGCGTCGATGATGAAGCTCGATCTGCGCCAGCAGCGGATCCTTGCCCTGCAGCGCGTCCGCACCGATCAGCTGCAGCAATTCCCAGGCGGTGCTGAGATACCCTTCTGTCACAAACAACTTCGTCATGGGTCCGCGCGCGCGCAGCGGCGGCCCGTCGGCTTGCGGGCAGAGCACCTGCGCGACCATCGCTGCGGCGGCTTCGTAGCGCGCAATGAGTGCCGCCAGCGCTGCCCTGACCGCCGGGTCTTGCAAGGGCTTGCCACGCGCGCCCGCTGACTCGGCCCAGCAGCGGGCCGCCGTGATCAATGCTTCATAGCCAAGGAAGAGACTTCCTCCGCCGTGCTCGAGTGCGAGGGCGGCTGCCATGACGCTGCCCCCGGCATCGACGGGCCCGAGGCGATAACGATCCGGCAGGCGCACCTGCTCGAAGAAGGTGATGTTGGTCCGCTCATCCTGATAGGTATGCACGGCCTGGAAGCTGAAACCTTGCAGAGTGGTCGGCACCACGAACAGAGTCAGGCCAAGGTGCTTGGCGGCGGCGGAATCGGTGCGTGCGAGCACCAGGACATAGTCAGCCAGGTGCCCGCCCGTGGTGAACATTTTTTGTCCGTTGATCAGCCAATCCCCGCCGTCGCGCTCGGCCGAGGTCCGCGCAGAAAACACGTCCGAGCCGGCGCCAGGCTCGCTGAACCCCAGGCTGCAGACCGCCTTTCCCTCGGTGATCCGGGGGAGGATCTCCGCCTTCGCTTCGGGTGTGCCGAACTGCAGCACCATGCGGCCGACGATATCGGTAGTGCTCCACAGGTGAGTGGTGTAGCGGTATTCCTCGAAGATCTGCATCGTCGCCAACACTTCGGCAGGCCCTTGGCCGACGCCGCCGACGGCCTCGGGCCAATCGGCGAAGATGATGCGCGCAGCCGCCAGACGCTCGTGGAATTGTTTGTCGTGGCTGGAGGTGGAGTGGTGAGCCTTCTTGGCGACCTGCGCTGTGTAGTGGGTTTCGAAGAAGCGCCGAGCCCGTGCCGATGCTTCCTGCGCACGCGCGCCGAGATCGAATTCGAGCCCTGTCTCGCCTGCCGTCGGCAGGCTCGGAGTGGCAGACGCGAACAAGCGCTCGCCGGCTTGATCCAGCATACGGGCCGGACCGCCGCCCAACAGCGCCATCGCCGTCCCTGCGCGGTGATACAGGTGGATGTCGTACTCGGTCGACAGACCGTAGCCGCCGAACGCTCGTATGGAGTGCCTCAGCGCCGCCGCTGCTGTTTTTTCCGTCCACCACCACGTCAATGGAATCAGCGCGCCCGCATCCGCGCGGCCGGCCTGCAGGCTCCAGAGCGTGCGCCATACGAGCAGGCGTGCTGCTTCCACGTCCGTAGCTGCGTCGGCCAACGGATGGGCGAGTCCCTGAAAGCTGCCGACGGGACGGCCGAATTGCGTGCGTTCGCGCGCGTACTCGGACGCCATCCGTAGCGCTTCTGCCGCCAACCCGGCGAGCGAGGCGCTTGCAAGCAGCCGCCACTCTTCGACTGCGCCCGCGGCAAGCCCGCAAGCCTCCGGTCCGTAGCACAGGACGTGGCGTTCCACTGCGCTGTCGTCAGACAGGTCCCAACGCGCCATCGCGAACGGGCTGCCTGCAGTCTTCGAGGAAGCGTCCCGGCGTACGATGAGGCAGGCGCCTTCGTCCTCGAAACAGATCACCGCATCCGCGACGCCACCGTACGAAATCATCTGGGAGCCCGCGCCGGGCACCAGCGCGATACTCACGACAGCCTTTGCGCGGATGAGTCGCTCAAGCCATTCCAGCGCGAGCGAGCTTCGAACTGTCGACAGCACGCGCGCCGCAACAATGGTCTCGATCACCGGCGCATGCACGACGCGGCGACCTGCTTCGCTGCAGACCAAAGCGGCCTCGAGCAGGCTCGCATCCAGCCCTCCGGCCGCTTCAGGAACGCGCAGCATGGCCACGCCGCTGTCGACGGTCTTGCGCCATAGCTCGGCATCAAAGCCGGTTGCCTGCGCCGCGCGCACCCGCTGAGCGCTCGACTCGCGTGCGAACAGCTTTTCGAAGGTCTCCTGCAACAGCTTCTGTTCGGTAGTAAGGGAAAGATTCAATCGCTGGCCTCCGCCCGTAAAGCACGATCCGGCTGATCTGCGCCGCTGGGACCATCGTAGCATCACGGCGGTTGTTATCTAATTATAATTAGATTTATATTATATGGCGGTGGCGTATTAAAGAGAACGCATCTCAAGACCCCGGCCAGAGCCGGCGTTTAAGTAGCGATGCTGCGCAGCTCCAGAAAAGTAAGCATCGCTCAAAGGGGGGATCATGCTGAACCTGAGATCTTGTGGAATTTTCGTCCGCTGCGCGGCAGCCACTTTGCTGCCTGCGGCCGGTTACTCGCAGCAGGGCGATACGCCGCCTTCGGGTGTCTCCAGTGAATCAACGACTCTCGCGGAGATCATCGTCACTGCGCAGCGGCGCGCCGAGCGACTGCACGACGTGCCACTCACGATTACCGCTCAAACCGCTGAGGATCTCCAGAGAGCAGGAATCAGCAATACGCGCGAGCTTTCCATAGCTGTTCCCGGTCTGAGCTTCACTACGCAGGGGGCCTGGGCAGAGCCGAACATTCGCGGTGTGCACACGACCTCGAGCGCCGCCGGTTCGGATTCGCCCATCGCTATTTACGTCGATGGTTTTTATCTTTCGAACCAGGTTGGCAACGTCTTCGATCTGCCGGACATGACCCGGGTGGAAGTGCTGAAGGGCCCGCAAGGAACGCTGTTCGGGCGCAACGCCACCGGCGGTGCCATATCGATCCATACGCTCGAGCCGACATTCGCGCCGACCGGACACATCACGGTCAGCGACGGCATGTTCTTCGATAGCGATATCGAGAAGGCGAATGAGTACAGTGTGAAAGGGTACTTGAGCGGACCACTGATCGCCGACAAGGTGGCCGGCAGCTTATCCGGGTACTACAGCAGCAGTGACGGCTATCTCGCCAATGATCGCGGCGGCGCGTATGGCGATGTCGAGAGCTTCCTCACCCGCGGCAAGTTACTGTTCACGCCCACGGACAAGCTGCGATTCCTGCTGGCGGGCAGCTATGCCGAACGCGATGATGACCTCGGCTCATCACTCACACCGCTGCGCGGCTTGAGCGTCGGCTCGCTCTATCCAGGGGGTGTCGTGCCGAATCAGCCCTGGCACACGGCGGGGGAGATGGGAGGTGGCACGCACGTCGACACGCAAACCGCAAGCGTGACGTTGCGCAGCGAGCTGTCGTTCGCCGGGGGAACGCTCACTTCGCTGACCGGCTACAACGAGGTCAAGGCCACTTTGCTGGTGGACGTCGATGCTTCCTATTCGCCGAACTGTCTGGCGGTGAGCGCCTGCATCACGCCGTACGCCATCGAGTATCCCAGCGAGAGCGTGCAGCAAGAGTTCAGTTTTGCTTCCGAGGAATTCGGCGCTTTCAGCTTCGTGCTCGGCGCCTTTTACATCCACGATCGCTACAATTTCGAAACCAACGTCAATCCACAGTTCACGCCGCCGGATCATGTCAACAATTCGGTGCCAGGCGTCTTCGCCAATACCGCCAGGGTCAAGACCGAGGCTTATGCAGGATTCGGCGAGCTGAACTGGAATGCGACCGACCGCCTGAAGGCTATCGTTGGCATTCGTTACAGCTGGGAAGAGAAATCCGGTGAAGGCTCCTACTTCTTCGCGCCGCTGCAACCCTTCCCTCCTGGGGACAAGCCGCAATGGGATTCATGGACGCCCCGCGTGTCGTTGCGGTATGACTTGAGCGATACCGCCAACCTGTACGCGACCTACAGCGAGGGCTTCAAAAGCGGCGTGCTGGATCCGACCAGCTTCACCGCGCCGGCCGCGGATCCCGAGGAAATCAAGTCGTACGAAATTGGCACGAAGCTCGGCACGCCCGATTACAACCTGAACATTGCGGCGTTCTACTACGACTACGCCGATCTGCAGGTGCAGTTTTTCAACGGCGTCACCACCCAAACGGTCAATGCGGCGAATGCGGAAATCTACGGCCTGGACGTGGATGGCACCGTGCGGCTGACCGACAATCTCGATCTGCGGGTGGCGGCCTCCTGGGTGCCCAAGGCAGAGTTCACGGATTTCGCCGGCGCCACAGACTACGTCGAGCCGCTGGGACCCTACGGCCTGCAATCGACGGTGGTCGATGCCAGCGGCCTGCGCTTGCTCAAGACGCCCAAGCTGACCGCCAGTACGACGCTCAGCTATCTGCGGCAGATCTCGCTTGGTGAACTCGAAATCAGCGGCACTGCCTACTACTCGGACGAGTTCAAGTGGGACGTGCTAGGCCGTGTCCAGACCGATTCGTACGTGCTGCTGAACGGGCAGGTCGCGCTGTCACCCGCTAACAGCCATTTTCGCATGGCGCTGTGGGGCAAGAACCTCGGCAACAAAGCGTATGTGAGCGGGGCGGTGCTGAGCGCTGCGGCCGATGCCGTCCTCTATGGTCCGCCGCGCCAGGTCGGCGTCAGCCTGGATTACTCGTTCTGAGTGCGACGCGAACAAACGAAGGGACGTTTTCATGTTGAAGACATTCCGAGTTTGGTGCCGCATGAGTGATGGGGGTCGGCCCCCCGA
>Ga0207675_100001416_pt1 | contig 24021 bp, 24 predicted proteins | sample KBSSwiS42_FD_184305 | JGI IMG/M metagenome (GOLD analysis project Ga0207675, IMG submission 184305) | Switchgrass rhizosphere microbial communities from Kellogg Biological Station, Michigan, USA - KBS Switchgrass S4-2 (SPAdes) (version 2) | ecosystem: Host-associated > Plants > Roots >...
GTCCGGCCGGCGGCGATCAGCTTCTCCGCGCAGGCGATGAAGTCGTCGAAGGTGGTCTGCTTCCGCGCCATCTTGCCGGCCTCGTACCAGCTGCGGCCGAGGTCGCCGCCGCCGCGGATGTGGCCGATCGCGAAGACGACGCCGCGATCGAGCAGCGAGACGCGCGACTGCGAGAACGCGGCGTCGATCGGGATGCCGTAGCTGCCGTAGCCGTAGAGGAGAAGCGGCTGCGGCCCGGCGCGCCTGGCGTCCTTGCGATAGACGAGCGAGATCGGCACCTCGGTGCCGTCCCCGGCGACGGCGAAGATGCGCTCGCTCGCATACAGCGACGGGTCGTAGCCCGGCACCGGCTGGCGCTTCCTCAGCACCCGCTCGCGCGTCGCCAGGTCGTAGTCGTAGGTCGACGCCGGCGTCGTCAGCGAGGTGTAGACGAAGCGCAGCGTCGTCATCTCGAACTCCGCGTTGCCGCTCGTGTGGACGCTGTACGCCGGCTCGTCGAAGGCGATGGCGTGGTCGTCGCCCGACGCGAGGTCGATGATGCGCAGCTGCAGGCTGCCGGCGACGCGCTCGGTGACGGCGAGGTGGCCGGCGAAGACGTCGACGTCGTCGAGCATGACGCGGTCTCGGGCCGCGATCAGCTCTTCGGCGGTCGCCAGGTCGGGCGCTTCGGCGTCGACCGTGACGAGGCGGAAGTTGCGCCCGGTGTCGTTGATGCGGACGTAGAAGCGGCCGGCGCGGTGCTCGAGGTCGTACTCGACGTCGGCGCGGCGCGCGAACACGGTTCGCATCGAGAAGGGTCGCTCGCCGCCGAGGTCGGCGTCGGCGACGCTCCACTCGGTCGAGTCCTTGCTTTCGCAGCCGAGAAGAAGGTAGCGCTCGTCGAGCGTCTTGGCGATGCCGATGTCGTACAGCTCGTCGACCTCCTCGTGGAGCAGCTCGTCGGCGCCGGTCGCGCCGATGACGTGACGCCAGAGACGGTGGGCGCGCTTGGTCGCGTCCATCGTCACGTAGTAGAGCGTGCGGCCGTCGTTGGCCCATTCCGCCGACGCGACCTCCTCGACCGACCACGGATCGACCGCTCCGGTCACGAGGTCCTTGACGCAAAGCGTGTAGTCGCGGCCGCCCGTCAGGTCGGTCGTGTAGGCGAGCCGCGTCGCGTCGCGCGTGACGGCCGTGAGGCCGAGGCGAAGAAAGGGTTGGCCGCGCGCCATCTCGTTGAGATCGAGCAGGGTCTCGTCGACGCCGTCCGTGTCGTAACGGCGATCGGTCCCGACCGCGCGCCGGCGCAGGTAGTGCGGGTACTGCTCGCCGCTGCGCGTCCGGGTCGAATACCACCAGTCGCCCTTTCGCATCGGCACTGAGTCGTCGTCCTGCTGGATGCGCGAGAGCATCTCCTGGTAGAGCTTCTCCTTCAGCTCGGCGTGCGGCGCGAGCCAGGCGTCCGCGTAGGCGTTCTCGGCCTTCAGGTAGGCGAGAGTGCGCGGATCGTCGCGGTCGCGCAACCAGAAGTAGTCGTCGTTGCGCGGGTCGCCGTGAACGCTCACGTCGCGCGCCTCGCGCGGCGCCACCGGCGGCGCCGGGAGGCGCGCCGCCGCCGTCGGTGCGCTCATCGCGGCAGCTCGAGCGCGGCGCTGAGGTCGCCCATCGGCGCCTCGCCGTTGGCGGCGAGCGCGCGGTCGCGCAGCTCGACGCCGGGCAGCGGCGCGAGATTCCAGCGCCGCGTGATGAAGCGCAGGATCGAGGCGGTGTCGTACGGCGTCTTGTCGACGAAGCCCTTCTTCGCGAGCGGCGAGACGATGATCGCCGGGACGCGCGTCGCCGGTCCCCAGCGGTCGCCCTTGGGCACGCGCACGTGGTCCCAGAAGCCGCCGTTCTCGTCGTAGGTGACGACGATCAGCATGCGCGCGAACTGCGGGCTCTTCTCGAGGGCTGCGACGACGCTCGCGATGTGGGCGTCGCCGAGAGCGACCGTGCTCGACCCCGGGTGCTGGTTGAGGTTGCCTTGCGGCTTGTAGAACGAGACCGCCGGCAAGCGCCCCGCGGCAGCGTCGGCGAGAAACTCGCTGTCGAAGTCCTTGAGATGCGCGGCGCGGTAGGCAGCGCGCGTCTCCGGGTCGAACGCTGCGTAGTAGTTGAACGGCTGATGGTGCGGCTGGAAGCGGACGTCGCCCTTGTAGATGATGTCGCGCGCTGCCGTCGTGCCGGCGCTCGCCGCCTTCCACGCGCCGCCGTACCAGGCCCAAGAGACGCCCTTGTCGTCGAGCCGGTCGCCGATCGTCGCGCCGCGCTGCGGCGGCAAGGTGTGCGCCGCGGCCGGGTTGCCGTAGCGCGGATCGCCGCCCGTTGGCGCGGCCTCGCCGCTCGGCTGGTAAGGCGGCTGCATGGTGTTGACGGCGTAGAACATGCCGCGCTCGTCCTTCGGCGTCAGGTCGCCGTCGCGCACGAAGCGCGGCGCGCCGGCCAGGGCGCTGCTTGCCGCGCCCGGCGCGGCGACGAGGCGGACCCGACCGCGCGCATCGGTCTCGACGGCGCTGACCAGGTCCTTGGCGGGCGAGCGATCGGCGTCGGGATACTCGGGCGCGCAGGCGCAGACGAGGTACTGGTGGTTCAGGAACGAGCCGCCGAACGCCCCCATGAAGAAGTTGTCGGCGAGCGTGTAGCGGCGCGCGACCTGCCACATCGCGAGCCCGCTGCCGTCGTAGTACCCCATCGTCAGGCCGCCGGCATCGGACCACGCGGCGAAGCCGTCGTTCGTGCCACCGTTGATCTGCATGATGTTGTTGTAGTAGCGGTGCACGAGGTTGCGCGTCATTCCCTCGACCGGAATGACGACGCCCGCGCCGCCCAGGGCGTTGGGCCCGTTGAGCAGGAACGGCCGATTCGCCAGGCCGGCCGTCTGCGCTTCGCTGACGGTGAGCGGCTGGTTGCGCGCCATCAGCCCGCCCCATGTCGGCGGCAGCGTCGCGAGCGCTGCGCCGCTGCGATCGACCTGGGGCACGTAAGCGCCCACCGCGCTCGGATTGACGCCCGGTATGCCATTGGCGCCCGGGAACAGGCCGAACAGGGTGTCGAAGGCGCGGTTTTCGGCATAGATCACGACCACCGTGTCGATCGCGTCGAGCGCGCGTCGGTCGCCCGCGCGCGGCGGCGGCGCGCTGCAGGCCGCGAGCGCGAACGAGAGAACGAGGGCGATCGGGGCAATGCGTTTCATTCCGGGTCGACGTCGTGGCAGGGAAGGCGGATTCTCCGGCGCGGCTCCGGTCCGGGCAACGCGGGCAAACCTGCCGGCGACCCGACCTTGGCGAACGGCGCCTTGACATTTGCCGGTCGCGCTCGCCGAATGTCGGGTCGGTCCGAGCGCGCGTCGCGCCGTCCGAGCCCCGGCAAGCACCCTGCGAAGGAAATACTCATGTCATACACGCCTGGAAGATTCGTCTGGTTCGAGCACCTCTCGAACGACATTCCCAAAGCACGCCAGTTCTACGAGAAAGTATTCGGCTGGAACGCCGAGACGATGCCGATGGCGGGCACCGATCCGTACGTGATGATCCACAACGGCGAGGGCCCGATCGGCGGCTACGCGCAGTCGCCCGCGGGCTCGCCGCCGCAATGGATGAGCTACCTCTCCGTGAGCGACGTCGACAGCGCGTACAAAGCGGCGCTCGCCGCCGGCGCGAAGAGCCTGGTCGCGCCGATGGACTACGGCTCGGTCGGGCGCGCGGCGACGATCGCCGACCCGACCGGCGGCGTCTTCTCGCTCTGGCGCGGCAACCAGGGCGATCCGCCCGAGGTCGAGACGACGCCGGCCGGTGGCTTCATCTGGAACGAGCTCGCGACCAAGGACGAGAAGATGGCGCTCGCGTTCTACGAGAAGGTCTTCGGCTTCACCTACGACGAGATGCCGATGCCCGAGGGCGCCTACTTCGTGCTGAAGCAAGCCGAGAAGAGCCGCGCCGGCCTGTACAAGGCGATGCACGCGTCGATGCCGACATCGTGGACGCCGTACGTCTGCGTCGCCGACTGCGACCAGACGACCGAGCTGGCGAAGTCGCTCGGCGCCAACGCCGTCGTGCCGCCGAGCGATATCCCCGGCGTCGGCCGCCTGGCGATGTTCGTCGACCCGCAGGGTGCGATGTTCGCGATCCTGAAGCCGAGCCCCTCGATGTCCTGATCCGACGACCGGCGCGGCCGCGCCGGTCGAGCCGTCAATCGGCTCGGGCGCCGCCGCGGCAGCGAGGGTCGCGGCGCTGCCGCACCGGCCCGAGATCGGGCACCATCGCCTTCTCGTCCGCGAGGTTGCCATGGACCGTCCCGAGCCCGCCGCCGTCTTTCCCGAGCTGCTCTCCTGGGAGAGCACAGGCACCAGCCGCATCCCGTTCGCTGCCTACACCAGCGACACGCTGCACCGCCGCGAGCTCGAGCGCTTCTTCTACCGCAACCACTGGTGCTACGTCGGCCTCGAGGCCGAGATCCCGAACCCGGGCGACTTCAAGCGCACCGTCGTCGGCGAGCGCTCGGTGATCCTGGTGCGCGCGCAGGACGGCGAGATCCACGTCGTCGAGAACGTCTGCGCGCACCGCGGCATGAGCTTCTGCCGCGAGCGGCACGGCAATCGCAAGGACTTCACCTGCCCGTACCACCAGTGGAACTACTCGCTGAAGGGCGACCTGCAGGGCGTCCCGTTCCGGCGCGGCGTCAAGCAGGACGGCAAGGTCCAGGGCGGCATGCCGGCCGACTTCAAGCCGGCCGACAACGGCCTCACCAAGCTCAAGGTCGCGGCGCGCGGCGGCGTCGTGTTCGCGTCGTTCGACCACGACGTCGAGTCGCTCGAGGACTTCCTCGGCCCGACAATCCTGCGCTACTTCGATCGCCTGTTCGACGGCCGCGCGCTCAAGCTGCTCGGCTACAACCGCCAGCGCATCCCGGGCAACTGGAAGCTGATGCAGGAGAACATCAAGGACCCGTACCACCCCGGGCTGCTCCACACCTGGTTCGTCACCTTCGGCCTCTGGCGCGCCGACAACAAGTCGAAGCTGCTGATGGACGAACGCTTCCGCCACGCGGCGATGATCTCGACGCGCGGCCAGAGCGGCGCCGCCGCCGACGTCACCCAGGTGTCGAGCTTCAAGGCCGACATGAAACTCGAGGACCCGCGCTTCCTCGACATCGTCGCCGAGCCATGGTGGGGCGGGCCGACCGCGGTGATGACGACGGTGTTTCCGAGCGTCATCTTCCAGCAGCAGGTGAACTCGGTGTCGACGCGCCACATCCAGCCCGACGGCCACGGCGCGTTCGACTTCGTCTGGACGCACTTCGGCTTCGCCGACGACACCCCCGAGATGACCGAGCGGCGCCTGCGCCAGGCGAACCTGTTCGGCCCGGCAGGATTCGTCTCCGCCGACGACGGCGAGGTGATCGAGCTCTCCCAGCACGGCTTCGAGCAGAAACCGTTCCACCGCACCCTCGCCGAGCTCGGCGGCACCGACGTCGGCGACACCGACCACATGGTCACCGAGACGCTGATCCGCGGCATGTACCGCTACTGGCGCGAGGTGATGGAAGCATGAGCGCCTCGCGCGGGGATGCGGCCGCGGGCGTCGCGATCGACTTCGCGACCTATCACGCGCTCGTTCAGCTCTACGCCGAGTACGCCTACGCCGTCGACTCGGGCGACTGGGATCTCTGGCCTGGCTTCTTCGTAGAAGACTGCCGCTACCGACTCGTGCCGCGCGAGAACCATGAGCGCGGCCTGCCGCTCGCGACGCTCTCGTTCGAGAGCAAGGGGATGCTGAAGGACCGCGTCTACGGCATCCGCGAGACGCTGTTCCACGACCCGTACTACCAGCGCCACGTCGTCGGCGCGCCGCTGGTTCGCGCGGTCAGCGAAGGCCGGATCGAGAGCGAAGCGAACTACGCGGTCTTTCGCACCAAGCTCGACGGGCCGAGCACGGTCTTCAACGTCGGCCGCTACCTCGACGTCGTCGTCGCTACCGAAGGCGGCCTCAAGTTCGCAAGCCGCACCGTCGTCTTCGACAGCGAGATGATCCCGAACTCGATCATCTATCCGATATGAGGAGCGCGCGATGAGCGACGGCGAATGGACCGCGGTCGCGACGCTCGACGACTTCGCCGCCAGCGACGCGATCTTCGTCGTCGCCGCCGGCAAGGAAATCGCGATCTTCCTCGTCGACGGCACCGTCTTCGCGACCGCGAACCGCTGCACCCACGGCGACGCGCGCCTGTGCGACGGCTGGGTAGAGGGCCACGAGATCGAGTGCCCGCTGCACCAAGGCCGCTTCGACGTGCGCAGCGGCGCCGCGACCGCCGCGCCCGCCGAGGTCGCACTCGCCACCTGGCCGGCCCGGCTCATCGGCGACCGCGTCGAGCTGCAGCTCGGCTGACCGGGTTGCTATCGTTTCCCGTTTCGCGACGAAAGCGCCGATGCCTCCCGTCATCACCAGCCTGCTCGACACCGACCTCTACAAGTTCACGATGTGGCAGGCGATGCTGCATCGGCACCCCGAGACGCAGGCCGAGTACACGTTCCTCTGCCGCAACACGCCGGCGTATCCGCTCGCCGAGCTCGTCCCCGAGCTGAACCGGGAGCTCGACGCGCTCTGTGCGCTGCACTTCCGGCCCGACGAGCTCGCCTACCTGCGCAGCCTGCGCTTCATCCGCTCGGACTTCGTCGACTTCCTGCGCATCTTCCACTTCCAGCGCGACTTCATCAGCGCCCGCGCCGCCGCCGACGGGCGCGGCCTCGAGATCGTCGCAAGCGGCCCGCAGGTCCACGTGATGGCGTTCGAGATCTTCGTCCTCGCCATCGTCAACGAGCTCTACTTCCGCCGCTTCGATGCCAAGGTAGCGATCGCCGAAGGGCGCGCCCGGCTCGCCGCCAAGATCGAGCGCCTGCGCGAGTTCGCGAGAGAGCCGAAGCGGGCGACACCGTTCGAGTTCTTCGACTTCGGCGTGCGCCGGCGCTTCTCGGGCGAATGGCACCGCGAGGTGCTGGTGACGCTCAAGCGCGAGGTGCCGCAGTTCTTCAAGGGCGCCTCCGACGTGCTGTTCGCGCGCGACCTCGGCCTGGTGCCGATCGGGACGATGGCGCACGAATACCTGCAGACGTTCCAGACCCTCGGCGTGCGCCTGCGCGACTTCCAGCGCGCCGCCCTCGAAGCCTGGGTCCAGGAGTACCGCGGCGACCTCGGCACGGCGCTCACCGACGTCGTCGGCATGGACGCGTTCCTCGCCGACTTCGACATGTACTTCGCCAAGCTGTTCGACGGCCTGCGCCACGACTCGGGCGATCCGTACGTGTGGGGCGAGAAGGCGCTCGCCCACTACGAGAAGCTGCGCATCGACTCGCGCACCAAGCGGCTCGTCTTCTCCGACGGCCTCGACTTCGAGAAGTCGTTCGCCCTCTATCGCCACTTCGCCGACCGGGCGCCGTGCGGCTTCGGCATCGGCACCAACCTCACCAACGACATGGGGTTGAAGACGCTGCACATCGTCATGAAGCTGACCCACGCCAACCACCAGCCGGTCGCCAAGCTGTCCGACAGCCCCGGCAAGCTGCTCTGCGACGACGAGACCTTCCTCGCCTACCTGCGCCAGGTCTTCAACGTGCCGGCGTGACAGGCTGCGGGCTCGTCGTTTGCCGCGTCGAGGACCCGCCGCCAGGAGACGCGCATGAACCGACCCGAGACCCCGCCCGGGCAAGCCCCCGGGCACCACGGCACCGGCGACGGCGAGTCGGTGCCGGACGACGCGCCGCCGCAGCCCGCTCCCAAGACCGATACGAAGGAGCCGGCCCCCGCCGCATCCACCCCGGCCGTCGACGCCAGCCAGGAGAGCGCCGGCCCGTCCGGCAGCACCACCCTCGGCGAGGATGGCAACCCGGTGGTGTTCACGCCCGACGACGTCCACGCCCGCCCGCCTGACCATCCGCCCACCGAGAACGCGCCGGAGAGCGAGAAGGCGGGCTTGATCTTCGAGCGCTCCTGAGCCATCCCCGCACCGACCGAGGGCAGCAGCGGGCTGTATATTCGTACAGTCCTCTTTCGCGCGCGCTCCTGCGCGCCAACGCCCTCGATGCAGCTCGACCGCAAGCTCGCGATCCTCGCCGACGCCGCCAAGTACGACGCTTCGTGCGCGTCGAGCGGCACGACGAAGCGCGACTCCCTCGGCGGCACCGGCATCGGCTCGACCGAGGGCTCGGGGATCTGCCACAGCTATGCGCCGGACGGCCGCTGCATCTCGCTGCTCAAGATCCTCCTAACCAACTTCTGCGTCTACGACTGCCTCTACTGCGTCAACCGGGTCACGAGCAACGTCGCGCGCGCCCGCTTCACGGTCGACGAGGTCGTCCGGCTGACGCTCGACTTCTATCGCCGCAACTGCATCGAGGGCCTGTTCCTCAGCTCGGGGATCATTCGCTCGCCCGACTACACGATGGAGCAGGTGGTCGAGGTCGCGCGCGTGCTGCGCGAGGAGCACGACTTCCGCGGCTACATCCACCTCAAGACGATCCCGGAAGCGAGCGCCGACCTGCTCGCACGCGCCGGCCGCTACGCCGACCGCCTCAGCATCAACATCGAGCTGCCGACGGTGCAGTCGCTCGCCGCGCTGGCGCCGGAAAAGGACGGCGCGGCAATCCGCCGTTCGATGGCGCGCCTGCGCATCCACATCGACGACGCGAAGGAAGCAGCGCGGCCGGCGCCGGTCTCGTCGCAGGCTCACGTCGCGCCGCGACGCGCGCGGCCACCCCGCTTCGCGCCCGCCGGCCAGAGCACGCAGATGATCGTCGGCGCCGACGCCAGCGGCGACGGCGCGATCCTCGCCGCGAGCGCAGGCCTCTACGGCGCCTATCGGCTGAGGCGCGTGTACTACTCCGCGTTCAGCCCGATCCCCGACGCGGCGCGCGCACTGCCCTTGCGCGCGCCGCCGCTGGTTCGCGAGCATCGTCTCTACCAGGCCGACTGGCTGATCCGCTTCTACGGCTTCGGCCACGAAGAGATCGCGCCGGCGCCGGGCGACATGCTCTCGCTCGAGATCGATCCCAAGCTGGCCTGGGCGCTGGCCCACCGCGACCGCTTCCCGGTCGACCTCGATCGGGCGCCCAAGGAAATGCTGCTGCGCGTCCCCGGGCTCGGCGTCAAGGCGGTCGGCCGCCTGCTGCAGGCGCGGCGCGTGCGCCGGTTGCGCAGCGCCGACCTCGAGCGGCTGCGCGTTCCGCTCGCCAAGGTGCTGCCTTTCGTCGAGCTCGCCGATCACCGTCCCGGCAAGACGCTCGACGACGCGACGCTGCGTCGACGCCTGGTCATGACAGCGCACCCGGCGCCCGGCGCCGCAGCGCGGCAGGGCTCGCTTTTCGACGCCGCCGGCGAGGCTGCCCCGCCTCTGGCGCGCTAAGCTCCCCGCCATGGTGGCGGATGGCAGCGCACCCTCGCTGATGGCGTCGGCGCCGGCCGGATCGCCACGGGGCGCGCTGCGCACGGTGACGCTTGCCAGCGCGACCGATTTCGCCGGCTTCCGGCGCGCCTGCCGCGAGCTGTGGGCCGCGCAGGTCGCGCCCGAGCACGTCAGCTGGCATTGCGCCGACGACGCCGAGCTCGATCTCTTCGACGCCGATCCGCAAGTCGCCTCGGTGACTGCCGCCGTCGGCGGCGCCGGTGCGGTGCCGGCGGTCAATGCGCCGGCGGCGTTCCTGCCGCTCAGCGAGAGCGCGGTCCTGCACCGCGACCCCGACCGCTTCGGCCTCCTCTACCGGCTGCTCTGGCGCTTCCAGGTCGAGCCGGGCCTGCGCGCCGATCCGCTCGATCCCGACTGGCTGCGCGCTGACGAGATGGCGCAGGCGGTGCGACGCGACATGCACAAGATGAAGGCCTTCGTGCGCTTCCGGACGATCGCCGGCGCCGACGACGAACGCGGCGCGCCGCTGCACGTCGCCTGGTTCGAGCCCGAGCATCACATCGTCGAAGCGACCGCGCCCTTCTTCGCGCGCCGCTTCACGGCCATGCGCTGGGCGATCCTGACGCCCGAGCGCAGCGTCCGCTGGGACGGCGAGCGACTCTGGCTCGGCCCGGGCGCGCGCCGCGACCAGGCGCCGCCCGCCGATGCCGGCGAGAAGCTCTGGCTCACCTACTACCAAAGCATCTTCAATCCGGCGCGCCTGAAGCTCGGCGCGATGCAGAAGGAGATGCCCAAGCGCTACTGGAAGAACCTGCCGGAAGCGCCGTTGATCGAATCGCTGGCCGCCAGCGCCGGCGAACGGAGCATGACGATGATCGCGAGAGGACCGACCGATCCGAAGCGCCGCCCCGCCACCGAGCCCCAGCCGGCGCCGGGCCATGAAGAAACGCCGGGCGGCGATTCGCCGCGCAGCCTGCCGGCCTTGCGCGAAGCGCTCGAGCGCTGCCGCGAGTGCCCGATCGGCGAGCACGCGACCCAGGCGGTGCCCGGCGAAGGCCTCAAGCACGCGCGCCTGATGTTCGTCGGCGAGCAGCCCGGCGACCAGGAAGACCTGCAAGGCAAGCCCTTCGTCGGTCCGGCCGGCATGCTGCTCGCGCGCGCCCTCGAGGAGCTCGGCGTGCCGCGCGACAAGGTCTACATCACCAACGCGGTCAAGCACTTCAAGTTCGAGCTGCGCGGCAAGCGCCGCATCCACAAGACGCCGGCGCAGCAGGAGGCCGCGGCCTGCCTGCACTGGCTCGAAAGCGAGATCGAGCTCGTCGATCCGGGCGCCCTCGTCGCCTTGGGCGCGACCGCGGCGCGCCAGCTGATGGGCACCGCGGTGGCGGTGACGCGCGAGCGCGGCCGCTGGCTCGAGCGCAGCGACGGCCGCAGGGTGCTGATCACGCTGCATCCTTCGGCGCTGCTGCGCGTCGAGCCCGAGGACAAGGCCGCCGCGTACGCCGCCTGGGTCGGCGACCTGCGCAAGGCGGCGGCCTACTTCTCCCGGCTGTAAGGTCCGCGCCAGGCACGGCGACTGCTACGCGTGGCCTTGGGGCCGCGACCCTTTCACCACCGAGGAGACATCCGATGAAGACTTTGGCCACGACTCTGTCCGCCGCCCTGGCGCTCGCCGCCGGCGCCGCCTTCTCCGCCGACGACATGAAAAAGGCCGACGGCATGATGAAGAAGGAGACCCCCATGACCATGCAGGAATGCAAGGACCACATGGCGATGGCGAAGAAGGACGGCGTGAAGAAGGACGACGCCATGATGAAGAAGGACGCGATGTGCGCCGACATGATGAAGAAGGACGGCACGAAGAAGGACGACGCGATGACGAAGAAGGAAGAGCCGATGAAGAAGTAGCTCGCCGGCGCACGAGCCGAAGCCGTCCTACAGCCCGGTCGGGCCGCGCCTGACCGGGCATTCTTTCAGCCGATGCTGAAATCGAAAGCAAGGGCCGCCCCGGCCCGCTTCAAAAGGATCGGCATGAAGGACGACAACGGCGCGCGCGACAAGCTCTGGCAGATGATCAAGGACATCAAGTTCGCGATGTTCACCACGCGGCACGGCAACGGCCATCTCCACGCCCGGCCGATGACGACGCAGAACAAGGCGCTCGAGGCCGACGACAGCCTGTGGTTCTTCATGTCGAAGACGAGCGGGCCGGTCGAGGACATCAAGGCGAACCCGGTGGTCGGCCTCGTCTACGCGGACCCTTCGTCCGACACGTACGTGTCGGTGTCGGGCACGGCGGCGATGCTCGAGGACGCCGCCAAGAAGGAGCAGCTCTGGAACAAGGCGGCCGAGGCGTGGTTCGCGGGCGGCCCGACCGACCCCGACCTGGCGCTCGTTCAGGTCGAGATCATCCACGCCAACTACTGGGACGTGAAGGAGAGCAAGCCGGTCCAGCTGTTCACGATGGCCAAGTCGGTCTTCACCGGCAAGCCGCCGCAGCTCGGCGAGCACGCCGAAGTGCGCATGCGCTAGCGCGGCAAAGGTCACGCCGCGGCGGCGCCGGGACGATCTGGGCGACGAGCGTGGCGTTGTTCCGCGCTTCGCCTTGCGCCTGGCGCCGATATCGTCTCGTCGTCCACTGCCGGGTGACTGCCATGCGCCACGCTCCCTCCACGCTCCATCTCTCGCACGCCTTCCGCTCGCCGCCGGTGCCCGGCGCGATCGAATGGGAAGAGCTGCCGTCGCTGGCCCAGCGCGTCCGCCACGCGCCGGCCGGGCCCGTGACCGCGCCATGGGATGCGACCCGGCCCGCCGAGCTCGAGAGCGTGCCGGCGTCGCCGCCGTTTCGCGAGCTCAAGGGCGTCGCGATCCGCGAGGTGAACGAGCCCGACGTGTTCCGCCATTTCTTCGGCCGCTGACTCTCGACGGGCACCCATCTGCGCTTCGACGCTCGCCTCGCGCGCTGACGCCGCACCGCGACGCCGCCATCCTGCGCCGGGCTACGCTGCACGCGCGCCCAAGCCGCCGCTATCCTGAGGGCTGCGTTTCGACCGCGGCCCGATGACCCCTCCCGCCGACCTCCCCGCCGCGACGTCGCCGCGTCCGCCGCGCTTCTTCTGGGAAGACTTCCCGGTCGGCCAGGTGCGCGAGTTCGGCGCCTACCTCGTCACCCGCGAAGCGGTGCTCGCCTTCGCGCGCGAGTTCGACCCGCAGCCCTTCCATCTCGACGACGCCGCCGCCGAAGCGTCACTGTTCGGCCGGCTCGCCGCGAGCGGCTGGCATACCTGCGCGATCGCGATGCGAATGATGTGCGACGCCTACCTGCTCGAGTCGGCGAGCCTCGGCTCGCCCGGCCTCGAGAAGCTGAGCTGGAAGAAGCCGGTCTATCCCGGCGACACGCTGCACGTCCGGCTCGAGGTGCTCGAATCGCGCGCAATGGCAAGCCGGCCCGACGTCGGCATCTTGCGCTCGCGCTGGGAGGTGATGAACCAGGACGACGAGACCGTGCTGACGATGGAAGGCTACGGCATGTTCCGGCGCCGAGCCGCCGCCGCGATCTGAGCATCGCCGCGCGAACCGGCGCCGCGCGCCGCGATGACGTGACTTTGTTGCGCCGCTTGCGGCGTCGCGATGACAGTTGCGCCCCATGGCGCGCGCGACAATGCCGAGCCCGCTTTGCGCCGCCTGGCGCGCCGCCGCGGTCGTCCTCGCGCCGGCGCCGCGCCGACCGCGAGGCAGGAGCCGACTGACACCGATGACCCCGCTTCCCGAACTCGAGGCCGTGCGCGCTGCACCACCGGCGATGCCGGCGCACACGCTCGCGATCGGGACCCGGCTGCGCGAGTACGAGGTCAAAGGGCTGATCGGCGAGGGCACCAGCAGCATCGTCTACCTCGCGTGGGACCACGCGCTGCAACGCAAGGTCGCGATCAAGGAGTACATGCCGGCAGCGCTGGTCGGGCGCATCCAGGGGTCGACCAACGTCGTCGTCGCCGCGGATCGCCATCTCGAGGCCGTCCGGGCCGGCCTGAAGGGCTTCGTCAACGAGGCGCGCCTGCTCGCCCGCTTCGATCATCCCTCTCTCGTCAAGGTCTACCGCTTCTGGGAAGAGAACGGCACTGCCTACATGGTGATGCCGTACTACGAGGGCCCGACGCTCAAGGCCGCGCTCGCCGAGCTTGGCCACGTGCCGAGCGAAAGCGAGCTGCGCACGTGGCTGAAGCCGATCCTGAACGCCGTGACGCTGCTGCACGACGACTTGGTCTGGCACCAGAACATCGGCCCCGACGAGATCCTGCTGACGCCGTTCGGTCCGGTCCTGCTCGGCTTCGCCGCGGCCGCGCACGCGATCGAGGCGATGAACCACACGCCGGCAGCGGCGCTCAAGGCCGGCTTCGCGGCGATCGAGCAGTACGGCAGCGCGGCGGCGACGACGCGCGGGCCGTGGACGGACCTCTACGCGCTCGCGGCGGTGGTCTACGCGGCGATCACCGGCAGCGAGCCCGAGCCTGCCGCCGACCGACTCGCCAATGACCGGCTGCGCCCTCTCGCCATCGTCGCCGCGGGGCTGTACAGCGCGCGCTTCCTGACCGCGATCGACGCTGCAATGGCGGTTCAGCCGAAGCAGCGCCCGGCCGATCACACCGAATTCCGCGCCCTGATGGGCGACATCGACGCCCCGGAGGCGGTCTCCCTCGCGCCGCGGCCCGATCTCATGCAGGAACCGTTCGGCGGCGCCGTCGCGGGCACGCGCGAGGTCACCGTGCCCGACCGGCCGCTGCTCGCCGGCGCCGATCCGGCGCCCGGGATTGCCGCTTCCGACACGCCCGACGCGCGCGCGAGTGCGCCGGCGCCGGCAGCGCCGAAGTCGCCGCCCCGTTCGCCCGTCGACACGAGCAACGCCGTGACGCCGTCGTGGATGAAGAGCGCCGGCGCGCGCGTCTTGCCGGGCAAGCGCGCGCTCTACGGTGTCGTGGCCGGCACGTTCGCGCTGATCGGTATCGCCGCGCTCGTCGTCCAGTTCGCCAATCGCGGCGCCGTTCGGGTGCCGCCTGCGGTCGCGGCAGCGACGCCACGCGCCCCGGTGGCCGCGGGTCCGGCGACGCCAACGGCCGCGACCACGAATCAGCCGATGACCGCGTCGCCGACCGCTGCCACGCCGACCGCCACGACGCCGACGCGACCGACCGTGACCGCGGCGCCCATCGTTGCGAATCCGCTTCCCGCGCCCCTGACGGCAACCCCCCCGCCGCCGGCCACACCGGCGCTCGCGCGCGCGACAGCCGCGCCGCTCGCCGCGCCTGCAGCAGCGAATACGGCGCCGGCGAGGACGCCGGCGGCAGCGAACGCAACGACACCCTCGCCCACCACGACCGTCACCGCGCGCTCCCTCGCTCCGGTGCCGATGCCTGCGCCCGCGCCGATCGTCGCCTCGTCGCCGGAAGAACGGCAGGCGCGCTGCACGGAGATCCTGCAGAAGGCTTCGCTGGAGAAGATCACGGCGGCCGAGACCGATTTCTTCAAGCGCGAGTGCAAATGAGCGACTGGCTCGCGTGCTGGCCGAGGGGGGTGACGGCGTCGCGGGCTGCGCTCGCCGTCGTCCTGGCCCTCGTGCTCGCGGCGTGCTCCTCCTCGGAGCCGCAGACCTTCGAGAAGGCGCTCGCCGAGGCGACCGACACCCTGATCGCACAGACCGGCAAGCTGCCGGTGTTCCTGGCCCGCATCGAGTCGAAGCTCGCCAAGCCCGATCCGAAGCAGCCCAAGCGCGTGGTCACGATCGATCCCATGCTCGACACGATCACCGGCCAGCAGACCGAGACGACGGCGTTGTTCGAGCGGCGCGTCACCCAGCGCATCGGCAACCTCTATCCGCAGTTCCAGTTCCTGCCGTTCCAGGCCGCCAACCTGTCGCGCGCGCAGTACCTGCTCACCGGCACGATGTCGAAGGTGCCGACAGCGCCGATCGACAAGCCGACGGTGCGCCTCGACCTGGCGCTGATCGATCTGAAGACGGGACTCGTCGTCGCCCAGGCGTCGGCGCGGGCGCTCGAGGAAAACCTCGACAGCACGCCGTCGCGCTACTACCGCGACAGCCCCGTGCTGATCCGCGACAAGGCCGTCGAGGGGTACGCGAAGACGGCGGCGACGCCGGTCGGGCAGCGCGGCGACACCTACTACCTGGAGCGGATCGGCGCCGCCAGCGTCATCAACGAGGCGACTTCGCTCTACAACACCGAGAAGTACCAGGACGCGCTCGGCACCTACCGTACCGCGCTGTCGACGCCGCAGGGCGAGCAGCTGCGCGTGCAGAGCGGCATCTACCTCTCCAACATGAAGCTCGGCCAGCTCGCCGAGGCCGAGCAGGCGTTCGGCCGCATCGTCGCGCTCGGCATGGCCTACAACGAGCTCGGCGTGAAGATGCTCTTCAATCCCGGCAGCGTCGAGTTCTGGTCCGACCCCAAGATCAGCGGCGCGTACGGCATGTGGCTGCGCCAGATCGCGCGCGAGGCGGTCAACACGAAGAGCTGCGTCGCGATCATCGGCCACACCAGTCGCAGCGGACCGGGCCCGGTCAACGATGCGCTCTCGCTCAAGCGCGCGCAGTACGTGCGCCAGCGGCTCGCGCAGGAGGCGCCCGAGCTCGGCCCGCGCACCCGCGCAGAGGGCATGGGCTTTCGCGAGAACATCGTCGGCAGCGGCACCGACAACGGCTTCGACGTCCTCGACCGCCGCGTCGAGTTCAAGATCGTCCCCTGCTCCTAGACCGAGGGCCAGAGCGGTGACCGCGGCGGCGCGGCGGCCGCGCTCGCATCACTACAGCGTCTACGTCGTCGAGCTCGCCGACCGGGTCTGGAACGTGGCGAGCTTTCGCCGTGCCAATCCGGACTACCGGCTCGGCCAGCCGTTCGTCTACGTCGGCATGACCGGGCTCGATCCCGACCTGCGCTTCGATCGCCACATGGCCGGGATCCAGGCGAACCGCTTCGTGCGCGAGTTCGGCGTTCGCCTGCTGCCGGCGCTGTACGAGGTCTACAACCCAATGCCGTACGACGCCGCGCGCGACATGGAGGTCGAGCTCGGCATCGCCTTGCGCGAAGCGGGCTACGGCGTCTGGCAGGCCTGAGCGTCGACGGCGTCGGCGCCGGGCGCGTGCGCGAGCAGCAACGTCTCGAGGCGTTGCTCGCGAATGCCGTAGAACGACTTGAGGTCGGCGAGCTCGCCGCGCGCGCGCTCGCCCTGGTCGCCGTCCGCGCCGCGGCGCCGCGCCAGGATCATCTTGTTCTTGCTCGTGTGCTCGAGCGAGACGAACTCGAACACCTGCGCCTCGTAGCCGCGGGTCTCGAGGAGCAGGGCGCGCATGCTGTCGGTCACCATCTCGGCTTCCTGGCCGCGGTGGATGCCGTGCCGGAGCAGGCCGGAAAGCAGGCGCGGCCGCGCGAGCTGCGGCCGCAGCTCCTTGTGGCAGCACGGCGAGCAGACGAGGACCGCGGCGCCGGCGCGCACGCCGAGGTCGAGCGCGTGATCGGTCGCGGTATCGCAGGCATGGAGCGCGATCATCACGTCGACCGCCTCGGGCGCGAACGAGCGCAGGTCGCCGGCGACGAAGCGAAGCCCGGTGCAGCCGCAGCGCTCGGCCACGCCATTGCAGAAGGCGACCAGGTCGGCGCGCAGCTCGACGCCGGTCACTTCGGGTGCGACGCCGAAACGCCGGCGCAGGTGCTCGTGGACGGCGAACGTGAGGTAGCCCTTGCCGGCGCCGTAGTCGACGACACGGATCGGCGTCGCCCGTTCCGCCGCGGCGGGCAGCGCGTCGAGCGCGTGGTCGAGAACCTCGAGGAACTTGTCGATCTGGCGCCATTTGCGCGCCATCGCCGGCACCAGGCGGTGGTTCGCGTCGGCGAGGCCGAGCTCGACGAGGAACGGCAGGTCGAGGGGCAACCGGCGGGCGCGCACGCGGTCGTGCGGCGCGAGGACGTCGGCGCCGCCGTCTGCGCCGGCATCGAGGTCCGCGCCGGCGAGATCGCCGGGGACATCTGCACGTTCGGCTTCTGAGCGTCGATGGCGGCGCAGCGTCGCCTTGCCTTTCTTGCTCACGAGCAGCTGTGTGTCACCGCCGGCCGCATGCAGCGTCGCGTGCGCGAACGCCGGCGCGTGGTCCGGGGCGAGCAACGCCGCGATCTCGGCGATGCCGTCGGCGACGCCGAGATTGCGGGTCACGTCGCGGGTCGCGTGGGTGGCGACGAACGATAGTGCCGGCGCGCCCTTCAGGGCGATCAGCCGGACGCGGACCGCGCCCGGCTCGCCGCTCGCATGACGCGCCTTCGAGAGCACGAGCGAGCCGAACTCGCCGCCCGCGATCGCCGCGCGCGTCTCCGCGAGGAACGCGACGAGCGGCTCGGCGGCAGCGCGTGACGCGGCGGGGTGGGCGGAAGCCGGGATGGCCATGCGATGCGAAGGTGAGGGGCGATTGTCGGCGCCGCAAGGCGAACGACAATCGCGGGTCCGTTCGACCGCACCCTCGCCATGTTCGGAATCGCCGACTACCCCTCGTTCGTCGTCGCCGTCATCGTCTTCCTGATGATCCCGGGACCGGGCAACCTCGCCCTCATCACCTCCACCGGCAAGGGCGGCATCCGCGGCGGCCTCGCGGCGACGCTCGGCGTGATCGCCGGCGACCAGGTGCTGATGTGGCTCGCGGTCGCGGGTGTCGCTGCGCTCCTCGCCGCCTATCCGCCGGCGTTTCGCGCCATCCAGTGGCTCGGCGCCGGCTACCTCGCCTGGCTCGGCCTGCGCATGCTCCTCGCCAAGCCGGGCGACGCGCCGGTGCTGGAGATCCGTGCCGGCCAGTATTTCCGCCAGGCGTTCGCGATCACCCTCCTCAATCCGAAGGCGATCGTCTTCTATATGGCGTTCTTCCCGCTCTTCGTCGATCCGGCGCGTCCGGCGGGAATCGCGACCTTCGCGGTGATGGCGGCGACGATCGCCGTGCTCACGCTCCTCTATGGCCTGGTCGTCACGCTGCTCACGCACCGGCTCGCCGAGCGGATGCGCGCCGACCCTCGCATCGGCCGCTTCTTCGCCCGCGCCGCGGGTGTCTTCATGATCGGATTCGGCCTCAAGCTGGCGCTTTCGCGCTAGCCGAAGTCAGCGCCGGCTTACTCGCTACGCAGCAAGTGGCTCGCGGCGGGCGCCGTCGAGCCTTTCGACGAGGGCCGCGAGGTCGAGCCGGCGCGTCAGCAACGCCGCCAGCTTGGCCGTGCACAACGACTCGATGCGGTCGAAGCGAAACCAGCCGAAGCCGTCCATCTCCGGACGCGAACGTCCGGAAATGCGATCGACGAAGCTGCTCGGGCAGTGCAGCTCGCTCGGGTCGATGCGCTGGGAGAGACACGCGAACAGGTGCAGGTCTTTCCGGCTCGTGTAGGCGTGGCGACCGATGTCGAGCAGCACCTCGGCGCCCAGACGCAGGCCCGTCTCCTCGTGCGTTTCGCGCAGCGCCGCGTCGATCGGCGTCTCGCCGGCGTGGATGCCGCCCTTGGGCAGGTCCCAGTGCCGTTGGCCGGTGACGTGGCAGAGCAGGAGCTCGCGCGACTCGAGCAGCACGACGATGCCGCAGCTGAGGCGAGGTTGGCGAGCGGGAAGGAGACCGAGCACCGCCCATTGTCGTGGCGGGGGCACGCGACGACGATGCCGGCGGGCCAGCTTTCGGGCGCTGCCGCCAACTCCTTGACGGCCGTGCGGTCCGAGTCACGGCGCGATGCCGCGACCCGGCCGCGCCGTACCATCGACCGATGGCATCGCCACGCTGCTTCGCCTTCTTCCCGACCGCGCTCGGCACCTGCGCGATCGCCTGGAACGAGATCGGCCTCACGGGCGTCTGGCTGCCGGAGGCCGATGCCGGTTCGCTGCGACGCAGGGTGGCGCGCCGCTGCGACGGTGCGCGCGAAAGCGAGCCGTCGGGATGGGTCGCGGAAGCCGTCGAATCGATCACTCGCCTCCTTGCCGGCGAGCGCATCGACCTCGGCGGCATCGCCGTCGACAGCACCGGCATCGACGACTTCGACCGCCGCGTCTACGCCGTGACGCGCACCATCGCACCCGGCCGCCTGCTCACCTACGGCGAGGTCGCGACCCGGGTCGGCGTCGACGCGACGGCGCGCGCCGTCGGCCAGTCCCTCGGGAGGAACGCGATGCCGATCGTGGTGCCGTGCCATCGCGTCGTCGCGACCGGCGGCGGTCTCGGCGGCTTCTCCGCGCCCGGCGGCACCGACACCAAGCGCCGCATGCTGGCGATCGAGGACGCGCATCCATCCGGCCCGCCCGGCCTGTTCGACCGCGACGCCGACGCATCGGGCGACGACGTCGCCGCGATGTCAGATCGCGAGCTGCGGGCCCGGTCCTGAGGGCGCCGCGCCGGCATCGACCGGCGTCTTGATCGATCCGTCCGGGCGCTGGTAGGTGCCGATCAGGCAGCCGCTCGCCAGGCCGTGCTCCTTGATCGCGGCCAGCACGGCGTCGCGTCCGGGCGTGCTGTCGAAGGTCGCGCCGGCGGTCAGGGCGAACAGCTGGAACGCGTAGCGGTGGACGCCGTGGCCGGGCGGCGGATCGGGCGGCAGCCAGGCCGCCTGCAAGTACGAGTTGCGGCCGACGTGCAGGCCGCTGCCGTCGTTGTCGGCGCTCGGCATGGCACCCTCGGCCAGCGCGCCGTCGCCGCCGTCGATCCCGACCACGATCGCATGCACTAGCGGCTGGGGCGTCGGCGCATCGGCGTCTTCGACGATCAGAACGAGCGAGGCGGCGTCTCCCGGCACGCCGGTCCATTGCAGCGGCGGCGAGAGCCCGGGGCCGTCGGCCGTGTAGCGCGCCGGGATCGGGGCGTGGTCGGCGAAGGCCAGACTCGACAGGGTGATCGCCGCCATGCCCGCGCGCAGATCGACCGCCTGAAACGCGGTCTTGTCGAGCCCGGCGCGCTGGCCGCGCAGGGCATGGCCAACCGCATCGGGAAGCTTTTCAAGCAAGGACGACTCCTGCGAAAGGACGCGAGGAAAGAGCATTCGCCGTGCCCACGACGTGGCACTGATGCGCTGCCATTCGTCCACATTCGTCTATTTCTGTATTGACAGAACTTACTGTCAAGTCCAGAGTGGCTGCAAATGGACCTCTCGCCGACGTTCTCGCGATTCGTCCTGCACTGGGGCGAGATGGGGGCGCGCTGGGGCGTCAACCGCACGGTCGCGCAGATCCATGCGCTGCTCTACCTCATGGGCAAGCCCATGCACGCCGACGAGCTGTGCGAAACCCTCGGCGTCGCCCGCTCGAACGTCAGCACGAGCCTGCGCGAGCTGCAGAACTGGGGGCTGGTGCGGCTCGTCCATCTGAGCGACGACCGGCGCGATCACTACGAGACGTCGACCCACGTCTGGGAGCTGATGCGAACCATCGTCCGCGAGCGCCAGCGACGCGAGATCGCACCCACGATCGGCGTCCTGCGCGAGCTGCTCGCCGACCCGGCGCTGCGCAAGGAAGCCGCGCCCGTCAAGGCGCGCATGGAAGAGACGCTCGAGCTCCTGGAGACGCTCACCTCGTGGAGCGAGGAGATGCTCAAGCTCGACACCTCGACCTTGCTCAAGGTGCTGCGCCTCGGCGCGCGCATCCAGAAGCTGCTCGGCCGACCCGCCGGTGGTCGCGGCACGAGCAAGACATTCCCGGCAGGCGCCGAGCTGCCCGGTCCGTGAGGTCGTCATGAGAATCCTGGTCTGTGGTTCGAGCGGCTGCATCGGCAGCGCCGTCGTGCGCGCGTTGCGCTGGCGCGGCCATCGTGTCGTCGAGACGCGGCGCTCCGTGAGCGCCGACGAGGTCGACGCCATCGCGGTCGACTTCGAACGGCCGTCGAGCGTCGCCGCCTGGGCGACGCAGCTGGGGTCGCTCGACCTCGACGCGCTCGTCAATTGCGCGGGCACCGCATTGCCCGGGCCCGTGTGCGCGCGAGCGGATCGGCTCCACGGCGATGGTCCCTCGGCGCTGTTTCGCGGTGCGGCGCGGGCGCGGGTCGCGCGCATCGTCAACGTCTCCGCGCTGGGCGACGACGGCGACGACGAGCGTGCGAACGGCGTCCGTGGCGGCGGCCGCGTCGGCGACCGCAGCGACAGCTTGGCTCGCAGCGAAGACGGCTGGCGCAGCAAGCCTCGTACCGACGACACGCTGCTCGGCCTCGACGTCGACGCCGTCGTGGTCCGGCCCGCGCTGGTCTATGGGCCGGGCAGCCGCAGCGCCGCCGCGCTGAGCGCCCTCGCACGCGCGCCGATCCAGGTCTTGCCGAGGGGCGCCGAGGCGCTGCTGCAACCGATCCACGTCTTCGAGCTCGTCGAGTCGATCGCCGCGCTGCTCGAGCGGACCGGCGCGGCGCGCGGCGTCTACGAGCTCGGCGGCGGAGAGGTCGTCAGTGGGCGCGCGCTGATCGCGACGTTGCGCACCGCTCAAGGAGCGGCCGCGCCGCTCGTGATCGCCTCGCGGCTGCCGCTGCCGCTCGCACACATCGCGGCGCGATGGGGACCGTGCGCCTCGCTCGGCATGGCGAACAGCGACGTGCTGCGCTTCTTCGATCGCCGCGGCTTGACGCGTCGCAACGCCGCCCCCGTCCTGCTCGGCCGCGCACCGTCGACGCTCGCCGAAGGGTTGCTGGTCACGCCGCCGGCGCCGTCTGCGTTCCGCAAGCCTCACCGGGCTTCGCCTGCGCGTTGGCTTCATCACTCTCGAGGAGTTACGTGAACACCGAATCGCTCGTCGAGCGCCTGCCCGCGCCGGTCGAACGCGCGCCCACCGGGGTCGAGATCCGGACCCGCGTGCTCGCCTACTACAACGCCGCGACCACCGACTACCGCGCCTGGAGCCGCGAGTTCAACATGCACTTCGGCTACTGGCGACCGGGGCTGAACCCGTTCCGGCGCGAGCCGATGCTGCACGAGCTGAACCTGCAGGCGCTGGCGCGACTGAACCTGCCCACCGACCGGCCCGCGCGCCTGGCCGACCTCGGCGGCGGCACCGGCGCGACCGCGCGCGCCGGCGTCGCCGCGTACCCGAATCTGAGTGTCGACGTTGTCTCGCTCGTCCCCAAGCAGGTCACGCTCGGCCGCGCCGCCAACGCGGCCGTGCCGCGCGGCGACGCGATCTCGATGCACTGCGCCGACTTCGCCGCGACCCGGCTGCCCTCGGCGTCGTTCGATGCGGTCTGCACGATCGAGTCGGCGTGCCACGCCGAAGGCGAGACCAAGTCGCTGCTTCTGCGCGAAGCGTTCCGCCTGCTCAAGCCGGGCGGCAGCTTCATCATGGTCGACGCGATGCTGCTCGATGCGCTGGCGACGCGCGGCGTGCTGGCGCGCCTCACCGGCGCCATCTACCGTCGCTGGTGCCTCTCGTGGGCGGTTCCCGAGCTGTGCCGGCACGACCTCCTGCCGCATGCGCTCGAACGCGCAGGCTTCGCGCCCGCGACGATCGAGGACTGGTCCTGGCGGATCGCGCCGTCGGTCGCGCACGTGCCGTTCCTCTCGACCCGCTTCGCGGTCACCGAGCTCGTCAAGGCGCGGGGGCGCTTGCCGGTCTGGCGCTGGCGCCACATCGTCGCCTCGTTCCTGACGCCGCTGCTGGGCCTGCGTCGAAGCGCGCTGCGCTACGTCGCCGTCGTCGCACGCAAGCCGCTCGACGACGCCACGAACGCGATCGGCTAGAAAGGGGCGCCAACGGCGCCCGGTCACACGTCGATATTCGCGACCCGCAGTGCGTTGCTTTCGATGAAATTCCGGCGCGGCTCGACCTCGTCGCCCATCAGCATCGTGAAGACGCGATCGGCCTCGAGCGCATCGTCGAGCTGGACGCGCAGCAGCCGACGCACGGCCGGGTCCATCGTCGTTTCCCACAGCTGCGCCGGGTTCATCTCGCCGAGGCCCTTGTAGCGCTGGCGCGCGACCGCGCCTTCGGCCTGCTGGATCAGCCAGGCCATCGCCTCGCGGAAGTCGCCGACCTTGGCTTCCTTCTGGCGGTCGCCCTCGCCGCGCTTGACGACCGCGTCGGCGCCGACCAGGCCGCGGAAGGTGCGGCCGGCGGTGCTGAGCGCTTCGTAATCGGCGCCGTGGACGAAGTCGGCCGTGATGACGCTCGACTTGACGTTGCCGTGGTGCAAGCGGCTGATGCGCAGGACGTGCTTGTCGGTGCGCGCGTCGAACTCGGCGGCGACCTCGGCCGCGTTCGCCCCGTTCTCGAGCGCGGCCTGCAGCGCCGCCGCCGACTTCTCGGCCGCTTCGAGCGAGTCGAGGTCGAGCTCGAGGCCGTTGGCGAGCGCGCGCAGCGCATCGACGTCCATCCAGTTCGAGAGGCGCTCGACGACGTTCTTGGCGATCACGTACTTCTGCGCCAGCGCCTCGAGCGTCTCGCCCTGCAACACCGGCGTCGCCTGGCCGTCGGCGTGGCGGCCGGTCTCGAGCCGGGCGTCCTTGAGCGCGACCTTCATCAGGTAGCCGTCGAGCTCGTGGCCGTCCTTCAGGTACTGCTCGTCCTTGCCGAACTTCACCTTGTAGAGCGGCGGCTGGGCGATGTAGATGTGGCCGCGCTCGACCA
>Ga0207675_100001418_pt1 | contig 24014 bp, 19 predicted proteins | sample KBSSwiS42_FD_184305 | JGI IMG/M metagenome (GOLD analysis project Ga0207675, IMG submission 184305) | Switchgrass rhizosphere microbial communities from Kellogg Biological Station, Michigan, USA - KBS Switchgrass S4-2 (SPAdes) (version 2) | ecosystem: Host-associated > Plants > Roots >...
GACGATGTCGTCCCAGTCGAACTGGAGTCGCCCGTCGTGGTGGGCGAAGGTGAGCGCCATCGAGCAGACCTGCTCGATCATCGCCGGCGAGTACCCGTTGGTCACGCGCGCGAGCTCGTCACGCCGCTTCTCGCTGTCGAGGTCCTCTGCGTGCGCGACCTTCGCCAGGTAGAGGTCGAAGATGTCGAGCCGGTCGGTCTTGGTCGGAGTGCGGAACCAGACGTGGCGCCCCATCCGCCCAGCCCGCGTCAGAGCCGGGTCGAGCATCTCCATGGGAACGTTCGTGGCCCCGATGAAGTAGATCTGGTTGCCGCTCGGCTTCGACTGCGGGATCCGCATCGAGCGGCCGCCGATCCGGCGGGGGATGACGTAGGTCGCGTCCAGGAAGGTGTTGAGGCGGTTGACCCACATCCGCTTGAAGAACGGCGGATTGTCGATTCCGTCCATCACGACGAGGAGCTGGTTCAGAGCCAGCTGCCCGCCGCCGCCGAACATGCCGGGTATCGCCTGGTTGACGAGGCCGCCGAGGCGCGTCACCAGCGTGTGGGGAACCGGGGGCTCGTCCGCCCGCTGCGCAAAGACGCGCTCGCGCCAGGCCCGTGACTCGAGGATGAGGTCCTCGCTCGGGTTGAGCGCGCCGTTCGGGCCGTAGAAGCAGAGGTCGTGGAAGCTCATCGGCCTGGGCGTGCTCATCCCGCCGACGCCGCCGCCGCCGAGCGCCTGCCGGCGCATCCCGACCGCGTCGATCTCGTCGATGAAGACGATGCACTGGCCGCCCCACTTGCGCGCGAGCTTCTTGGCCTTGTGCGCCAGCCAGCGCACGATCACCGCGTCCATGCCCATGAAGGTCTGCGCGAAGCCGGAGCCGGGGATGGTCACGATCGGCGAGTTGAACCCGGTTGCGATCGCCTTGGCCAGCATCGTCTTGCCGGTGCCCGGCGCGCCCAGGAAGAGCAGCCCGCGCTCCCGCTTGCCACCCGCGCGCTCGAAGGCCTCGCCCGACTGCCAGAGCGAGACGACGCGCCGCACCTCCTCCTTCGCCTCCGCCTGGCCGCGGACGTCGTCAAGCTTCACGCCCCAGTCGGCGTCGCCCGGCTCGAAGCCGCGGATCTGGGTGATCCCCATCAGCATCAGGGGGCCCATCAGGATCAGGAAGTTGAAGATGAAAAACGCGAAGAAGTAGAGCCCGATCGGCACGAAGGCCGGGATCTTCTGGATCGCGTGGATGATCCCGTGGTAGACGTCCCCGGCCGTGCCGAGCATGCTGGCGTCGGCGAAGCCGTACTTGAGGACGCGCACGAAGTAGATCGCGAGGATCACCAGCACGACCGCCCAGGCGATCCGGTACCAGAAGCGCCAGAACCAGACGCGGCGGCGGGCGACGACGTCTTCCTCGCGCAGCTCCGGGCTGTCGATCCCGAACAGGCTCGGCCACTGGATGAAGCGGCGGAAGAGCAGGTCGAGGCCGCCGCGGAAGGCGCAGACCGCCAGGGCAGTCGAGAGCAGCGACCAGCCGACCGACCAGCTTTCGTGCTTGTTGAGCCAGACGAAGAGGGCGGGGCTGGAGAGGACGGCGACGGCGGTTGCGGCGCGCCTCAGCGCGCGCCACTGCTCGGAGAGCTCCCGCGACTGCTCGCTCGAAGCGAGCGCAGGGGCAACCGGCCCAGCCGTCATTTGCGCAGTGTAGATGTCACTAAGCTCACGTACTTCGACGTGAACGCTTCGGATCTGTTTGCCGCCGGCGACATCGAGCGGGCGCGGCGGTACCACCGTCCGCTCTACCTGGCGCTCGGAGTCGACCTCGTGCTCCAGCTCGCGGTGCTCGGGGCGATCGCGTTCGCTGCTCCCGGAGATTGGCTCTGGGACGCGACCTCGGGGCCCTGGTGGGCGCGCACGCTCGAGCTGACGGCGCTCGTGCTCGCGGCGGGCGCGCTCGTCCGGCTGCCACTCTCGGCCTGGCGCGGCTGGGCCTATGAACGCCGCTGGGGCTTCTCGACCCAGCGGCTGCGGAGCTGGCTCTGGGACGTGGTCAAGGGCCTGGCGGTTGGTGCCGTCGTCACCGGCATCGGCCTTGTCGCGCTGATCGGCTCGGCCCGCGCATGGCCGGGCTGGTGGCCGCTCGTGGCCGCGCCCGGCGCGGCGCTGCTCGCGCTCGTGCTCAGCCTGTTCGCGCCGCTCCTCTTCGAGCGGCTCTTCAACCGCTTCTGGCCGCTGCCCGACGCCGAGCTGGCCCGCGAGCTGCACGACCTCTCGGTGCGGGCGGGCGTGCCCGTGCGGACGATGCTGGTCGCCGACGCGAGCAGGCGGACGCGGAAGCACAACGCGTACGTCTCGGGCCTCGGGCCCACGAGGCGCCTCGTCCTCTACGACACGCTGCTCGAGGACGCCCCCGCGGGCGAGCTCCGTGGCGTGGTCGCCCACGAGCTCGGCCACCGGCGCTTCCGGCACGTCGCCGCCGGGACCGCGCTCGGGATGGCCGGCGCCGCGGCTGCGGTCCTGATCCTGTGGGGCCTCCTCTCCTGGCCCTGGCTGCTCGCGCAGGCCGGTGCCTCTGGACCGGGCGATCCGCGCGTGGTGCCGCTCGTCCTGCTCGTGCTCTGGGTCCTCGAGCTGGTGGCCCTTCCTTTCGAGACCTGGATCTCGCGCCGATGGGAGCGCACCGCGGATCGCTTCGCCCTCGAGTTGACCGGCGACGGCGAGGCGCTCGAGCAGATGCACCGCCGCCTCGCCCTCGCGAACCTCGCCGACCTCGACCCGCCGCCGCTCCTCTATGCGCTCCTTTTCACCCATCCGACGCCGCCGGAGCGGATCGCGGCAGCCAGAATGAGCCGATGAGCCACCAGCACGAGCACACGACCGCGCGCCGTCCTCTCGCAATCGCCCTGACGCTGATCCTCGGCCTGATGGCGGCCGAGGTCGCCGCCGCGTTCGTCGCCGGCTCTCTCGCGCTCTTCGCCGACGCGGGCCACATGCTCACCGACGCCGCCGCGCTTGCTCTGGCTCTCGGTGCGGCGACGTACGCCGGCCGGCCGGCCCGGGGGCGCTGGACCTTCGGGTTCCGCCGGCTCGAGATCCTCGCGGCGCACGTGAACGGGATCACGCTGCTGGTCGTCGGCGTGCTGATCGTCTACGGGGCGATCCGGCGGCTCCTGAATCCCGTCGACGTGCGGGGCGGGCTGGTTCTGGGCGTCGCGCTGGCGGGGATCGCCGTCAACCTCATCGCCGCCGCGCTGCTTGCGCGTCCGAGCCGCGAGAGCCTGAACGTCCGTGGGGCTTTCCTGCACGTGGCCACCGACCTGGCCGCCTTTGCCGGCACTGCAATTGCGGGCGGGATCATCCTCGCGACCGGCTGGAACCGGGCCGACCCTGTCGCGAGCCTCGTCGTGGCCGGGCTGATCTTCTGGTCGAGCTGGAACCTGCTGCGCGAGTCCACGCGCATCCTGCTCGACGTCGCTCCGAGCGAGCCGCGTGAGGTGGCCGAGGCGATGCTCGACGTGCCCGAGGTGGTCGAGGTGCACGACCTGCATGTCTGGACGGTCGGAAGCGGCTTCCCGTCGGTCTCCGCGCACGTGCTCGTCGAGCCCGGCTCGGACTGCCACGCCATCCGCCTGCAGCTGGCGACCGTCCTCCGCGAGCGGTTCGAGCTCGGCCACTCGACCCTCCAGGTCGAGCACGCACCGGCCAAGGTGCCCCAGGGCAACCTGCCATTGGCCTCACGTTAGAGTCCCTGTCGTGGCGGGGCTCGAGGGCAAGACCGCGATCGTCACCGGCGCCTCGAGCGGAATCGGTGCCGCCATCGCCCGTGCCCTTGCCGGGGCAGGCGTGCGCGTCGCGGGAGGCGCCAGGAGGAGTGGGCAGCTCGAGACCGAGATCGCCCTCGAGCTCGACGTGACAGATCGCGCGAGCTGCGAGCGCTTCGTCGGGGAGGCCGTGGGAGCGCTCGGCGGGCTCGACATCCTGGTCAACAACGCCGGTCTAGGGCTCGGCCGCGACTCCTTCGACGCGAGCAACGAGGAAGACGAGGAAGTCGTGCTCGAGACGAACGTGCACGGGCTCCTGCGGATGACTCGGCTCTGCCTGCCGCATCTGCGCGACGGCGGGCACATCGTGAACATGGGCTCGATCGCGGGCCGCCAGGCGTACGAGAACGCTGCGGTCTACGTGGCCTCGAAGTACGCGGTGCGCGGGTTCACCTACGCGTTGCGCGAGGACCTCCTGGGCCGCCCGATCCGTCTCACCACGGTCGACCCGGGCCTGGTCGAGTCGAACTTCTCGCGCGTGCGCTTCCGCGGCGACGAGGAGAAGGCCGGCGCGGTCTACGCCAATGTCGAGCCGCTCCGCCCCGAAGACGTGGCCGAGTGCGTCCTGTTCGCACTGACGCGGCCCCCGCACGTCAACGTCGACGAGCTCGTGGTCAAAGCCCTCGCCCAATCGAGCCCGGTTCGCATCGTCCGGGACGCCTAGTGCCCATCACGATCCTCGAAGGCTCGACCTTCTGCATCTGCGACGAGCGCGGCGACATCGACGGCGAGACCCAGGGCCTGTTCGCGGACGACACGCGCTTCCTCTCGCTGCTGCGTCTGACCGTCGAAGGCGACAAGCCGCTGCTCCTGTCGTTCGGCAAGGTCGAGTACTTCTCCGCGGCGTTCTACCTGCGCAATCCGCTCACCGGCGGGCTGCCACAGGACTCGGTCTCGATCATCCGCCACCGTTTCGTCGGCGAGGGCATGCAGGACCGGATCGTCGTCCAGAACCAGTCGATGGAGCCGCTCTCGTTCGAGCTCGCGCTCGAGCTGGCTACCGACTTCGCGGACATCCTCTCGGTCAAGGAGCACGACTTCGCACTTGGCGACCCGGCGCGAGCGCGAGCGCTGCCGGCGCCGATTCAGGGCCGGTACCACGAGGAGCACAATCAGTTCGTTCTCGAGGAGCCGGACGGCGAAGGTAGCGCCAGCACCCAGGTGATCCTGTCCCAGCGCGGAGATGTCGAGGAGGGCAAGGTCGTCTATCGGCTCGACCTGGCGCCGCGCGAGAGCTGGGAGCTCCGGGTCGACATCCTCGCCTCAATCGACGGCGACGTGATCGCGCCGCGCACGGCCGAGCGGCGCTTTGGTGAAGAGCTGACGCGCGTGCGCGAGTCGCTGGCCGCGTGGCAGTTGCGGGTGCCCCAGATCCGAGCCGACTGGGATCTGATCGGGCGCTCGTTCTTCCAGTCCGTCTCCGACCTCGCGTCACTACGGATGCGCGGCGCCGGGCGCACGGGGCGCATGCCCGCGGCGGGGATGCCGTGGTTCATGACCGTCTTCGGGCGAGACACGATCATCACCTGCCTCCAGACGCTGATCTTCGGCCCCGAGCTGGCGCGCACGGCACTGGAGGTGCTCGCGGAGCTGCAGGCCCGCGAGGACAACGCCGACGTGGATGCCGAGCCCGGCAAGATCGTCCACGAGCTGCGTGCCGGCAAGGCCGCGAAGAACTGGTTCCGCACGTACTACGGGACCGCCGATGCGACGCCGCTCTACCTGGTACTGCTCTCGGAGGTCTGGCGCTGGACCGACGACTCCTCGTTCGTGCGCTCGCTCAGGGACCCGGCGCTGAAGGCGCTCGCCTGGATCGACGAGTACGGCGACCGGGACAGCGACGGCTTCGTCGAGTACCAGCGCCGCACTCCGCGCGGGCTCGAGAATCAGTCATGGAAGGACTCGGGCGACTCCCAACGCTTCCACGACGGCTCGATCGCCCGTGCGCCGATCGCGCCCGTCGAGGTGCAGGGCTACGTCTACGACGCGAAGCTGCGGACGGCCGAGCTCGCGCGCGAGGTCTGGCGCGACCGCCCGCTCGCCGAGAGGCTCGAGCGGGAGGCCGCGGAGCTCAAGCGCGCCTTCAACGAGCAATTCTGGACCGAGGCTCGCGGCGGCTACTACGTCCTGGCCCTCGACGGCGAGAAGCGACAGGTGGACTCGCTCTGCTCCAACATCGGGCACCTGCTCTGGAGCGGGATCGTGCCGGACGACCGGGTGGACGCCGTCGTGGACGCGCTGATGGGCGAGGAGCTCTGGTCGGGCTGGGGCGTCCGGACGATGTCGACCGGCGATGCGGGCTACAACCCGCTCTCGTACCACAACGGCACCGTCTGGCCCCACGACAACTCCGTGATCGCGCACGGGCTCGCCCGCCAGGCCCGCTGGCCCGAGGCCCTTCGGATCGTCCGCCGGATGCTGGGCGCCTCGCAGCACTTCGACTACCAGCTGCCGGAGGTCTTCGCGGGCCTCCCGCGCGCCGAGACGCCGTTCCCGATCGCCTACCCGACCGCGGCCCGGCCGCAGGCGTGGGCGGCGGGCACGCCGGTGCTCCTGCTTCAAGTGCTGCTCGGTCTCGAGCCGGACCGCAGGCGCCACCGGCTCGAGACCCGCGCGGAGGAAGAGCTCCCCTCCTGGGCCGGGCGCTCGCTGCGCCTCAGCGGTCTGCGCGCCTTCGACCGTCAGTGGGACGTGCGCGTCGACCACGGACGGGTGACGGTGGAGGAAGAATGACCGTCACCACATGAGCGAGCAGCCTCTCCGCATCGCGATCCTGAGCCCGCCCTGGTTCCCCGTCCCGCCGACAGGCTACGGCGGGATCGAGTGGATCGTCTCACTGCTCGCCGACGGGCTGACCGACGACGGCCACGAGGTGACGATCTTCGCCTCGGGGGACTCGCGCTCCAAGGCGACGCTCGCGTGGGTCTACGAGCATGCGCCCAGCGAGCTGATCGGCCGGACGCTGCCTGAGATGCGGCATACGCTGGCCGCACTGGAGCGGGCCGGCGAGTTCGACGTGATCAACGACCACACTGGGCCACTCGGCGCCGTGCTAGGCGGGCTCGTCGACACGCCCGTCCTGCACACGGTTCACGGTCCGCTCGACGGCGAGCCCGGTCACGTCTACGAGTCGATCGGGCGCCTCGCTCCGGGGGTGGGGCTGATCTCGGTCTCGCTGAACCAGCGCCGGCCGAAGCCGGACCTGAACTGGGCTGCGAACGTCCCCAACGCGCTCGACCTCGAGCACTACCCCTGCAACCCGCACCGCGGGGACTACCTGCTCTTCCTCGGGCGCATGAACCACGAGAAGGGCGCTCACCGTGCGATCGCGGTCGCGATGGAGCTCGGACTGCCGCTAAAGCTGGCCGGCAAGGTGCGGGAACAGAAGGAACAGGAGTACTTTGCAGAGTTCGTGGAGCCGCACCTCGGCAGGAACGGCATCGAGTACCTCGGCGAGGTCAACCACGGCACGAAGGTGGAGTTGCTCCAGGACGCCCGCGCGACGCTGTTCCCAATCGAGTGGGAGGAGCCGTTCGGTCTCGTCATGATCGAGTCGATGGCGTGCGGAACGCCGGTCATCGCCACCCGCCACGGCGCCGTGTCCGAGGTGATCGACCAGGGCCAGGGCGGCGTGATCGTCGAGCACTATCGGCAGATCCCCGAGGCGCTCGAGCAGGCGGACGCGCTCGACCCGCTCGACTGCCGGCGCTACGCCGAGGAGCGCTTCGCGCCCGAGCGGATGGTCGGCGACTACGTGCGCGCCTACCGGGAGGCCATCGGCGCGTGAGGATCGCGGCCGGCCTCGTCGCGGCCTTGGCGCTCGGCGCCGGAGGAGCCGCGGCGCGGGTGTCCCCGCCGAGCTACGCCCTTCCCTCGTGGTCGCCGGACGGACTGCGGCTCGTCTTCGCCTCGGCGACCGGGGCGCGCGGCGCGGTCGTCACCGCAGCCGCCGTCGGCGGCTCGCTCCGCAGCCTGTCCCGCACCGACGCGCTCTCGCAGGTCGTCTGGTCTCCACGAGGCCTGCGGATCGCCTACGTTTCGCACAGCCGAGTCTTCGTGATCCGCAGCGACGGGAAGCAGCGTCATACGGTGGGGCCGGGGGTGGAGGTCGGCTGGTCTCCCGACGGCGCGAGGCTCGCAGTCGTCCAGAGCGCGCTGGGAGGGCCGATCGTCGGCGTCGACGTGAGCGGCACCAATCGGAGGAAGCTCACCAGCGGGCGGTACGACCACGGGCCGGCCTGGTCGCCCGACGGAAGCCGGATCGCGTTCTCCCGCGCGACCACGATCGGCGGGGTCGAGAGCATCTACCTCGTCGGCGCCGGCGGAACCGGCCTTCTGGCGCTCGGTCCGCAGGGATCGTCGCCTTCCTGGTCCCCGGACGGCCGCTCGCTAGCGTTCTGGCAGCGGAACACAGAGGGAGTCGTGCTGGCCGTGTACCGCTTCGCCGACGCACAGGTGAGAACGGTGACGAGGACGTTCGCTGCCTTCAGCCGCGCGCCGCGCTGGTCGCCCGACGGGTCGAGGCTGCTGGTGACGGTCTGCGGCGCCTTCGGCGCCTGCCGCCTCGATGTGGCCGCGGCCGACGGCAGCTCGGTCGTCCGGCTCGGCCCAGGCAGCGACCCGGCGTGGTCGCCGGACGGCTCGCGGATCGCGTTCGTTCAGCGACGTTCGTGCGCGTCGTCGAGCGTGTTCGTGGCCCGGGCAGACGGAACCGGCCTGCGCCGAATCACGCCCTGCCGCTAGTCGGCCGCCCGCGTCGTCACGGCACGGCCTCCAGCATCGGCTCGGCCACGATCGGCGCCTGGTCGCGCCGGCGAAGGTCGCGCACATCGCGCACGCAAAGCGCCGCGAGCGTCGACGCGGTGGCAAGGGCGGCGGCCAGCCACAGCGCCTCCGTCAGGCCGATCGCGTCGGCAAGGGGGCCCGCGAGCGAGAGCCCCAGCGGGACGAAGACGATCGAGCCCAGGGCGTCGTAAGCCGACACCCGCGAGAGCTTCTCGAGCGGGACGTACTGCTGGAGCGCGATCGCCCACATGATGCTGAAGATCTCCAGCGTCATGCCGGCGACGAAGTAGCCCAGCGCGATCACGGGCGTCGAGCGGATGCTCGCGAGGAAGACGATCGGCAGCGCCGCCAACGAAAACGCGCCCATCCCGACGAGCAGGAGCCGCTGCGGGCGGAAGCGCAGGAGCAGCAGGCCCCCGGCGAGGAGCCCTGCTCCCTGCGAGGCCATGATCAGGCCCCAGGACGCCGCGCCGCCGAGGTACTGCTTGGCCACGAGCGGGCCGAGCACCATCGTCGCTCCCATCCACACGGTGTTGCCGACGGCGGCTGCGGCGACGACCACCCAGAGCCACGTGCGCGAGGCGAACTCACTCCAGCCCTCGGCGAGCTCGTGCAGCACGCTCGGCGTCTCGAGGCGGTGGGCTCGGTGCAGCCGCATGAAGGCGAGGACTGCCGCGCTCGCGACGTAGGTCGCCCCGTCGAACGCGAGCGCCCACCCCGGCCCGGCGGTCGCGACGAGCACTCCGCCCAGACCCGCGCCGAGGATGTTCGCGCCGTTCTTCGTCATCCCGAGCAGCGCGTTCGCCTGCTGGAGCAGGCCCGGTCGCACGGTCTCCGGGATGAGCCCCTGGGAGGCGGGGAAGAAGAAGGCCATCGAGATCCCGCGGACGACCTGGAGCACGATCAGCTGCCAGAGCTCCGCATGGTGGGTCAGGATCAGGAGCGCGATCGTCCCTTGGGCCGCGCCGCTCAGGAGGTTGGAGCCGACCATCACCAGGTTGCGCGGCAGCCGGTCGGCGAAGACGCCCCCGAAGAGCACGAGCAGGAGCTGAGGAACCCACATCGCGGTCAGCACCAGGCCGAGGTCGGTCTTCGAGCCGGTCAGGTCGAGGACCGCGAAGGCGAGTGCTATCGGCGCCACCGCCGTCCCCAGCAGGGAGACGAGCTGACCGGTGAACAGAAGCCGGAACTCGCGCTCGGCGAGCGGCCCGAGCGGCCCGACGTCACGCAGCTTCAGCGCGCTTTTCCCAGTAGCGTTTCAGGCCGGCGTACGACTGCCAGAACGGCATCGCCTGCTCGTACGCCTCGCGGTCGGGGCCGAGGTCGGCTTCCGCGAGCTGCTCGAACTCGGCTTCGCCTGCACCCTCACGTACGCGCGCAGACCAGGTCGCGAGGCGCTCTCGCAGTTCCTCGAGGTGGCGTTGCGTGTCCTCGGCGACGCCGAAATGGATCAGCGCGAGCCGCTCGGGCGCGCGCTCGAGGATCGCGTCGATGGTCGAGCCCCAGGCCTCGAGGTCGACCTCGGGCGGCGGCGTCGGAGGCAGCACGAAGGTGCTCGGGAGGATCCGAACGCCGGCCGCGTCCCCGGCGTAGAGGGTTCCGTCGTGACTCAGGTAGCAGACGTGGTGCGAGGCATGGCCGGGGGTCGGGAAGCACTCCAGCCCGACGACCTCGTCGCCGACGACGGCGACGTTCTCCTCCGGCACGGGCGCGAGCTCGCCCCACAGCCTGTCGAACTCGTCCCCGTAGAGACGCCGCGCGCTCGCTTCGAGCCGCGAGGGATCGACCAGGTGCGGCGCGCCGATGGCGGAGATGTGCACCGTCAGCTCCGGGTGTTCCCGCACGAGAACGCCGGCGGCGCCTGCGTGGTCGAGGTGGATGTGCGAGAGGAGCAGGTGCCGGAGGTCGCGCAGCTCGAGACCGCGCTCGGCCAGGCGCGTCTTCAGCTCGTCGACGCAGGTGGTGGGCCCGCAGTCGAACAGCGCGGGCCCGTCTTCGGTCTCGACGAGGTACGAGCCGATCACGCGCTCACGGCCGAGATGGCGCAGATCGAGGGGCTCCGGCGGCACCCGAGGATCGTAGCGAGGGGCGGGGTGGGCTCCCCGCCCCTCGCAAGGGACCGCGTTACTGGTCCGACCAGTAGGCGGCCGTTGAGATCGACGGCCACTCACGTTCCGGGTCGGCCCGGTAGAGCGGGTTCATCGCGTAGACGGTCACCCTGGCGGAGCCCGAGGTATTCGTGCCGTGCGCGATCACCGCCGAGCCCGGGGCGGTCGCCGACTGCGCGTCGAGCAGCCACAGGCCGGCCGCGAAGAAGCCCGAGTTCGGGAACCGGGCGTCCACGCTCAGCGGGCCGGTGGAGGTGAACCAGGTCGGCGGGTCCATGATCGCCGTGTCCTGGGCCGGGTACGTCCCTACGACCGGGCTGCTCGCCCCGCCGAGGTTGTCCCAGTAGACGATTCCACTCCTGCCGTTACCGCCGCGGCTCGCTGCCGTAAGGCCGGCGACCTGCGCCGCGCTGGTCAGGAAGGCGGCGCCGTTCGCGCCTGCGCCGATATAGCCGCCATGGCTCGCGAAAAACGCGGTGAGCCGGGCCCTAGCCGTCGTTCCGGCAGGCCAGCCCGCAGTGTTGAACACCACGTCGTAGCCGGCGAGCGGGTCCGGGGCGCTCGGGTTGTTGAGCGCACTCGTTCCGCCGGTCGCGATTGGGTCGGCAGTGAAGCCGAGGTTACGCAGGACCCAGATGTCCTGGTTCAGGGCTCCGGTCAGCACGGCGATCCTCGGCACGCGGTCGACCGGGTCGAGCGCCGGTAGAGAGGCCGCCGTAACACCCCGGAAGACGATTCCGTTGGCACGTCCGGCCGCGTCGAGCGCCGCAGTGGTGGCGGCGTTCGCCGGGAAGACCGCGCTCCCGGCCGGGTAGGTCGCCCCGCCGCTCGTGAACGAGGCCAGCGCGAGCTGCGCGGCCACGCCGTTTGCGACGAGCTGGTTCAGCGTCCGCACCGCGGTCGGCGAGTCGACCGCGAGGGCGTAGCTGTCGCCCGTTCCCACGACGCCGCCGCCGAGCACCTGCGGCGCGCTCACAGCCTTGGTCTTCGCCTGGAAGCTCGCTCCCTGCGGGACCGTGACCACGCTGGCTCCCCAGAGGTAGCCGTGACTCCAGGCCCCGGGTGGGGCGTAGAGCACGCTGATCCGGGAGGAGACGTCGTCGCCGATCCCGAGCGCGGTCTCGGCCAGCCCGCGGTGGGGTTGGTCCATCCAGACCACGTACGAGCCGGCCGGGAAGGTCTGCGAGCCGAGCACGGCGTCCTTCTCCAACCGCGAGACCTCGATCCCGTTCGTCAGCATCCACCGCACGAGGCGGTTCGCCTCGGGGTCGCTCCGCTGCGTCGCTCCGAGCGGGATCACGTAGGCCGTCGGGTAGTCCCGCATCCAGTTGTTCTCGACGTCGAAGGGCGGCGGGCAGCACGGCGGCCTCGGCTCGCCCGCGACTCCGCGCCGGTAGATCTCGAGCATGTCGTGCATCAGGTCGTCCCGGTTGGCGATGTCGAACGCGAGCGTCGAGGTGGTGACGACGTACTGCGCCAGCCGCGCCGCGAGCCGGCCGCGCGGGAACGTGGTCAACCCCGGCGCGCCGCAAACCCGCTGCGTCGCCGGGTTCGTGGCTGTGCTCGAGCACATCTCGACCGTGGAGCCGTTCAAGCCGACGAGCTGGTTGTACATCGGTGTGTAGAACGGGCCCCAGTCGTCCCAGCCCTCGGCGACCGCCGGCCCGGGCGTCGAGCCGTCGGCACAGGTCGTGCTGCCGATCGGCGGCAAGTCGGCATCCGCGCACCACTCGTTCACCGGCCGCTGGGCGCCCATGTCGACCCCCGCGAGCGCGACCTTGTTGGCGAGCGTCCGCGGCTGGTTCCACTTCAGCCAGAGGTCGTAGTCGATCCCCGGGTTGTGCGGTTTCGTCGTCGCCTCGATCAGCGTCGGCGTGACGTAGCCGTGCTGGTCGAGCATGTCCGGGAACAGCCACTTCTGCATCACGGAGACCGATGCCTGGACCTCGGACTGCGACTGCGTCAGGAAGTCACGGTTGAGGTCGAACCCGTTGCTGTTCGTGCGGGTGCCCGCGGCTCGGCCGTCCGGATTCTGGTCGGTGTTGAAGACGACGATCGAGTGGTCGAGGATGCGATCGACCTCCGGATCGGTCCCGTACGGGGTCGTCGCGAGCCTGTTGATCAGGAGCATCATCGCGTCGACGCCCTCGTACTCGTTTCCGTGGATCGCGCTCTGGACGTAGATCGGGATCTTGAAGTCGCTCTTCTTCCCGAGTCGCGTCTGGGCCTTGGCCGGGTCGGTGAGCGCGTCCCCCCGGATCTTCTCCCAGTTCTGGAAGTCCTTCTGCTGGTCGTGCGTGACCAGCTGGTTGATCGTGACCAGGTACATCGGGCGGCCTCCGGCGGAATGGCCGAAGACCTGCACCGACATCCGCCCGTCTAGGCTCTCTGCCTGGATGGCATCCAGCGTGCAGCCGATCGCGTAGTACGGGATGTGCGCGAAGCTGCCGGCCGGGTCGGTCGGATTGCTCCCGTCCGGCAGCGCGCCGGCCGCGTCGGGCTCGGGCGTGCCGCACCAGGGCGGTGCGATCGTGACGGCCCTGGCGGCTCCGGCCCACGCGAACGTGAGCGCGAGCACACCGAGGCCGAGCAGGATGACCCTGCGGAGTCTGGTGGACAAGAACTACACCTCCTTGGCCGGGAACCGACCGGCGGCGGCTCCGACGGCTGGCCAGTGGTAGGAGGGATGCCCGCGTCCCAGCGGACGTTGCTCTCCCCTCGCACGCCGGTGGCGCATTCATAGATCACCGGCGTGCGGGGGTCAAACCGAAGTTGCCGCTACGAGCGGGAGCGACGCCTCGCGATGAGCACCGCAGCACCCGCGAGCGCCAGTGCGCCGGGAATCCCGATCCCCGCCACGAGCGCGAGGTTGGTGCCCGAGGAGGACGAGGAAGCCGAGGAGACGCGCGGCGCGACCTTCGGCAGGCCCGCCCTGACGAGCGTCTGCTTCAGCGCGCTCCCCGCGTAGTACCAGCCGCCGGTCGTCTTCGAGTCGAAGATCCGCTGGCCGGGCTTCAGGTACGTCACGGCTCCGCCCGCCGCGTAGGGATAGAGATTCTGCTTGATGCGGTCGGGCTTCGACGACGGGCCCGGGACGAGGTAGCGAATCGTGTACCGCGGGCCGAGCTTCCCGGCCGGGCGGCTGATCATCGGGCTCGGGGTCTGGCCGAACACGGCCGGGAAGAAGCCGGCTTGCTCGGTCAGGTAGCTGGAGTCCTCCATGTTCTTGAAGGCGATCGCCTTGCTCAGCCCCGGGCCGGTGATCGAGGCTTGCGACGGGCCCTTGGCGAGCGCGGCCGGGGCGAGCAGCGCGGCGGCGGCAAGCACGAACAACAGGCGTTTCATCGGCGAGCTCCTTTCGAGAGGTCGCCGTCCCTACACCGGCCGGGCGGACTAGGTTCCGGCGGTTGCCGGCGAGCGGACGAGCGCTGCCTCGAGGTCGGCGATCAGGTCGTCCGCCGACTCGATCCCGACCGAGAGCCTCACGAGATTGCCCGGGGCGGCGAACGGCGCGTCGGCAGTGGAGGCGTGCGTCATCCGCGCCGGGTGCTCGATCAGGCTCTCGACGCCGCCGAGGCTCTCCGCGAGCCACCAGATCTTGGTGCGGCCGCAGATCGCGACCGCCTCCTCTTCCGATTCCGCGAGGAACGAGATCATGCCGCCGAAGTCGCTCATCTGCCTCGCTGCGAGCTCGTGACCGGGATGCGACGCGAGCCCGGGGTAGAGCACCGTCTCTACCTTGGGATGCCCGTCGAGGAACTCGGCGATCGCCCGTGCGTTGTCGCAGTGCTTCTGCATCCGCACCGCCAGCGTCTTCAGCCCGCGCAGCACGAGCCACGAGTCGAACGGGCCCGGCACGGCTCCCAGCGACTTCTGCAGGAAGTAGAGGCGCTCTGCGACGGTCGGGTCGTTGGTGGCCAGGAAGCCGCCGATCAGGTCGGAGTGGCCGCCCAGGTACTTGGTCGTCGAATGAAGGACGACGTCGGCGCCGAGCTCGAACGGGCGCTGCAGGTAGGGCGTGGCGAAGGTGTTGTCCACCACGAGCAGCGCGCCGACCGCGTGGGCCGCATTCGCGGCCGCCTGGATGTCGACCAGGTTCAGGAGCGGGTTCGTCGGCGTCTCGAGCCAGACCAGCCGGGTGCGCTCGTCGATCCGCTCCGGGATCTCGGCGCCGGGCACGAAGTCGAACTCGTAGCCCTTCGGCCCGTAGACCTGCGAGAACATCCGGTAGACGCCGCCGTAGACGTCGTTGACGCAGACCACCCGCTCGCCTGGGTTGACGAGATGCATGACGGTCGTGGTCGCGCCCAGGCCGGACGAGAACGCGATTCCATGCTCTGCGCCCTCGAGGGAGGCGAGGCAGATCTGCAGCGCAGTGCGCGTGGGGTTCGAGACGCGCGAGTAGTCGTAGCCCTTGTGCTCGCCGACCGCCTCCTGAACGAAGGTCGAAGTCTGGTAGATCGGCACGGTGGCGGCGCCGGTGGCCGGGTCCGGCTCCTGCCCCGTATGGATCGCTCGGGTCTCGAAGTCCACGGCGCGATTCTAGTAACAGCCTGTCAGGCCGCTGCCGGCATGGCCTTGTCGGCGCTCGGTTTGTCGGCGTGCGCCGGTCGGGACCGGCGCGCGAGCACGTTGCTGGCGACGAGCGCGGAGATCGTCAGCGCCGCGCCGCCGAGCTCGACCGCGTTGGGCCGGTACCCGCGTGCGATCTCGATCGCGAACGTCGTGACCGGGATCAAGTTCCCGAAGAGCACGGTGTTCTGCGGGCCGATCAGCCCGATCGCCGCGTTCCAGGTGAGGACTGCGAGGAAGGCGCCCGGGAGGGTGAGGTAGGCGATCTGCGGCGCGATCGACCAGACCTGGTGGCCGGAGGGCGCGGACACGAGCCCGGAGCCGATCGCGACCGCGGTTGCCGCGGCGATCGAGACCCAGCCGAGCGCTGCGGTGAGCGCGGTGTAGCGCAGCGGCGAGAAGGTCGGAAACTCCGCGGCGCCGAGGCCGTAGAGCACGAAGCCGAACACGGCGCCGAGGACGAGCGCATCGCCCCAGCCGATGGAGCCGTTGACGATCGAAGCAGGGCTGCCGCCGCTGATGACGAGCGCGACGCCGGTCAGCGCGAGGCCCAGGAGAACGAAGGTCGCAGCGGAGGGCCGGGCGCGCGTCCGCCTCCAGAGGACGAGCGCCGTGAGCAGAGGTCCGAGCGCGACGATCAGCGAGGCGCTCTGCGGCCGCGCATGCTCGAGCCCGGTGTAGGCGAGCAGGTTGAAGCCGGCGAAGCCGATGGTGCCGAGCCAGAAGAGGCGGAGGCCCTTGCCTTCGAGACCGAACGCCGTCCGGCCTTCCAGCACCGCCAGGACGATCAACCAGAGCGACGCCGCCAGGGCGTAGCGGATCGTCGTGAGCGGGAACGCGTTGACGGTTCCGAGTGCCGACTTGCCGACGACGAACTGACCGCCCCAGGCGACCGCTGTAGTCGTGGCGAAGAGGGCCCCGAGTGCATTTGACCTCGTCCGCATAGGTACGCAAACGAGGTCGGTACGACGGGTATTTCGCTACTTGAAGGCGCTCGGGAGAGGTAAACCTACGCCGTTAGGGGACGGGTACTACCCGCTCCTCGCCCGCGCCGCGGTACTCGGATCCGAGCTTCTGCTCCAGCATCTGCTCGAGCTCGCCGCTCTGCGCCAGCTCCTCGACGATGTCGGCCCCGCCCACCAGCTCCCCGCGCACGAAGACCTGCGGGATCGTCGGCCAGCCAGAGACTGCCGACAGCTCCTGGCGGATCTGCGGGTCGGGGAGGATGTCGACCGCCGTCACCGGGGCACCCGCGCGACGCAATGCCTCCAGGGCTCGCTGCGAGTTGCCGCACATCGCGAACTGGGGCGTCCCCTTCATGAACAGCGCCACATCCTCGGTGGCGATGATCTGCTCGATCTGTTCCTTGAGATCACTCACCCTGCTCCTCTCGTCTTGATCCTCAACTCGTGAATGGTGCCATCGGCGAGTGGGGCTGCGAGGGCGTCGTAGACGAGCCGGTGCTGATCCACCAGCGAGAGCCCGTCGAAGCGCCTGCTCGCGAGGGTGACCTGGAAGTGGTCGCCACCGCCGGTCCGGTCGGCTACCGAGAGCTCCTCGGCGTCGGGGAACGCATCGCGGAGGAGGCTCTCGAGCCGCTCGGTCATCCGGAGTTCCTCCGCCCGTGCGCGAGGTACTCGAGCAGGTCGGAGCGGGTCAGCATTCCGGTGGGCTTCCCGTCGGTCGCGACCACGACCGCCGGGCTGCCGCCGGTCATGGCGCTGAAGACCTCGTCCACCGACTCTCCCGCCTCGACGGCCGCGAGCGGGGGCTGCATCGCGGCGGCGACCTCCTCGTTGAGCGAGTCCGGGTTGCGGAAGATCAGGTCGAGGAGTCCGCGCTCCTGCAGCGAGCCGACCACGTCCGCCAGCGAGCCTGCCGAGCCGTGGCGCATTACGGGCAGCTGCGAGATCGAGTACCGCTGCATCAGGTCGATCGCCTGGCCGACCTTCTGGTGCGACTCGATCGTGACGAGCTCCGGCAGCTCCGGCGCGTCCTGGTGCTTGAAGAACAGCACCTCGGCCACCCTGGGCGTCGGCTCGTGCCGCTCGAGGAACCCGAGCTCGATCAGGTAGTTGTCGTCGTAGAACTTCGACAGGTAGGAGCGGCCGCCGTCGGGGAAGAGCGTGACCACGGTCTTGCCCGGCCCGAGCTCGTTCGCGATCTCGAGCGCCGCCCAGGCGGCGGTCCCGCCGGAGCCGCCGACGAGCAGCCCCTCTTCGCGCGCGAGCCGCCGTGCGGTCAGGAACGAGTCGCGATCGGAGACCGTCACCCAGCGGTCGATCACCGACGGGTCGAAGGTCTCCGGGTAGAAGTCCTCGCCGATGCCCTCGACCAGGTACGGGTGCTGCTTGTCGGGGCCCGAGGTGTAGATCGAGCCCTCGGGGTCGGCGCCGACGATCAGCACGTTCGGGCCCTGCTCCTTCAGGTAGCGCGCCGTGCCGGTCACCGTTCCACCCGTCCCGACGGCGATCACGAGCGCGTCGAGCTCACCACCGGTCTGCTCCCAGATCTCGGGCCCGGTCGTCTCGTAGTGGGACCGCGGGTTGTTCGGGTTGCGGTACTGGTCGGGCTTGTACGCCCCGGGGATCTCCTCGGCGAGCCGGTCGGAGACCGAGTAGTAGCTCTCGGGCGACTCCGGCTCGACGGCGTAGGGGCAGACGATCACCTCGGCGCCGAAGGCCTTCAGCAGCGAGATCTTCTCCCGGCTCATCTTGTCGGGCATCGTGAAGATGCAGCGGTAGCCCTTCAGCGCCGCCACGATCGCCAGGCCGGTGCCGGTGTTGCCGGAGGTGGGCTCGACGATCGTCCCGCCCGGCTTGAGCTTTCCCTCGCGCTCGGCCGCCTCGAGCATGGTGATCGCGATCCGGTCCTTGATCGAGCCGCCGGGGTTGAGGAACTCGAGCTTCCCGAGAACCACCGCAGCAGCCTCCGGAACGACGTTCTGGAGTCGCACGAGGGGCGTCTCGCCGACCAGTTCGAGCAGCGTCGGGTACTCGCGCGCCATCGCTGTCAAGCGTAATCGGTTGTCCCGGCTTAGGCCGCCGCGTGAGCCGTCTCGCCCTCGCCGACGGGAGCCTCGGTCCCGCGCAGGAGCACGAACGAGACGACCGCACCCACGAGCGCGATGGCGGCGAGCGCCCAGAACGCGTGCTGGTAGCCCGAGGTGAACGCCTGGGCCGGTGTGTGACCGGTCTTCAGCATCGACTTGGCCTGCGAGGTGAAGATCGTCGACGCGAGCGCGACGCCGATGGCGCCCCCGATCTGCTGGTTCGTGTTGATCAGCCCCGAGGCGAGGCCGGCCTCGCGTGGCGCGACCTGTGCTAACGCGGCGATCGTCACGGGGACGAAGGCAAAGGCGAGACCGAGTGCGAACGTGATGTACGCAGGCAGGAGGTCAGGCCAGAAATGCCCGTCGACGGGGATCTGCGTGTACCAGATCAGCGAGCCGAAGAGGACAAGCATCCCGATCACGATCACGGGCATCGGGCTGTAACGGGTGGCCAGCGACTGGGCGACGCCGGCCCAGATCACCGTAGACCCCGCCGTTGCGAGGAACGTGACACCGGTCCTCAGCGCCGACCAGCCCAGCACCTGCTGCACGTACAGCGTCAGGACGAAGAAGTTGGCGAAGATCACCGCCCCGAGCAGGAAGCCGGCGACATTGGCGCCGAGCAGCGACCGGATCCGGAAGATCGAGAGCGGCACGAGAGGCGCCGTCGAGCGCATCTCGATCACGATCGAGATGGCGAAGAGCGCTACGGAGGCGAGCAGCACCAGGATTGTCTGCGCGGAACCCCAGCCCACGTCGGGCGCCTTCGAGATCGCGTAGACGAAGAGGGCGAGGCTGCTCGTGATCGTGACCGCGCCCGCGGCGTCGAAGCGGTGATGGCCGAGGTCGGCGGTGCTCTCGGGGACGAACCTCGTGGTCAGGAGCAAGACGAGCACGCCGACGGGGACGTTGACCCAGAAGATCCACTCCCAGCCGAGGTACTTGGTCAGGATCCCGCCGAAGAGAACGCCCGCCGCAGCCCCGGAGCCGCCGAGCGCGCCCCAGATGCCGAGTGCCTTGTTCCGCTCCGCGCCTTCGCGGAAGGTGGTTGTCACGATCGAGAGCGCGGCAGGGGAGATGATGGCCGCGCCGAGGCCTTGAACCGCGCGCGCGCCGATCAGTACGCCCGCGCTGTTGGCGAAGCCGCAGACGAGCGAGGCGATCGTGAAGAGGACGAGCCCGAAGAGGAAGATCCGGCGCCGCCCGAGAAGATCCGCCATTCGCCCGCCGAGCAGGAGGAAGCCGCCGAAGGTAATCGCGTAGGCGGTGATGACCCACTGAACCGTCTTCTCCTGGATGTGGAGGTCGGTCTGGATCGAGGGGATCGCGACGTTCACGATCGCGACGTCCAGGATGGTCATGAAGAACGCTGCACCCACGATCGCGAGGGTCAGCCAGCGGCGGTCGAATCCGGGGCTCATCTGCCTCCTTCGGTCGTTGCGATGGTGAACGACAAGCCTCGCCGGCGAATTTCCGGCGCTCCGGGACGGCCGGCGACGTCGCGCAGGGTATCGCGTTCGCAGTCGTCACAAAGACGTTTCCCATGCGCGCGCCGGCGCCGACTACGCCCGTTGCGGGGGAAAGGACGCGGGGTACCCCGGGGAAAAGCGCCGTGGGCCGGTCGCAGGCCTCTTGGCGACGCAGCGCGATTTCGAAGATGATCCCGCTCGTGCCGAGCTACCGCGGGGAGCGTGAGATCGACGCGCCGGGACGTCCGCGCTGCCTGGGCCGTGACTCGGCCGCCCGGACGGCTGCCCGTCTCGGGCTCCTCGTTCTGCTGATTGCGCTCGCCGGAACGGCCGCAGCCGTGAGCGTCGAGGCCGGCGGCGGCCCGCTCTGTGCCAAGCGGAAGGCCGACGCCGCCTACGCGGACGGAGTGAACGAGACGCTCGCCGCGCACCAGGATGTCTGGGGAAACGAGCTGCTCCGCTCCGCGGATGGGCCTACTTACGCGGGTGTTCGGCGCTACCTCCACCCCTTGATGCTCGTGGGCAGACCCGCAGGGCTCGGCCCCAGCCGGCTCACCGACTCGGGTGTGTACTACCTCCCGTTCGGCCTGCCCAGCGGCTCGAACGGAGCGAGCACGGTGCAGCTGCACGTCGCCGACGGGAGCCAGATCGTCTCGCGCATGGCGAGCGGCCCCCGGCTGTCGCTCGACGTCGGCGCGAGTGGGCACGAGCGCTACGGGTCGTGCCTTGCACGGCTAGCCCAACCGCATCTGCGCGGCGGCTATCTGCCGATCCTCGAGACGAGCTACGTCGACGCCGACGGGGTTCGCTACCGGCAGGAGTCCTTCGCGACGCGCCTCCCGCGCACACGGGCGCTCGTCAGCTTCGTCCGGCTGCGCATCGATCCGCGCCGCTCGGAGGTGCGGAGGTCATATGTCCGCTTCACGCCCTCGGGCGACCTGGGGCGGGCTGCCGCGCGTGCGCGCCTCGTCTTCAGCCCGGGCGGAACGCTGCGGGGCTCATCGCTCGTCTACGCCACGAATCGGAAAAGGTTGCGCACGGTCTACGTGGCGTGGCTCGACCGGCCCGTTCGACCGCAACCGTTCCAGCTTGGGAGCGCGACCTACAAGCGCGCGAGGCGGTCGGTGAGCGCGTACTGGGCACGCCGCGTCGCCGGCGGAGCGACGTTCCGCGTCCCCGAGAGGCGCGTCATGAACGCCGAGCGGAACCTTCTGATCCAGAACATGCTCATGTCGTGGCGCTACAGCCTCGGCAATTCCTATGAGCGGTTTTCCTGGGAGCTCGTCGACGTTGCCGAGGTGATGGGCGACTACGGCTTCCGCGGGATCGAGCGGGTGATCCTCGGAGCCTCGCTGCACTCGCACAGCTACTTCCCGAACCGGGCTGCAGGCGAGAGGATGGCCGCCGCCGCGCACTTCTACCGGCGCTTCCGCGACCGTCGCTACATCAACCGCGTGACGCCCATCTTCCGGCGCTACCTCGAGGCGTTCGAGAAGCAGCTCGACGCGAGCCCGTACGGGCTTCTCGGAAAGGAGCGCTACGGCGCGGACATCCTCCAGCCCGTCTACGGCCTGCATGCCCAGGCCCTCGCGCTTCAGGGCATGCGCGGGATGGCGCCCACGTGGGAGCAGACGGGGCACCCGCTGCTAGCCGCCAAGTCGTCCGAGCTAGCCGCGCGACTCGATGCAGGCCTCCGGGCTGCGGTGCGCTCGTCGGAGACGCAGCTGGCGGACGGCTCGCTGTTCGTCCCGATCTCGCTCCTCGACAGCGCGGAGAAGCCCTACGACTCTCTCACGGCGTGGAAGCGGGGCAGCTACTGGAACCTCGTCATGCCGTACGTGCTCGCCTCGGGGTTCTTCCGGCCGGGGAGCCCGGAGGCCGTGGGCCTGCTCAAGTACATGCTGAACCACGGCTCTCGCTTCCTGGGGCTCGTCCGCTTCCAGCCCCATACGGGCGTTCGCAACCCCGGCTACCAGCTACCCGGCTCGGACGACGTCTACGGGACGGGCGTCGCCCGCTTCCTGGCCGACAACGACCGGCCAGACCAGCTCGACCTCAGCCTCTACGGGAAGCTCGGGGCCGGGATGACCCCGGGCACCTATGTCGCGGGCGAGGGCTCGACGATCGCCACGGTGCCCCGCCAGTACTACCGCTACATGCACCGGCCCCCGAACAGCGGCAGCAACGCCTTCTTCCTCGAGACGCTGCGGCTGACCCTGGTGCACGAGACGACCGACGAGCTCGGCATCCCTCGCGGCCTGGAGCTCGCGTACGCGACTCCACGCGCCTGGCTGCGGTCGGGCCGGATCGTCGTGCGCCGCGCCCCGACGAGCTTCGGCTTTCTCTCGTATGCGATCGACGCGCGGCAGCGCACCATCCACGCGTGGGTAAACGTTCCGCGCCGCTCGCCGCCAAGTGCGCTGCGGCTTCGCCTACGGCTCCCGAACGGAGAGCGCATCACGGGCGTCTCCGTCGCGGGCAAGCCCTTCGAGCGCTTCGACCCCGCCTCCGGAACCATCGACCTCTCCGGGCTTACCGGACGGATCGAGCTCGCGGTCGACCGCGGCTAGGCCAGCTGCCAGAACTCGCCGCGCAGGCCCGCACCGTCGAGGATCGCCTGCGACTCCTCGCGGGTTCTCGGTCGCCAGTCGGGCGCCAGGTGCATTGCGTGCCACGCATGCGCAAGCTCGCAGAGCTTCTCCGAGCTGATCGTCGCCCCCGGGGCTCGCCCCGTGGTCTGCAGCCAGCGCGCCACGTGCTCTTCCGACCGGAAGAGGTTCATCGTGCTTCAGGTGAAGACGATGTCGTCCCACCAGCTGCGGGCGGGGACGAGCACGTGGAAGACGTCGTCGGCCGGCTCGGGCCGCCGGTCGACCACGTCGATCTCGATCGGCTCGCCACAGTCGAGGCATAAGCTCGTGATGTGGCCGTCGACATCGAACGCGGCCAGGATCCCGAAGGCGTCCCAGGCGCAGTTGGCGAACCACGAGCGGCCGGCGGCCACGACGCGGTACGGGGTCGGGACCGCCGAGAAGGGGATCACCATCCGGATCTCGGGGCGGTCGGGCTCGAGCACGAGCATGCGCGCCTCGTGCAGCCGCCGTAGCGCGGGCTCGGTCGTGCCGAGCTCCTCCATCGTCGGCGCTCGCCCCAGCTCGACGAAGCGCTCGTAGACCAGGTTCCGGAGCTCGAGGTCGTCCATCAGTGCCGGAAGTGCCGGCGGTTCGTGAAGATCATCGTCGCCCCGGCGCGCTCGACGGCCTCCACGACCTCGGCGTCGCGCCTGGAGCCGCCCGGCTGGATGACGCCGGTCACGCCCGCGCCGAGCGCCAGCTGGGGGCCGTCGGCGAACGGGAAGAACGCGTCCGAGGCCAGCACCGCCCCGGCCAGGTCGTGACCGTGCTCGCGCGCATTCTCGAGCGCGAGTCGCACCGCGTCCACCCGGCTCATCTGTCCCGCGCCGATCCCGATCGTCTGCAGGTCGTGGGCGAGCACGATCGCATTCGACGAGGCGTGCTTGCAGATCCGCCAAGCGAAGAGGAGATCGCCCCAGGCCATCTCGGTCGGGGCTCCGCAGACGACCTGCATGCCCTCGCGGTCGTCGATGTCCCAGTCGCGCTCCTGGACGAGGAGCCCCCCGAGCACGCGCTTGTAGTCGCGCTCGCCGGGGTTCGAGAGCCGGCGCTCGCGGTCCTCGAGGATCCGCGTCGCGGGTTTCTCCTTCAAGCGCTCGAGCGCGGTGCTGTCGTAGCCCGGCGCGAACAGCACCTCGATGAACTGCTCGGCCAGCTTCTCCCCGAGGGCTTCGCTGACCGGCCGGTTGAGGACGACGACGCCGCCGTAGGCGGACAGGGGGTCGGACGCGAGCGCCCGGTCGTACGCCTGCTCGATCGAGCCGGCCACGGCCACGCCGCAAGGGTTGGCGTGCTTGACGATCGCGCAGCAGGGCAGCTCGAACTCCCGCGCCACGAGGCGGGCTGCGGAGAGGTCGTTCAGGTTGTTGAACGAGAGCTCCCGTCCGTGGAGCTGCTCGACCATCGAGAGCAGGTGCCGCCGCGCGCCGGCCTCGGCGTAGTACGCGGCGCGCTGGTGCGGGTTCTCGCCGTACGCGAGCTCGCGCACCTTGACGAAGGCCGGGATCAGCGCGTCGGGGAACACCTCGCTCTCCCCGAACCAGTCCGCGATCGACGCCTCGTACGCCGCCGTCGTCGCGAACGTGCGCGCGGCG
>Ga0207675_100001420_pt1 | contig 23988 bp, 21 predicted proteins | sample KBSSwiS42_FD_184305 | JGI IMG/M metagenome (GOLD analysis project Ga0207675, IMG submission 184305) | Switchgrass rhizosphere microbial communities from Kellogg Biological Station, Michigan, USA - KBS Switchgrass S4-2 (SPAdes) (version 2) | ecosystem: Host-associated > Plants > Roots >...
TCGCCTACATGGCGTTCACCATCGGCATGACGTACCAGGTCTCCGACACGGGGATCAGCCAGAAGCGGATACGCCACGTCGTGCTCAGGCACGCAATCCTCTTCACGTCTTTCGGAAACCGGCCGCGGCGAGCCCGCAAGCCAGTTCGCGGGACGATAGGTCTTACGGCAGGCGTCCCGACGGCGAGACGCCGGGGTGGCGGGAGGAGATCCTCACGCGCAGCGCTCTGGGCCGGATGACGAACTCGAGTGGCGCCTGAAGCTCGACCGCCTCGCCGTCGATGCCGGCGCGCACCGGCACTGCCGCGTCCACCTCGAGCTGGGTGGCTCTCCAGGCCCGTCCGGGAGGATCCGGGCTGGCGCGCGGTGCGTCGAGCACGACAATGCCGAGCTCGCCGGTGTCGAGCCTCGGCCGGGTCCCCGGCGCGATCGGGCGATCGAGCGCGTAGGGGTTGTTCGACACGAGCACGACGGCGGGGCGCCGGTGCTCGTTGCCCAGGTCGTCGACGAGCTGCAGTTCGGGCACGGCGCTGCTCGTGCCGAGCACCTCGGCGGCCGTTTCCACCAGCGTCCGCACCTTCGCCTCGCGGTAGCCCGGCTGCCGGACGGCATCGCCGTAGATCCCGAGCGAGACGTTGTTGAGAAAGACGCGGCCGTTCACCTCACCCACATCGATCGATCGCTCGACGCCATCCGTGAACGCATCGAGCGCGCCGACCAAGTCGTGCCGATCGACGCCGAGGTCGAGCGCGAAATGGTTGCGGGTGCCCGCCGGAACGCACACGAACGCGAGTCCGTGTGCCCGTGCCGCCGCGGCGACGACCGCAAGTGACCCGTCACCGCCGGCGACGCCGAGCGCATCTGCGCCCTCCGCGACGGCTCCACGAACCAACTCCCGCAAGCTCTGATGTGTATCGAGGATGATGACGTCGATCCCTCGTTCGCGTGCCTGCTCGGCCACCGCCGCGCGCGTGGCCCTGCCGCCACCAGACCTGGGGTTCACGAACAAGACCGACCGCCGCGGTGGGTCGACCGGGCGCCAGCCGTGTTGTGAAAGCGGCCCCATATGGCGATCCTACGGACGACGCGGAAATCGGAACCAACGAGCGGCCCGTTCGCGGCGCTCCTATCCCGTCCCCTCCTATCTTCCCACTTCGGACTCCTCGAGAACGCGCCTCAGCGCTTCGAGTAGCTCACGTAGTCCGCCTCGGCTCAACCCTCCAAGTGCGTGCTCGAACGGAGGTTCGAATCCTCCCGCCCCACCTCGTTAGGGGTACGCAGCGGCACGGCTGTTGCGTGACGCCGCGGCTATCGGAGACACTCGCCTCTGCGCCCAAGAACGACAGAGGAGGATCTCGATGGAAGCCGTGTCTGCTGGCGAGCCTCGGCGTTTCGACCATCTGCGAGAGCACTCGATCGGTCTCTGGCAGGTCCTGTTCCAGTCGATCACGCACATGGCCCCTGCGGCCGCGGTTGCGTACTCGATCTACATCTCCGTCCCGGACGCGCGGCAGGCCTTGCCTCTGTCGGTCGGGCTGGCGCTGATCGCCTGTATCTGCGCCGCGACGGCGATCGGACAGCTTGCGAAGCTCTTCCCTTCGGCCGGCGGGATGTACACGTACGTCGCCCGAAGCCTCGGCCCCGGCGCCGGCTTCCTGGTCGCCTGGCTCTTCATCGGCTTCGAGCCGCTTGTGGCTCCGTTCCTCTACCTCGAGTTCGGCTGGGCGATGACGGATGTCTTCCAGACCGAGGTGGGCTGGGACTACAGCGGGCAGTGGTGGATCTGGTTCGCTCTGATGGCGCTCTTCGTCCTGGCGCTCACTTACCGGGATATTCGGCTCTCGACCACCGCCGGCGTGATCCTCGGCGCGTTCGAGATCGCGATCTTCGGGGCCCTGGCGATCTGGATGCTGATCTCGAACGCAGGCGACCTGAACGCCCAGCCCTTCAACCCGAACCACGCGGTCGGCGACTGGAGCGGCGTCTTCAAGGGGATGGTGTTCGCGATCCTCGCCTTCATCGGGTTCGAGGCGGCCGCGCCGCTGGGTGAGGAGGCGAAGAATCCGAGACGCACGGTCCCACGCGCGGTCGTGGGCTCCGCGATCGTGATCGGCCTCTTCTACGTGCTCTGTTCGTACGCGTGGGTGTTCGGGGCCGGCTTCGACAACTTCGTGACGCAGGCCACCGGCGCCGATCCGTGGCGCAATCTCGGCAAGGTCTTCTGGAGCACCGGTTGGATCCTCGTGTTCCTCGCGATCTGCAACTCGATCGCCGCCAATTCCAACGCCGCCGTCAACGCAGCCACCCGCGTCTTCTACGCGCTGGCCCGCAACGGCCTCGCGCCGCGCCCGCTGGCACGGACGCACCCCGAGTTCAAGACTCCGAACGTGGCGATCATCTGGATGACGATCTTCGCCCTGGTGCTCGGTGTGCTCTTCGGCTGGAAGTGGGGGCCGCTGACCGGCTTCGCGATGATCGCGACGATGGCTGTCCCCGTGGTGATCGTCGTCTACATGCTGGTCGCGGCGGGCTGCATCAAGTACTACCTCGGGCCGGGACGCAGCCAGTTCAACGTGCTCCTCCACCTGATCCTGCCGATCGGAGGGATCGTGCTCTTCTTCTTCCCGCTCTACTACCAGTTCTACAAGGTGCCCCCGACCTACCCGATCAAGTACGCAAACTGGGTCGCGATCGCGTGGACGGTGCTCGGAGTCCTGCTCACGATCTGGCTCGTACGGGCAAGGCCCGACAAGCTGAAGGACATGGACAGGGTCTACGTAGAGGACGAGACGCTTGCTCCGGATGCGGCGCCGGCGTTCATCCCCGAGGCGTGATGGCCGTCGCCGCCGCGCATCGCCTCTCGCGCGACCAGGTCATCTGGTCGTTCGGCCCGAATCTCGAGCCCGTGCTCGAGGTCCGGCCGGGTGACACGGTCACCTTCGAGACGAACGACTGCTTCACCGGCCAGATCCGCAGTGAGGACGACCTCGTCACCGAGATCGACCTCGAGCGGATCAACAGCGCGACCGGTCCGGTGGCTGTCGAGGGCGCGGAGCCGGGCGACTCGCTCGTCGCGGAGATCCTCGACGTGCGGCCGATCGAGTGGGGGGTGGCGACCCTGATCCCCGGGTTCGGGCAACTGATCGAGCAGGTGCAGTCGCCGGTCACGCGGATGTTCGAGGTGCGCGACGGCCAGATCCGCATGAACGACCGGGTCACGTTTCCCGCGAAGCCGATGGTCGGCGTCGTCGGGGTCGCGACCGACGGCGAGACGCTCTCCAACGGGCTCGCAGGTCGCCACGGCGGGAACCTCGACGACCACTGGCACGGGAAGGGCGCGCGGATCTACTTCCCCGTGCGGCGGCCAGGGGGGATGTTCGCAGTCGGCGACATGCACGCCTCGATGGGCGACGGCGAGATCTGCTTCACGGGCGTCGAGATTGCGGGCGAGGTCGACGTCCGGTTCGACCTGCTGAAGGGCAAGCAGGCGACCTGGCCGGTGGCCGAGCTCGCCGACCGCTGGGTGCCCCACGCAACCGCGGATGTCTACGACGAAGCCCTGCAGCTCGTCTCCGAGGAGGCTGCGCGGCTGCTCGTCGACCAGCACGGCTTCACGCCAGAGGACGCGTTCATCTTCCTGTCGGTTGCCTGCGACGCGGGTGTGGCACAAGCCTGCAAGCCCGCGCCGGGGTTCGGCGCGATCGCGCGTTTCTCGATTCCGAAGATCGCGGCGTGCCCGGAGCCGTTCACCGCGTAAGCTGCACGCCGTGGCCGCCACCTACGAGGTCGTCACGGTCAACCGCGCCGGCGGGGAGCATCGGCGGCAGTACACGGCCGAGGACGCGCTCTCTCCGGGCTCCGTCATTCGGCTCGACGGCCGCGACTGGCTCGTCGAAGCGCTCGAGGACGGCCGTGCGACGGCGGAGCCAGCGCGCTATCGGCTCACCCTCAGGCATCCCGACGGCCACGAGGAGGTCGGGGCGATGCGGCGCTACCGGCCCGACGCGCCGAGCATCGGCCACATGTTCACGACCGGCGACGTCAGCTGGCAGGTCGTCGACGAGCAGCTGGCCCGCGATGAGAGCGGGCCCTACCTCGAGTTGCTGGCCGAGCGCGATTTCGGCGAGATCGAGGACCTGCCGAACCACGAGCTGGAGCATGTCGAGGCCAGACGCGAGGAGCTGCCCGAGGCCGCCCAGGCCGTCTTCGAGCGAGCCGAGACCGCCGGGCTGGAGCTCGAGCTCGTCGCGCTGGAGCCGGGGGAGGCGCCCGACTGGGCCGAGGCCGCCGAGTACATCGACGCGCTGATCCTCGAGGAGATCGAGGACGACCTGCTCGAGCAGTGCGGGGTGAGCCCCGGCCAGGACCCACGCGAGACGTGGCTGGAAACGGTCAAGGCCCGCCTGCGCGAGGATCTCGGCCGGTTCCGCGAGGACATCGAAGCCGACCACGACGAGATCGAGGAGTGGGAGTTCCGCGACGGACGCATCTTCGCGTCGACCGGATCTTTCGAGGACGAGAGCAATCCGGACAGCGGGCACGGCTGGCTCTGCCGGCTCCTCGACGCGGGCGCCCTCGCGGCCGCGGGCTTCCAGCGGGTTCGCAAGGCGCAACTCCTCCTGCCGTAGGCTGGGCCGGTGGAACGGTTCGACGCGATCGTCGTCGGGGCCGGCCCGGCCGGCTCGACCGCCGCCTTACGTCTCGCGCGCGCGGGCGCGCGCGTGTTGCTCGTCGACCGCGAGCACTTCCCGCGCGACAAGCCGTGTGGCGGCGGGCTGACCTACCGGGCGGTTCGGGAGCTGCCGGTGCCCGTGGACGCGGTCGTCGAGGACGTGGTCGACCGGGTCGAGCTCGGCTTCGACTTCGGCCGGCGCTTCGAGCGGAGCAGTGACGGCCCGCTGATTCTGATGACACAGCGCCGCCGGCTCGACGCCTATCTGGCCGAGCAGGCGGCCGCGGCCGGCGCGGACTTCCGTGACGGCGTCCGGGCAAAAGAGCTCGAGCCCGAGCCCGGCGGCGTCATCGTCCGCTTCGACGGCTCTGCAGCCGCCGCGCCGGTCGTGATCGGAGCGGACGGCGTCAACGGCCTCACCGTCAGGGCGCTGGGCCTGCTGGAGACGCGGCGACACGGGGTCGCCCTCGAGGGAAACGCGCCCTACGAGGACGAGCGCCGGTTCCGCGGCCGTGCGCTCGTCGATCTCGGCGCCGTTCCGGGTGGGTACGCATGGGCGTTTCCGAAGGGCGACCACGTCAACGTCGGGGTCGGCGGCTGGGAGCGGGAGGGCCCGCGCCTGCGCGAGCACCTCGCCCGGGCGTGCGCGGGGTACGCCGTTCCGCCCGAGCGCCTGTCCAACCTGCGCGGTTACCGGCTGCCGATGCGCGGGCCGGGCGAGCGGCCGGTTCGCGGGCGGGTGCTCGCCGTCGGGGACGCGGCCGGCCTCGTCGACCCGCTCTCGGGTGACGGGATCTACGAGGCGCTCGTCAGCGCACGCCTCGCGGCCGAGGTGGCCCTGGACGTCCTGGCCGGGCGCTCGCCCGACCTCGAGCCGTACGCGGCGCGGCTCGCCGATGCGCTCGATCCACTGACCTCGGCCGGCTGGGGCGCCAAGGTCGCATTCGACCGGCACCCGCGGCTCGCCTACGCGCTGACGCGGACTCCGCCGGCCTGGAGGCTCGCCGAGCGCATGCTCCGAGGCGACCTCTCCTCGCCACGGGCCGCAACCGGCGTGCTGCGCCTTCCGGCGAAGGCGCTCAAGGCGCTCGCGGCCTAGCCAGGCGCGGGCGCCGGAACCGGAACGTGCCGGCCACGCAATAGCCGCGCGGTCACTGCCAACGCGACCACGTCGAACAGGACGTATCCGCTCATCGCACCGCTCGGCGGATTGCCCATCGGGAGCCCGAGGCCCGGCGTGATCGCATGCCATTGCCAGAGGCCGATCGCAGTGCCCCATATCTCCAGGAAGAGCACAATCACGAAGACGCCGCCGTAGATGGTCGGCGCCCGACCGCGCAGGAGGAAGAAGAGGAAGACCGAGACGCCGATCGCGCCGCCGACGTCGAGGCGTGGGAGTAGCGTGAGGCCCGCGACGGCCCAGGCGGCGGCACAAGCCGCCACCGCGCCGACGAAGACCCGCGGCCGCGCTCGGACGAACGACGCTTGGCTCAGGCTGATCCCGCCGAGGTAGACGAGCCCGTGACCGGGGGGCACGAATAGCGGCAGGTTGTGCAGCCGGTAGGTGTAGACGCCCCAGAGGATCGAGCCGACGACCTCCATCCCCGTCGCGACGACCACCACGAGCAGGGTCTGCAGGCGGCGCTCGGTCGAGAGCGGGCGCAACGCGGCGAGCAGCACCGCCCAGGTGATGGCTCCCAAGACGAGTTGGCCGTGGAGGCCAACGCCGCGGTCGGCCAAGCCGAGGGCGACGAAGAACAGGATGACCCCGAGCGAGAACAGCGCCGGACGGTTGCGCACGTTCTCGATTGTGACGACTCAAGCGGCGCGGCGTCGATGCCGATCAGGCTCTCCGTGGACCTGAACGCTGTCCTGGCGCGCGCTGTGGAACTCGGCGCGAGCGATATCCATCTCAAAGTCGGCCAGCCGCCGGTGGTGCGGCGGGACGGTCAGCTCGGCCTGGTCCCGGACCAGGCGCCGCTCTACGACAGCGACCTGGAAGCCGCTCTCGCGCTCATCGCCGATCTGACGCCGGCAAAGCTCGCGCACTTCCACGAGACGGGCGAGCTCGACATCGCCTACACGGCCGACGGGCTCCCGCGTTTCCGCGTCAACGGCTTTCGCCAGCGCGGCTCGATCTCGTTCGCCTTCCGCGTCATCCCGACCAAGGTGCCGACCTTCGACGAGCTCCGGCTTCCGCAGGGCGTTCGCCGACTCGCCGAGGAGCACCGCGGGCTCGTCCTCTGCACCGGGGCGACCGGCTCGGGCAAGACGACGACCTTGGCGGCTGTCCTCGACCACATCAACAAGACCCGGCGGATGCACATCGTCACGATCGAGGACCCGATCGAGATCCTGCACCAGGACCACGGCTGCATCGTCAACCAACGCGAGGTCGGGCTCGACACCGAGTCGTTCCTCGCAGCGATCCGGCGCGTGCTGCGCCAGGACCCCGACGTGATCCTGATCGGCGAGCTCCGCGACGCCGAGACCGCCGAGACGGCCCTCAAGGCCGCCGAGTCGGGCCACCTCGTCTTCTCGACGATGCACACGATCGACGCCGCCGAGACGATCAGCCGCATGATCGAGTTCTTCCCCGCGATCAAGCAGGAGCAGATCCGCTCGATCCTCGCGGGAGTGCTCCGAGGGGTGATCAGCCAGCGGCTCCTGCCTCGCCTCGAGGGCGGACGCGTCGCCGCCGTCGAGGTCATGGTCAACAACTCCCGCATCGCGGACCTGATCCGCGAGCAGACGCCCGAAGAGATTCCGGACGCGATCGCCGAGGGCCAGTTCTTCGACATGCAGACCTTCACGCAGGCGCTGATCGAGCTCGTGGTCGCAGGCGAGATCGACCGCGAGGTCGCCGCCAACGCGTCGACCAACCGACACGACTTCATGGTCTCGCTCGACCAGGCGCTGAAGCGCAAGGCTGCCGGCGTCGAGACCGACCGGCCCGTCTCCGAGATGGCGCCGGCGCCGCCCAAGCCGGGTGACGAGCCCATGCCCGGGCTGAGGATCGCCGGCCAGGACGGATGAGGCGGCTCGCAACTGCGGCGGCACTGGCGCTCGCGCTGGTGGGCTCGGCTCACGCCGACGTCTTTCGCGTGGTCCCGACGACAGAGCCCGGCGTGCCGGCGCTCCTGCCAAGCGCGGAAACGCCGAACGGCTCGGGCTCGATCGCGTTCCCGGCCTCGCTCCTGAGCCGCCCGGCGGTCGTCGAGACGCGGACGTACTCCCAGCTGCTCGACCTCTGGCAGCGGGACGGTGCCGTGTACGGCGTCCCCTGGCAGGTGCTGGCTTCGATCAACAAGATCGAGTCCAACTTCGGGCGCAACATGGGCCCGAGCTCGGCCGGGGCTATCGGCTGGATGCAGTTCATGCCCTCGACCTGGGAGCGCTGGGGAGTCGACGCCGACGGCGACGGGATCGCCAACCCCTGGAGCCCGGAGGACGGTATCGCCGCCGCGGCGCGCTACCTCGCGGCCTCGGGCGGGCAGAGCGACATCTCCCGCGCGGTGTTCTCGTACAACCACGCCCAGTGGTACGTGGACGAGGTGCTCCAGCTGGCACAGCTCGTCGGCAGCAGCGGCGTCGATGCCACGTTCACGCTGGACCGGCTCCAGGTCTCGCTCGATCAAGCGCGCGGCGTCGTCGTCCAGGCGAATCGCAAGCTCGTAAAGGCGCTACGGCGGGAACGCTCGCTCGCACGCCGTGAACGCCTGCTCGACCGGCGGGCTGCTGCCGCCACGTTGCTCTCTGACAGGCTCACGCTCGATCAGCGCGCAGTCCAAGCTGGCGTCGTCCGCGCGGCCGCCCAGGCTCGCGTCGCCGATCTTCGCGCGACCCTCGAGCGGGCCGAGACCGGTCTTGCGTCGGCGCGAGACCGCTCGCTCGCGTCGTCGTTCTCCCCGGCCGCTGGCTCGTTCCTCGGCGCACCGTCCTTCGACGCCGGGTACGTGTTCCCGGTCGGCGGCGGTCCCTCGCTCGTCTCGGTGTCGCACCACCATCACGACTACCCCGCGGCCGACATCGCCGCTCCCGAGGGCTCTCCCGTCTACGCGCTCTCGGACGCTGTCGTGGAGCGGGCGTGGCAGTACCCCGACGGGCGCTGCGGCATCGGCGTGACGATGACAACCGCCGACGGCCAGAGCTGGACGTACTGCCATCTCTCCTACCTCGACCCGGCTGTGACCGGGGGCGTCCAGCTCGCCGCGGGCACCCAGGTCGGCCTCGTCGGCTCGACCGGCCATGCGACAGGCCCCCACCTGCACCTGCAGCTCAATCCGGCATCCTCGTACCCGCAGCTGCAGCCGTGGTTCCAGCGCTTCGCGAACGTCGCCTTCCGCTGGCAGGACTCCGGCCCAACCGACTCCGTTCCTGCGAGCCGGCGCCTGTTCGCGATCGTGGCCACGACGACCGCCGCGCCTGCGGGCCCGGTAGTCCGGTTCACCCGGTAGGGGCAAACCGGCCAGAAGTCCCTAAAAACCCGCCTAGCGGAGCCGCCGCCAGGGGCCGGATGCAAACGCCGAAGACCTCAAGGCAGGCAGCCTCGGTGTTGAGCTCGATCGGGGGACTGATCTCGCCCGGTTATCGGACGGGGTCGCGTAGGTTCTTCCCGCTCCAGCCGAGTGCGGGTGCGATCTCGCGGGCGATCGTTTCGAGCATCGCGGCGTTGTAGTCGACCCCGAGCTGGCTAGGCACCGTTAGGAGGACCGTGTCGGCGGCCTGAACGGCGGCGTCCTTCGCGAGGTCGTCGGCGATCTGGTCGGGCTCTCCGGTGTAACTGCGGCCGAAGCGGCTGATTGCGCCGTCGAGCCAGCCGACCTGGTCCTCGTCCGCGTCAGCGCCGAAGCGACGTCGGTCGAGGTCGGAAGTGATCGGGATGACGCTCCGGCTGACCGAGACGCGCGGCTCCCGGGTGTGGCCGGCGTTCGTCCAGGCCGTGCGGAAGAGCTCGATCTGCTCGGCTTGCAGCTGGTCGAACGGCACTTGGGTGTCTTCGAGGAGGAGCGTCGAGCTCATCAGGTTCATCCCCTGTTCGCCTGCCCAGACGGCGGTCTCGCGGGAGCCGGAGCCCCACCAGATCCGGTCGGGGAGGCCGGGCGACTGGGGCTGGACCGGGAGCATCGCGTTCCCCGGCCGGCCGCCCGCATCAGCGGGGGCGACGCCGGCCCCCGCGATAGCGGCGCGGAAGAGCGCCGTCTTCTCACGCGCTTCGTTGTGGTCGACCGAATAGCCGAAGGTCTCGGCGCCGTGCCAGGCGGGTTCGGGCGAGCCCCGGCTGACTCCGAGCTGGAGCCGGCCGTCGGCGAGCAGATCGGCTGCCGCGGCGGTCTCGGCCATGTAGAGCGGGTTCTCGTAGCGCATGTCGATGACGCCGGTGCCGATCTCGATCTGGCTCGTCTTGACGCCGATCGCCGCCAGGAGCGGGAAAGGGGAGGAGAGCTGGCGGGCGAAGTGGTGGACGCGGACGAACGCCCCGTCGATCCCGATCTCCTCGGCGGCGATTGCGAGCTCTACGGTCTGGCGAACCGCATCGCCGCCCGTGTGGGTCAGTCCGCCGCCTGGGTGCCAGGCGCCGAACGAGAGGAAGCCGATCTTCTTTGGGCTCGTCATCGTTGAGCTAATTCAACGTGGTTGACGGCGCAAGTATTTCGGCGACGACGGAGAGGCCGCCGACCCAGGCCCGAAAGCCACCCGCGAGCTGATCCCCCGCGGAGGACCTCGGTTGGGGCGACGGCATCGTGGTGCTGGACGCGACGATCGTGACGATCGCGATCCCACGTCTATCCGGTAGTCGACGCGATCGGCGGCACGGCGATCGGGTCGCGTACGGCCAGGCTGGCCATCACGGGTGCACCTGTGAGCCGTGGCCGAGATCGAGGCGGATCGACTGCATAACCTGGAACGTCGTGCTCTCGGTGAACACGTCGGCGGCCGCGATCACGCCCGTGTACTTCTCGATCACGGGCGCCGCTGCAGTAGCGGCGACCTCGTCCAGGTAGCCCTTGACCGCCGCCCAGGCGTTCTCGCCGTACTTCTGGAAGTACGGCGTCGGATCGACGCTGTCGATTGCCTGTCGGGAGCTCTCGGAGATGTCTGCCATGTACTGCTGGTGCAGCGTCACGTCGTCCCGAGTGCCGAGCCGGCCGTTGTGACCGCCGATGAAGTGCTTCCACGAGTAGGCGAGCGCCTTCGCGGACGCGTCGATGTAGCCGGGGATGTCCTCAGTCAGGTTGGAGAGGTAGATCGGCGCCCAGCCGGGGTTTACGACGTCGATCAGCATCAGCGTGTCGTGCTCGGGCAGGTGGATGTAGATGTTGTCCGGCGAATGGTTGGGCCCCTGCCAGGCGAGGTGGATGTGCTCGCCACCGATCACGAGCTTGGTCTGGTCCTGGAAGGTCTCCTCAACCGGCGGCCTGGCCGGATCGTCGTCCCGTACCAGCAGCCGCCGCGTCTCCTCGTGCCCGATGCGGACGACGTCCTGGTCGAACAGCGAGGCCGCGCCGACGTGGTCCGCGTGGTGGTGCGAGTAGATGAGGTGCGTGACCTTGTTGCTGACGCGGTCGGCCGCCGCGATCTCGTCGATCGCGCGCTGGATGTTGTTGCCGATCGTGGGGGGAGCGTCCAGGACCACGACACCGTCCGGCGTAGTCAGGAACGCGCACTGGTACGTGCCGTCGGTGATCCAGTAGAGATTCCGCTCCACCCGGCCGACGTAGTAGCCCTGTTCGTTCAGCTCCGGGCCCATCGCCGAGGCGGGGACCGGTGCGTAGTCCGGCATGGCGATTGTGTCGGTGGCGCTCATGCCGGCACCTCCACCGCCGCGACGGCGGCACGGGCCTGGTCGAGATCGAGGACCTCGCCGTTCAGGCCGGACTGGGAGAGCTCGCCGCTGGGCCCCTCGATGCGTCCGGCGTCGGCCAGGCCGCCGGCGCGCAACGGCTCGAAGCCGGCTACGCGAATCAGTCGCTCGGCCGTCGTCACGGCGACGTCGTCGTCGCCGGCGTAGAAGAGCACGACGCGGCGCGGTTCGCGGTTCGCGCTCTCCTCGAGCGAGACCGCGCCCAGCGTCCCGAACGCCTTGACGTAGTGCGCATGCGCGGGAAGCAGGGCGATCACCACCGAGGCGGCCGACTGGCCGTCCGGGAGCGTGCGCGTGGCCTGGCCGTTCTCGTCGTAGTGGACCGGGTTCGAAGGGTCGATCACGACCTTGTCCTCGAGTTCTTCCGTGTGCTGTGGAATCAGCGCCTTGATCGTGTCGAGCCAGAGCGCGAGGACGACGGCGTCCGCGGCGGCGATCGCCTCATCCACCGAGGCGGCGCGGGCGAGCGGTCCCAGCTCGTCCGCGAGTGCCTCTGCGTGGGATTGATCTTTTGCGGCCAAGACGACGGACTCGCCGCCGCCTACGAGGCGCCCGGCCACCGTTGTTCCGATGTTGCCGACGCCGATGATGGCGGTTTCCAACACTGACTCCTTTCCGAGCTGTCGACCCACGACGCTAGCCCGGGCCGCTCCCGGTCGCTTACGTGGATTCACTGCAGTTCGTCTAGGCGCTCGGTGCCGATTCGAGCGCGTCGCGCAACTGGGCGCGGGAGGTGACGCCGAGCTTCGGGAAGAGGCGGTACAGGTGCGACTCCACCGTTCGGTGCGAGAGATAGAGCCGCTCGCCGATCTCCCGGTTCGAGAGGCCCTCCGCTGCGAGCCGGGCGATCTGGAGCTCTTGCGGCGACAGCTGAGTCCAGGCTCCGGGAACGCGGCGGCGGACGGTCTCGCCCGAGGCCCGCAGCTCTCGACGCGCCCGTTCGGCGTACCGCACCAGGCCGAGGGCGTCGAACGTCTCGGCTGCCTCGCGGAGCGGCGCGCGAGACTGGGTCATACGACGATGCCGCCGCAACCAGACTCCGTAGGCGAGCTGCGCGCGGGCGACGTAGAACGGCCAGTCCGCCTGCCCGGCGGCGATCGCGTCGCGGAAATGCTGCTCCGCGACCCCGTCCTTGGCCAGGATCGCTGCCGCGTAGGCGAGCTGGACCTGCAAGTGCGGCGCGGTCGTCGCCTCCGCGACCTGCTCCCACTCGGCGAGGTAGCCGCCGACCGCGTCGAGGTCGCCGTCGCCCCACACCGCGGCATCGGCGAGGTCAGCGAGCGCCCAGCCGCGGACGAACGAATGGAAGGCCGCGCCTGCCGGATCGAAGATGCGGACGAGGTGCTCGTAGGCCTCGCCGAACCGCTCTCCGGCGAGCGCCAGCCTGGCTCGTGCCAGGGTGGGAAGGGCGAGCATGGGGTTCGCCCCGAGCGGGACGAGCAGCGCCTCGGTCTCTGCGATCAGGCGTTCGGAGGCCGCGTCCTCGCCTTGCTCCGCGGTCGCGATTGCCTGGGCGAGCCGTGCCGCCACCACGTACCGAAGCGCGCGAGTCTCCTCCGCGATCCGCGCACCCTCCGCCGCGCTGGTGATGACGCGGCTTACCGCTCCACGGTGCAGGTCGCCCCACGCCTCGAACACGAGGGTGTGCGCAAGCAGGTTCAGCCGTCCGTCGGCGCGAGCGCCTGCGGCCGCCGCCTGGAGGAACGGAAGTGAGAGCGTGTCGGCCCAGACGGACGAGGCCGCGACGCCGATGGCAAAGAGCTCATTTGGATCGGACATGCCGACGGGCGACAGTCGCGTGACCTGCTCGAGGACCTGCTTGCCCCTGCCGATCGGATCGACGAGCCCCAGGACCCGCAAGCGGACCGGGTCGTCGGCCGGCGCCACGATCTCGTCGGAGATCGCGGCGATCTCTCGGCGCGTCTGCTCGTCCAGTCGCTCCCAGTAGGCGCGTACGGACACCGTGGCGAGCGCTTCGAGGGCTCGGCGGCTCTCACCGCTGGCCACCAGGTCGCGCGCGATGCGGGCGAAGTCGCGAATCGTGGGCGAGCCCGACCAGGTGCTCTCGGCCAGCTCCAGGTAAAACGAAGCGATCGCATGCTCGGCAATTGGGAGGCCGAGCTGCTGCGCCTCCCTGAGCAGCCGCACGCCCTCTTGCGGACGGCCGAGGTCGAACGCCAGGTCGCCCGCGCCGAAGAGCCGTAAGGCGCGGCGGTGCGGGTCGGCGGTCAGCTCGGCGGCCCGCTCGTGGGCTGCGACCGCGACGCCGCCACCGCCGCGAAGCATGGCCCGCTGCGCTGCGGCGTCGAGTGCCACCGCTACCTCCTCGTCGGGCCCAGATGCGGCTGCGGCCGCGTGCCAGACGGCACGGTCCGGCTCGCCTGCCAGCGCTTGGGCGAGGGCGGCGTGGGCGCTCCGGAGATCATCGGCCGTCGCCGCCTGCTCCAGGGCTGAGCGGATCAACGGGTGCCGGAACCGAAATCTTCCCGACTCGAGCGTCCCGAGGCCGGCCGCGACCGCCGGCGCCAGATCGTCCGGCTCGACCGGCGTCTCCGCCGACCGGCTCAGCTCGGCGAGGTCGACATCGTCGAGCGCCGCGAGCAGAAGAAGCCTCCGCACATTCCCGTCGAGGTTCGGGAGTCTCGACGCGAACGTCTGCTCGAGCCGAGCAGTCAGCGGCAACGGGCCCGACGCCGGCGCGCGCGGCCCGAGCTCCCCTGCAGCGGCCGGAAGCTCGATCAGTGCGAGTGGATTGCCGGCCGCGTCCTCGAGGATCCGACGCCTGAGGTCGGCGGGCAGCCCCGGCGCGGCGAGGGCGAGGAGCGCGCTCGACGCGTCCTCGGCCAGTCCGACCAGGCGAAGCTCCGGCAGGTCGGCATCGTCGAAGGAGCTCGGGACTCCGTCCCGGACGGCGAAGAGCAGGATGGCCGGATCCGATTCCACTCGCCTCGCCACGAACTCGAGCACCTCCGAGGAAGGCCGGTCCAACCACTGGGCGTCCTCGACGACGAAGAGCAGGGGCGCGTCCGCCGCCAGTTCCGCGACCAGCCCAAGCGTCGCGAGGCCGATCAGGAACAGGTCGGGAGCGTCGCCCTCGGCGATCCCGAACGCCGTCTCGAGCGCGCGCCGCTGCGGGTCGGGAAGGACGTCGAGACGGTCGAGCAGCGGCAGCAGCAGCTGATGGAGACCCGCGAAGGCGAGCTGGGACTCGGCCAACGCGCCCGTCGTGGAGACCACCGTCACGCCTTGGTGTTCGGCTCGATCCCGTGCAGCGGCGAGCAAGGCCGACTTGCCGATCCCGGCTTCGCCGCGAACGATCGTCGCGCCGCCGCGCCTGCCAATCGCGTCGATCAGCCCGTACAGCTGAGCCAGCTCGTCGACTCGCCCGACAAGCTCGATGACTCGCGTATCAGCGCGGGCGCTGGCAACGTCCATCTCGCCTCCTCCGCGGCAACGCTACCCGTCTAGAAGAGCTGAGGGAAACGGAACGTGGAAGGAGGACGCGGTAGTCAGATCAGGGACAAAACCGACTCCAGCTGCTTCGTACGACCGAGGCGAGGACGAGGGAATCTGGCTCGAACACATCGACGCGACCCTTGCCCTGCATGGCTACCTCCATTGCCGAAGTCCCGTCACTGGGGGAGTCCGAGTTGCTTCGCCTGCAGCGCTGTGTCCCAGAAGGCGGAGATGACGACTAGCTGATCGCCGTCCCACTTGCTGGTCTGGGCGAACTCGAGGTCGAAGGCCTCTCCGGTCGGTGGGATCACGGTGCCGTCGGGCAGGTTCATCTCTCCGGTGAAGGTGCCGGTGGCGTTGGTGACGACCGTGATCCAGTCGCCGTCTCCGAACTGGATCGGGTACGGGGTGTGCACGCGGATGTCCGGAAAGATCCGCACGAGCAGCTGCATCGCCGCGCCGTGTGCCTCCCGTCCGTAGATCGGTTCCGCGCTCCCGGGGATGTGCGCGATCATGTCCGGGTGGTGGACGTCGTCTAACGCCTGCCAGTCGCGCGCATTGAAGAGATCGTCACCCTTGGTCATGAGCGCAAGCAGGTGCTCGGTTCGGCTGGTGCTGTCAGTCGTGCTAGCCATTGGAACTCCTTTCTTGGTCTTGGCTCGGCTTACGCCGCGCGGCCCGACGTAAAGGGGACGGCCTAGGCCGCTGGCGCCGCGGCTTCTCGCTGCGCGTAGTAGTGCTCTTGCTCCAGGTCTTCGAGGAGGCCAGGTTGTCCTGGCTGCCAGCCCAGGAGGTGCTGCTTCGTTGGAGCGGGCAAGCCCTACGACCTCGTGACCTGCTCCGAGCAACTCCCCGACGACGGCCGATCCGATGAAGCCGGTGCCGCCGGTTACGAAAGCGCGCATGCTGGACTTCTCTCGATTGGGAAGATCCGCTCCGAACGCCCTTCGAAGCGACTTGCGAGAGAAACTCGCGTTGGGCGCCCGTCGGTCGGACGAAGACCATGATGAGGCCTGAGTCGCTATGCGTCCAATGAATGTTCGGCATACCATCTATTCCAGTGACGCATCTCGAGGGCGTGGACTTGAACCTGCTACCGCCGCTTGCCGCGCTACTCGAAGAGCGACACGTGACCAGGGCGGCGGAGCGTTCAGGGCTGAGCCAACCGGCGATGAGTCGCGCCTTGGCACGCCTCCGCCAGGCGCTCGATGACCAACTGCTTGTGCGGGACGGGACCGGCTATGTCCTCACCCCGCGGGCCGAGCGCATCCAGCGCCAGCTCGCCGGGCTAATGCCGCGATTGGAGACGCTGTTCGCCGCCGAGGTGTTCGACCCGGCGACGGCGGAGGAGAACTACCGGATCGCCACGACCGACTATCCGCTGCTCTTGTTCTTCCCTCAGGCGGCTCGGGAGGTCAACAAGCTCTCGCCCCATTCCACGCTGCGAGTAGAGCCCTATCGCGATGAGGTGTTCGACGACATGCAGCACGGAACACTGGACCTGACCTTCTACGGCGCGGCCCCGCCCGCCGCCTTTCGCCACGAAGTCCTCTTCGATGACCGCTGCGTCTGCGTCATGGCCGCCGACCACGCTCTCGCCAAGCACAAGAGGCTCACGCTCGACGAATACCTTCGCTGCTCGCACCTGATGATCGACATCATCGACGGCCAGCAGCCCGTGATCGACAATCGCCTCCGGGAGCTCGGCCTTGCTCGACGCGGCGCTCTGACGCTTCCGCTCTTCGTAGGGGCACCCGCGGCGTTACCGGAATCGAACCTCGTGGCAACCCTGACCGAGCGGCTGATGGACAGGTACGGCGACGACCCAACCATCGCCGTCGTCCGGGCACCCGTCGAGCTCGAACCAATGGAGTACTTCATGGTCTGGCATCCACGCCTCGACCATGACCCAGCTCAACAGTGGTTGCGAGACACGATTCGTGCCGTCGTCGCGGCAACTCTCGGGCTAAGCAGGCGTTCGATGACGATGTAAGCACGCTGTCAACCCACCGGGTTGCGGCCAGTGGCGGAACCCGCGGGAAACGGCTTGTGCGCAATCAGGCGCAACCAGGGGCAACCGTTCTGGCCGATTCACCCGGTAGGGGGATGACACAGCCCCATCGTCCTGCCGAAGGGATGGGCATGCGGCTTGCGACGCTATTGCCCCGTGCGGTCATGGTGGCGCTCATCTGGGTGCTGGCGACCGCGGCGTTCACATTCGCCGCGGACACGACGATCATCGGGCCCTCGAGCACCAGCTCGAAGGCGGCGCCTGCCCGAACGCCCGAGCTGCTCGTCCCCTCGGTCACCGGCCAGGCCTACGTCTTCGCCAAGGGGATCCTGGAGGACGGCGGCTTCGCCTGGCGTGTGACCGGCGCAGTACACGGCTACGCCGCGAACCGCGTCCTGACGCAGAGCCCGGCCGCCGGAACCCGCGTCCTGGACACCGGGGCGCCGACGATCGTGCTGCGCCTCGCCCGGGGCGCCTATGCCGAGCACGGCCGGCCCGTCGATGCCTCTTCGTACCGCGGCACGACGATCAAGCTCGCAAACCTGGCAGCGGCAACCGTCCCGGTGGCTCCCGTGAAGAAGCCGGCCGCCAAGCCTGCTGCCAAGCCTGCCGTCAAGCCCATTGTCAAGCCCAAGCGGAAGCCGGTCGCCAAGCCGAAGCAGAAGCCGAAGCCCGCCGCCAAGCCGGTTGCGAGCCGCCCGCCTGCGTTCGCCGTTCCCGGCGCTCCGAAGGAACCGGTGGACGAGATCACGCTGCAGGCCCGGGCGCTCCGCCTCGAGGCTTGGCTCGCCAAACGTCCGAAAACGGGCAGGAACGTCCAGCACTGGCTCTTCCAGCACGCCTGGATCGTGACCGGAGCCAAGTTCGGCTGGTCGCACGGCGCGCAGGCCCTCGAGACCCTGATTCGCGTCGACGAGCGCGTCCAGCGACAGTGGGGCATCGGCCGCAAGAGCGAGGCCGTCGCCCGCGCGACGCTCACCAAAGTACGCCGGGAAGCACGATGAGAATGCGGCGCACGCTGCGCCGCCTCCGCCGAGAGGCGGGCTACACGCTCATCGAGATGCTGACGGTGCTCGTGATCATGGGTGTCGTCACGGGCAGCCTCACGACGCTTTTCGTCCAGGCCTCGAACGCCGAGTCGGACATGAACAACCGCTTCCAGGCACAGCTCACCGCGAGGCTCGCGCTCGACAAGATGCGGCGCGAGGTCCACTGCGCGAGCGTTGCGACGCCGGCGGGCTCCTCCTCGTCGGTCACCCTCACGCTGCCGTCGTACTGCAAGACCGGGAGCGGCTCGATCACCTGGTGCACCCGGAACGTGTCCACGAACAGGTACGCGCTCTACCGCGTCGTCGGGGCGACCTGCACGGGCGGTGTCATGTGGGCGGACTACCTCTCGCCCTCGTCCACCGCCACGGCGTGCAGCGGCGCGCTCTGCATCTTCTCCTACACCGGCCAGTCCTCGACGTCGCTTGCGACGCTGAGCGTCGACTTCCCCGTGAACGTGAAGCCCACGAAGACCGTCGAGCTCTACGAGCTGACGGACAACATCGTGCTCCGCAACAGCACGCGCACCTAGAGAAATCCTCGTTCGAGGGACGAGGGGGCGGCGCATCGGGCCGATCCTTCGATCATGCGGCGGTGGCTTTGCGTGCGTCTGGTGAAGTGCGAGCGTGGAATCGCGCTCGTGATGGCGATCGGGATCACCACCGTGCTCGCGATCGCCGGGACGACGGCCATCGCGTACTCGACTTCGAGCTCCACCCAGTCCACCCAGACCAGGTCCAGGTCGGATGCGTTCACGCTCGCCGAGGCCGGCATCAACAACGTGATGGCCGTCCTCAACCTCCCGGCGAACAACTCGCTCGACCCCGACATCCTCCCGAGCAAGACGAGCTGCTCGACGAACCTCGCCTCGACCTGCACGTCTCCCTACGGCGACGGCTACGTCGTCTGGGGCGGCACGCTCGACCGCTCCACTGCCACCTGGACGGTCACCTCGACCGGGTACTGGCGCAACACCGCCAAGGGAAGCGCCGGTTACGTGAGCAAGACGCTGACCGCGAAGGTCACGGTGACGCCGACGTTCACCCAGCCGCTGAACAACCCCTCCTGGAACTACATGTTCGCGACGCGCACCGGCAACACGTGCGACGAGACGCTGAACAACAACGTCGGAGGCGGCTCGCGCATGTACGTCGCCGGCAATCTCTGCCTCGGCAACAACGCGAACCTCTCGCCGAGCGCCCTGGTCGTCCTCGGCAGCCTCGACGTCGACAACAACGCCTCGGTCGGCTCCTCGTCGAGCATGAACGCGCGAACGGAGACGTACGTGGGTACCTGGTGCCACTACGGGAAGGGGACGACGGCCAACCCGTGCACCGGCAACCAGGACGCGAACAACATCTTCTCGAAGAAGAATCCCCCCAACTACGTCGTCGGGGTGAACAACAGCCCGGTGCTGCTCTCGGCCCCGACGACCGACTTCCCCAGTTGGTACGAGAACGCGATCCCTGGCCCGTCGCAGTCCTGCACCACGAGCTCGGGTACGCCTCCCGTCTTCGACAACAACTACCCGACCAGGGACAACAGCGTCTCCACGCCCTTCGACCTCACGCCCGCTTCTTCGTACACGTGCCGGGTCGGACCGGCCGGCACACCGAGCGGCGAGCTCTCCTGGAACGCGAGCACGAAGGTTCTCACCGTTGCCGGGACGATTCTTATCGACGGCAGCGCCAAGGTCACGAACTCGCAGGCCTCCTACAACGGCCAGGCCTCGCTGTACCTCTCGGGCACCTTCCTCGTGAGCGGGAAGCTGTGCGGCGGCTACTCGGGCTCGAATTGCGACGCCGCCAACTGGGACCCCAATGCGGAGATGCTCACAATCGTCACCGACTCGACCGGGGGACAGGTCACCGCCGGCGACGGAGTTCTGCTTTCGAACGGGGCAAGCTTCCAGGGCGCGCTCTACTCGAGCGGGGTGATCGAGATGGGCAACAACGCGACCACGGACGGCCCGATGGTGGGGTCACAGATCGTCCTCTCGAACAACGTCACCACCTCGGCCTTCGGCACCGTCACGACCGTTCCGGTGGGGCAGCCCGGCAACCCCGAGGTCTACGCCCAGCCGAACCCGCCGCAGATGTTCAGCGGCTAGCGCCTCAAGCTGCCCCGCCCCTCCTGCCGATAAGGCGTTCGTGGACCTTGCTCTCGGCCTGCTCGCCTTCTGGCCCGCGCTCGCGCTCGGCAGCTTCGTGAACGTCGTCGCCGCGCGCGTGCCTCTGCGCCGTTCCGTCGTACGCCCCGCCTCCGCCTGCATGACTTGCGGCACGGAGCTTGCGTGGCACGACAACGTGCCGGTGCTGTCCTGGCTCTTGCTCCGCGGCCGTTGCCGGACGTGCTCGGCCACGATCAGCCCGCTCTATCCCGCCGTCGAGCTCGCCACCGCCGGTCTCGTCGCAGCCTGTTTCGTCGACTTCGGTCTGAGCGGCGAGGCTTTCGTGAGCTCGTTCTTCTGCGTCGTGCTCGTGGCCGTGACCGCGACCGACCTCACCCACCGGATCGTCCCCAACCGGATCGTCGTGCCGGCGGCCGCGGTCGTGCTCGTGGCGCAGACCGTGCTCGAGCCGAGCCCCGAGTGGGTGCTGGGAGCGCTCGGTGCCGCCGGCTTCCTGTTCGTGGCCGCGCTCGCATATCCGTCGGGGATGGGGATGGGCGACGTGAAGCTCGCGCTGCTGCTCGGCGCGATGCTGGGGCGGCTCGTGGGAGTCGGCCTGATGCTCGGCATGTTGGCCGCGCTCGTCCCGAGCATGGTGCTGCTGGCACGGCACGGGTCGGCCGCGCGCAAGATGGGCATTCCGTTCGCGCCGTTCCTGGCGCTGGGCGCCCTGATCGCCTTGTTCTTCGGCGATCAGCTGCTCCATGCGTACCTGAGCACCTTCTAGCGCTCAGCTTTCGAGTCCGTTCTGCCGATACCTCGTTCGAGGGATTCGATGGATCTCAAGCGGCCCAACAATCTGAGGCTTTCCGGACGCTCGGAAGCAGAGAAGACCGCCGAAACGGGCGCCGGCTCCGGCCCGAACGCGCCCTTCCCGGTCAACGAGGTCGCGGAGCTCGTGGCCGACCTGCTCGAGGCCACCGGCCTGATCGCGGGCGACAAGCTCGCCGGCATCCGCGGCCGGGTCAAGCAAGGAGGCTCCTTCGCCCAAGCGGTGCTCGAGGAAGGCGCGGCCTCCCAAGAGGGCATCGCGCGCACGCTCGCGAGCCGCTTCCACCTGCCGTTCCTCGACCTCCCGTTGACCGGGGTTTCCGAGGACGCGGCCAAGGAGCTGCCCATCCACGTGATGGAGCGCGTGATCGCCGTCCCCTACGCCCTCGAGGGAGACGTGCTGCGGGTCGCGGTCGCCGATCCGGGCAACGTGCACGCGATCGACGAGCTCCGGCTCGCGACGCGCTTCCAGCTCGGGCTCGCGGTCGCGTCGCGCGATGACATCGAGAACGAGATCCGCCGTCTGCTGCGCGCTTCCGAGGCTTTCGGCGCTCGCGCCGCGGTCGAGGAGGATGACGGGTTCCTCGCGGAGCCGGAGGAGGAGACCGACGACCTCGAGGTCGACGACGGCATCTCGGATGTGCCCCTCGTCCGGCTCGTGAACTCGATCATCTTCCAGGCGGCCGAGGACGGGGCCAGCGACATCCACTTCGAGCCCCAGGAGGACGCGCTCGCCGTCCGGCTGCGCATCGACGGCGTCCTGCACGAGGTGCAGCGCATTCCGAAGCGCATGATGGCCGGCGTGACCACGCGCCTGAAGGTGCTTGCGAAGCTCGATATCGCCGAGCGCCGCAAGCCGCAGGACGGTCGCATCTCGCTCAACGCCGCCGCGGCGGGCCGGATGCTCGACGTCCGTGTTGCGACCCTGCCGACGGTCGAGGGCGAAGCGGTCGTCATGCGACTGCTCGACAAGTCGAAGAAGGCGCCGACGCTGACCGAGCTCGGTCTCGCCGACGACATGCGCGCGAAGATGGAGGCGCTGATCCGCCGGCCGACCGGCGCGATCCTCGTCACGGGGCCGACCGGCTCCGGTAAGTCGACGACGCTCTACGCGGCGCTGACCGAGATCAACAACCCGGCGATCAACATCATCACCGTCGAGGATCCCGTCGAGTTCCGGCTTGCCGGCGTGAACCAGGTGCAGATCAACACGCGCGCCGGCCTCACGTTTGCCGCAGCCCTGCGCTCGATCCTGCGCTCCGATCCAGACGTGGTGATGGTCGGCGAGATCCGCGACGGCGAGACGGCCAAGATCTCGATCGAGGCCGCGCTGACCGGCCACCTCGTGCTCTCGACGCTGCACACGAACGACGCACCCGGCGCGCTCACGCGCCTGAACGAGATGGGCGTGGAGCCGTTTCTGACCGGCTCCGCCGTCTCGGCCGTCCTCGCCCAGCGGCTTGCGCGCAAGCTCTGCACGCACTGCTGCGAGATGTTCACCCCCTCGGCGGACGAGATGATCAAGGCCCGCGTCTCGCCCGACGTCGCGGCCGCCGCCGACGGCGTCGTCTTCTACCGCAAGAAGGGCTGCCCCCGGTGCGGTCAGACCGGGTACAAGGGCCGGGTCGGCGTCTACCAGCTGCTCGTGATGAGCGAGACCCTCGAGGGCCTGGCGGCGTCGAAGGCGAGCCGTGAAGAGCTCGAGCGGGCCGCGATCGAGGAGGGCATGCGAACCCTCTGGGACGACGGCCTCGCGAAGGTCGCCGCCGGCCTCACCTCCTTGGAAGAGCTCGCCCGCGTGACTGTCTAGCTCGGGCAGTGACAGTCACGGTGACTGTCACTCTCTGAGCGATGTCGAGCTCAGGCGGCTTGGATGTCGCAGCCCAGGTACATGAGGGCTTCGACGGCCTCGGTCACGAACGCCGTGGCCTCGCGGGCATCGGCGAAGGTGTAGGGCCCTGGGCGGGTCGGGTCGGAGCCGATCACACCAGGCGGGTAGACCTCGGCCTCGACGACGCAGGAGTCGCCGTTGTCGACTGCGCGGATGACCGCGATCGAGCGGCCGTCCTTGCGCGCGTGCCGCACGAAGAGCTCGCGGCCCGCGGGCGTAGAGGAGGCGCCCTCGGCGCTCATCTGGCGAGCGTGTCCGCGTTGGCGGCGGCCTGCGCGACGGTGTCGCGGTCGGCGAAGCCGTTCAAGCGGACGAAGAGCGTCCTGGGGCGCTGGAAGACCAGCACGGCCGGCCCGTCGAGAACGCGGTCGGCCGCCGTAGGGGCACCGGTGAGGAGCGAAGTGAGGGGGGAGACGATTTTCTCGTCGGCGACGCTGAACGCGACGAAGCCGGCGCCCACGAGGGCGGCTCCGTGCTTCGCCTCGGCGGTCGCCATCTCGTCAACGGACGAGCGCGGCGCGTAGAGCGAGACGACCACGACGTCGTGCGACGCCAGTGCAGCGGCGAGCGCGGCCGGCATGCCGTCCACGACCGCAGGGCGGGCGTGCGTCGTGCGCTTGGCTACCGACTTTCTCGTGACGGTCTTCGCCGGCTTGACCGCCTTGATCCTTGTAGCCGGCTTCGCCGCCGCCTTCTTCAGCGGGTGCAGCGGCTTGATCGTCTTGACCGCCGCCTGGGAGGAGCTCTGGCCGCGGCCGAGCACCAGGAACCCTGCGGCAAGCGCAAGCACGGCCACGAAGAGCGCCGCAGCGAGAATCCGGACGCGAGGACTCAGGCTCACGGTGTTCCTATCGGCATTTCGCCGGCTGCGCTTGACCCGGAAAAGACGAAGGGCGCGGTCTCCCGCGCCCCTTCGCGAAGTCGCTGCGGTCGCGTTCTAGCAGTTACCCGTCTTGATGTCGCCCGACGGGCCGGACTTGTGGTACTGGACGGTGCCCGGCACGGTGTTGACGATGCAGTAACCGCCGAGCGTGGCGACCGAGATCTTGATGTTCTTGATCCCGGCGTCGTAGGAGCCCTGGAGCTTGGTCAGGGTGACGCCCGTG
>Ga0207675_100001423_pt1 | contig 23970 bp, 17 predicted proteins | sample KBSSwiS42_FD_184305 | JGI IMG/M metagenome (GOLD analysis project Ga0207675, IMG submission 184305) | Switchgrass rhizosphere microbial communities from Kellogg Biological Station, Michigan, USA - KBS Switchgrass S4-2 (SPAdes) (version 2) | ecosystem: Host-associated > Plants > Roots >...
GCCCGCTGCTGCGCGACGTGGCGCAGCGCGACCAGCTCGAAGGCAAGGGCGACATCACCCTCGACGTCACCGCCGTCGGCAAAAGCGTGAACGCGATGAAACGCTCGCTTGCCGGCAGCGCCAAGCTTCACCTGCAGGACGGCGCCATCAAGGGCATCAACATCGCCGAGATCATCCAGAAGGGCCGCAACCTTCTGGGCGGGCAGTCGGCGTCCGCGGGGCAGAGCGCGAACGACACCTCGCGCAAGACCGACTTCAGCGAGCTCAGCGCGAGCTTCGTGATCAAGGACGGCGTGGCGCACAACGAGGACCTCGACGCGAAGGCGCCGCTCTTCCGCCTGGGCGGAAAGGGCGACATCAACATCGGCGCCTCCAGCCTCGACTACACGGCCAAGGCGGCGGTGGTCGCCACCAGCAAGGGGCAGGGCGGCGCCGAGCGCGACCAGGTTGCCGGCCTGACGGTGCCGGTGCACCTCAGCGGCCCGTTCGACGACCTGAAATATCAGGTCGACTACCGTGCCGCGGCGGGCGACGCACTCAAGTCCGAGACCGGGCAGAAACTGAAAGAACGCCTGGGTCAAGAGCTCAAGGACGACAAAATCAAAGATAAGTTAAAAGGATTGTTAGGGCGGTAGGGTTTACCCCGGCGGCGGCTCAGGAAGTCCCCGAGTGCGGGGCCCCCGGCGCGCTCGTATGCTGGGCGCGCAATGCTGAACCTGCTGCGCTACTCCCAGCTCCTGGCGCTCGCGGTGCTGGTCGCAGTCGTCGCGGCGCTCGCGCTCCTCTACCGCGACCTGGTGTCCGACGCCCTAGTCGAAGCCGAGACCCACGCCAGCGTCGCCCTCACCAAGACCTTCGCCAACGCCGTCTGGCCCGCGCATGCCGATTTCGTTAAGCGCGCCGCGTCGCTCGATCGCCGCACGCTTGCCGAGCGTCCCGAGCTTGCGGCGCTCGACCATGACCTGCGGCAGCTCGCCTCCGGCCTGTCGGTGGTCAAGGTCAAGATCTACGATCTCAACGGCCTTACCGTCTATTCCACCGACCGGCGCCAGATCGGCGAGAACAAGCTCGCCAATCCCGGCTACCTGCGCGCGCGCGACGGCTACCCGGCAAGCAACATCACCTATCGGGAGAGCTTCGACGCGTGGGAGGGCCAGATCTCCGATCGCCACATCCTCGCGACCTACGTCCCGGTGCACGGCTATGACGCCGCGCCGGTCGAGGCGGTGCTCGAGGTCTACAGCGACGTCACCGATCTGGTGGCCCGCATGCACCGCAGCCAGTGGACCATCCTCGCCGCGGTGCTGGGCGCGATGGCGCTGATCTACCTCGTGATCCAGCTCATCCTCGTCCGCTACAAGCGCCTGCTGCGCGCGCAGGAGGCGGCGCGCGTCGCGCAGGAGGAGCGCATCCGCCACCAGGCGTATCACGACTCGCTCACCGGCCTGCCCAATCGCGCGCGCTTCGGCGAGCAGCTCGAGGAGGCATTGCGTCGCGCCAAGCGTAACGGCGCGCCGCTCGGGCTGTTGTTCCTCGACCTGGATCTGTTCAAGCGCGTGAACGACAGCCTCGGCCATGACGCCGGTGACGCGCTGCTGCGCCTTGCCGCCGAGCGCATCCGGCGCGCCGTGCGCGAGGCCGACCTGCTTTTCCGCATGGCAGGCGACGAATTCATCGTGCTGCTCGAGGACGTGCGCGGGCCCGAGGAAGCGGCAATGGTCGCTGGCCGCGTGCTGGAAGGGGTCGCCGAGCCGCTGCAGGTCGGCGAGCATCAGCTCGCGATTACCGCGAGCATCGGCATCGCGCTTTACCCGGACGACGAGACGGTCGGCGAGCGCCTGATCAAGGCCGCGGATACCGCGATGTACCGCGCGAAGGAGCTCGGCCGCAATCGCTATGCGTTCTTCGCGCCGGAGCTGAACCAGCGCCTGCAGAGCCAGGTCATCGCCGAGGCCGCGCTGCGGCGCGCGGCGTCAGGCGGCCGCGCGGCGGTTGGTAGCTAGGCGCTCGTCCACCAGCGCCACGATCGCGTCGACTTCCGGGTGGCTCGTGCCGCGATGCGCGGCGATCGTCTGCACCAGCTTGTCCACGCGCTCGATATAGGCGGCGCCGTTGAACACTGCGCGCGCCGCGGAGGAAGGCGCGGCCAGGCTGGCCGCGGCGGCGGCGTACTTCTCGAACGGCACCAGGTCTTCCGGCGCGGCGCCGAGCCCGATGCACAGCTCGCGCACCCAGTCGTAGACCGAGCGCGCGCGCTCGGCGTCGCCATGCACCGCGTCCTTGATGGCGCGCGGGCCTTCCGGCGTGATGCAGCGATAGTTGCCCGCGAGCAGCATGGCCCACTTCGCGAGCGGCACGAACAGACTGTCGTGCACCTTGAGCTTGACCGGCAGGTCAACTGCGCCGATGTCGGTCTCGAGGCGGCGCAGGATGGCGGTGTGCTCGTCCGAGCCGAAGCGCGCGGCCTTGAAGTTGGTCGGCAGGTTGACCTTGAGCACGTTTGGCGGGCCGCCGGCCGGGCGCAGGGCCTGCGGGTCGGGGCTGCACAGGCTGAGGGTTGCCGGGTCGAAGGAATGCCAGACCGTCGGGTCGGTGTAGCAGCCGGCCGGCAACTCCGCGGGTAGTCCCGGCAGCCGCCGCAGGTAAGGCGGCGGCGGCATGTTCATCAGCGAAAGACACGGCACGCGTGCCTTCGCCGTGCGGTCGAGCAGCTCGCGCACGCCTGCCGAGCCGTATTGCGGCTCCTGCATGGCGAGCACCGCGAGATCGTATTCGGCCGGATCGACCGCCGAGGGCATCGCGGCGCGCACCGCGCCGGCGAGGGTGGTCGAGGCGATTTCGAGCGGCGTGCCGCCCTTCACCGGGAACAGCACCCGGGTGCCTTCGCGGTTGATCAGCTCGGACGTCGCACGCTGGCATACCAGCGTTGCGTCATGGCCGGCCGCGGCGACCTTGGTTGCGAAGAGCGAGCCATAGGACGCGCCGAATACCAGCACTTTGTACGTAGCAGACATCGCGACAGCTTAGGCGACTCATGCGCGTGCGATCAGCGCGAGGGCGCTGATCCATTCGGGGGAGTCGTTGAGGCAATTGACCAGATAGAGCTCGTCGCCGCCGGCGGCGAGGAAGGCGCGCCGCGCGGTGATGCCGATCTCCTCCAGCGTCTCCAGGCAATCGGCGACGAACCCGGGGCACACCACGTCCACGCGCTTCATGCCTTCGCGCGCCAGCTCGACGAGCGTGGGCTCCGTATACGGCTGCAGCCAGTCGGCGTAGCCGAAACGCGACTGGAACGTGACCTGCCAGCCGGGCTCCTTCAGCCCAAGCTTGTCGGCCAGCAGCCGCGCCGTCTCGCGGCATTCGGTTTCATATCTTTGAGAATTCTTCTTCGGCAGGCCATGAAAGCTCATGACAAGCACCGCGCCGCGCCCGTACTTGTGCCAGTGGCGCTGCACGTTCGCCGCCAGCGCGCCGATATACGCCGGGTGATCGTGGAAGCTCTCCAGCATCTTGACGCCAGGCGGGACAACATCGCGCACGCTGTCGGTCGTGCTTTCGGCGTATTGCGGATAGAGCGGAATCACCACCGGATCCTTCAAGCCGGCAAGCGCGGCGGCGACCGAAGGCTGGCCGTATCTCATCGCATAGCGCACCGGGATGCCGAGGGTTTCCTGCAGCAGCACGGCCTGGCGCATGGTATTCACCGCGAGCGGCGAGCCTTCGGGCAGCCAGATCTGAGCGTATTTTTCGGCCGACTTCGCCGGCCGGGTCCTCAGCACGATGCCGTGCAGGATCGGCAGCCATAGCCAACGCGGCAGCTTGACTACGCGCGGGTCGGACAGGAATTCGGCGAGATAGGTCCTGACTGCCGGGGCGGTGGGGGCCGCGGGGGTGCCGAGGTTGACGAGTAAAACCGCGCCGCGCGTGGCCTGCACAAGGCGCGGACTTTACCCCGAAAGCGGACGGTCAGCGCGTCACCGTGGCGAGGCGGTAACGGTTAAGGATGATGATCTCGCGTCGCGCTACCCAGATCAGGCCGCGTGCGACCAGCCGGCGCAGCATGCGCGACAGCGTTTCCTTCGTGATGCCCAGGTGCGCCGCGACCAGCGTCTTGCTCACCGGCAGGCGCGCGATCCAGGTTCCCGGCGTATAGCCGGGCTCGGCGATCGAGTCCAGGTAGGCCGCCAGGCGCTGCAAGCCTGGCAGCATGCCGCGCTCGAGCTCGCTGAGCAGCGCGTCAAATTTCCGCGAAACCGCATTCGCCATGTTGCGCGTCAACGGCAGATCGCTCTGCGCCTGCGCGCGGATGCACGCCGCATCGATCATCACGAGCAAGGAGTCGGCAAGCGTCACCGCATCGACCCTCGCGGCGCGCACCAGCAGCGCCGGGACCTCGGCGAACGTATCTCCGTGTCCAAGCAGCGCGAGCACGAGCTCACCGCCGCTGTGGTGCTGAAGCCGCGTCTTGACCGAGCCATAGGCGATCGCGAACATGCCCGGCACCCGTTCGCCCCGCCTTACCACGGTCTCGCCGCGCTTCGCGGTGATCACCGTCGACTGCTTGGCGATCTGTTGCACCACGAGCGGGCCGACGCCTTCCATCAGCGGCAAATTGGCGAGCACGCCCTCGATGAGGCGCAGGTTGCGGGGCCGCTTCCGATGCAAGCTGGCGTTCCTGGCGTGTCGTTGTTGCGTTGCAACCACGACATCGCCGCGCAAGCCAGTATTGACCGGGGTCAAATCCGACGTTTCCGCGTGCTCGAACTGGAACCGGGCATCTGTCGTGCCCATTGCGCCTCCCGCACCGGCAGCTTCAATCGGCTTCGGCCGGTATGTCTGTGCGCTACCGAACATAAGGCGCTACCGGGCCACGGGGTGCCGGCCGAGCTTTCGCTGCAGCGTCTTGCGATACATGTGGAGCGCGCGCGCGGTTGCCGAGATGTTGCCCTTGTTCTCCGTCAGCACGCGCTGCAAGTATTCCCACTCTACGCGATCGACCGAAGGCAGATTGTCGCTCGGACGGACCGTGGCATCCGCGCGGTCGTGGTGGAAGGCGGCCTCGATCGCCGGCACATCCACCGGCTTCATCAGGTACTGCGTCGCACCCAGCTTGATCGCCTGCACAGCGCTGGCGATGCTGGCATAGCCGGAAACCATCACGATGCGGGCATCGGGAGAGACGGACTTGACGCGAGGGATCAGCGTCAGGCCGGTCGGCCCGGGCAGGCACAGATCGATCACGGCGTAGTCCGGTCGCCAGCCGTCGAGCAGCGCGCTCGCGGAAGGCGCGCAGGCGGCTGTCTTCACTTCGTAGTCGCGTCGCTCGAAGGCGCTGGTCAGCGCCCAGCAAAGCGGCTCGTTGTCATCGACGATCAGCAGCCTGCGCTTCGCGTGGACGCCAGGCGGCTCGCTATCGGCGGGATTCATCTTGGTCACTCCCCTTGATCACCACACGTGTTCCTTCGAACGGGAATATGCCAAGGCCGAAACGAAATATGTTCCACCGCGGAGCTCAAAAGATTGATCGAGGTCAAATCCAACTGCGCTTCCGGAACAGCGGATAAAAGCGCCGCGTCAAGAGGACGCGGACAAATGTCCTGCGTCGGGCAGACGCGCGTCATCGTGACTGATTCCGCGATTCGGGCGGCGGGCGTAAGTTGGCCGCGAGCGCAATGGATCGGAATGCGCACGTGCCAACGGGAGATCACATGAATTCTTACTGGAAGCTCACCGCAGTCGCCGGAGCGCTGCTGCTCTCCACGCAGGTCCAGGCGGCGATCACGTGCGCGCGCACGCTGACCGCGGACGTGATCGCGCTCGACCAGCCGATCATGTTCAACCGCCTCGGCGCGGCGAACGTGAACGGCATGATGTACGCGCTCAAGCGCGACGTCGTCAACAAGTCGACGCAGGTCCCCCTCACGGTGGATCCGAAAGGCGCCGTCGCGGGGCAGGTCGCGTTGCGTCCTGACAAGCGGCCGCGTCCCCTCGTCCTGCGTGTCAGGGTGGGCGACTGCCTGGATGTGACGCTGACCAACCTGCTGGCGGCGGCGGCCAACCCGAACGACACGCTGCCGACCAGCGTGCCGCCGTTCAGAATCAAGGTCGACGAGCAGGTCGCCGACCGGCACGTCGGCTTCCATGTCACCGGCATGCAGCTGCGCACCGGCATCGCCGACGACTCGAGCATGGTCGGCCGCGTGGTCACGGATCCGGGCAGCCTGGTTCCGCGGGGCGGCACGAAGGTCTATCGCCTGTTCGCCGAAAAGGAAGGCGCGTTCGTTGCGCAGAGCCTCGGCGGGCCGTTCGGCTCCGAAGGCAGCCAGGGCAATTCCGCCAACGGCCTGCACGGCCAGGTGGTCGTCCAGCCCAAGGGCGCGAAGATCTACCGTAGCGTGGTGACCGAGGAAGAGATGCGGCTCGCCTCGATGGACCTCGTCACGACCTCCCTGACCTGCGGCCAGCGGCGCCTCACTGCCGCAGGCCAGCCGATCATCGACTACGAGGCAAAGTATCCGAGCGCGAACTGCACGAACGGCACCAGCCTCGGCGCCCCGGTGTGGGCGAACGAAGGTAAAGCCGGCCTGCCGATCCTCAATATGCTGAACGGCACGGCGATCGTGCACAGCGAGATCGACGGCCTGGTTGCCGGCCCGAACGCCGACGGCAGCTTCCCGGCGGCGACCTACCCGCTGGAGAGCAAGGGCAAGCGCAACCCGACGGTACCGAACCGCCTCGAGGCGTTCCGCGATTTCGCGTCTGTGTTCCATGACGAGCAGGCGACCGCGCAGGCCTTCCCCGGCTTCTTCCGGGACGACCCGGTGTTCCGCTACGTCCTCTCGGGCGTGGGCGACATCTTCATGATCAACTACGGCTCCGGCGGCATCGGCTCCGAGATCATCGCCAACCGCCTCGGCGTCGGCCCGATGCACGACTGCCTGGACTGCGCGTACGAAGAATTCTTCCTCACCCACTTCGCCATGGGCGAAGTGGCGCAGCTGGTCGACGTGCCGGCGAACTTCGGCCTCGAGACCCTGCGGCCCGGCCAGACGCCGCCCGCGGGAACCACCGGGCCGAAGGCGAACATGGCGCTCTATCCGGGCGACCCGTCCAACGTGCACAACAGCTACACCGGGGACTTCGTCAAGTTCCGCAACACCCACATCGGCAAGGAGCAGCACGTCTTCCACCTGCACAACCATCAGTGGCTGTTCAACGCCAACGACGACAACGCGAACTACCTCGACGCCCAGGGCATCGGGCCCAGCATGGGCTTCACCTATGAGATCGCTTTCGGCGGCTCGGGCAACCGCAACAAGACCGCGGGCGACGCGATCTTCCACTGCCACTTCTACCCGCACTTCGCGATGGGCATGTGGTACATCTGGAGGCACCACGACGTGTTCGAGGCCGGCACCAGGCTGCAGGTGAGCGGCGCCGCCTTCCACACTGTGCGCTGGGGTCTGAAGGACGGCACGCCGGCCGCCGGCGCGCGCGCCCTGCCTGACGGCGAGATCGTCTTCGGCGTGCCGATCACGGCGCTGGTGCCGCTGCCCGGCAAGGCCATGGCAGTGACGCCGGGACGGGTCACGGTCAAGCCCAATCCGTTCACCACGCCGACCGGCCGCCCGGTGGGCAGCCTGGCGGACGTGATCGACCGCAACATCAATCCCGGCTATCCGTTCTGGATCGCCGGCATCGAGCACATCGTCGGGCAGCGTACGACGACGCCGGTTCTCGACATGGTCACGCCCGCGCTGGTGAACGCGCTCAAGGCCACCAAGGACCCGCTGTGGAACAACCTCGACGCAGCGCAGGCCGACGGCTGGGACGGCGGCCTGCCGCGCCACGCGCTGCACGGCGTCGCCGCCGGCGGCGTTGCGCACACCACGACTACGCCCATCGACTTCAGCAAGGAGATGCTGAAGGCGCGTCCGGTGTTCTTCCCCGAGGAAGGCACGGACCTCGAGAAGGTGGCGATGCGATTCCACGCGGTGCGCAACCACCCGAGCTTCAAGGTGGCCCTTACTGGCGCGCGGACCGCGACGGCGGCCAACTTCATCACCAACGGCAGCGGCGGGCCGGCAGTCGGCGCGCCGTTCCACGAGCCCTGCATCGACGACACCGGCGTGCGCCTGAATACCGGCGTGGTCGGCACGTTCTTCAGCGGCGAGACGCTCACGGGTCTTTCCACCCGCGGCTCGAGCTTCTTCAACGCGCAAAGGCCGCGCATATACAAGGGCGCCAACATCCAGTTCGACGTGGTGCTGAACAAGGTCGGCTACCACTACCCGCAGCAGCGCATCATCTCGCTGTGGGAAGACGCGGTGCCGGTGATCAACAAGCAGAAGCCGCCCGAGCCGCTGGTCATGCGTCTCAACACCTTCGATTGCGCGGTCTACTCGCACTCGAACCTCGTGCCCAAGGACTACGAGGTCGACGACTTCCAGGTGCGCACGCCCACCGACATCATCGGCCAGCACATCCACCTGCCGAAGTGGGACCTGACCACGACCGACGGCGCCGCCAACGGCTGGAACTACGAGGACGGCACGCTCTCGCCCGGAATGGTGGTCGAGCGCATCGAAGCCATCAACTGCTTCAACGGCTTTGCTGCTTCGTGCAGGCCCGGCGTGACCCCCGGCCCGGTGACGGGTGCGGCGAAGCTCGAACCCAAGGCGCACCCGTTCTTCGGCCAGTTCGGCCGTCCGGACTGGGTGGGCGCGCGCACCACGATGCAGCGCTGGTTCGCCGACCCGCTGGTGAACACCGAAGGCGTGGATCGCGGCCTGGGAATCATCTTCACGCACGACCACTACGGCCCGTCGACGCACCAGCAGATCGGCCTGTACGCCACCGTGCTCACCGAGCCCGCGGGCTCGCGCTGGGTGCATAACGAGACCGGCGTGCAGCTCGGCGCCGGCCCGAACGGCGTCGGCGGCCGCGCCGACGGCGGCCCGACCTCGTGGCAGGCGGCGATCCTGCCGCCGACCGCGCCGATCGCGGGCAACACGGTGCAGTCGCACACGCTGGAGGCGTTCCGCGAGTTCTATCACGAGTTCGCTGACTTCCAGCATGCGTACGAAGCAGGGGTGTACGTCGGTGTAGGCCAGGACGGCCGTCCGCTCGCGGGCGCCGGTCAGGACCGCCCGCCGGTGGCGTTCAACGCCGGCAATCCGCTGTTCAACAACAACGTGGCCGACGCCTTCCGCTTCGCGATCAACCCGCCGAACCGGGGGCAGATCAACCCGGTCTTCCCGGATCTGGTGGTGGAGCGTGCAGGCGGCGTGGTGCCCGAGTGTCCGACGCGTCCGTGTCCGCAGGCGATCAGCGTGCAGGATCCGGGCGTGCTCGTGACCAACTACCGGATGGAATCGGTCGGCTTGCGCGTGTTCGATCCGAACCGCAAGGGCCCCGACGGCAAGGACGGCGTGCAAGCGGCAGGCCAGCGGGGCGATCTCGCCTTCGCGCTGCAGTCGCGCACCGACCGCGCCATCGCCGCCCTCAACGTGCAGCCGACGGCCGCCACGGTCATCAACGGCACGCGCTTCCCGCCGCCGATCAACGCGGGCGGGGTCGTGGCCGGTGATCCGTTCACGCCGATGATGCGTACCTATCCGGGCGATCTCATCCGGGTGAAGATCCAGGCCGGCGCGCACGAGGAGGAGCACAACGCCTCGCTGCACGGCATGAAGTGGCTGCAGGGCGGCTCGGGCCACGGCACTTCGCCGAACACGGGCTGGAGGAACTCGCAGGCGGCGGGCATCTCGGAGCAGTTCACGCTCCATACGCCCGTGATTCCGATCGAAGACCAGCTGCCGCAGGCCCAGATCGACTACCTGTACAGCATGGACTACGGCAACGACGGCTTCTGGAGCGGCGCCTGGGGCATCACCCGGTCGCACCAGAACCTCGTGCCCAACCTGGTCTCGCTGCCGCAATCGCAGGTGCCGGTGGTGTTCACCGCCGCGACACAGGCCGGTTTCATCGGCGTGTGCCCGGCCAATGCACCGATCCGTGCCTTCGACATCACCGCGGTGGAAGCGAACAAGGTGCTGCCGGCGAACCCGAACGTGACCATCCAGGATCTGTTCCCGAACGGCCACGTCGGCGGCCGCCCGCAGGCAAACGGCGGCACGCTGGTCTACAACCACCGCACCACGACCGTAGGTGGCCAGACCGTCACCATCGAGCCGGAAGGCGAGGTCGTCGTTCTGCCGACGCACCAGGGTCCGCTGCATGATCCGACGGCGCTCATCTACGTGCGGACTTCGGATCTCGTGCCGGCCCCTGGCGGCGGTGCGCTGAGCCTGTTGTCCTTTGCCGCCGCAACCACCACCGACGCGGCGACTGCCCAGGCAGCATGCGACAACGGTGGCGCGACGAACATGGCCTGCCCGGTCGTGCTCGCCGCCAACGCGCCGATCGAGCCGCTGGTGCTGCGCGCCAACGCCGGTGATTGCATCACCGTCACGATGCGCAACCGGCTGACGGGCAATACTCCCGAGCTCGTCACCTTTACCACGCTGCAAGGCGTTGTGAAGCGCGACCGCTTTGGCCAGGAGGGCTCCACCACGTTCCAGACCAACCTGATCCAGGCGTCCTCGTTCATTGGCCTGCATCCGCAACTGGTGCAGTTCGATCCGAGCCGGGCGGATGGCACCGTGGTCGGCCTGAACGATCGCGGACTGAGAAACCCCCTGGCGGGCTTGACGCCGCCGCAGGGCGTGGAAACAGTGCGCTGGTACGCGGGCGATCTCAAGCCGACCAAGGTCGGCGGGCAGTACGCTCTCGCCGCGACCCCGATCGAGTTCGGCGGCGTGGCTCTTTCGCCGGCGGACAAGATCAAGCAGGGCATGAAGTCGCTGGTCGGCACGCTCGTGATCGAGCGGCAGGGCGCCACCTGGAGCGAGAACACCACCAATCTCGATCACCAGCAAGGCACCGGCACCCGCTCCACGCGCGCGCAGGCCGACGTTTGTCCGGGCGGGCAGAACCCGTGCACGATGGCGGCGCCCGGAGCACTGCGCAGTCTCTCCGTGGTCATGACCAAGGCCAATACCCATTACTACCGCGACAGCTCGCCCGTCGAGCACATCAACGGCGAAGCAGTGGGAATTCCCGAGGACAGCCAGGAGTCGACCGGCATGTCGCTCAACTACGGTATCGAGCCGCTGTGGTTCCGCTTCGGGCTCGTGCCGCAGGCGCCGTTCAACAACCAGCCGGGCGGCTTCGGCGGCGTGCCGAACTCGCACCAGTCGTACAGCAACATCCTGAGCGGGAACCAGGACCCCGTGACGCCGGTGCTGCAAGCGGTTGCCGGCAGGGAAGCGCGCGTGCACTGGGTGGTGCCGTACGCCACGACCCGCGGAACCACCATCAACATCCACGGGCACGTGTATCAGCGGCAACCGTACGTGTGCGAAGGCTCGGCGCGTAACGCGCTGACCGGAGCGTGCACCATGACGGAGGTCGGCTCGCGCAACATCGGCGTCAGCCCCTACGACTTCTATGAAGGGGCGAACGAGAGCGTGACCCCGAATGCCCACTGGACGTGGCAACTACCGAGCGCGGGTGGCGGTAACGCGGTGAAGGGCGACTTCCTGTTCCGCGACAACGCCGGCTTCGGCAACACCAGCGGCCTGTGGGGCATCCTGCGGGTGCAGTAAGAGCGAGGCTGGATCGAGTGCAGCGCCCCGCCAGGGGGCTGCACTCGAAGTTTTTTGCAGGGGGAATCGTGGATAGAACAATCAGGCTCGGCGCGGTATGCGCGCTCGGAATGTGCGCCGCCGCGGTTGCCGGCGAGGCGGTGCAGCAGAAGCACGCCAGGGAAGGCGTGATCATGGAATTCAGCGCAGCGCCCGCCTACGGGAAGGTGCTGATGGAAGGCGAGCTCGCCGACCTGCGCTTCAAGCTCACCGACGAGGCGAGCGGCCAGCCGCTGCGCGGCGACGTGCCCGGCGCCTGGCTGGACATCGGCCAGGTGATCCAGGGAAAGGCCGGCGCCGAGCAGAAATCCTGCAAGGAAAAGGTCGCGCTCTACCTGCGCGGCATCGTCGGTATCCGGCCGATGATGGATCTGAACAGCTACTACGTCGTGGTGCTCAACCGCGACCCGAGCATCTCGATCGTCGATCCCAACGTGTCGCTGGCGAATGCGACCAGCACGCTCGCCCGCATCGTGCTGCCCCGCTCCGGGGCGGACTGGGTGAAGAGCCCGGACGGCAAGCGCCTCTACGTGAGCATGCCCTCGGCCGGCCAGGTCGCGGTCATCGACACCGACACCTTCAAGCTGCTCGCGAACATCGACGCCGGCCGCAGCCCGACGCGCGTCGTGGTGCAGCCAGACGGCAAGTATCTGTGGGTCGGCAACGACGCCCGGGTGGCCGACGGCAGCGGCGTGACGGTGATCGATACCGGGACGCTGAAGCCGGTGAAAAGTCTCGCGACCGGGACCGGGCATCACGAGATCGCCGTGTCGGAGGACAACCGCGTCGCCTTCGTCACCAATCGCGACTCCGGCACGGTGAGCCTGATCGACGTGCGCGAGCTGAAGCTGTTGCGCCAGGTGAAAGTGGGCGCAATGCCTCTCTCGGTTGCCTATTCGAGCCTTGCCAAGGTGGCCTACGTCGCCGACGGCAAGGACGGCGCCGTGACCGTGCTCGGCGGCAGGGATTTCGCGCCGATGAAGCGCATCGCGCTCAAGCAGGGCCTGGGGCCGCTGCGCTTCACGCCCGATGGCCGCCATGCCATGGTCGTCAATACCCACGAGGACTTGGTGCACGTGCTCGATGTCTCGAGCAACGAGCGCGTGCACGACATTCCGGTCAAGGGGCAGCCCTTCCAGCTCACCTTCACGCGCGCCTTCGCCTACGTGCGCTCCCTCGCGAGCGAGCGCGTGACCATGATCAACCTGCTCTCGCTCGACCGCGGCGGCAAGCCCATCGTGCAGTCGTTCGCCACCGGCTCGGTCCCGCCCAAGGCGGCGGGCGAGCTGCCGCTCGCGGACTCGATGGCCGCGGCGAACATCGACGCCGCGGTGCTGGTAGTGAATCCCGCCGACAACACGACCTATTACTACATGGAGGGCATGAACGCGCCGGCGAGCAATTACCAGAGCTACGGCGCTTCGGCGCGCGCCGTCACCGTCGTCAACCGCAGCCTGCAGGAGACCGAGCCTGGGGTGTACACCGCGAAGGTGCGGATTCCGGTGGCGGGCCGCTACGACGTGGCGCTGATGGTCAATTCGCCGCGCATCATCGACTGCTTCTCCATGGAGGCGACGGAGAATCCGTTGCTCGCCGCGGACAAGCAGCGCATCGTCGCCGAATTCCTCGTCGCGAGCCGGGAAGTGTCGCTGGGGGCGAAGGTGCCGGTGCGGGTGCGGCTGTCGGCCGCGGACGGAAAGCCGCAGGCCGGGCTGAAGGACGTGACGCTGGTTTCGTTCCTGGTCCCCGGCCAGCGGCGCGAGGAAACCATCGCCCGCGAGGTCGAGCCGGGCGTGTACGAGGCAGCCGTGCTGATTCCCGAGCACGGCGCGTATTCGATCTATGTCGCCTCCAGGACGCTGAAGAAGGAGTACCGCGATCTCGCCTCCCTTGGCCTGCGCACCGCGCGCCCGGACATCGACGCGGAGATCAAGCGGCGCATGTCGGAAGCGAAGCAATGAGGCGCGGTACGTTGTTCCTGTGCTCGGTTGTCGCGATGATCGTGGGATTCGGCGTGCGTGCGCACGATCCCGTGCATCATCATGCGCCCGCCGCAGCGGCACCTGCTTCCGCGAAGGTCGTGCTGCGCGACGCGCCGCTTCTCGACGCCGCCACCGGCAAGCGCGTGCGGCTGGCGCAGGACGTCATCGGCGACCGCATCGCCCTCGTCAACTTCATCTACACGACGTGCACCACGGTGTGTCCGGTGTCGTCGGCGACCTTCCAGCAGCTGCAGGAACGCCTCGGCGCGGCGCTCGGCAAGGAAGTCGTCCTGGTGTCGATCACCATCGATCCGCTGCGCGACACGCCGCAGCGGCTGCGCGAGTACGCCGGCCGCTACGAGGCGCGCGAAGGCTGGGCCTGGCTCACCGGCGCGAAGCCCGACGTCGACGGCGTGCTCAAGGGTTTCGGCGCCTATGCGGCGCGCTTCGAGGATCACCCCGCAATGGTGATGATCGGCGACGCGCGCGGCGGGCCGTGGACGCGCTTTTTCGGCTTTCCGTCGGTCGACGAACTGATGGCGCGCATCGACACCATGCAGTTGGCAGGAAAGGAATAGCGATGTTTCTTCTCACCAGGGCAGCTTGCGCGCTTGTCCTCATCCTTGGATTTGCCGTCGGCGCGGCGCAAGCGCAGCAGGCGAAAGTCTCGCCGGCGGAGCGCGAGGCGAAGGCGCGCGAGTACTTCACCGACACCAGGCTGAAGACGCAGACCGACCGCACGGTGCGGTTCTTCAGCGACCTGATGAAGGACAAGGTGGTGCTGATCAACTTCGTGTTCACGCAGTGCGGCGACGCCTGCCCGCTGATCACCGCGAAGCTGGTGCAGACGAAGAACGAGTTCGGCGAGGCCTTCGGCAAGGAGGTGCGCTTCCTTTCCATCAGCATCGACCCGCTGCACGACCGGCCGCAGGACCTTGCGAAGTTCGCGCGCAAGTTCGACGCGGTGCATCCCGAGTGGCTGTTCCTCACCGGCGAGCCGGCCAACGTCGAGCAGGTGGTGAAGAAGCTCGGCGCCTGGACGCAGGACATCGAGTCGCATTCCACGGCGATCATCATCGGCAGCCCGCGGCAGGGTAAATGGAAGAAGGTGCGGCCCGATGCGCCGGCGAAGATCATCGCCGAGGAGCTGCGTCATTTCGTCGCCGGGGAAATCGAGGCGCGCAAGCTCGCGCAAGCGGGGCCCGCCGGCCGGTGATGGCGCGCTTTGGATTTTTCGTCTTCATACTATTCATCGGCAACGCGTGGTCGGATGACGGGCATGCGGGCCGCCGGCTTTATCTCGAAGGGCTAACGCCCTCCGGCGAGCCGCTGCGGGCGCTGGTCGGCTTCGGGCAGACGCCGCTCTCCGGCCAGGCGGTGGCCTGCGGCAACTGCCACGGCGCGGACGGCAAAGGGCGCGCCGAGGGCGGGGTGCTGCCCTCGCAGATCGGCTGGCAGGAGCTCACCAAGCCTTACGGCCATTCGCACGCGACGGGGCGCAAGCACGGCGCGTTCAATGAGCGCAGCTTGACGCGTGCGGTGAACGAAGGGCTGGATCCGGCGGGCAACCGCCTCGACTGGGCGATGCCGCGCTATGCGCTGTCGCGCTCCGAGCTCGAAGCGCTGCTGGCCCATCTCAAGCGGCTCGGCGCCGAGCGCGACCCCGGCATCGGCGAGGCGAGCCTGCGCATCGGCGCGATCCTGCCGCGCGAGGGCGCGGCGGCACAGGCGATGCGCGCCGCGCTCGAAGGCTTCATCGAAAACCTGAACCGCGCCGGGGGCATCCACCAGCGCCGCCTGGAGCTCGTGGCCACGAACGACGACGCGCGGGTGTTCGCCCTGCTCAGTCTGCGCGAGGAATTCGAAGCGCGCGGCTTGCCCGCGGTCGCGGCTTTCGGCCAGCGCGAGGGCGGCACGGCTTTCTCCGTCTTTTCCAGTCCGGCGGCGCAGGCAGCGCTGCTCGTGGAGTTCGCCGAGCGGCGCGGCGCTCTGCGGCCGGCGATCCTTGCGGCGCACGATCGCGTGCACCTTGGCGCCGCCGCGGCCGAGCGCTGCGCGAAGCACGGTTGCGCCGATTTGCTGCGCATCGACTGGCGCGCGAACCAGCTCGACGCCGCCGCGGTGGTGCGCCGCCTGAAGCAGGCGCGCCGCGAGCAGATCTTCTTCTTCGGCGCCCAGGCGGAGCTGGCGCAGCTCCTCGACGCCGTGGCCAGAGCGCCGGACGCCGGCTGGCAGCCGACGGTCTATCTGTCGGTTCAGCCCTCGCCGCGGGCGGCGGCGCTGAGCGCGGCGGCGGTGCTCGCGGAAGGGCTGCGGCGCGCCGGCCGCGACCTGAGCCGCGAGCGTTTCGTGCGCGCGCTGGAGACCCTGAATAACTACGATCCGCAGGGCTACGGGCCCCCGGTGAGCTTCGGCCCGGACCGGCGGACCGGCGCGCGCGGCGGCTATGTCGCCGCGCTCGAGCGCGAGGGCGGCCTGGTTCCGGCGTCGGGCTGGATCAGCCTCGATTGAGCCGGAGTACGAGCCTCAGCGGCCTGCCGAGACCTCGTGCTTCGCCCCCGGCGCGGCTTCGAGCGGCCGGCCGCCGGTGCCCACCGGCGAGGCGACGCTGAGCTGCACCGGGATGCTGGAAGCCTCCGCGACCGGCTTGAACGTCACCTCGAGCAGCGCGCCTTCGCCGGTGGCGCCCACCGCACCGCCGCGGTTGATGCTCACGAGGATGCGTCCGCGAGCTGGATCCACCTTGTGATTGAACACCGTGCGCGCATCGCCCTGGCCGAGCAGCGGTCCTTCCTGCACGTCCATCACCGCGAGCTTCAGCGGGTCATAGCTGATCTGGAGCGAAGCGCTCGACATCGGCTCGCTCGCTTTCGCGTTCAGGCTGAGCGTGAACGCCTCGCCGACGCGCGTCGCGGCCGGCCCGCTCCAGGAGAATTCAACCGCCGCCGGGGCCGCCGCGGGTTTCGCGTTTTCTTTCTTGTCGCCGGCCGGTTTCTCCGCCGGTATCGCGGACACCGGCTCGGCGGCGCGCTCGCCCCCCGGCGCGGCGCGCAGCGCGATCGGCTGGGTGCGGTAGGCGGCCTCGGTGCCCGACCAGAATTCGGCCACCTGCGCGTCGGCGCGGCGCACGTTGCGCACCACGCGCGGCGTGATCGACAGCACGATCTCGGTCTTCTGGCGGTCGTCCAGGTTGCTGGAGAACAGGCGCCCGAGAACCGGAAGGTCGCCGATGCCGGGCACCTTGGAGGCGCTGCTGCGATCGTCGTCGCGGATCAGGCCCATCAGCACCTGCGTTTCCCCGTCCGCCAGGCGCAGCGCGGTGCTGGCGTTGCGCGTGCCGATGTCGTAGACCGTGGTGCCGTTGGCGGTGGTGCGGCGGTTGCTGGCGGTGCTCACCTCGAGGTTCACGCGGATCCCCACCTGGCCGTTGAGGTGCACCTGCGGCTCGATCTCGAGCTTGAGGCCGACGTCCAGGTAGGTCACCGTCTCGGTCGTGATCGGGCTGACGGCCGAGGGCGTGATCACGGCCGAGATCACCGGCAGGCGGTCGCCCACCAGCACGCGCGCCTTTTCGCGGTTGCGCACCCGGATGCGGGGGTTCGACAGCAGGTTGGTGGCGGCGTCGTCCTTGCGCGCGGTCAGGGTCACGCTCGGCGAAGGCGAGACGCTGGTGCTGGCGCTGCGGCCGAGCGCATTGCGCAGGTCCGAGAGCGTGAGCGCGCCGCCGGTGGGGTCGATCACCCCGAAGGTGACCTGGCTGGGCCAGTTGATGCCCAGCTCGATCAGGCGGGTGCGCGACACCTCGAACACCTCCAGCTCGAGCACCACCTCCGGCTCGGCGCGGTCGTGCGCCGCGATCAGCTTCTCGGCGATGCGGACCACCTCGGGCGTGTCGCGCATCACCAGCAGGTTCAGCTTCTCGTCGATGAACACGTCCTTCGTCTTGAGCATCGTCTTCACCAGGCTGAGCGTCTGCCTCACGTCCGCGTTTTCCAGGTAGAAGGTCTTCATCACCAGGTCCTGGTACTCGCGCTGCTTGGCGGCGGTGCTCGGGTAGATCAGGACCGTGTTGTCGGACAGCACCTTTTTCTCGAGCTGGCTCGGCAGCAGGATCAGGTCGACCGCGTCCTCGACCGTCACGTCGCGCGCGAAGATGGTGGTCCGCAGGTCGCTGCGGACCTCGCGGTCGAATATGAAGTTGATGCCGGTGGAGCGCGACAGCCCTTCGAACGCCATGCGCAGGCTCGCCTCGCGGAACTGCACTGTGACCGGTTTGGTCAGCCGCGAGCGCAGTACCGGGCCGGCGAACCCGGCCTTCACGCGCTGCTCATCGATCTGGCGCTGCAGCGCCTGGGCATCGGGCTGCGCCGGATTCTCCATCAGCGCGAGGCGCAGCTGCTCGGCGGCGCCGTCGATGTCGCCGCGGCTGAATGCGGCCTGCGCCTCGGCGATCACGCCGGCGAGGCGCCGTTCGGTGTCGATCGCCGCGAGTCCCGCCAGCGCGCGCGGCTCGGTCGGATTCAGCCCGAGCGCGCGCCGATAAAGCTCGCGCGCCTCGTCGCTCTTGCCGGCGAGCCGCAGCTGATCGGCGGTGCGGGTCAGGCGGTCGGCCGCGCGCTCGCGCGCCCTCAGCAGGTCGACGCGATACACGTGATTGTCCGGCTCGAGGCTGGTGGCGGCGTGCAGCCTGGCTATGCCTTGCTCGAACTGCCCGGCCTGCACCAGTTCCAGGCCTTCGCGGTGCATCTGCTGGCCGGCGGAGCAGCCGGCGGCGACGAGCACCGCGCACAGGGCGGCGCGGCCCCTCATTTCTTGTCTCCGACCAGCAGCGTCTGCTTGATCGCGAGCGGCAGGTACAGCAGCTCGAGCTGGTCGGCCGCGGCTGCTTCCAGGCGGTACAGCTCGTTGATTGCCTCGCCTAGCCTCACCATGTGCACCTTCTCCGCCTCGGCGAGGTAATAGACCGTTTCTCCGCTCGCCTCGAAGCTGCCGACGAGGGTGAAGGGCAGCGGAGGTGCGCTCGGCGGCGGAGGCGGCACTGGCTCATAGGTCACGCGAGGCGCCGGCGGCGGCGCTGGCGTGCCGAACAGCTCTCTTCCGGGCGGTGTCAGCTCTCGCCGCGCCGGCAGCTCGAGCCGCACGCTGGCATCAGAGCGGGGAACTGCGCCCGCCGGCCTGGCGCGGCCGGCGGTCTGATCCGCAGGCGGATCGGGGTTCGCCGCCAGCAGGCCGACGCCTGCGGTGACTGCGGCCGCCAGCAGCCCGCCGCGCACCAGGATGTGCCGCAGGTTCGCCATGCATCGAGTCTATCCCCCGCGCACGCCGCAGAATTGCGTCGCTTTGACGCACCAGCGGGCGCTGCTAGTGCTGTGACAGAGCGCTGGAGAGCAGCTTGGCGGTGACGTCGACGATCGGCACTACGCGCTCGTAGGCCATGCGCGTCGGGCCGATCACGCCGACGGTGCCGACCACTTCGCCGTCCACCCGATAGGGCGAGGTAACGACGCTGACGTCGTCGGGCGCGGCCACGCCGGACTCGCCGCCGATGAAGATCTGCACGCCCTGGCCGCGCAGCGCGAGGTCGAGGATCTTGACCAGCGAGGTCTTGCGCTCGAACAGCTCGAGCAGCTGCTTGAGGCGTCCCATGTCCTGCGACAGATCGCGCACCGCGAACAGGTTGCGCTCGCCGGAGATCACGTACTGGTCGCCGCCCTCGGCGAGCGCGCTGCCGGCGTCGAGCGCCGCGCTCATCAGGCGCGTGACTTCCTCTCGCATGTCGCGCACTTCCCCCTGCAGCCGCGCGCGCACGTCCTCGAAGCTCTGGCCGGCGTAGTTCTGGTTGATGTAGTTCGCCGCCTCGATCAGCTCGGAGGGGCGGTACTCGACTTCGGTGAACAGGATGCGGTTCTGCACGTCGCCGTCGGGCGTGACCACGATCAGCAGGATGCGCTTCTCCGACAGCCGCAGGAATTCGATGTGCTTGAAGGTGATCACGCGCCGCGGTGTCATCACCACGCCGGCGAACTGGGTGAGCTGCGACAGCAGGCTGGACGCGGTCTGGATCACGCGCTGCGGGTTGTCGGGCAGCAGCTGGTCCTCGATCTTGTGCAGGTCCTGCGACTGCAGCTGCTTGACCACCAGCAGGGTGTCGATGAAGAAGCGGTAGCCGGCGGGCGTCGGCACGCGCCCGGCGGAGGTGTGCGGGCTGGCGATGAAGCCGAGCTCCTCGAGATCCGCCATCACGTTGCGGATGGTGGCGGGCGAAAGATCGAGCCCGGAGTAGCGCGAAAGGGTGCGCGAGCCGACCGGTTCGCCTTCGGCAATGTAACGCTCGATCAGCGTCTTGAGCAGGACCTGGGCGCGCTTGTCCAGCATGGAAATCATTGTACACTCGGCGCATGTCGTTCCGTCGCATTGCGCTGATCGGCAAACCGCGCAGCGCCGAGAGCGAATCTTCCCTGCAGCAGCTGCGTGAATTCCTGCGCAAGCGCGGCTGCGAAGTTCTCCCCGAAGGCGATACCAAGGCCGATCTCGCGATCGTGATCGGCGGCGACGGCACCATGCTCGCCGCGGCGAGGGATCTCGTGCGCCACCACGTGCCGCTGGTCGGCATCAACATGGGCCGGCTCGGGTTCATGACCGACATCGGTCACCAGGACATGCAGAGCGGCGTGGGCGCGATCCTCGACGGAAAGTACGCGATCGAGGAGCGCTCGCTGCTCGACGCCGAGATCACGCGCGCCGGCAAGTCGATGCTGCGCACCATCGCGCTCAACGAAGCGGTGATCGGCAAGGGCTCGCAGGGCCGGCTGATCGAGTTCGAGCTGCGCGTGGATGGTGAATTCGTCTACCGCCTGCGCGCCGACGGCATCATCGTGGCCACGCCCACCGGCTCGACCGCGTATGCGCTCTCGGCGCAGGGCCCGATCCTGCATCCCACGGTCCCGGCGCTCACGCTGGTGCCGCTCAACCCGCACACGCTGTCGGCGCGTCCGGTCAGCGTCAGCGACCGCTGCGTGATCGAGATCGTGATGGTGCATTCGATCGATGCGCGCGCGCATTTCGATGGCCTCGCGCTGCACGACATGGTCGAGGGCGACCGCCTGATCCTCAAGCGCTCGGCCGACGCGGTGCGCTTCGTCCACCCGCCGGGCTACCACTACTTCGCCACGCTGCGCGAGAAGCTCGGCTGGAGCGAAGCGATCGAAAAGCGCCGCGCCACGGACTGAGCCATGCTGCGCGCGCTGGAAGTGCGGGATTTCGTCATCGTCGAGCGCGCCAGCCTCGAGCTGGAAAAAGGCTTCACCGCGCTCACCGGCGAAACCGGCGCCGGCAAGTCGATCCTGATCGACGCCATCGAGCTCCTGGTCGGCGGGCGCGGCGACGGCGGGTTGATCCGGGAAGGCGCGGAACGCGCCGAGCTTTCCGCCGAATTCGAAGTCGAACAAGAATCCTCCGTTGTCGATTGGCTGGAGGACGCGGATCTGGCGGGCGATCCCGGCATGGTGATCCTGAGGCGCACCATCGACCGCAGCGGGCGCTCGCGCTGCTTCATCAACGGCCACGCCGCCACGCTCGCACAGCTCAAGGCCGCGGGCGAGCACCTGATCGACATCCACGGCCAGCACGAGCACCAGTCGCTGCTGCGCGCAGCAGCGCAGCGGGCGTTGCTGGATTCGCATTCCCAATGTGAATCGTTGGTTCAGGAAACCGCAGCGGCCTACCGCGACTGGAAACGCCTGCAGGCGGTGGCGGACGAGGCCGAAAAAAACTTCGCCCAGCGCGAAGCCGAGCGCACGCGCATCGGGGAGGATTTCAAGGACCTGAAGAAGCTCGGGCCGCGCGAAGGCGAATGGCAGCAGGTTTCCGCCGAGCACCTGCGGCTGCAGCACGGCTCGAGCCTGCTCGGCGGCGCGCAGTCGGCGCTCGAGGCGCTGGCGGAGGCCGAAGGCGCGGCGCTCAGCCAGATCGCGGCAGTGGCCAATCGGCTCAAGGCGCTGTCGGCGCACGATGACCGCCTGAAATCCGTGGTGGAGATGCTCGAATCGGCCGAGGCGCAGGCGGGCGAGGCGGTGCGCGAGCTGCGCAACTACGCCTCGCGCGTCGACCTCGACCCGCAGGCCCTGCGCGACACCGAGGCGCGCATCGAGGCGCTGCACGCGGCAGGACGCAAGTACCGCGTCCGGCCCGAGGAGCTGCCGGCGCGGCTCGCCGAGCTGGAGAAGCGGCTCGCGGAGTTGGAGCTCGCGGTCAACCCGGAAGCGCTGAAGCGTGAAGTCGCCGCGGCGCAGGGGCGCTATGAAGCGGTTGCCAAGAGGCTTTCCGCGAAGCGCCGCTCGGGCGCCGAGGCGCTAGGCAAGGCGGTGAGCGGCGGGATGCAGAAGCTGGCGATGGCGGGCGGCCGCTTTGCCGTCTCCCTCAAGAAGCTGGAGGAGGGCGGGAGCCAAGGCGCGGAGGAAGTCGAGTTCGAAGTCTCTTCGCACCCGAGCCTGCCGCTGCGTCCGCTGGCGAAAGTCGCCTCCGGCGGCGAGCTCTCGCGCGTGAGCCTCGCCATCCAGCTGGTCGCGGCGAGCGCGTCCCCGGTGGGCGCGCTGGTGTTCGACGAGATCGACTCCGGCATCGGCGGCGCAGTGGCCGAAACCATCGGCAAGGCCCTGCGTCAGCTCGGCAAGCAGCGCCAGGTGCTCTGCGTCACCCACCTGCCGCAGGTTGCCGCGAGCGGGAATGATCAGTGGACTGTCCAGCGTTCCGGGGTGAAGGTAAAGCCGCTACGTCTGGATCGCGCCGCCAGAATCGCAGAGCTGGCTCGAATGCTTGGCGGGGCTGAGAGCACGGCCCGCAAACACGCCGCGGAACTGCTCGACGAAACCTAGCCCGGGCGGTAGGGGCAGTTCTTCTTGATGCAGTCGGCGTACAGCGCGAGCGAGTGGCCGTGCAGGTTGAAGCCGCGCTGGCGCGCGACGTCGTTCTGGCGCTTCTCGATATCGGCGTCGTAGAACTCCTCGACCCGCCCGCATTGCAGGCACAGCAGGTGGTCGTGGTGCCCGCCCTGGTTGAGCTCGAACACCGCCTTGCCGGTTTCGAAGTGCTGGCGGGTGAGCAGGCCGGCCTGCTCGAACTGCGTGAGCACGCGGTACACCGTGGCCAGGCCGACGTCGATGCCCTCGCCGATCAGCGCCTTGTAGACGTCCTCGGCCGAAAGGTGGCGCACCTTGCTGCCTTCGAACAGCTCGAGAATCTTGCGGCGAGGCAGGGTAGCCTTGAGGCCGCTGTCCTTCAGGCTTTGCATCGTGCCCATCGGTGGCATTATATGCGCATGGGTCGGCGACTTTTCCTCGGGCTCGGCAGCGCGCTGGTCGCGGGCTGCGGCTTCGTGCCGACCATTCCCGGCGTCACGCCCTACAAGATCGAAATCCAGCAGGGCAACTTCATCTCGCAGGAGCTGGTCGCGCAACTCAAGCCAGGCATGAGCAAGGAGCAGGTGCGCCTTGCGCTCGGCACGCCCCTGCTGAACGACGTGTTCCATCCCGATCGATGGGACTACGTGTTCTGGCGCCAGAAGCCCGGCGCCAAGCGCGAGCAGCGCAAGCTCACGGTGTTCTTCGAGGACGGCAAGCTCACGCGCCTCGACGGCGACGTGGTCGCGGCGGGCGCGACGCAGTGATCATCGCCCCGTGAAGGTCGCGATCGCCGGCGCCGGCGGGCGCATGGGGCGCACGCTGATCGATGCCGTCCAGGCCGATCGCGATCTGACGCTGGTGAGCGCAATCGACGTGAGCGGCAGCCCCGCCGTGGGCAGCCAGATCGGCGGCCTGAAAGTCACCAGCGATCTCGGCGCGATCGACAAGGCGGACGTGCTGATCGACTTCACGCGGCCCGAGGGCACGCTCAAGCACCTCGAGTACGCCAAGGCCATGGTGATCGGGACGACCGGCTTCACCGAAGAGGACAAGGGCGCGATCGCGGAGGCGGCGAAGCGCATTCCGATCGTGATGGCGGCGAACTTCGCCGTGGGCGTGAATGCGGTCTACAAGCTCGCCGAAACCGCGGCGCGCATCCTGGGCGACGACTACGACGTCGAGATCGTGGAGGCGCACCACCGGCACAAGGTCGACGCGCCCTCGGGCACCGCGCTGCACCTCGGCCAGATCGTGGCGCAGGCCATGGGACGGGAGCTGGAAAAGAATGCCGTTTTCGGCCGCAAGGGCGACCTCGGCGAGCGCAAGCCGAAGCAGATCGGCTTCCACGCCATCCGCGGCGGCGACATCGTCGGCGAGCAC
>Ga0207675_100001424_pt1 | contig 23965 bp, 21 predicted proteins | sample KBSSwiS42_FD_184305 | JGI IMG/M metagenome (GOLD analysis project Ga0207675, IMG submission 184305) | Switchgrass rhizosphere microbial communities from Kellogg Biological Station, Michigan, USA - KBS Switchgrass S4-2 (SPAdes) (version 2) | ecosystem: Host-associated > Plants > Roots >...
GAATGGAATCCGGACGAGAGACGCAATCGTCCGCAGCTTGCGCCTTTCAAGCTGATCCTAGGCGGGGAACGGATCACGGACGAGAATGCGCCAATCAGTTTTCTTGAGCCTGATCATCCTTTGCTGAACATGCCAAACAAGATGGGCCAGGACGATTTCAAAGATTGGATTCAGGAACGTGGGCTTTATTATCCGAAGGAGTGGGACCCGCAGTTTCACGCACTGCTGCAATCAAACGATCCGGGCGAACAACCTTTGAAAGGTGGATTGCTGGTCGCTGATTACGGCAAGGGCCACTACATCTACACGAGCATGGTGTGGTATCGCGAGTTGCGTGGCGGCATTCCCGGCGCGTATCGCATGCTGGCCAACATGATTAGCTACGGCGCGCAAGCGAAGTAAAGAGGTAAAAGGCCAAAGGAAAATGTCACAGCGCGAAACTCTTTTGCCTTTTTACTTTTTCCTTTTTACTTAGCCTCCAGCTTCTCTCTTACGCGCTCCAGAAAATCTTCAATTGCGGCGTTGATTCGTCTTTGTAGGGCCGAATTCAAGCGCGCTTCACTCATCAAAGCCACGCCCGGATGCAACTCCCAAGCGCGTTTGCGCCGCAACTCAACCTGCTGCGAGATGTCTACAAGCGTGCGGCCGTCATTGTTGGAAAACTTTAGCGAATAGCGCAAGAGGTTCTTTGTCTCATTCAGCGCCGGCACCCATTCGATGGTATTTGGATTCGGAGAGGTGTCGCGCACGGGAAACGAAAAGCGAATGCGGCCAACGGGCGTGTCGGTAGCGATGGTCCAGCGCGCCAGCCCCGGCTCGCGATGAATCCCTTCAATTCCCCAGAGCATTTCCGAAAGGTTCTTTAAGTCCGCAAAGAAGTCGCGGACCTCTTGCAGCGGAGCTGAGACCTCGAATTCTTTCTTGAATGATGACTTGACGCGAAACATAAAAAGACAGACATCAGAGATCAGAAGTCAGAGGTCAGAACCGACGTCCGATCTCCGATGTCTGATCTCTGATGTCCGATGTCTTGTGCTAAACCTGCTGCGGCTCGTTTCCAGAATCTTCATGCCAACATTGCGTGCACCAGCGATGGCGCGCCATACGTTCTTCAGCCGAATAGTGCGCAGACGCGGGTAATCGCTTTACAATTTCCTGCTCTTCATCGCTGAGTTCTTCCCACCTGCGCAGGCGACCGACGCGGCACCGTGGACAATCATTTTGGTTCATGATTTAAGCCAGCCTCGATTCCCAGGATTCGTTCGTAAGCGATCCGAATGTCGCGCATCCGCGATTGTAATTCCGTCACGAGTTCGGCCGGTGCCGAATAGTCCAATCGTCGCGCAATGTCTGACAAGGCCGGGTGACCGGCAGTCGGCAACGTTGCCGATCGTCCGACAATCAAACGCATCTCGTGATCGACCGAACGTAACAAGCGGTATCCTTCGTACAGCGCTTGGAAATCACTCTTTTCGACGGACTTCGCCTCGTGTAGTTGCGCAAGCGTGTTCAGCGTCGTTCGATCTCGCTCATCATCGGGTACGTTATCGCGAAGCTGCAAGTAGCGCACCGCGAAATAAACGTCCAACATGCCCCCACCGCCATGCTTAATATTTATTCCGGCGTTGCGACGCGCAGTCTTTTCTTTTTCCAGGCGCGCACGTACGCGTCGTGTCTCGGCTGCTAACGATGCGGAATCGATTTGCCGGGCCAACTCGTGTATCCGCGTGCGCGCGGACGATTCGATGCTGGCGCCGAATTGCTGATCACCGGCCACCGCGCGCAATTTCACATAAGCCAGCCACTCCCAAATGCCCGCGCGATTTTTCAGATAGGAAAGAAAGCCATCGCTGCTTGAGACAATCGGACCCTTTTGGCCGTCAGGCCGCAAACGCAAATCAACGCGATAAAGCGAACCTTCGCGCGTTAGATTCGATAAGGCAGCAACCATTAGCTCAACGAGCCGCGCATACGCTTCTTCATGGGTGAGCGCTGCGACCGGCGAAGGAGAATCCGGATCGTAGATCGCGACGATGTCGATATCTGATCCGTAATCCATGCCGCGACTCGCCAGCCTTCCGAGACCGAGAATCGTCAAACGCGGTTCGCCAGCTAACGCTCCGTGGCGTTGCGCCAATGCGCACTTCGCGATCCTGAGCGCGGCGTCGATGCTTGCATTCGCGAGCGCAGTCAGTCTTTCGTTCAACGCTTCAGCCGTCATCAGACTAGCCGCATCGACGAACGCGATTTCAACCAGGGCCGCCGACCACCTCCGCCTTAGCTCATCCAACTGCGTTGGGAAAGTCGGATGATCAAGGGCGCCCGAGAGCTCTGAACGATAATCGCGCGCACGAATCGCTTCGGCTGAACCAGTCAGCGAATGGATCAGCACCGGCCGTGATGCGATCAACTCTCCCATCGGTTCCGACACGGCGCATAAATGAATCAGCGATTCGACTTCGGCGAGCGTGATGGACCGCCGCGTAGTTTCCTTTTCCAATGAACGCGCGATCCGTAGCGCGAACGAAAGACTCCTGCGCGAATTCAATGAAGACTCGGCTTTGCCTCGAAGTAGCCGGGCCAATCTGGCGACAGGCTCATCCTCACCGCCAAGCTCTTCAGTGGTGGGGGCGTCCAAAAACTTGACGAGGATTGACGCCGCCTTCGACGCGGCCGCCACATCAGCATCGACTGTTTCCGCGATTTCAGACGGGCGCTTAGCGCGGGCATCCGCGGCCAGAATCGCCTTGGTGTCGCCGAATACTCGGTCAAATGCAGTTCGCACATTTGTCGCGTGCCGTGTCATTGCCCTCTCGAATTGTTCGAGAGACTGCTCGCCTAAGAAGTTCAGGCGTTGCCCGATTAACTCGCGACGTTTCGAGTCGAGTGGCATCGTATGCGTTTGCAGACCATGTTCCATCTGCAGACGATGCTCCAGACAACGCCAGAATTGATATGCGTCGGAGAGTTGTGAGTACTCGGCTTCACTAATCAGTCCGCGATCGGCGAGGCGCGCCATGCTAATGAGCGTATGCGGCGCACGCAGCCACTCGTCGCGACCGCCGAACGCAAGTTGGAGTGCCTGCACGATGAATTCGATTTCGCGAATTCCGCCACGGCCCAGCTTTACGTTGAAACCTTTGTCGGTTCGCTCTCGTTGAATGTCGATCTTCTGTTTTGAAAGATGAACGCTCTCCAGCGCCGACGCGACACTGACGTCTGGCCGGTAAACTTGAGGCGTAACCGCTGCGGCAAAGCGGTTGAAGAGCTGATCCGATCCAGCTGCAGACCGGGCGCGAATCAAAGTTTGCAACTCCCAATCCTCCGCGTTCGTCTGGTAATACCTGACGGCTTCGTCAAACGAACAAGCGAGCGTGCCTTCACGTCCATGTGGCCGCAAGCGCACATCAACACGATAAGCCGCTCCTTCTCCGGTCGGTTCGCTGACCAAACGCAGGATATTCTCAGCGACCTTTACGTAGTACTCGCGGTTGGTAATCTGACCGCGCACGCCGCCGGCGGAGGTCGTGCCGTCATGGGAAAACAAAAAGATCAGATCGATATCCGAAGCGTAATTTAATTCGCGTGAACCAAGTTTGCCGAGCGCGACCACACAGAATTCAGTGCCGGTGATGCGACCTTCCGCGTCGATTCGTTGCGGCGATCCGTAACGATTGTCTAGAACCTGGCGCGATAATCTCAGCGCATATTCCAAAACTGCGTCCGCAAGATTAGAAAGTTCGTCAGTGGTTTCCGCCACGGTATGCACGCGGCGAATGTCATAAAGGTAAACGCGCAGCAACTCTCGCCGCCGGAAGCGCGCAAACATGTCATGCGGATTGAGAGTTGAGTGCGTCAGCGCAAATCGTGCGAGCGATTCGCCAAGGTCCTCACGACTCCGAACCCGCGCTTCGACTCGTTCGCGTTGCAGCCACTGAATGTAATCAGGATTCTGTTCGAGCGTCGTCGCGAGCAGCGGACTCCACGCAGCAAGCGTCAGTACATCGAACAACAGTCCGGTGTCGCGCTCGAACAGTTTCGCAACTGGGGGGTTGTTCTGAATGAGCCGATCGTAGAGAACACGAGGCGTGTGCGATTCAGGGAGTCTTTCGAGCAGACGGTCGAGCGCCTCGTGCGGCATGTCGCCTATATTACGCGGCGAGGTTACAGAACCGCGAACGGTGGTGAGCGGCATGAGGAAGCCACTTTAGCGCCTTGTGAACGTCGGTAAGACGGGGCAGTAGCCCGATCGTGAGGGAGGGCTCAATCGCGACGCGCAAAAATCTGAGCCCTCCCTCACGATCGGGCTACCGCCCCCGATTGGCTAAACGTCGTAGTACATCGAAAATTCCAGTGGATGCGGTCGCAGGCGCAACGGCTGAATCTCGCGTTCGCGCTTGTACGAAATCCACCGGTCGATGATTTGGGGCGTGAAAACGTCCCCTTTCAGCAGAAAGTCGTGGTCGTTCTCCAGCGCATTGAGTGAATCATCCAACGAACCTGGCAAACTCGGCACATCTTTCAATTCTTCCGGTGAAAGATCGTAAATGTCTTTGTCGAGCGGCGCGCCGGGGTCGATCCGATTCTGAACGCCATCAATTCCCGCCATCAACATCGCTGAAAACGCGATGTACGGATTGCACGACGGATCGGGCGGACGGAATTCCAACCGCTTTAGCTTAGGATTCGTTGAGAACATCGGAATGCGAATCGCCGCCGAACGATTACGCGCCGAGTAGGCGAGATTCACCGGCGCTTCGAAACCAGGCACGAGCCGTTTGTAACTGTTCGTTGTCGGCGCCGCGAAAGCCACAATCGCCGCCGCGTGTTTTAGCAGTCCGCCGATGTAGTGCAAAGCTGTTTCAGACAATCCCGCATATCCATCGCCGGCGAACAGCGGCTTGTCGCCTTTCCAAAGCGATTGGTGACAGTGCATTCCGGAGCCGTTGTCGCCGAAAAGCGGCTTTGGCATGAAGGTCGCTGTCTTTCCGTTACGGCGCGCAGTGTTTTTAACGACGTGCTTGAAGATTTGCAGATTGTCGGCCGTGCCCAACAGATTCGAAAAACGAAAATCGATTTCGCACTGACCGGCCGTGGCCACTTCGTGGTGCAGGCATTCGACGTCAATTCCACACTCCGCGAGTATCAGGGAAATCTCTGAACGGATATCGATAAGGGTATCGATCGGAGCGCAGGGGACGTAACCTTCTTTCGGGCGAATCCGATGGCCAAGATTCGGTCCCTTGTCGTCCGCGTCGCGACCGCTGTTCCAATGACCTTCATCGGAATTGATTGCATAGCCGGCGCGCTGCGGCTCGTTTTCGAATTGCACGCTGTCAAAGACAAAGAATTCGGCTTCCGGACCAAAGTTCGCAACGTCAGCGATGCCGGTGCTCTTCAAATAACTTTCGGCGCGGACGGCGACGCTGCGCGGGTCGAACGCATAACCCTGTCGTGAAATCGGATCGACGGCATTACAGACAACGCACAGTGTCGGTTCCTGCGTAAAAGGATCCATCCAAACTCTGTAAGGGTCCGGGATCAGCAACATGTCTGATTCGTGAATTGCTGCCCACCCGCGAATCGACGACGCGTCAAAGCCGAAGCCATCTTCGAAAGATCCTTCGTCCAGTTGGTTGATGGGGAAAGTGAGGTGCTGCCAGGATCCGGGAAGATCCGTAAAGCGGGTGGAAACAAACTTCGCACCCTGTTCCGAGGCGTACTTCAAGACAGATTTAGCGTTCATTTAATCTCCTATCGAAATAAAAGTGAGTGATGTTGCTGACCTTCGCCCCGAAGCGTTTATTTGGTGCGAAGCCTTTGCTGGAATGAACCGTGTGGGACGCGCGAAACGTCATCAACCGCGCAACTAAAAAACGTGCATTATAGCTGCGGATTTGTTTCTGTCAATGGGTTTGTTCGAATTTATGTTGTGATATCAAGCCGCAGAAACTGCTGCGAGTGAACAACTCAGCGACGAAAACATCACATTTGCGCCCAAAAAAAGCTATAGAAAAACCGCCTGTTTTCTGTTAAATTTTCCGGTCAAGGTTCCAACCCCAACAGATCCGCCCGGAAAAGCATTCCCGACCCGTCGGAATTGCCGCGCGGACTAACGCGTGGAAGCCTCGTCAGGGAGAAACCGCTAGTTGACCACTGCTATCGAACAGACCGTCGAAACCTACGGAATTGAGAATTGGGGCGCAGGCTATTTCGACGTAAATCGAAAAGGAAATCTCGTCGTTCGCCCCGGTGAAGGCGACCCACGCACCGCCGACGTGCGCGAGATTATCGACGATTTGGCACGCCGAGGAATTACCGCGCCGGTGCTGCTCCGGTTTCCGCAACTCGTCGCCGCACAAGTGCGCAAGCTGCAACGCGCCTTCGTTAAATCGATTCGCGAATTCGAGTACCAGGGTGCCCATATGTGCGTCTACCCGATGAAGGTGAACCAGCAACGCTCGGTGGTCGAAGAGTACTTGCGCGAAGGATCTCGTTACGACTTTGGGCTGGAAGCCGGATCGAAACCTGAGTTGTATGCCGCGCTTGCTTTAGAGCAATCGCCCGACAGCTTGCTGGTGCTCAACGGGTTCAAAGACGAAGAATTCATTGAGTTGGCATTCGCCGGTGCGAGGGCCGGTAAGCGCGTCGTCGTGGTGATCGAGAAATTAAGCGAACTGGATCACATCCTGCGCATCGCCGAAGCACACGAGGGCAACGCGCCGATGATCGGAATGCGCGTGAAGCTTTATTCGAAAGGCTCAGGGCGTTGGGAAAAGTCGGGGGGTGAAGCAGCGAAATTTGGATTGACGACTACCGAATTGCTCGAAGTTATCAATCGTCTGAAAGATGCCGGCCGCACCGACATGCTGCGGCTATTGCACTTTCACATTGGCTCGCAACTTACCGACATCAAACGCATCAAGAATGCGATGAAGGAAGCGGCGCGCGTCTACGCCAAAGTTCATCAGATGAAAGTGCCGATTGATTTGCTCGACGTTGGCGGCGGCATGGCGGTCGACTACGATGGATCGAAAACGGCGTTTGATTCATCCGCGAATTACTCGGCACAGGAATTCGCGAATGACGTTATCTATACAATCAAACAGGTTTGCGACGACGAAAACGTGCCGCATCCGACGATCATTCAGGAGTCCGGGCGTTTTCTTTCCGCGTATCACGCGATTTTGGTGACGAACGTCCTCGACGAAATCGAGACCGTCGTCGAAGACATCACGCCGATCGAAATCGACGAAGACGATCCGCAGGTCGTCATCGAACTCGGCGAGTTACGCGAAGCAATCTCGATCAAAAACTATCGCGAGTACTATCACGACGCGCTCGAGCATCGCGAAGAGCTATTCACACTTTTCAATCTCGGATTGATATCACTTGAAGACCGCGCGAAAGGCGAAGTCCTTTTCTGGGATGTGTGCGAGCGCGCCGATCGTTACGCGCAGCAGTCGAAATATGTGCCCGAAGAATTCGATGACCTGCGGCGTCTGCTGTGCGCGAAATATCTCACCAACTTTTCCGTTTTCAAATCGGTTCCCGATCACTGGGCACTCGATCAGCTTTTCCCGATTGTGCCAATCCAGATGCTTAACAAGCCCCCCACGGAATTCGCTACGTTATGCGATATCACATGTGATTCCGACGGCGTCGTCGATAAGTTTGTCGATCTGCACGACGTGAAGCAGACGCTCGAGTTGCACAAACTCGTTCCCGGCGAGCCTTACTATCTCGCGTTCATGCTGGTCGGGGCCTACCAGGAGGTGATGGGTAACAATCACAACCTGTTCGGCGCACCCAACGAGGCGCAGATTCACATCGACGAGGAAGGTTATCTGATCAAAAAGGTGATTCGGGGAACGACAGTCGGCGAAGCAGCGGGTCGCGCGCGTTACGAGCGCGGCTTGCTTCACGATGGATTTCGCCGCCAGGTTACCCAGCGAATCAAAGACGGCGAATTGAGCGAGGCGGAAGGCTCGGAACTAGTCAACTTTTACGAATCGCGATTCGACGCTTACACGTACGTTGCAGTTAACGGTAACCGCACAAGGGGTCGCCGTCGTCATGATTATTAGATAGCGTTTAGCGGCGGGCTACCGGCCGGCCGATGTGTCGGGCAGTAACCCGACTCTAAACCGGAAAGAATCAATTTATGGTCACACAACGTAAACCAAAACCGAGCAAGTACCTGACGATTCCGACTCGGCCTGTTCAGGTCGACCGCGATCGTTCCGTCGCCGGTCTTTTGGAAAAGATGGAAGGCGCCGGCTTTGGCGGACGCCAATTAGCGGAAGCGCACCGCATCTGGCTCGACATGCTCGGCGATTCAACCACGATCACCGTCACGGCAGCCGGGGCGCTGATTCCAGCGGGCATGCGACGTCTGCTGGCGTACGTCATCAAGAATCGCTTTGTCGACGTACTGGTGCTTTCGGGTAGCGTGGTTTTTCACGACCTGCACGAGACGCTCGGCCGGCATCACTTCCAGGCGCATCCGAACATGACTGACGCCGAATTGGAAGTGGCGCAAATCAATCGCATGTGGGACTTGCTCGCCAGCGAAGAGGAATATCACGAAGCTGAAGAGTGGGTCGGCGGGTTCGCAAGTCAGCTCGATCAGTCGCGCGCTTACTCGTCGCGTGAGTTTCTCCACTTGCTGGGCCGTGAGCTGGCAGAGATTGCTGCGGAAGATGGCGTGCTGACCGCCGCTTACAAATCGCGTGTGCCGGTGTTCTGTCCGGGCATCGCCGACAGCGGCATCGGCGTGGGTATTGCCGGTTCGCGATTTGAAAAGAAGAACAACTTCACGTTCGATCTCGTTCAAGACGTTCTCGATCTGACGCAAATCGCTTTGCGCGCGCGTGTGTCAGGTCTGATCAATCTTGGCGGCGGCATCTCGAAGAGTTTCATGCGCCAGACCGAGATGGCGGCGCACATCTTCAAGCAACAGGTGCTGGGTCACAAATACGCGATTCAGATCGCCGCCGACGCACCGCATCCTGGCGGCCGCTCAAGCGCGGTCGTATTCGAAGAGTCTGAAGTTTATGGCAAGCTCGGACGGAACGCTTTGACTGCTTACGTAAACTGCGACGCCACGATCGCACTGCCGATCATCATCACGGCACTTTCACAAACGGCCGCGAAGTATATGAAGGGCCGGCGCCGTCCCAACTTTACGTTCGCAGGAAAAGATTTGATTATCGAAGTGCCGTAGAAAGATTGATTCATTGAATCATTGGGTTATTGAGAGATTGAGTAATCCGTCGTCTTTCTCCGAATTGAGTCAATGAATCAATGGGTCAATGACTCAATGCCGCAATTCCTATGTCTGAATCGCAGTCCCTGCCGATGAACTTCGGCGGCATCGCCGAAGAAGAATTCTCCAGTTTCGACAACGCGCGAGTTTTGGTTTGGCCGATTTCCTACGAAGGCACGGTGTCGTACGGTGGCGGCACCGGCCAGGGCGCGATGGCGGTCATCGACGCGTCGCGCAACATGGAGTTGTACGACGAAGAGACCGACGCCGAAGTTTACAAGCTCGGGATTCACACCCTGGACGAATCACCGTCGCTCGATCCTCCCGAGCGCATGATGAACTCGCTTTACGACCGCGCGAAAGAACTCGTCGCCAGCGGCAAGTTCGTGACGATGATTGGCGGCGAACACTCGGTCAGCGCGCCCGTCATTCGCGCGCATGCCGAGCAGCATCCAAACATTTCCATTCTGCAAATCGACGCGCACGCAGATTTGCGCGACACCTACGACGGCACGCCTTACTCGCATGCTTCGATCATGGCTCGCTGCGTCAAAGACCTGAAGATCCCTGCCGTTCAGATCGGCATCCGCTCGATTTCCGCGGATGAAGCACGTGTCATCGATCAACTACCAACCCGAATTTTCTGGGCAAAAGACATTGTTGGCCGTGACGATTGGTGGGATGACGCAGTCGATGGATTGACTGAGAATGTCTATCTGACGATTGACATCGACGGTCTTGATCCATCGCTGGTTTCGGCAACGGGAACACCGGAACCAGGCGGACTCGGCTGGTACGAAACAGTCGGTTTGATTCGTACACTCGCGCGCAAGCGGAACGTCATTGGAATGGATTTGACCGAGTACTCCTATGTCGAGGGACAAAGCGCGTCCGCATTCTTGTGTGCGAAACTGATCTACAAGACGCTGGCCTTCGTGTTTGAGAAAGAGACGCCAAAGATTAGAGGAAAGTAGGAAAGTGCAAATTGAAAATTAGAAATTGAAAACTTCAAATTTGCCGGCTTCGATAAGGTGAGTCGCTGCCCGCGACTGGCCGCGTACGGGGTAGAATTTGCACTTTTCAATTTCTAATTTTCATTTTTCAATGCTTAAACCAAGCTACGTCAGCTTCTTCTTGTAGACCTCTTTCAATCCCGTCTGCGCTTGTTCATGCGCATCGTAAACATTCGGACGCGACAACACCGCGCGATATTGCGTCAACGCGTCATTGCGCTTGCCGCTCAAATCCAGCGCCTGCGCCGCGTACAGATGCGCCATCGTCGCCAAACCTTCCTGCGCGCCTGTGACTTGCGCTGACGCTACAAATTCTTTCGCGGCTCGATCATAGAGCCCCGCGGTCATCAGAGCTTCCGCGTATTTGAAATGAATCAGATCGAGAGCCTTGCGGGTCGTCTCGGGAAGACTCTTATCGCGCAGCAGACCTTCAAACGTCGCGAATGCTTCGGTCTCTGCGGCGCTGGGCGCAGCGGCGTGGTTCGATTCCCGTTCCAGCGCGGCTTGCGCCACCAACGCATCAGCCATCTCGAGTTTGTACAGGTAATTTCGTGGATACTTCGCTCCCAGATCGCGCGCGATGGTGGCCGCTTCCGCAAAGCGCTTCTCGCGCGTGTACAGGAGAATCAGCAGCGTCTTTGCATCTTCCTTAACCCAGTTCCCTTCACGCGCGACGCGCTCGATCGTAGCGATGCCCCGCTTCTTCGATCCGCGATGCCCGAGAAAGCCGGCCGCGATCTTCTTCGGCAAAGGCAGCGCGCCAATGGTGTAATCGTACAAGCCAATCGTCATCTCGGCGTCGCGGTAATTCGGATCGAGCTTAATCACGTCTCGATGTTTATCGACGGCATCGTTCCCGTCTTTTAGCGCCGCGAAGTGACGACGCTCAACGGTCTCTTCGAAGGAAGCCTTCAGTCCTTCAATCGCGCCAAAGAAATAAAGCGCCTCAGTATCGTTCGGATTTTGTTTTAGGCGAGCTTCTGTTAACTGACGTGCCGTGCGCGTGTAGGTGCGAAACTGATCGACGAGCTTCGGATCCGCCTTGTCCTCATTCTCTGAATAGAACGAATCACTGTTGTAAAGCGAGGCTTGCAAACGCCGCGTTTGATAGAGAGCTTCGATCAAAAGTGTGTCAGCAAGAAATTGTGGGCCGGCGGGATAATTCGGAAATGCGAGCGCCATTTCTTTGAAGATCTTCCGCGCGCCTTCGTAATCCAGGTTATAGAGGGCTTCCGAGCCAGAGATGCGCAGTTGATCGAATTTTGCGCGATCCGGTTGTGTGAGCCATTGCGTGGCGATGGTTTGCGCTTGGCCGAATCCCGGCAGCAATAAAATCAATCCAACAATAAGGATGAGAACTTTGAGCTTAATCATTTGTACCTCATGCCAAAAACTTCAATCTTTGTTCCGCGCCCAGAGGCAGAGGCCAATGATCGCCGGAATCAGCGCAATACCCAGCCACATACCACGATCCGTGAGAGCATTGTCGCCGGCGCGGCGGACTTCTTTGACCTGCGCGTAACTGATCGTGACTGAATCAGTCGTCTTCTTGTTCACCAATACAAACGAAGTATCTCCGATAATCGTGATGCGCCCTTTCGCCATACTCCCGTCCACGAACTTGACGTTGACGCTGGCGTCAGAGCCAATCCCGTTCACCGTTCGCTTCACCTTTGAAATGCGTTCAGGGTCGGCCTGCACTTGTGCCGGGATGATTGTCGCGACCGACAAGATCATCAGTGAACTAACTACACATATCAAAAGAGATCTCATCTTCGATTCTAAATGCTCTGCCCTGACTATCAGCTAATCGAAAAGGGCAAGCGCGAGGACAATCACTGTGCCCACACCGGCCGCCGTGAACATGATGCCCACCCAGGGCTTGTGAAATAGGCCGAGTTTTTCTTTCTGTTTCGTAATGCGCGAGACTTCTGCGTAAGCGATAGGCTTAGCCGCCCCTTTCGAGTTCGTGACCACAAATCGATCAGTTGCAACTCCGGTGATGCGGCCACTGGTTTTCGATCCGTCTTTCAGCTGTACGTCGACCCGTTTGCCGAAGCCGAGGTTCTGCACCAGCGTCTGATCCGCGACCGCTACGCGAATGTCTGCTGACGGTTTCCCATCCGTCCCCGCGCCTTTTGTCTGAGCCACAATTGCCGCCGTGTAAAGCAGACAAAACAGAAATACGATTACCGTAGCTAACAACTCTTTCTCCATGCCATGCGCTAAGTCTTCTTCGCCAGATCTGAGTCCCAACACTCAAATCTCGTGAGCCGTAGTCTTCCGGCGACGTATGCGTTTCGCTCCACTCGCAAGGTATCCAGCGTCGCCAGGGTAGCCTCAGCCACCGCGTTGTTTGGCAAATCGAACGCGTTTGCCTTTCGTCGCGACGATATCGCCAGCCCTATCTTTAGCGAGTCAGGCCCCTTAGCCGAATTCATCGACTCATCAGTCGGAAACACGCTTGCGAATAAATAGCTCTGCCCGTCAAAACGAATTCGCTGGTTCGTCAATTCTTCCTCCTGCAAACTCGGCCTCACGTTGATCGTTTGAGTTAACTTCCATCTTTCACCACGAAGCCGATACACAGTGACGACACAACGGATCGCATTCGTGTCTTGAGCGCTGGCGGCAGTCGCCAGGAGAAAACAGAGTAGAGTTGTCACGGCAAGCTTCATCATGAAAAACTCTCGATGTATTTCACGCCGCTGCCGGTATTGAAGAGTACGACGCGCTCATCCGCTTTAACCGAACCATCCGCCAGAAGCTTCTTCAATGCCGGTAGACACGCGGCGCCTTCGGGTGCGCAGAAGATTCCCTCAGCGGAACCAATTTCCCTGGTCGCATTGATCAATTCTTCGTCTGTCACCGCGAGGGCGGCTCCTCTTGAAGCTCGCAGCGCATCCAGAATCAGAAAATCGCCAATCGCTTTCGGCACGCGCAGTCCCGATGCGGTCGTGTGCGCGTTCGGGAACTCCGCGGCAAATCGTTCACCTGTCTCGAACGCCGTCACGATCGGCGCACAGCCGGACGCTTGCACGGTCACCATGCGGGGACGTTTTGAACCAATCCAACGCATCTGCTCCATCTCATCGAACGCTTTCCACATACCGATTAGTCCGGTCCCGCCGCCGGTTGGATAAATGATCACGTCGGGTAACTGCCAATCGAATTGCTCAGCCAGTTCGTAGCCCATCGTCTTCTTGCCTTCAATTCTATAGGGCTCTTTCAACGTCGAAACATCGAACCAACCCTCAGCCTCTTTGCGCCGTCCGACTTCAGCGCCGCAATCGGTAATCAGGCCATCCATCAAAGTCACATGCGCGCCTGTCTGTTCGCATTCGATGACGTTCGCGCGCGGCGTGTCGTTCGGCATAAAGATGTGCGCTTCCATGCCCGCGCGCGCCGCGTATGCGGCCAACGCCCCCGCCGCGTTACCCGCCGAGGGCACCGCCAGCTTCTGCACGCCCAACTCTTTGGCCATCGAAACCGCTGCCGTCATGCCACGAGCTTTGAAACTCTGCGTCGGGTTCTGTCCCTCGTCCTTGATGAAGAGCTGAGACATTCCGAGCGACGCGCCAAGTCGCGACGCGTGCACGAGCGGCGTGAACCCTTCGCCCAACGTGACTACATTTTCCTCCCCGTCGACCGGAAGAACTTCGCGGTAGCGCCACAAATCGGGCTCGCGACCGATCAGACTCTCTTTCGTGAGAGACTTCGAGGCGCGCGCTAAATCGTATCGAACCAACAGAGGCTTTCCGCATTGCGTGCAAAGGTTGTGCAACCTTCGTGCCTCGTGCCGCACACCGCACGCTCCGCATTCAAGATGAGTAACATTCATGTTTTCTCCAAACGATCCTTTCTGTTAATTGCGCCGACATCATAACGGGTGGCGCAGAATCCGTCAGGTGGCGGCGGAATCCTGCGTCTCGCGACGTGCAGTTTCAAAGCGCAGCAGTTAATCTGTTTTCACTACAACCAGACAGGAGACATTAATGCCAAATCGCACCGCGGTAATCGAAACGAACAAAGGCACGATCAAATTTGAGCTGCTTGAGGAAGACGCGCCAAAGACAACGGAGAACTTCCGCTTGCTGGCCGAGAAAGGCTATTACGACGGGGTCATTTTTCATCGCTGCATCAACGGCTTCATGATTCAGGGCGGAGATCCGACCGGAACGGGAAGAGGTGGCGCATCAGCATGGGGTGGACGGTTCGCGGATGAGATCAATCCCTCGTCCGAAGTTTACCAACGCGGCTACAAATCGGGTACGGTCGCGATGGCGAATGCCGGACCGAACACGAACGGGTCACAATTCTTCATCATGCACGTCGACTACCCCCTGCCGCCGAGCTACACGATTTTTGGACGAGTGACCGAGGGACAAGACGTCGTGAACTCGATCGCGACTTCTAAAACCGATCAGAGCGACCGGCCACATGACGAAGTGAAAATGGAGAAAGTTACGATTGAATAATTCTCAATTTTGAATTCTGAATTTTGAATTCTTGATCGTCTCCGTAACGAATTCCTTCGCCGCCGCGACCGCCCGCTTCAGTTCGTCGCCTCTCGCCAGACCACAGGCGATCGCCGATGACAACATGCATCCGGTGCCGCGAGTGTTGGGCGCATCGATCCAGTCCCCCTGAAACGCAGTCACCTCGCCGTCATCATCAAGCAAATCAATCGCCTTGCGGTTAACTTCTGCTGGCTCCTGCCTCCTGGCTCCTGCCTCCTGCTTCACATGTCCACCTTTGATCAGAACCGCCCGAGCCCCGAGTTCGCGTATGCGCGCGACTGCCTGCCGCATCGAATCTTCATCGCGGATGTTTAGACCCGCAAGCTTCTCGGCTTCGGGAATATTCGGAGTAATCACACGCACCCCTGGCAGCAACTCTGTCACAAACACTGCAAACGCGTCGTCGTCCATCAACTTGCCGCCGCTTGTCGATTGCATTACTGGATCAACCACCGATAACGGCAAATTGAACTCGCGAATTAGTTGCGCAACTTCGCGAACAACCTCTGCGGTCGGCAACATACCAATTTTTACTGCAGCGACCTTTTTTTCAGCGACAATTCCACTCACTTGCGCGCGCACAGATTCAGCGGTCTGGTGAATCGCGCCCGCGTACGTTCTTTCGTTCTGAAAAGTGATTGATGTAATCGCGGCAACAGCCGCGCATCGAAGCTGTTGGATTGTGCGTATGTCGGCGATTGTTCCTGCCCCGCCCGACGGGTCGAATCCGGCAATCGCGAGAACGATTGGCCGCTGTTGCTGAAGTTCGCTAGTCACCTACTTGAATTTGATCAGCCGATTCGCAAAATCGACCACCCGATGGTTTTTCTTGCCCGCGGTAGATACCTCAAAGCCTTCGTCTCTTAAGTTCAGGGTCTGTTGCGCAGGTCCGCCCGGCAGCTTTGGGTTGAAAGTCCCATCGTCTTTCACAACGCGCCAGTAAGGCGTGATTCGTTTCCGGCCTTGCTCGCGATCTTCCTCAGCCGCTTCCGCGGCAATGCGGACAAAGATTCCCGTCGTCAGTGGACACGTGACGTCTGCACTGAAATCAGAAGCAAGCTTCCGTCGCAATTCGCTGACGGTCGCCAACTTACCTTTCGGAATTCTGCGGATCAGTTCATCAACCAGTTTTGGCGTAGGTATTAGCATTGATCCTTCGCCGAACCGAGCCATTTTCGGAGGGACGGGGACGACCTTCGGCTCCTGCGGCTTCTCCAACTTTGCGCGCCAGGATTTGCGGCTGGTGAATTTAGTTTTCATTCCGCTGGGCCCTTCTGATTTCTGCTGCCACGTTGTGCAACTGCTGGGGTTTACTGAAGAGGGTAATTCCAGCAATGCCTCGCGCGCCAACATTCAGACATTGCGCGAAATTATCGATAACGACGCCGCCCAGAGCCAGCACGGGAAAGTCAGCCAATTCGCGAGTTACATTCGCAAGTTCGGCGATTCCAACCGGCGCGCCGAACTCGCGTTTCGACACTGTATCGAAAACCGGTCCGAAAACAATGAAATCCGCGCCCGCTTGTTTTGCTTTGCGCGCTTCGTCAAGTGAATGCGTTGACGCACCAATCAGCAGATCGCTGCCAAACGTTCTGCGAATCGCCGCCGCATCAATAGATTGCGTTGTCAGATGGACCCCGTGCGCACCTGCACCGGCAGCAATGTCTGCGCGATCGTTTACGAGTACCAGCGTCGCACTGCCTTGCGTAAGCGCCACGGCTTGTCGCGCCAGCTCGAACAACACTCGTGCCGACAAACGCTTCTCTCTGAGTTGAATTAAATCAATTCCGGCAGCGGCCGCCGCCGACACTTGATCGATAATTTGCCGGAATTCGAGGCTGTCCGGCGTCGTGGCTTCATTGGTTGCGCCGCGGGTAATCAGATAAAGGATCGGTTTTGATTGGCCGAACTTCATTGGGCGGCATCGGCGGAACTCGCGATGCTCTTGAGCTTTCCACAGGCGAAGGCTCGCCGTCCAGCGCGCGCACAGTGCGACGGAAATTGATTATCTCCCAAGCGCCCATCACGATGTTCAAAATGCCTAATCCTGAGACTGCACCGCGCACCCACCCCGATGCGACAAATCGCTGCAGCCCGTACCCAGTCTTATGCGCCGCCAACAGCAGAAAATAGTTGTTCCCCCAATCGCTCAGTCCAAGCCATCCGTGCGGTACCCACGGCAATACCGTAAGCACCACACCGATTTCCAGGCAGAGGATTATGTAGAAGACTACCGACAGTCTGGAAGACATCATTAGCTCCTCAGACGGCGCGGTAACGAAATGTGGTTTGCTATCGAAAGCTTTCGGTGAAAGTGTCGCGAAGCTAATTCACCATTTCGGTTTGTTCGGCTTTTCGCGCGCTGCGAATCTTTTCGCCTAGCCGCGCTTTCAACATCTTCAACCGCTCGTTCACGTTCCGATACGAAACGTTAACCCCGTAAACCTCAGTAAAACTTTCGAGCGCGTGGTCCAAATCTCCGGCCTGCTCATACGCTGCGCCAAGTTCATACATCAGCGCGATCCGCTCGTCATCCGAAATGTTCGGCGCGTTAAGGCCTTTGGTCAACCACTTTACTGCCACTTCCGGCACGCCTGTCTGCATGAAACAATGTCCCAGAAGGTTGCAACATTGCAAGTAGCGACGACTGCCGTCGGCCGGTGCCGCAAGACTTGCGGCTATCTGAAATTCTTCAAGCGCATCTTCGAACAGATCCATTTCTTTATACGCAAGTCCGAGATTGTAGTGCGTTTCATAGTCGCCATTGGCTGCGGCTTGGCCGTCTGCTTCGCTGGAAGCGCGATATTCTTCGAAGATCTCCGCCAATCCGGCATCGATACCAGGCGCCGCGCTCGACCCACCATTCGGTTCGGCGGTCGCGGGAACGGTCATGACTACTTCTGGCGCGGGCGTCTCACTTGCGAGGGGCACCTCAAAGTTCTCACCAAATGTGATTTCGCCATGCTCGATGGTTGCCGACGCGGGCGTCTCGTCAACTTCGCCCGATTGCAGCCTTTGAATCCGGGAACGGCGGGCCTCAATTTCAGGATGATCGCCGCACTGTTGCCGTAACAGATCCAGCGTGTCAATGGCAATATCGATGTATCCCTGAGCAATGTAAAAATCGACACTCTCAAGTTCGGGCCGCAACACAGCAACAACACGTTCTTCGTCAGTTTCGGCCGGCTTTTCAATTCCATTTGATGGAAGCTCTTGCGCAACTATCGATTCAAACGTGAATCCTGTTTCCTGGTTAGCTTTACGCCGAGCGTTGGATTGCTCAGACTCTTCGGTGACGGAATTGACTTCGAAGTGCGCTTCTGCCACCGGAGTAGCTACTTCATCCGAGTTGTAAACAAATTCGTTCGTCGTCGCAGCATCGACAGCCGGCTCTTCCGCTTGCCCAAACTGTGGCAAGTCTTCGCCCGCCGCATCTTCTTCCGGCCCACCCAGTTCGTTCAGTCGCGTGAGATACGCTTCGTGTGACGGTTCCAGACGGGTCAGCTGCGTGAGCGCGTAGCGCTCGTCTGCGTCGAGGCCTGCGACTTGAGCTGCTTCGGCCAAACGTTCAAGTGACGCCTTCAACTGCTCCATATCGCGCAACCACCAATGCGCGCGGACGAGAAGTCGCAACGCCTGAACATTGTCGGCATCGCCGGCAAGCAACTCATTGAGCAAATTGAGCAGTTGTTCGTGTTCGCGTTCGGCGAGCATCTGCTCGCTGATCTTCGCAACTACTGAGACGCCTTCCGCCAGCTTGTCATGGCGCAAGTACAATCGCGCAACGTCTACGAAGCGAAGATACGCCCCCGGTTCCTTTGCAACCAGCAAACTGGTTGCGTGCTCGGCTTGCTCAGGATCTTCAGCCTCTAAATATGCAGTACCAAGCAGCGCAAGCAATTCGCAATCATCGGGAAAAGTTTTCAATGCTTCGTCGATCAGCTCGGCTGCTTCATCAGCCGTCCCACGGTTGGAGTGCGCGGTCAACAGTCCGTTCAGCGTAGCGTAATCGCCCGGGTTGACTCTCAACGCATTACCAAACGCGTCCAAAGCATCTTCGAACGCACCACGGGCCACCAGGATTTGCCCGGCTTCCGTGAAATATGCAGCGCCTTCTTTCCTGAGACCGAGGTTGAGGTAACCGTTCGCCAGCTTTGTGCGAATCTTTGTGTTCTGCGGATCGAGATCAGCGATTCTACGAAGTATGTCAAGGGCACTCTGCGCAGCGCCGGCGCGATTGTGCGCGTCAACGATCGCGAGATAGTGCGCACGGGCTTCGACGATCAGATCCTGACTCGCGTAGAGATCGGCGAGGTGTGTGGCTATATCGATGTCGTTCGGTTGTAAGCGATCAATTTTCTTGTACATCGCGATCGCCTTCAACCCGAATCCCTGCTCGCGGTAATGATCGGCGATACGACGGAAACACTTCACAGCTTCGGACGTGTTACCAACGCGTGTATACAAGTCGCCCAACATGTTGAGCGTCGTAAAATCATCAGCGTCAACCGCTACGATTTGACAGTATTCCTTAATCGCAGCCGCGATCTTCCCGATCTCGAGATACTTCTCGGCTGCCCGCAGAGTCTTTACCTTGTCAAAAGCCATTTGAGATCGAAAGGACTATAAAATGTAATCCGAAAACTCTGTGAGGAAGACAGAGTCGAAGTGCGCGCTCAATCGCCGTCCAGGGCATGACGGCACCGTCTAAACTAACACGCTAACACAACGAGTGTCAACGATGTTGTGCATGGAAACCTCAATAAATACGGGGAGAAATTGACAATCAGACGACGTCTGCGAAGTTTTTCCGCGTCCGAGCGAACCACCAATAGCCAATGAAAAAAGCGGCAACAGCGAACGCCAGAAAGTACGCCAGTCCGGCCCAATCCGGGGCCGCGCCTTCGATAATGATCCGGCGGTAACTTCGAATCAGAGGAGAAAAGGGATTGAAATTGATGATCGGCCGGTAGGCATTCGGAACAATTGTTTCAGGATAGATAATTGGCGTCAGATACATCCAAGCCATTAACACCAATGTCGTTCCCTGGACGATGTCCCGAATGAACACTCCCAGTGACGCCAACAGCCAGGCACCGCCGATGGTCGCAATGAACTGTGGTATCAACAGGACTGGTAAATAAATCAGCGTGGGATGAAGTGTGTGACGAATTAGAATAATCCCAAGCAACAACGCCAGCGTCCCAAATAACTGGTTGATGATCGCTGCCAGCGTCTGGGCCAGAGGCAGCGTCTCGAGAGGGAATACCACACGCTTAACCAAATTCGCGCGCGTGACCACGACGTTCGAAGAAAAGGTAAGCGCTTCCTGAAAAGCGTTCCACGGCAAAAGTCCGCAAAAAAGATACAACGCGAAATCCCATTGAGAATTGCTCGAACCGAATTTAGCTTTGAAGATGCCGGCGAAAATAATCGTGAAGATCGCAATCATCACAATTGGGGTAAGGACCGCCCAGAGTATTCCCAACGCCGACCCTTTGTAGCGTGCCGATAACTCGCGTTTAGTTAGCGACCAAATGAGGTCAATTCGCCGCGGCAGTTCCCACAGCGGGCGCCACACGGCGCGGCGGGCGGTTTGAGCAGAAATCATCGGACAATAATTGTACCGATTGCGGTCGAACTCTGACAGTGAAGCCGTTATGCGCGAACTACTTCTCGAAATGCGGCCATGAATGTTTGCATTTCCGATTGTTTGCCAATGGTAACGCGCATATGCGTTGGGAGAGCCGGAAACAAACGACCGACTTGTACGCTCCGATCGCGTAACGCCTTAATCAATGGTTGCACCGGCCGCCTCACATCGATCATGACGAAGTTCGCCTGTGAAGGAATGTTTGTATAGCCAAGCCTTCCGATCTCGTCGATGACGAACTGTTTTGTCTCTGCATTCAGTCGATGGCCGTTGGGCACCTGCTCAGGGTCATTCAGGCTGGCAATCGCAGCACTCAACGCCATGAGGTTGACGCTGTCCCACGTTTGATGTGGGCGCATCCTCTTAATTGTTTCAGGCTGTGCCACGCAGTAACCCAGACGCAATCCTGCCATGCCGTAAATCTTTGAGAAGGTGCGCGCGACGATCAGGTTTGGATGATCCTTCACCATCGGAATCACCGATTCGTAATCCGCACTGTCGGCATAATGATGATAAGCCTCATCAACCAAAATCATTGTTGACTTCGGTGTCTTAGTGATGCACTCGCGCACGTCGCGCTTTAACGTGATGCTCGCTGTTGGATTATTCGGGTTGCAGATATAGATCAACCCTTCTCTCGCGACGGTGGACATTCTTTTGAGATCGTGAGCATAGGTCTTTGTGAGCGGCACCTTCACCACTTCAGCGCGACTGATTCGGGCATGATTCAGGATCGCTTCAAAAGTCGGATCCGCAACGATCAATCGGCCGCGGCCGGGAACGAATGTGAGCGCTGGGCCGCGCGTCGGACGCGCCAGTTCAATTGGCTGTCTGTCATTCGTCATCGATCCCGTAAACGCAGACGCGCACAATTTCAAAATCTCACCTGATCCATCCCCCAGCAGTATTTGCTCGGTCTTCACACCGTTATGCTTAGCCAGCATATCAATCAATATCTCGGCATGTTCGTCCGGATAACGCCAAGCGAGATCGAATGCGTTAGCCATTGCTTTCGCCGCCATGGGTGAAGGACCGTAAGGATTTTCGTTTGAACTTAAGCGAATGATAGTTGCTGACGCAGGGGAACCGATCGTTCGTTTAGAAACAACCGCAGGTAATACGATCGACGGACGCGTCGCAACAATCGCGGCTCCAACTCCGAGTAGTTGCGCGAATCTGCGACGGGACAACGAGTTGTTTTCGGGCATGGCAAATTCCTCCAGGGCGAGATTGAACGCGCGCATTATCCGCCAGGAGTGGCTTCGTGCCAACTTGTGATAGGCTGATTTCAGTTATGCCAAAACCGCGTTCTTCGAGACTTTTCCCGGAAATGTCTGAGCCTGATAGCACGTTTGCGGGCTCCGGGACGGCAGGTCCACTGGCCGATCGCATGCGCCCGCGCGAGTTGTCAGAATTCGTCGGTCAGGAACACCTGGTCGGCGAGGGCCGGGTGCTGCGACGTCTGATCGAAAGTGGCGGTACGCTGCCATCGATGATCTTTTGGGGTCCACCGGGAACGGGAAAAACAACGCTGGCGCGTTTGCTCGCCGACAGAACAAACGCGAATTTCGCGGCCCTTTCAGCAGTCTTTTCCGGCGTCAAGGAGTTGCGCGGCGCGATTGCCCAAGCGCGGCTGGATCGTCTTCGCGGCCGCCGCACAATTCTTTTTATCGACGAAATTCATCGCTTCAATAAAGCGCAGCAGGACGCGCTGCTGCCGGCCGTTGAAGACGGAACGGTGACCCTCATCGGCGCAACGACTGAGAATCCTTCATTTGAAGTAATTAGCGCGTTGTTGTCGCGTTCACGAGTGATGGTCTTGAATCCGTTGAGCGAGACCGATATCGAGATGATTCTGCGACGCGCAATTGCCGATGAAGAACGCGGACTGGCGGATCTCAAGCCAATGATCGCTGACGAAATATTAAAGCGGTTGGCGCATCTTTCCGGTGGCGATGCACGCGTTTCTTTGGCGGCGTTGGAGGCCGCCGTGCACTCAACTCCAGCCGATGAAACCGGCAATCGCGTGGTCACCAACGAAACCCTGATTGAAGCGTTGGGCCGAACACAGTTCGCGTACGACAAAGGCGGCGAAGAGCATTACAACCTGGCATCAGCGCTGATCAAATCGCTGCGCAACTCGAATGTGGACGCGTCGCTTTACTGGCTGGCGCGGATGATTGAAGGCGGAGCGGATCCGGTTTTTATCGCGCGTCGTCTTTGTATTCTTGCGTCGGAAGATATCGGGCTGGCAGATCCAAATGCGATGGTGCAGGCGGCGGCAGCGGCTGACATTGTGCAACTGATCGGAATGCCGGAAGGTTTGTTTCCGCTTGCTCAGGCGACGATTTACCTGGCACGCGCCCCGAAGTCAAACGACGTGCTGCGCTCCTATTCAGCAGCCCATGCTGACGCGGTGGAAACTTCGCGCGAGCCAGTGCCCCTGCATCTCCACAATGCGCCGACGCCGCTGATGAAGCATCTCGGCTACGGAAAGGAATATCGCTACGTCCACAGTGACGCCGCGGCCAAGGATGAGATGGATTGTTTGCCAGAGAAACTGCGCGGCCACGTCTATTTCCGGCAAGATGAAACCACAGAGGATACGGAGGAAGAACAAGTAAGCAGTAAGCAGTAAGCAGAAGGCAGAACGTTGGGAATCTATTTTCAATTTGCAGTTTTCACTTTTCAATTTTTAGTTTAATCCGCCTTCCTCCTTGTCCTCTTCTGTCGTCAGAACTATGAAGTCATCAAAGGAACTCGCATTTCTTCATGATCTTTATGTCGCTCCTGACTGGGGTGAGCGTTTTGCCGAGCTTGTCGATGCGCATGTTGAATTGCCGAAAGAGGGCCGCGCGCTCTACGTCGCGGCTGGCACTGGTGGCCATGCCCTGGCTCTGCAGGAACGTGGGGGCGAAAAGCTGGAGTTTGTGTGCGTCGACGAGAGCGAAGAGAACCTGGAACTCGCGCGGGCAAAGGCCGCCGCAGCGAAAGAGCCCACGCAGTTCCAACGTGAAGAGCCTGCTTCGTTATCTTTTTCAGATGAGCGCTTCGACCTCGTGCTCGGAAACGCATCGATGATTCCCCCCAACGACTTGCGGAAGATGGTTTCAGAACTTGTACGAGTCACTGCGTCCGGTGGAACGGTCGCGTGGTGGATGCCGACCTCGTCGAGCTTTGGAGAATTCTTTTCGATTTTTTGGGAGGCCTTGTTGAATGCGGACTTGGAAGATCACGGTGTCAATGTCGAACATTTGATCAGTGAGGTGCCGACGATTTCGGATGTGGAACAACTCGCTGCAGAGGAAGGGCTCGACGGCGTGCGATCATGGACGATGATCGAAGAGTTTGATTACAAATCGGGCGAAGAGTTTTTCAACGCGCCGCTAATCACGGACTTTCTTTTGCCGGGATGGCTCAGTTCGGTGCCCGAAACCGCTCGCGGGCGCGTGCAGGAAGAACTCACGCACATCATTGACGAGGAGCGACATAGTGGCGAGTTTCCGTTAAC
>Ga0207675_100001426_pt1 | contig 23961 bp, 19 predicted proteins | sample KBSSwiS42_FD_184305 | JGI IMG/M metagenome (GOLD analysis project Ga0207675, IMG submission 184305) | Switchgrass rhizosphere microbial communities from Kellogg Biological Station, Michigan, USA - KBS Switchgrass S4-2 (SPAdes) (version 2) | ecosystem: Host-associated > Plants > Roots >...
CGTCGGCGCTCTTCTTCGGCGGCAGCAGCATGCGCGACTTGATCTCGATCAGCATCGCCGCCATCAGCAGGTAGTCGGCGGCGAGCTCGAGGTTGCGCGTGCGGATCTGGTCGACGTAGGCGAGGTACTGGCGCGTCACGCTCGCCATCGGGATGTCGAGGATGTTGAAGTTCTGCTTGCGGATCAGGTAGAGCAGCAGGTCGAGCGGCCCTTCGAACGCCTCGAGGAAGACCTCGAGCGCGTCGGGCGGGATGTAGAGGTCCTGCGGCAGGTCGAACAGCGGCTCACCGTACAGGCGGGCGACGGCGATGCTGTCGACGACGTCGACGACCTCGGGCTCGGCGAGCTCTTCCATCAGGCGTGGAATGTCGGTCTGCTCAGGGCGTCCGTGTCTGATAGACGTACGCCTGCTGCGGCACGTTCGACTCGGCGTGCTCGGCCTCGGCGGTGCGGTCGATCCGGCGGTCCCACCAGATCGCGCGACCGCGGCGCTGCTCGTCCTCGAGCGTCGGCCGCTTCGCCTTCAGCTCGTCGATGAAGTCGGTGACGTCGGAGGTGTACTTCTTCCAGAAGAGCGGCATGGGAGGCGCGAGCGGCGGGGGGAACCCCCAAGTCTAGCCGGCGCGCGCCGGCCGCCGGCTCAGGCCGGGACGCGGCGGACGTGCTCGCCGTCGCGCAGGAACGCGTGCTGCTCGCCGGTGATCCAGCGCGCGAGCTCGTCGAGCCGCGCGGTGCCGACCTCGAACGCCGGGAAGACGGCGCTCACCGTTTCGAAGCCGTCGACGTTGGCGACGTGAAAGACGACCCGCGCCGAGTCGTGGTCGGGAACGACGCGCACCGAGCTCTGGAAGTCGGCGACGAGATCGAATCGCTTCTCGACGAACTTGCCGGTCTCCGGATCGCGTATCACCTCGCTGTCGTAGTGCGCTCCGCACTGGCGCAGCCGCGACTCGAGCTTCTCGATCTCGGGCGGAAAGTCCTTGGCGATGGTGATGCGGCTGCCGGTCTTGGCTGCGAAGTTGAGGACGATGTGGTCGAACACCTCGACGTCGCGCAGCCGCTTCATGCGCGCGTCGGCGCGGAATTCGGTGAAGCGCAGCTGGCTGAACGACGTCTTGCGGTCGAGCCACCAGATCGTCTTCGAGACCGGCTGCAGGACATTGAGCTGGCGCGCGAGCGCGAACAGATAGCGCGACGCTGCCTGGCAGGCGGCGTCGGTCAGCATCGCGTTGCGCTGCAGGGCGCCGGTGTCCTGGCGCTGCTGCGCCAGCACGTCATCGGCCTGGCGCTTGAGTTCTTCGAGGTATCCCACCGCTCTCGCTGAAGAGCTGTTTCGCGACAGGATAGCCGAGCAGGCGCGGGCGTCGACGCGCGAATTCGTGGACTACTGCGCCTCCGCGTCGCCGGGCGTGCCGGACCGGCATCTGCGCACCGCCGTCAGGATGCCGCGCAGGATCTCGATCGGCGGCGGCGGGCAGCCCGGAACGGCGACGTCGACCGGCAGGACGTCGGCGACCGCACCGCAGGTCGCGTAGCCGGTGCCGAAGATGCCGCTGCCGCAGCCGCAGTCGCCGACCGCGACGACGAGCTTCGGCGCCGGCGTCGCTTCGTAGGTCCGCGTCAGCGCGAGCTCCATGTTGCGCGACACCGGGCCGGTGACGAGCAGCAGGTCTGCGTGGCGCGGGCTGGCGACGAAGCGGATGCCGAGGCCTTCGAGGTTGTAGTACGGGTTGTCGAGCGCGTTGATCTCGAGCTCGCAGCCGTTGCACGACCCGGCGTCGACCTCGCGGATCGTCAGCGCCCGGCCGAGGATGGCGAGCAGCTCGCGCTGGATCTGCTCGGCTTCGACACGCAGCGCGTCGTCGCACGCTGGCGGCGCCTCGCTGCGCATGCCGGTGCGGCCGATCTGGCGGAGGATCTTCCACATGACGTCAGGTCTCGCTCGCGCAGCGCCGGGTCACAGGTCGTGTCCCGAATAGCTGAGGTTGAACGACTTGTTGATCAACGGGAAGTCGGGGACGATGTTGCCGATCACCGCGTGCTCGAGCACCGGCCAGTTCTGCCACGACGGGTCGTGGCAGTGGCAGCGGCGGATGCGGTGTCCATGCGCGTCGCCGTCGACCTCGAGCGCGACGAAGATCTCGCCGCGCCAGCCTTCGACCCAGCCGGCCCCGACCACCGCGCCGGCGCCGAGCCGGACCTCCGAACGGTGCTCGCCCGCCGGCAGCGCGGCGAGGATCGCCTCGATCAGGCGCAGCGACTCGAACAGCTCGGCGAAGCGGACCGCGACCCGCGCCGCGACGTCGCCGGCGTGGTGCGTCGCCATCGCCACCCCGAGGCGGTCGTACGGCGGCCAGGCGTGGTCGGTGCGCAAGTCGGACGGCTGCCCGCTCGCGCGCCCGGCGAGGCCCGTCAGGCCGAGCTGCACGGCGAGCTCCGGGCTCACCCGCCCGGTGCCGACGAAGCGGTCCTGCAGCCCGGCGTGCTCGTCGTAGATCGAGCGCATCTCCTTCGCCTCGCGCAGCGTCGCGTCGCACTGCGCGCGCATGCGCCCGGCTGCCACGACGTCGACGTCGACCGCGGTGCCGCCGGGGACGACGGCGTCCATCATCAAACGATGGCCGAAGACCTCCTTGGAGACACGCAGCCAGTCTTCGCGCAGGCGCGAGAACTGCGCGAGTCCGAACGTCAACGCGGCGTCGTTGCCGAGCGCGCCGAGGTCGCCGAGGTGCGCGGCGACCCGCTCGCGCTCGAGCAGCAGCGCGCGCAGCCACCGCGCGCGCTCGGGGATGGCTGCGCCGGCGGCGGATTCGAGCGCCATGCAGTAGGCCCACGCGTAGGCGACCGTCGAATCGCCCGACACGCGGCCGGCGAGCCGATGCCCGTCGAGCGGCGCGAGTTGGGTGAATCGCTTCTCGATCCCCTTGTGCGTGTAGCCGAGCCGTTCCTCGAGGCGCAACACCTTCTCGCCGACGACCGAGAACCGGAAGTGACCGGGCTCGATGACGCCCGCATGCACCGGCCCGACCGGAATCTCGTGGACACCGTCGCCGGCGACGCGAACGAAGGGATAGTCGACGACCGCTCCGGTGGTGAAGCCGGCGCTCGGGACCGCGTCATCGAGCAAGGGCAAGTGGTCGCGCGGCCACGCGCCGTGGTCCAGCCACGGCCTGGCGTCGCGCGCCCCGATCGCGACGATCCCGAGCAGGTCCGCCGCGGCGCGCTCCATCCTCGCGGCGCAGGGAAAGTGCGACGACACGTCGGGATACGCTGGCGCGTCGGCGGGCAGCGCGAGGTCGAGCCAGACGAGCCCCTCGGCCAGCGCGTAGGCCGCGCACGCGGCGAAGCCGCCGGCGTCGTGCCAGCCGCGGTCCGCGCCCCAGAGCGCGACCAGACGGCCGTGCGCCGCTGCGACCGCGCGCGCGGCGACCTGCCACGCATCGGCGTCGACGCTCGCGCGCCAGATCGGCAGCGGCGCCGGCAGGCGTTCGAGGTCGAGCTCGAGTCCGGGGATCCGCACGGTCAACCCCCGAGCATCCGCGCTGCCTGCGTGTACCAGCCGATCAGATACGGCGGCACATAAAGGCCGAGCATCAGGCCGAGCGCGAGGTGGACGAACACGGGCAGCAGCGCCGGCGCATGCGCCAGCGGCTTCACCGAGGTCTCGCCGAACACCATCGGCAGCACCCGGCCGAACACCGAGGCAAAGGCGACGCCGAGCGCGAGCAGCAGGAACGGCGTCGCCCAGGGCTGCTCGCGCATCGCCGTGGTGAGGATCAGGAACTCGCTCGCGAAGACGCCGAACGGCGGCATGCCGAGGATCGCCAGCGATCCCAGCATCATCCCCCAGCCGACCGTCGGGCTGACCTTGATCAGGCCGCGGATCTCGCTCATCACCTGGGTTCCGGCCTTCTGCGTCGCGTGACCGACGGCGAAGAAGATCGCCGACTTGGTGAGCGAGTGCACCGTCATGTGCAGCAGCCCGGCGAAGTTCGCGACCGGCCCGCCGAGCCCGAACGCGAACGCGATCAGACCCATGTGCTCGATCGACGAGTACGCGAACATCCGCTTGACGTCCTTCTGGCGCGACAGGAAGAACGCGGCGACGACCACCGAGACGAGGCCGAATCCCATCAGCAGCTGTCCCGCCAGCGCGTTGCGCAGCGCGCCGTCGGTGAGCACCTTGCAGCGCAGCAGCGCGTACATCGCGACGTTGAGGAGCAGCCCGGAGAGCACCGCCGAGACTGGCGTCGGACCTTCGGCGTGGGCGTCGGGCAGCCAGTTGTGCAGCGGCACGAGGCCGACCTTGGTGCCGTAGCCGATGAACAGGAAGGCGAACGCGAGAGTGATGATGTTCGGGTCGAGCCGGGTCTTGGCCTGGTCGAGGTGCGTCCACAGGAGCGCTCCGCCCTCGGCGCCGAAGACCTTCTCCGCTGCCATGTAGAGCAGCACCGTGCCGAACAGCGCCAGCGCGATGCCGACGCCGCAGAGGATGAAGTACTTCCACGCCGCCTCGAGGCTGGCGGCGGTGCGGTAGACGCTCACCAGCAGCACCGTCGCCAGCGTCGCCGCTTCCATCGCGACCCAGAGGATCCCCATGTTGTTGGTCGTCAGCGCCACCAGCATCGCGAAGCTGAACAGCTGATACATGCTGTGGTAAAGGCGCATCCGCGCCGGCGTCATCGTTCCGTGGTCCTGCTCGACGCGCATGTACGGGCGCGAGAAGATCGACGTCGTCAGGCCGACGAACGCCGTCAGCGCGACGAGGAAGACGTTGAGCGGGTCGATGAAGAACTCCTCGCTCGCTGCCAGCAGCGGCCCCGACGACACCACCCGGACCGTCAGCGCGCACGCGGCGGCGAAGGTCGCGCCGCTGAAGGCGACGTTGACGTCGCGCGCGACGTCGCGGTGGCCGACGAACGCGAGCACCAGGCTGCCGGCGAGCGGGAAAGCGAGCACGAAGGCGAGCGCTTCCACGTCAGCTGTCCTTCAGCTTCTCGAGGTGGCGGATGTCGAGGCTGTCGAACTGCTCGCGGATCTGGAACATGAAGACGCCCAGGATCAGGATGCCGACGAGGACGTCGAGGGCGATGCCGAGCTCGACCACCATCGGCATTCCGTAGGTCGCCGAGGTGGCGGCGAAGAACAGGCCGTTCTCCATTGACAGGAAGCCGATGACCTGCGGCACTGCCTTCGAGCGGATGATCATCATCATGAAGGAGAGCAGGACGCACGCGAGCGCGATGCCGAGCGTGCCTCCCGCGATCGACGACGAGAGCTGCGAGATCGGCCGGGCGAGGTTGAAGGCGAAGATGACGAGGACGATGCCGATCAGCATCGTCGTCGGCACGTTGATCAGCGCCTCGACGTCCCAGCGCACGTCGAGGCGCTGGATGATCCGGTGCAGCAGCATCGGGATCAGGACCACCTTGAGGACGAAGGTCAGCCCCGCCGACAGGTAGAGGTGCGGCTGGTCCGTCACGTAGCCGACCACCGCGGTTGCGGCGACCAGCGTCACCCCCTGCAGCGTGAACAGGTGGATCAGCGACAGGATGCGGCGCTGCGAGAGCATCGCGAACGCGAGCATCAGGATCACCGCGGCGAACAGGTTGATCAGCTGCGAGGCGAGGTGGCTCATCGTGGTCCGCCTCAGACGCCGAGCAGGATGTGGACGAGCACGCCGATCACCGCGAGCAGGAACGCGGTGCCGAGGAACTCGGGAACGCGAAAGATCCGCATCTTCGCGCTCGCCGTTTCCAGCATTGCCAGCAGCACGCCGCCGACCGCGAGCTTGAGGACGAGCACGGGCAGCGCGAGCACGAGCTCGAGCGGGGCATGTGCCTCGGCGATCCCCCAGGGCAGGAACAGCGCCAGGCCGAGGCACGAGTACGCGAAGAGCTTCAGGCTCGCCGCCCATTCGAAGAGGGCGAGGTGGCGCCCCGAGCACTCGAGGATCAGCGCCTCGTGGATCATCGTCAGCTCGAGGTGTGTCGCCGGGTTGTCGACCGGCACGCGCGCGTTCTCGGCGAGCGAGATCATCGTGAACGCGACGCCGGCGAAGGCGAGGCTCGGATAGATCGCGAGCTCGCGGTGCGCCAGCGTCTCGACGATGGTGGCGAGCGAGGTCGACTTCGGGATCAGCGACGCCGAGAAGAGCACCATCAGGAGGGCCGGCTCGGCGAGAAAGCCGATCAGCATCTCGCGGCGGGCGCCCATCGTGCCGAACGCGGTGCCGACGTCCATCGCGGCGAGCGAGATGAAGACGCGGGCGAGCGCGAACAGGCCGACCAGCGCGATCGCGTCGGCCGCGGGCGCGAGCGGCAGGTCGGTCGACAGCGTCGGGATGATCGCGCTCGCGAGCAGCATGCAGCTGAAGACGATGTAGGGCGCGGAGCGAAACAGCGGCGACGCATGCCGCGCGACGACCGACTCCTTGTTGAACAACTTGTGGAGCACGCGATAGGGCTGCAGCAGCCCTGGGGCCGACTTGTTCTGCAGCCAGGCGCGCCACTGGTTGACCCAGCCGACCAGAAGCGGCGCGAGCAGCAGCGCGACGACGATCTCGAGCAGTTGCGACAGGCTGCCGAGCACGCTCATCGCATCACCACCAGGAGCACACCGATGAGGGTGACGAAGCTGTAGAGCAGGTAGACCGCGATCCGCCCCTGCTGGAGCTGGCCGATCCAGCGCGACATGCGCTCGACGGCGCCCGCGACCGGCAAGTAGAGCCAGTGCCAGAAGTGGTCGCCGACGACGACGCGATAGACCGGCTCGCGGTCGAACGGCGAAGGCAGCTCGCGTTGCATGCGGAAGAATGGCTCGAAGATCTGCCGGATCGGCTGGCCGAAGCCCTCGGCCGTGTCTTGCATGCGGGCGTTTTGCCACGGATAGCCGCAGTCCCACGGCGCTGCCCGGCGCAGCCTGCCGTGGTAGAGCCTGCGAACGAGCGTGAACGCTAGCGCGAAGCTTGCCGCCAGGCCGAGCAGGAAGACGACCGGCCCGTAGCTCGCGCGATCGATGTCGACCGGCACCAGCAGCCAGCCGCTCGACGCGACGGTGCTGCCCAGCCCGGTCGCGACGAGCTGCCGGGTAACCGTGTCGACGAGCTGGATGAACTGCACGGGCAGGAGGCCGAGCGCGACGCAACCGAGCGCGAGCCAGACCATGCCGCCGCGCTCCCACGGCCCCGCCCGGTGCGCGTGCACGAGGTTGTCCTCGCGCGGCTGGCCGAGGAAGATGACGCCGAAGAACTTGACCATGGTGTATCCCGAGAGCGCGGCGACGAGCGCGATCAGCGCCGCGACGACCGGGATCAGCATGTTCAGGAACGAGCTCGGCAGCCCGGGCGTGAAGAGGAAGCTCTGCAGGAGCAGCCACTCGGAGACGAAGCCGCCGAGCGGTGGCAGGCCGGCGCTGGCGAGCGTGCCGACGAGCGTCAGCCACGCGACCCACGGCATGAAGCGGATCAGGCCGCCGAGCTTGCCGAGGCTGCGCTGCCCGGTGGCGTGCAGGACGGCTCCGGTGCCGACGAAGAGCAGGCTCTTGAAGAACGCGTGGCTGGCGACGTGATAGAGCGCGGCGGTGAGCGCGAGCGCCGACATCGGTTGCATGCCGTACGCCGAGAAGAGCACCGCGAGCCCGATCCCGGCGAACACCAGGCCGATGTTCTCGATCGACGAGTAGGCGAGCAGCCGCTTCATGTCGACCTGGACGGCGGCGAAGACGACGCCGAGGACGGCGCTGACGAGGCCGAGCGCGAGCAGCAGCACGCCCCACCACCAGATCTGCGCCGGCAGCAGGTCGAAGGCGACCCGCAGCAGCCCGTAGACCGCGGTCTTCAGCATGACGGCGCTCATCAGCGCCGAGACCGGCGACGGCGCTGCCGGATGCGCTTCCGGCAGCCAGACGTGGAGCGGGACGATCCCGGCCTTGGCGCCGAAGCCGAACAGCGCGAGCAGGAACGCGACCGACGCCCAGAAGGGCGAGAGATGCTGCGCCCGCATGTTGGCGAAGGTGTAGTCGCCGGTGTTGGCCTGCAGGACGCCGAAGCACAGCAGGATGCCGATCGCGCCGATGTGGGCGACCAGCAGGTACAGGTAGCCGGCCTGCCGGATTTCGCCGATCCGGTGGTTGGCGATGACGAGGAAGAACGACGACAGCGCCATCGTCTCCCACATCACCATGAACGCGTAGGCGTCGTCGGCGCAGACGACCAGCGTCATGCTGGCGAGGAAGACGTGGTACTCGAGGCAGAGGAGTCCCGGCGGCGTGCCTTCGCCCTTGCGGAAGTAGCCCGCGGCGAACGCCGACACGCCCGCCGACGTGGCGCCGATCACCATCAGGAAGAAGGCGGCGAGCGGGTCGAGCCGGAAGTGGAATGGCAGGCCTGGTAGCCCGAGCGGGAGGACCGCCGTCTGCGGCACCGCGAACATCGCGGCGAGTGCGATCCCGAACAGCGCCAGCGCGAGCGCGCCGCCGGCGGGAAAGAGCACCTTGGCGACCCAGCCGAGGTTGCGCAGCGCGAAGAGGCCGAGGACGCCCACCAGCAGCCAGCCGGCGGCGACGACGAGCACCCAGTCGAGAGGAAGCCAGCGCGCCGGCTCGAGAACGGCGTCCATGCGCGTGCGCTCAGCGCCTGCGCGCCTTCGCCGCGCTCGTGCCGCTCGGCGTGTAGCGAACGCCGTGCTGCGTCAGGTAGTCGCGGATGAGTTGGCGGACGACCTGCGAGGGCGTGAGGTCCTGGCTCGCACAGAGGCGCTCGAACGCTTCCTTCTTGGCCGGATCGATGAGCAGCGTGAGACGTGCAGTCTTCGATTCCATCTGGGGCGTATGTTAATGAAATGTGCGTCCATAGCATATCCCATTCACATGCCGTCGGGGCACGCCGGGGCCGCTCCCGGGCGCCGGGGCGCCGCAAAGTCTCGCTACCGCAGGGGGCGCTGCAGCAGTCGCTCGAGCGTGCGCAGCGGCGACGTCTCGGGCCGGTGCAGGTGCTCGACGTCGAGCAGGAAGGTCTGCTCCATCATGTGCTGGCCGCCGAGGGCGGCGTGCAGGACCTGATCGCTGAAGCAGACCCAGGTCGTTCCTGGCGCGAAGTCGGCGCGCGCCTGCGGACTCGTCTGCTGGAAGTCGGCATCGGCCTTGGCGCGATCGTGCAGCTGCAGCATGACGTGGTCGTACTCGGTGCGCCGGCGTTTGGTGATACCGGTCGTCGCCATGAGCCACGCCGAGCCGGGCAAGGGCCGTCCGACCCGGTCGAGATAGCGCCTGGCGTGCGCCTCGAACGGCTCGCCGACGCGCCAGCGCCGCGGCTCGCCGCGTGGGTTGACGTTGTTGAAGACGCGCAATAGCCGGGTGCCCTGCATCGGGTTGGACGGAAAGGCGTCGACGTGCAGCCGGGTGTCGTCCTGTCGCCAGCTGCGTACGCGGCCGGCGACGTCGGTCGGCCGAAACGACGTGTTGCCGCGGCGCAGGTGACCGCGGTAGTGCGGGAAGAGGCGCAGCGCGAGCGCCTCGCTCTGCTCGGCGAAGCGCACGACCATCGCGCGCAGCGCGGCGAGGTCGCCGGCGTCGCCGGCGGCGCCGCGCAGCTCGCCCGACGGCCAGCGCACCGAGACGTTCTTGGCCTTCGGATCGGCCCAGCGCGGGTCGAGGAACCGCCGCTCGGCATCGGAGAGGGTGAACGCCAGCCGCGGAAACGCGAGCACGTGGCCCGATTCGACGACCGCCTCGACGCCGCGCGTCGGCCCGTCGTCGGCCCAGCTCGCGTCGTCGTACGTCCTGACGACGTCGGCCGGACCGCTCAGCGTGCTGGGAGTCATCGTGTCGCGGTCAGCGCACCCGCAGCCCCGGCACCGCGCCGGCGTGCGGGTCGAGCAGGAAGAGGCCCGGATGCGCCTTGTCGTCGGCGTGCGACGCGGCGAGGACCATGCCTTCGCTGATGCCGAACTTCATCTTGCGCGGCGCCAGGTTGGCGACGACGACGGTGAGCTTGCCGACCAGCTGCTCGGGCTCGTACGCCGACTGGATGCCGCTGAAGACGGTGCGCGTCCGTGCGTCGCCGACGTCGAGGGTGAGCTTGAGCAGCTTGGTCGAGCCGGCGACCTTCTCGGCGGCGACGATGAGCGCGACGCGCAGGTCGAGCTTTGCGAAGTCGTCGATGCCGATCTCGGGCGCGATCGCCTCGCCGCCGGGAAGCGGCAGCGCGATCGCGGCCTCGCTCGCCTTCGCGGCAGGCTCGGGCGGGGGCCCGAACAGCGCGTCGAGCTGCTTGTCGTCGACCCGCTGCATGAGGTGGCGATACGCGGCGATGCGCTCGGGGACGACCGTTGCATCGGACCAGCGGAAGTCGCGGTCCATGCCGAACAGCTCGCGCGCGACGCGGCTCGCGGTCGCGGGCAGCACGGGCGCGAGCAGCACCGACAGCAGCTTGAAGCCGAAGAGCGCGCGCGAGCAGACGTCCTGCAGTTCGTCGCGCCGGGCCGCGTCCTTGACGAGCAGCCACGGCTGGCGCTCGTCGAACTCGGCGTTGATGCGGTCGGCGACGGCCATGATGTCGCGCATCGCCTTGCCGAACTCGCGCGCCTCGTAGCTCTGCTCGACGCTCGCCGCGCTCGCCGCGGCGCTCGCGACCATCGCTGCTGCGTCGCCGTGGACGCGGACCGCGCCGCCGAACTGCTTGTTGAGGAACCCCGCTGCGCGGCTCGCGATGTTGACGTACTTGCCGACCAGGTCGCTGTTGACGCGGGCGACGAAGTCGTCGGGGTTGAACTCGATGTCCTCGACGTGCGCGTTGAGCTTGGCGGCGATGTAGTAGCGCAGCCACTCGGCGTTCATGCCGACCTCGAGGTAGCGCGTCGGCGAGATGCCGGTGCCGCGGCTCTTGCTCATCTTCTCGCCGCTGACGGTGATCCAGCCGTGCACGTAGACGCGGTCGGGGACCTTGCGGTGGCTGAACTTCAGCATCGCCGGCCAGAACAGCGTGTGGAAGTAGGCGATGTCCTTGCCGATGAAGTGGATCTGCTCGACCGCGGGGTCGTCCATGAACTCGGCGAACGTGCGCGGCTCGCCGTTCGCCTTCGCTCGCCCAGAGTCGAAGTAGTTCTTGAGCGACGCGAGGTAGCCGATCGGCGCGTCGAGCCAGACGTAGAAGTACTTGCCGGGGGCGTCGGGGATCTCGATGCCGAAGTACGGCGCGTCGCGGCTGATGTCCCAGTCGGCGAGGCCGCCGTGGCCGTGCTCGTCGACCTTGAACCACTCGCTGATCTTGTTGAGTACCTCGGGCTGGAGGCGCCCGGGCTCGCGCGTCCACTTCTTGAGGAAGTCGAGGCAGCGCTGCGACGAGAGCTGGAAGAAGTAGTGCTCGCTCGAGCGCAGCACCGGTGCCGCGCCGGTCAGCGTCGAGGTCGGGTTCTTCAGCGCCGTCGCTGCGTAGACCGAGCCGCAGTTCTCGCAGCTGTCGCCGTACTGGTCGCGCGCGCCGCACACCGGGCACTCGCCCTTGATGTAGCGGTCGGGCAGGAACATCGACTTCACCGGGTCGAAGAACTGCTCGACGGTCTTCACGGCGATCAGGCCTTCCTTGCGCAACTGCAGGTAGATCTCTCGCGCGAGCTCGTGGTTCTCGGGGCCGTCGGTCGAATGCCAGTTGTCGAACGAGATGCCGAAGCCGTCGAGCACCGGCTTTCTGCCGGTGGCGATCTCGGCGATGAACTGCTTCGGCGTCTTGCCCGCCTTGTCGGCGGCGATCATGATCGGGGCGCCATGGGCGTCGTCGGCGCAGACGAAGTGCACCTGGTGGCCGCGCATCCGCTGGAAGCGCACCCAGATGTCGGCCTGGATGTACTCCATCAGGTGGCCGATGTGGAACGGCGCGTTCGCGTACGGCAGCGCGGTGGTGACAAAGAGCTTGCGGGACATCGGCGGGCAGGTGGCAAACCATCAATTCTAGGGATTGCTCTGCGAGAATCGTTCGGGCGATGCGTGCCGGCGAGGGCGGCCGCGGGGAGACGACGACGATGGTCAGGAGAGTGGGCGCCGCCGTGCTGGCCGCAGTCGCCATCGGTTCGGTGCTGCTTGTCGCCAACTTCGCGCTCTCCGTGGTTCACACGCAGCAGCTGCGCGACGAATCGGCAGCGGTCGTCGGCAGCAGCGAGCTGCTGCTCGCGCTCGACAACGTCCTTTCGCTCGCGATCGACGCCGAGTCCGGCCAGCGCGGCTACGTCATCACCGGCCGCGACGAGTACCTCGCGCCGTACCGCGCCGCCGTGGCTTCGATCCATCGCCAGATGGACGCGCTCGAGAAGCTCACCGAGCCCGACCCCGTGCAGCGCCGCCTGATGGCCGATGTGCGACGGCAGGTCGGCGCCAAGCTCGGCGAGCTCGACCTGACGATCGCGCTGCGCGACCGCAACGGCTTCGACGCGACCCGCGACGTCATCCTGCTCGGCGCCGGCGAGGCGGAGATGCAGGCGCTGCGCAAGACCGCGGCCGAGATGGCCGCGCACGAGACCCGAAAGCTCGCCGAACGCGAGGCCGCGGCGCGGCAGACGTACCGCGCCGCGATCGCCGGCGAGGCGATCTCCGGGCTCGCCGCCATCGCGGCACTGGTCTGCTTCTCGCTCCTGCTCGCCCGCCACCTGCGCAGCCGCGACCGCAACGAACAGACGATCCGTGAGCAACGCGAGCAGTTGCGGACGACGCTCGCGAGCATCGGCGACGCGGTGATCACGACCGACGCCGAGGGCCGCATCGTCAACCTCAATCCGGTCGCCGAATCGCTCACCGGCTGGCAAGCCGCCGACGCCGAGGGCAAGCCGCTCGACGTCGTCTTCGACATCGTCAACGAGGCGACCCGCGCCCGGGCCGCGAGCCCGGTCGAGCGGGCGCTCCGCGAGGGCATGGTAGTCGGTCTCGCCAACCACACGACCCTGATCCGCAAGGACGGCAGCGAGGTGCCGATCGACGACAGCGCGGCGCCGATCCGCGACCGCGACGGCGACATGCGCGGTTGCGTGCTCGTCTTTCGCGACATCAGCGCGCGCAAGGCGAACGAACGCGCGCTCGGCGAGGCGCAGGCGAGGCTGTCGCGCGTCGTCACCGACATGGCGATCCCGACGATGGTCTACGCCGAGGACGGCGAGGTCCTGCTGATCAACGCCGCGTGGACCGGGATCAGCGGCTGGAGCGCCGCCGAGCTGGCAACGATTCCCGAGTGGACGCGGCTCGCGTACGGCGAGCGCGGGCCCGAGATGACGGCGCTGATCGCGTCGCTGTTCGATCTCGAGGCGGCCGTCGACAACGGCGAGCGCGAGATTCGCACGAAGAGCGGGAAGACCCGGGTCTGGCACTTCGTCACCGCGCCGATCGGCCGCGACGCGCAGGGCCGGCGGATGCTGGTGACGAACGCGATCGACGTCACCGAGCGGCATCGCCTCGATCGGGAGCTCGCCGAGCAGGAGGCGCGCCGACGCCTCGCGATGGAGGCCGCGAGCTCCGGCGACTGGGAGTGGGACCGCTCGACCGGCACGATGACCTGGAGCGCGCAGACGAGAAAGCTGTTCGGCGTCGGCGGCGACGAGCCGATCGGCCCGGAGCTGTTCCGCCAGTTCATCCATCCCGACGACCGCGAGCGTCGCGACCAGGCGATCGAGCGGGCCTGGGAGACCGGCGTCTTCGCCAACGAGTACCGCATCGTCCGCGACGACGGCGAGGTGCGCTGGATGTCGTCGCGCGGCCGCGTTCTGCGCACCCCCGACGGCCACGAGCGGATGCTCGGCGTCGTCGGCGACATCACCGAGCAGAAGCGCGCGTTCGAGGCGCTCGAGCTCGCCGATCGCCGCAAGGACGAGTTCCTCGCGACGCTCGCGCACGAGCTGCGCAACCCGCTCGCGCCGCTGCGCAACTCGCTCGCGATCGTCCAGCGCAGCCGCGGCGATGCCGAGCTGTTCGAGCGCGCGAGCGCGGTCATGGAGCGCCAGCTCGGCCACCTCGTGCGCCTGATCGACGACCTGCTCGACGTCAGCCGGATCAGCCTCGACAAGCTGACGCTGCGGCTCGAGCCGACCGATCTCGCCGCGGTCATCGCACACGCCGTCGAGGCGTGCCGGCCGGCCGCCGAGCGCGCCGGCCACGTTGTCGAGGTCCATGTTCCGGAGATCGCGGTCAAGCTGCAGGCCGACCGCGCGCGGCTGTCGCAGGTGTTCTCGAATCTGATCGGCAACGCCTGCAAGTTCACTCCGGACGGCGGCCGCATCGCAGTCGACGCGAAGTTGCGCGACGGCCGCGCGATCGTGACCGTGCGCGACGACGGCATCGGCATCGCCACTGACGATCTCGAGCGCGTCTTCGAGATGTTCTCGCAGGTCGACGCGTCGTTCGAGCGCGCCCATGGCGGACTCGGCATCGGCCTGACGCTCGTGCGCCGCCTCGTCGAGATGCACGGCGGCAGCGTCGTCGCAAGGAGCGCCGGTCTCGGACGCGGCAGCGAGTTCGTCGTCACGCTGCCGCTCGCTGCCGTGCAGACCGTAGAGGGCCCTGCCGCACGCGACGCCGGCGAGTCGGCGCGGGCGCAGAAAAAGCGCATGCTCGTCGTCGACGACAACAGCGACAGCGCCGAGAGCCTCGCGCTTCTGCTCGCGCTCGCCGGCCACGAGACGCACGTCGCCCACGACGGCCCGGAGGCGCTGACGCGCGCCGACGCGTTGCACCCGGACGCCGTCCTGCTCGACCTCGGCCTGCCCGGGCTGAACGGCTACGAGGTCTGCAAGAGGCTTCGCGTCGAGCCGTGGGCGCGCGAGATCCCGATCATCGCGATCACCGGCTGGGGACAGGACGACGACCGGCAGCGCTCGAAGGACGCCGGCTTCGACGCCCATCTCGTCAAGCCGGTCGTGTTCGAGGAGCTGACGGCTCTGCTCGACGAGCGCGGCGGCGCGGCGGGCGCCACGCACTGATCGCCCCATATCGGCATGCGACGGTGTGTGCAGACGCGCCGCTGTATAACCAGCCTTCCCCTACTCGCGCGACTTCGCACCCGAATGGCCATCCAAGAAGCGACGCTGCTCCAGGCTTTGCAGGCAGTCGTCGACCCCGAGACCGGGCGCGACTACGTCAGCGCGAAGCAGCTCAAGAACCTGCGCATCGAGGGCGGTGACGTCGCCTTCGATGTCGAGCTCGGCTATCCGGCGCGCTCGCAGGTCGATTCGATCCGAAAGGCGCTGATCGCGGCCGCGCGCGGCGCTGCCGGCGTCGCCAACGTCAGCGTCAACGTGACGTCGAAGATCGTCGCCCATTCGGTGCAGCGCGGCGTGCAGCTGCTGCCGAACATCAAGAACATCGTCGCCGTCGCGTCCGGCAAGGGAGGCGTCGGCAAGAGCACGACCGCGGTCAACCTCGCCCTCGCGCTCGCCGCCGAGGGCGCCACCGTCGGCATCCTCGACGCCGACATCTACGGCCCGAGCCAGCCGATGATGATGGGCATCGAGGGCCGGCCCGAGTCGCAGGACGGCAAGACGATGGAGCCGCTCGAGAACTACGGCGTCCAGGTGATGTCGATCGGCTTCCTCGTCGAGCAGGACAACCCGATGATCTGGCGCGGGCCGATGGTCACGCAGGCGCTCGAGCAGCTCCTCCGGCAGACCAACTGGGCGGCGCTCGACTACCTCGTCGTCGACCTGCCGCCGGGGACCGGCGACATCCAGCTGACCCTGTCGCAGCGCGTGCCCCTGACCGGCGCGGTGATCGTGACGACGCCGCAGGACATCGCGCTGCTCGACGCGAGGAAGGGCATCCGCATGTTCGAGAAGGTCGGCGTGCCGATCCTCGGCATCGTCGAGAACATGGCGGTGCACGTGTGCGAGCAGTGCGGCCGCGTCGAGCACATCTTCGGCGAGGAGGGCGGCAAGCGCCTCGCCGCCGAGTACAAGGTCGACTACCTCGGCGCACTACCGCTCAACCTCTCGATCCGCGTCCAGGCCGACAGCGGGCGGCCGACCGTCGTCAGCGATCCCGACGGCGAGATCGCCGCGATCTACCGCCGCGTCGCGCGCCGGGTCGCGGTCAAGGTTGCCGAGCGCGCGAAGGACTTCTCGGCGAAGTTCCCGACGATCAGCGTCTCGAAGGACACCTGAGATGGACGACGCCGAGTCCGCGACGACGCCGTCTCGGCCGGCGATCACCGTCGCGGTCGTCATCGAGCGCGAGCGCGCGCCGAACCAGTACGAGGACTGGCGCTTTCGCATCGTCGACGTCGTCCCGAACGAGGAGGCGTTCGGCGACGCGCCGCGCGTCCTGCGCGACGACGGCAAGGTGCAGCGCACTCTCCACCCGGGCTTCGTCGTCGAGCTGTTCCGCGACCAGGCGCAGGGCTACCACCTGAACCTCGCTTCGGGCGCGCCGGTGTGGTTCGTCGTCTGGCGAATCGACGACGACGATCCTTCGCGCGCCTGGCCCGAGACCGTGAGCGTCTCGTACGAGGAGGCAGGTCGCTGGCTCGACGCGCAGGAGCGGGTCGACAACGTCCCGCTGCCGGCCGACGTCGCTGCCTGGCTGCAGGCGTACACCGACGCGACGTACCGACCCGAGCCGCGCAAGCGCCGTCGGCCGCAGTCGTTCGTCGCTCCCGGAGAGCGGCAGTGAGCGACGGAGGCTTTCTCGCGCGCTGGTCGCGGCGCAAGGCCGGGATCCCGGCGCCGGTCGACGAGCGGCGCGACGTTGCGGCGCCTGCGGCTCCGGCGGCGACCCCTTCGGCCGCCCCCGAGACAGCCATGGTGCCGCCGAGTGTCGTTCCCGGCGAGCCGGCGCCGGTCGCCGACGCGCCGCCGCTGCCGACGCTCGCCGACGTCGCGGCGCTGACGCGTGATTCGGACTACGCGAGATTCATGGCACCGGGAGTCGACCTCTCGGTGCGCAACGCGGCGATGAAGAAGCTCTTCAGCGATCCGCACTACAACGTCATGGACCGGCTCGACGTCTACATCGACGACTACAACACGCCCGATCCGCTGCCGCTCGAGATGCTGAAAAAGCTCCGCCAGTCGGAGATGCTCGGTCTGTTCCGCGACGACGCCGCGCCAGCCGCCCAAACAGCGGCTGGCGCGGCCGCGGAGGTAACTCCTGATAATGCAGGGATCGCCGCGGCCGCTTCGCCGACCCCTGCACCGCCCGCCGCGCCGACCACCGACGACTCCCCCCGTGCCGAAGACGACCCTGATCTGCGACTGCAACCGGACGATGGCGATCGACGGCGCGGCACTGGCGAAAGCGCTCGGGACTGACGTCGAGGGCGCCGCCACCGTCCACTCGCTCCTCTGCCGCCGCGAGGCGCCCGCGTTCCAGCGCGCCGCGCGCTCGGCCGATGACCTGCTCGTCGCGTGCACGCAGGAGAGCCGCCTGTTCGTCGAACTGGCGGCAGCGACCGAAGGCGCGCCGTCGCCGACCGAGCGGCCGATCCGCTTCGTCAACATCCGCGAGACCGGCGGCTGGTCGAAGGACCGCGCCGCCGCGTTGCCGAAGATGGCGGCGTTGATCGCCGCCGCGCAGCTGCCGCCGCCGGAGCCGGTGCCTTCGGTCTCGTACGCATCGGCGGGTCGCGTTCTCGTCATCGGCAGCGCCGCGCGGGCGCGCCGCGCCGCGGCGCTCCTCGGCGACGGCCTCGACGTCAGCCTGCTCGTCACCGAGCCGGGTGGCACGCTGCCGCAGGCGCGCACGCTTGCCGTCCACAGCGGCAGGCCGACGCGGATCGCCGGCTGGCTCGGCGCCTTCGACGTCGCCTGGACGAACGCCAACCCGATCGATCCCGATCTGTGCACGCGGTGCAACGCGTGCATCGAGGTCTGCCCCGAGCAGGCGATCGACTTCAGCTACCAGATCGACCTCGCCAAGTGCAAGGACCACCGCGACTGCGTGCGCGCATGCGGCGTCGCCGGAGCGATCGACTTCGAGCGCGCGCCTGCCGAGCAGAGCGAGCGCTTCGATCTCGTCCTCGACTTGCAGGCAGCGCCGCAGATCGCGCTGCACCAGCCGCCGCAGGGCTACTTCCACGCCGCCGACGACGCCGCGCTCGTCGCCGCGGTGCTGGGCACGCGTGCGCTGGTCGGCGAGTTCGAAAAGGCGAAGTTCTTCGAATACCGCCAGAAGCTCTGCGCCCACACGAGGAACGGCCAGATCGGCTGCACCGCGTGCATCGACGTCTGCTCGGCCGCGGCGATCCGCAGCGACGCAGCGACCAAGGGCAGGACCTCGCCGGGCGGGATCGTCGTCGAGCCGCACCTGTGCGTCGGCTGCGGCGCCTGCACGACCGTCTGCCCCAGCGGCGCGCTGACGTACGCGGCACCGCGCCTGCACGAGCTCGGCGCGCGCGTCCGTACCATGCTCGCGACCTACGCCGGCGCCGGCGGTCGCGACGCCGCGCTGCTCGTCCACAGCCGCGGGTCGGGTGCCGCGGTGATCGACGCGCTCGGCCGCGCGGCGCGGATCGACGCGTCGCTGCACGGCGTTCCGGCGCGCGTGCTGCCGCTCGACGTCTGGCACACGGCGTCGGTCGGCATCGACCTCTGGCTCGCGGCGATCGCGTGGGGCGCGACGCAGGTCTGGGTGCTCGTCACCGAAGAGGAGGCACCGGCGTACCGCGACGCGCTCGACGCGCAGATGCGCATCGCCGAGTCGATCCTCGCCGGCCTCGGCTTCGCCGGCGAGCACTTCCGCATCGTCGGCGGCGGCGAGGTCGCGCAGTTGCAGCCGGCGGCCGAGCCCGTCGGTCCGGCGGCGGTCGCGCCGGCGCCAGCGTTGCGCGGCGATCCTGCCCTGCAGCGGCTCGACGCCGCGCTCGGGCGTCCCGCGGCGACGACCGTGCGTCGCGTCGCGTCGTTCGCCGTCCAGCCCGACAAGCGGACGACGCTCGACCTCGCGCTCGAGCATCTGCTGCGCGAGGCGCCGACTCCGGTCGACGCGATCGCGCTGCCGGCGCCGGCGGCGGCGCCGAGCCCGTTCGGCGAGATCGTGGTCGACCGCGCGAAGTGCACGCTGTGCCTGGCGTGCGTCGGCGCGTGCCCGGAAGGCGCGCTGCTCGACAACGCCGAGTCGCCGCGCCTGTCGTTCATCGAGCGCAACTGCGTGCAGTGCGGCCTGTGCGCGAGCACGTGTCCGGAGGACGCGATCACGCTCGTGCCGCGCCTGCTGCTCGCCGACGGCGGCAAGGCGCGCCGCCAGCCGCGCGTCCTCCACGAGGCCGAGCCGTTTCGCTGCATCCGCTGCGGCAAGCCGTTCGGCACGCTGCGCGCGATCGAGACGATGGTCGCGAAGCTTTCCGGTCATGCGATGTTCCAGGGCCATGCCGCCCAGCGCCTGCAGATGTGCAGCGACTGCCGGGTGATCGATCTCCACAGCGATCCCGGCGAAGTGCGGATCACCGAACTGTGACGACGCCGCAGCCGATCGGGTTCGCCGCCGCCGACGACGCCGAGGAGCTGGCGCGCGCCGAGGTCTACGGCCTGCTCGCGGCGCTGTTCTACGAGCCGCCGACGGCCGAGATGCACGCCCGGTTCCGGGTCGCCGTGACCGAGGCGCCGGCCGCAGGGGGCTTTCTGGAGCACGCCTGGGGCGAGCTCGTCGCGGTTGCGCGTCGCCTCTCGCGTGAACAGATCGCGAGCGAGTTCGCCGGCCTGTTCCAGGGCGTCGGCAAGCCAGAAATCTTTGTGTACGGCTCGTTCTATATCGCCGGAAGGCTGAACGAGAAGCCGCTCGTGGCGCTGCGCCACACGCTGCGCGAGCTCGCGATCACGAAGAGCGACGACGTGAGCGAGACCGAGGACCACATCGCGAGCCTGTGCGAGGTGATGCGCTACCTGATCGCGGGCGACGACGTCGCCACCGCGAACCTCGCGACGCAGCGCCGCTTCTTCGATGTCCATCTGCGGCCGTGGGCGGGTGCGTTTTTCGACGCCCTCGAAGCGCATACGCAGGCCGATTTCTATGCCGCGCTGGCGCGCTTCGCGCGCGACTTCTTCGCGGTCGAGCAGCAAGCGTTCGACCTGCTCGATTCTTGAGCAATCTCCCGGGGTGAACCGTAGGCCTTTGGGGCCGGCTCGGCCGCGTTTTACCCTGTATACAAATCCATCGACGCTGCTAGAGTCGAAGCGGCTGCGTCGTCGCCGGTGTCCTCGGACACCGCAGCGCGTCGTGCGCGATCTGCAGTCTGCAGTCAGGAGTCGTGGTCATGAAATCCTCGCTCATCGCAACCCCCTCGGACGCCGCGGCGTCCGCCGATTCCGACTTGCAAACGCAACGCCGGGGACGCCGTCGCGTCGTCGCGGTCGGTGCCGGCGTCACCGCAGCGGCCGCGCTCGCCGCCGTCGCACTGCCGGGCAAGCGCGAGCCCGAGGCGCAGGCCGAGAACACCGCGAACGGTCGAAAGCCCGCCGAAGGCTACCGGCTCACCGACCACATCCGGCGCTACTACGAAACCACGCGCAGCTGAGCCGCGGAGAACGATCATGTTGCTGACTCGCAAGATCCCGTCCCACGGCGCGGCGTCTGCGCCCTCGGCGCTCGTCGCCAGTCTCGCGCGCGGCCTCGGCCGCGTCGTCCCGACGATGGACCGGCGCGCGTTCCTGCGCCGTTCCGGCATCGGCGTCGGCGTCGGCCTCGCCGGCTCGCAGCTCACGCTGGTCAAGAAAGCCGCGGCCGCCGACCCTGCGGCAGCGCCGTCCGCACCCGTCGTCCGTCGCACCGTCTGCGGCCACTGCTCGGTCGGCTGTGCGGTCGACGCCGTCGTCGAGAACGGCGTCTGGGTCCGCCAGGAGCCGGTGTTCGACTCGCCGCTCAACCTCGGCTCGCACTGCGCCAAGGGCGCGGCGCTGCGCGAGCACGGCCACGGCGACTATCGGCTGAAGACGCCGATGAAGCTCGTCAACGGCAAGTACGAGAAGATCTCGTGGGACCAGGCGCTGACCGAGGTCGGCAACAAGATGCTCGAGCTCAGGAAGGCGAGCGGCCCCGATTCGATCTTCGTCATCGGCTCGTCGAAGCAGAGCAACGAGCAGGCGTACCTGATGCGCAAGTGGATGACGCTGTGGGGCAGCAACAACTGCGACCACCAGGCGCGCATCTGCCACTCCACCACGGTCGCGGGCGTCGCGAACACGTGGGGCTACGGCGCGATGACGAACTCGTACAACGACATGCGCAACACCAAGTGCGCGATGTACATCGGCTCGAACGCGGCCGAGGCGCATCCGGTCTCGATGCTGCATATGCTGCACGCGAAGGAGACCGGCGCGAAGATGATCGTCGTCGACCCGCGCTTCACGCGCACCGCGGCGAAGGCCGACGAGTTCGTGCGCATCCGCTCGGGCTCCGACATCCCGTTCCTGTTCGGGATGCTCTATCACATCTTCAAGAACGGCTGGGAAGACAAGCAGTACATCGCCGACCGCGTCTACGGCATGGACAAGGTCAAGGCCGAGGTGATGGCCAAGTGGACGCCGGACAAGGTCGAGGAGGCGTGCGGCGTTCCCGAGGCCGAGGTCTTGAAGGTCGCCAAGATGATGGCCGAGAACCGGCCGAGCACGGTCGTCTGGTGCATGGGCCAGACGCAGCACACGATCGGCAACGCGATCGTGCGCGCCTCGTGCATCGTGCAGCTCGCGCTCGGCAACATCGGCGTGAGCGGCGGCGGCGCGAACATCTTCCGCGGCCACGACAACGTGCAGGGCGCGACCGACGTCGGCCCGAACCCCGATTCGCTGCCCGGCTACTACGGCCTCGCCGAGGGCGCGTTCAAGCACTTCGCGACGGCGTGGAAGGTCGACTTCGACTGGATCAAGAAGCAGTACGCGCCCGGCATGATGACCAAGCCGGGAATGACGGTCTCGCGCTGGGTCGACGGCGTGCTCGAGAAGAACGAGCTGATCGACCAGGACTCGAACCTGCGCGGGCTCTTCTACTGGGGCCATGCGCCGAACTCGCAGACGCGCGGCACCGACATGAAGCGGGCGATGGACAAGCTCGATCTGCTCGTCGTCATCGATCCGTATCCGTCGGCGACGGCGGCGATGGCGGCGATGCCGAGCGCAGCCGGCGACCTCAACCCGAACCGCGCCGTCTATCTGCTTCCTGCGTGCACGCAGTTCGAGACGTCGGGCTCGGTGACGGCATCGAACCGCTCGCTGCAGTGGCGCGAGAAGGTGATCGAGCCGCTCTTCGAATCGCGCACCGATCACATGATCATGTACCAGCTGGCGCAGAAGCTCGGCTTCGACAAGGAGCTCGTCGCCGGCCTGAAGATGGTCCCCGGCAAGGGCGGCATGCAGGAGCCCGAGCCCGAGTCGATGCTGCGCGAGATCAACCGCACCAACTGGACGATCGGCTACACCGGCCAGTCGCCCGAGCGGCTGAAGGCGCACATGCGCAACATGAACGTCTTCGACGTCAAGACGCTGCGCGCCAAAGGCGGCGTCGACAAGGAGACCGGGTACAGCCTCGACGGCGACTACTTCGGGCTGCCCTGGCCGTGCTACGGCACGCCTGAGCTGAAGCACCCCGGGTCGCCCAATCTCTACGAGACCCATCGTCACGTCATGGACGGCGGCGGCAACTTCCGCGCGAACTTCGGCGTCGATCGCGACGGCGTCAACCTGCTCGCCGAGGACGGCTCGCACTCCGAGGGCGCCGACATCACGACCGGCTATCCCGAGTTCGACCACGTCTTCATGAAGAAGCTCGGCTGGTGGAACGAGCTGACCGAAGACGAGAAGAAGGCCGCCGAAGGCAAGAACTGGAAGACCGATCCGTCGGGCGGGATCATCCGCGTGGTGATGAAGAACCACGGCTGCCACGTGTTCGGCAACGCCAAGGCGCGCGCGGTGGTCTGGAACTTCCCCGATCCGATCCCGCAGCACCGCGAGCCGCTCTACTCGACGCGGGCCGACCTCGTCGCCAAGTACCCGACCCACGACGACAAGAAGGCGTTCTGGCGGCTGCCGACGCTGTTCAAGAGCGTGCAGGAGAAGAACAAGGACATCGGCAAGCAGTACCCGCTCATCATGAGCTCGGGGCGCCTTGTCGAGTACGAAGGCGGCGGCGAGGAGACGCGGTCCAATCCATGGCTCGCCGAGCTGCAGCAGGAGATGTTCGTCGAGATCAACCCGGCGGCGGCGAACGACCGCGGCATCCGCGACGGCGAGCAGGTCTGGGTGAAGACGCCGACGGGGGCGAAGATCCTCGTCCGCGCCCTCGTCACCGAGCGAGTCGACAAGTACACGGTCTGGCTGCCGTTCCACTTCTCGGGCCGCTGGCAGGGCGTCGACCTGCTCCAGTACTACCCCGAAGGCGCGGCTCCGATCGTCCGCGGCGAAGCGGTCAACACGGCGACGACGTACGGCTACGACAGCGTGACGATGATGCAGGAGACCAAGACGACGGTCTGCCAGGTCGAGCGCGCGACCGCTTAGGGAGCACACGATGGCACGAATGAAGTTCATCTGCGACGCTGAGCGTTGCATCGAATGCAACGGCTGCGTCACCGCGTGCAAGGCCGAGCACGACGTCCCGTGGGGCGTCAACCGCCGCCGCGTCGTCACCATGAACGACGGCGTCCAGGGCGAGCGCAGCATCTCGGTCGCGTGCATGCACTGCTCGGACGCGCCGTGCATGGCGGTCTGCCCGGTCGACTGCTTCTATCGCACGCCCGAAGGCGTCGTGCTGCACGACAAGGACATCTGCATCGGCTGCGGCTACTGCTCGTACGCGTGCCCGTTCGGCGCGCCGCAGTTCCCGAGCAACGGCACCTTCGGCCTGCGCGGCAAGATGGACAAGTGCACGTTCTGCGCCGGCGGACCGGAGGAGAACGGCAGCCAGTCCGAGTATGAGAAGTACGGGCGCAACCGTCTCTCCGAAGGCAAGCTCCCGGCGTGCGCCGAGATGTGCTCGACCAAGGCGCTCCTCGGCGGCGACGGCGACGTC
>Ga0207675_100001427_pt1 | contig 23960 bp, 17 predicted proteins | sample KBSSwiS42_FD_184305 | JGI IMG/M metagenome (GOLD analysis project Ga0207675, IMG submission 184305) | Switchgrass rhizosphere microbial communities from Kellogg Biological Station, Michigan, USA - KBS Switchgrass S4-2 (SPAdes) (version 2) | ecosystem: Host-associated > Plants > Roots >...
CACCATCAACACGATGGTGGACCAGCTGAACGCGTTCGCGGCTGAAGTGACGCGCGTGGCCCGCGAAGTGGGTACGGAAGGCCGGCTGGGCGGCCAGGCCGACGTGCCCGGTGTGGCCGGCACGTGGAAGGACTTGACCGACAACGTCAACGTCATGGCGGCAAATCTCACCGAGCAGGTTCGCGGCATCGTGAAGGTCGTGACCGCGGTCGCCAACGGCGACTTGAAGCAGCGCCTCATCGTGAAGGCGCGCGGTGAAGTGGCGGCACTCGCCGAAACGATCAATAACATGACTGAAACGCTGGCCACCTTCGCCGATCAGGTGACCACGGTGGCGCGCGAAGTCGGTGTGGAAGGACGTTTGGGCGGGCAAGCCAACGTGCCGGGTGCGGCAGGAACCTGGAAGGATTTGACCGGTAACGTGAACCTGCTCGCCGCGAATCTCACCACCCAGGTGCGCGCCATCGCGGAGGTCGCGACCGCGGTGACGCAAGGCGATTTGACCCGTTCGATTCAAGTTGAAGCGCGGGGCGAGGTGGCCGAGCTCAAAGACAACATCAACACGATGATCGGCAATCTTCGTCTCACCACGGAGACGAACCAGGAGCAGGACTGGCTCAAGACCAACCTGGCCCGGTTCACGAGCATGCTTCAAGGCCAGCGCGATCTGAGTACGGTGGGCCAGCTGCTTCTCTCCGAGCTGGTCCCGCTCGTGAACGCGCATCAAGGCGTCATTTATCAAATGAGCGGGGAAGGTAGGCCGCATCTTCGCCTTCTGGCCAGCTACGCCAATGGAAAGGGAAACGGCTACCAAGAGCAGGTCGAGTTGGGCGAAGGGTTCGCCGGCCAGTGCGCAGTGGAGAAGCGGCGCATCTTGATCGATCGAGTCCCCGAAGACGTGACCCCGATTGGGACGGTGCTTTTGAACGCATTGCCGCGCGCGATCGCCGTGTTCCCGGTGAACTTCGAAGGCGAAGTGAAGGCGGTGGTCGCGCTGGGCACGCTCAATGAATACGCGCCCTCCCACCTTCGGTTCCTGGATCAGCTCACCGCCTCGATCGGCATCGTGCTCAACAGCATCGAGGCCACGATGCAGACCGAAGGCCTCCTGCGGCAATCGCAGCAGCTCGCCCGCGAACTCCAGACCCAGCAGACCGAGCTCCAGCAAACCAACGAGCAGCTCGGCCTCAAGGCGCGCCAGCTGGCCGAGCGGAACGTGGAAGTGGAGCGCAAGAATCAGGAAATCGAACAAGCGCGGCGCGCTCTGGAAGAAAAGGCGGCCGAGCTCGCCCTCACGTCCAAGTACAAATCCGAGTTCTTGGCGAATATGTCCCACGAACTCCGCACACCGCTGAACAGCATTCTCATCATGGGCCAGCAGCTGGCCGAGAATGTGGACGGCAATCTCACCGACAAGCAGGTGGAATTCGCCCACACTATTCACGCCGCCGGCACCGACCTCTTGAACTTGATCACCGACATTCTGGATCTGTCCAAGATCGAATCCGGTACGGTGAGCGTAAACGCGGAGGAGGTGTACTTCACCAGCCTGCTCGACGCGGTGGCGCGGCCCTTCCGGCACGAAGCCGAAGCGCGGAAGCTCAGCTTCGAGGTTCAGCTCGACACGCGCCTCGCCAGCAGCATGTTCATCGACTCCAAACGGCTGCAGCAAGTGCTCAAAAACCTGCTCTCCAACGCGTTCAAGTTCACCGAAAATGGAGGCGTGCGGCTCAAAGTGTCTTCAGCGAGCGAAGGCTGGACGCCCGAGCATCCGTTCCTGACCCAGGCCGAGAGCGTCGTTTCGTTCGAGGTGTCCGATACGGGCGTCGGCATTCCGCAAGAGAAGCAAAAGCTCATTTTCGAAGCGTTCCAGCAAGCCGACGCCAGCACGAGCCGGAGGTACGGCGGCACGGGTCTGGGGTTGGCGATCAGCCGCGAGCTCGCCACCCTCTTGGGCGGCGAGATCCAGCTCAGAAGCTCGCCCGGCGTGGGCAGCACGTTCACGATGTACGTGCCGCTCCGTTACTCGGGCCCCGCCACCATTGCGCGCGCGCGCGAAACCGGAGCCGTGCATTCGGTGCTGTCGATCAAGCATGCCGAGGAGCCGATCCCCGATGATCGCGACGTGATCCACCCTGGAGACGCGACGTTGCTCATCGTGGAAGACGATCCGAGCTATGCCCGAATCCTGGCTGACCTGGCCCACGATAATGGGTTCAAGGTGCTGATCGCCATGCGCGGAACGGAAGCGCTGGAGCTGGTTCGCAAATACCAACCCACTGCGGTCTCTTTGGACGTATTCCTTCCCGACATGCTGGGTTGGACCATCCTGAGCCAGATCAAGCAGAACCCCGCCACCCGCCACATTCCGGTTCAGATCATTACCTTGGATGAAGACCGGCAGCACGGCTTGGCTCGAGGTGCATTCTCGTTCATCGGAAAGCCGACCTCGGCCGAAGGGCTGAATGCGGCGCTCTCCCGCATCAAAGATTATGCGATGCCGCGCCGGAAGCGGTTACTCGTGGTCGAAGACGATGCATCGGAGCAGCTCAGCATCCGGGAACTCTTGGGCCACGACGATGTCGATATCGTGACCGCCGCCACCGGCGCCGAGGCGCTCTCCGTCCTCGAGCAGGGCGGCTGCGATTGCGTCGTACTCGATTTGCGGTTGCCCGACATGACCGGATTCGAGCTCTTGGAACGTATCGGTCAGAGCGACATGTGGAGAGATGTTCCCGTGGTTGTCTTTACCGGCAAAGAGCTCACACCGGAAGAAGACCTGCAGCTTCGCGTTCTGGCCCGAAGCGTGGTGGTGAAGGGTGTGGAATCGCCCGAGCGGTTGCTCGACGAAACGTCGCTCTTCCTCCACCTGGTGATCAGCAATTTGCCCGACCACAAGCAACGGATGCTGGAGAAGCTCCATCGCTCCGACGACGACCTGGTCGGGAAGACGGTGCTGGTGGTGGATGATGACGTGCGCAATATCTTCACGCTCTCCAGCGTGCTGGAGCGGCGAGGCATGAAGGTCGTGAGCGCGACCACCGGACGCGAAGCCGTGAAGGTTCTGGAAACGACGCCCGACATCGCCATGGTGTTCATGGACATCATGATGCCGGAGATGGACGGCTACGAGACGATCCAGGTCATTCGCCAGAATCCGCCCTTGCGCCGGTTGCCGATCATTGCGCTTACCGCCAAGGCAATGAAGGGCGATCGCGAGAAGTGCTTGAACGCGGGGGCGTCCGATTACCTGGCCAAACCGGTGAACACGGACCAGCTCATGTCCACGATCCGGATGTGGCTCCATCGCTAACGAGGGTGCAATGAGCGACGTAGAACACGGCGCGAAAGATTCGGATCTTCCCGATCTCGAGGTCAATGTCCTTCTGGTCGATGACCAGCCCGCAAAGCTCCTAACCTACGGAGCGATTCTGGGCGGGGTTGGCGCGAACTTGATCACCGCGGGATCGGCCCGGGAAGCGCTCGATTGTCTGCTCAAGAAGGAAATCGCGCTTGTTCTCATCGACGTTTGCATGCCCGAGCTCGACGGATTCGAACTGGCCGAGATGATCCGCCAACATCCGCGCTACCAGAAGACGGCGATCATCTTCGTGTCGGCAGTGAACCTGTCCGACTTCGATCGCTTGCGCGGTTACGAATATGGCGCGATCGACTACGTACCGGTTCCGGTCATGCCGGAGATCCTGCGGGCCAAGGTCAACGTGTTTCTGGATCTCTATCGTAAGACGCGGGAGCTGGAGGTGTTGAACCGGGATCTGGAGCACCGGGTGGCATTACGGACCGCGGCGTTGCAAGAGGCGGACGAACGCAAGAACGAGTTCCTGGCCATGCTAGGTCATGAGCTTCGGAATCCTTTGGGCGCCATTCGCACCGCCGCGCAAATCATCGGCATGCGCCAGATCACGGCCGACCAGCGGGAAGGCTCGGCGGCGGTCATCCGTCGGCAGGTCGAGCATCTGGTGCGATTGGTCGACGACCTTCTGGACGTGTCGCGCATCACGCGCGGCACGATTGCCATTCGACGCGAACCCACATTAGTTTCCGACATCGTCGCTCAGGCGGTGGAGACGACGCGTCCGTCGTTCGATGGGCGCGCTCAAATTCTGGCTGTGGAATCTGGGACGGAGCAGCTCATCGTGAATGGCGATGGCTCCCGGCTGGCGCAAGTGCTGGGCAACGTGATCAACAACGCCGCGAAGTTCACTCCCGAAGGCGGGCGGATCTACGTGAACGTGAGCCGCGATGGTGAAGAGGTCGCCATTCGGGTGACCGATACCGGCTTGGGCGTGCCGCCCGAGAAGCTCGAAACCATTTTCGATTTGTTCACGCAAGTTGGCCGTCCGGGAGATCGCAGTTCGGGAGGATTGGGGATCGGGTTGGCTCTAGTGAAACGGATCGTGGAGATGCACGACGGCCACGTGACCGCGTTGAGCGAAGGCGACGGTAAGGGAACGCAGATCATCATCAACTTGCCGTTATACAGCGAACCGCCGACACCGTTGCCCTTGCCGGAATCAAGCGTAGGAGCCGATCGGGCTCTCACTCCCAGCCGGATCCTGGTTGTGGAAGACAACAAGGATGTGGCGGCCACGATGGCGGTGCGGCTCGAGATGGCCGGGCACGAGGTGCGGGTGGCGAACAGCGGCCCGGAAGCGATTCGCCTTGGCCCCGAGTTTCAGCCCGAGTTCGTGATTCTCGACATCGGCTTGCCGAACATGGATGGCTATGACATCGCGCGAAACATCCGTGAAGCCCCATGGGGGCGCGACGCAACGCTGGTTGCCCTGACCGGGTGGGGACATCAGGAAGAGCGCGATCGCACGACCGCGGCCGGATTCGATGCGCATCTGGTGAAGCCGGTGGGCGAAGAACTGTTTCTGGAGCTGGCGCGCATTCGCCGTCCAAGGGCGAGGTTTCAAAACAGTTCGGCGGGGGAGACTCTGGAAAGCGCGGACGTCTGACCGCCGGCAGAAGCCGAGGGTTCGCAGGTTTATCCCGCAATACGTACTTGCTCGCGTTGGCGAGTTTGTTCGCCGACGTCTCGACCGAAATGCTCTACCCCGTCCTCCCCGTTTTTCTCACCGAAACACTGGGGGCCAAGCCCACCATCCTGGGTTTGATCGAGGGCATTGCTCAGGCCCTGCAGAACATCGTGCAGAGTTTTTCGGGGTGGTTAGCCGACAAGCTGGAGCGTCGTAAACCCGTCGCCTTGGTGGGTTATTTCGTATCGGCCTTGTCGAAACCGTTCATCGGTCTCTCCACCAGCTGGGCGGGAGTGCTGACCGCACGATCGCTCGATCGTTTGGGTTCGGGCAGCCGTTCGGCACCGCGGGACGCATTGGTGGCCGCATCGGCGTCGGAAGAAGATCGCGGCAAGGCATTCGGATTGGAGGGCATCGGCGACAACCTTGGGGCCTTCATCGGCCCCTTGATTGCGATCGTATTGCTGTCGCTTTTTCATGTGAAGCTGCGGACGATTTTTCTCCTGTCGGTCGTGCCGGGGCTTTTGGCCGCAATGATGGTGCTCCTCGTGCGCGAACCGAAGACGGCGGTTCGCGCCAACGCCAAATTGGACGTTCATCTGCGGCGGTTCCCGCGAACGTACTGGATGTATCTGGCCGTCACCCTGGTCTTCAACCTCGGCAACTCCAGCAACACGTTTCTCATTCTAAGGACCAAGAATCTGGGGGCGCCGCTCACCACCACCATTCTCATCTATGCCTTCTTCAATCTCGTGGCGGCCTTGGCGTCCTATCCCGCCGGTTTTCTGTCCGACCGAATCGGACGCAAGCCGCTCTTGATGGCCGCGTTTGTCGTGTTCGTGGTGGTTTACGCCGTGTTCGGTTTCGTCACTCAGGTTGCCGTTCTGGGATCGTTGTTCGTGCTCTATGGCTTGTATCAGGGGACGTTTCGGACCGTGGGCAAAGCCTTCGCTACGGATTTCCTGTCTCCGGAGCTTCACGCGAGCGGCATTGGCTTGTATAACGCTTCGGTGGGTTTAGCGACCTTGGTGGCGAGCTTGGTGGCGGGAGAGCTTTGGACACGCATAAGTCCCCCCGCCGCGTTCCTTTATGGCTCTGCGTTAGCGACCATGGGGACGATTGCTCTGCTTGTTCTAGTGCGAGGCCGCCCGAGCCGCGCTTAGGGTTTGCGGCTCAAAAGATCCGCGCTCACGTCCTTTAGCGCCCGGAAATACGAGGGCACGAGCGGCCAGCGCTTCGGCTTCAGCGTGTCTTTGAGCACCAGACCAAGGGTCGTCCAGTAGAGTGCGGAATAGCTCCACCATGGTGAGCGGCGAAGCTCGAGCAGATAGTACGTGTTGCGTACGGTCGTGTAGGCCGTCTTCACCGAAGGCACGCGGGATTCGGGTGAGCGATGATGCTCGACTTTTAGCGTGGGGTAAGCGAAGAGCGGGCCCGCTTGGCGTGCCTCCTCCGACAGGACCATGTCTTCCCCGTGGCTGTAACCCTCCAACCAGTGCGCGGGAGTTACATGTTGTACCGCGCTCTTTCGGAACGACATGTTGCAGCCGCTCAAGAACTCGGTTTCGAACGGCCGGGTAGCAGACAACCAGTACTCCATGCTGCCGTTGAAACCACTGGGGGAGAGTCGCCCCGGTTTTCCTGATTCCAGCAGAAATACTCGGCGATAGACCTTCGCCATCGATCTTTTTCCGTGAGTCAACGTATCCACGCCGCCGATGCCGGCCGCTTCGGGATGCTCTGTGTATGCGTCCGCCAATCTCGTCAGGTACGTTCGTTCCATTTCGATGTCGTCATCGACGAACAACACGACGTCTCCGGCCGCTTCCCGAATCGCCAGCACGCGCCCATGAACCAGGCCATGAGGGCCCGGGTTGTGAATGCATCGGAACGAATAACCGTGGCCTTCTGCCAAGATGCGGAGGTGGGTTGGGTCCAGGGGTGCGTCACCGTCATCAATCACGAGAATTTCCACCGGAACGGTCGGGGCTTCGGTTCTGGCCAGCGATTCGACGCAACGGCGAAGATCACGCGGGCGGTGCCGGGTGCAAATGGCGACGGTAATGCTCGGCGTCATGGGCGAGCGCTCAATCGGGCGCTGGACCAGCGCGACATGACCATCGTGCCCACGGTCACCGTGAGCTGGGTGAGGCCGTAGGCGATGATGGCGCCGGGAATGCCCCAACGCAACGTGAGGGCGAGGTTGCTGCCAATCGCAACCACGGCGGCAATGACCACCGGAGCGTAAAGGAGCTTCTCGCGGCGTGAGGCGTACATGTCCGCGGAATGGAAGCTCGCATAACTGCACACCACCCGCGTGGCCACGAACCCGGCTACGTACCACATCCACGCGTGGTACTTGTGAAACACGGTGAGGATGAGGAGCGGGGTGACGGCCAGGCTCCCCAGCACGAACAACACATACAGCTTCCGGTAATGGACCATCTTCTGGTCGAAGGTCTGGAAGAACTCGTTCGTGCCGAGCTTGAAACTGCGGGCGAAGCTCGGGCCCCAGGCTTCGATCATCGCCCCGGGAACCAGCAAGTACAGGTTGGCGAGCTGGGTGGCGAGCCCGAACACCGCCACGCCCTGAAGGCCGGCGGGGCTTTTCTGAAGGAAATACACCTCGAGCCGCCGCCAGATGATCACGTCGAAGAGCACCACCACTCCCACCGAATACACGCCGGGCAAGAAACGTCGCGTGTCCCGCACACTACGCTCGCTGGGGGTCAATCGCCCCTTGCCCGATATCAAGCTCATCACGATGGCGCTGGTGGCCAGAATTTCCACCGCGCCCATCGCGCTGTAATCGAGCCACTGTTTGCCGATGGTCAGCGTGGCGACCGTGATGCCGATGATCCCGGCCAGGAACACCACGCTTCCGGTGGCCTCCGCGCGCAGCACGCGCCCGAACTGAAAGCGCGACTTGGCGCGCATCGTGAACTGCAGGTACAGGATCATGCTGATCGCGCTTCCCGCGACCAGCGCCTGGAACAGCCAATCGAACTTTGCAATCGTGAACGCAAGCGCGAGAAGCACCACCACGGCAATGGCCAGGCTGTGGAGGAACAAACCCAGCATGGGAAGCTCGCGATTGGGCTCCCGAAGAATCGTTTGCGGCGTTCCTAAAACCGCCGCTTGCATGACCGCGGTCACGGTGGTCTGAAAGACGCTGTACACGCCGTACGCTTCGACGGGCAGCATGAACGGCACGAAGAGTGACCACCCGGCCCGCGTGGCCGCCCGCACGCCCGATGAAACGACGTTGAGAATGGCCGGCGGCGTGGCCTGTCCGTACGCGGACCTTACCTGTGACCAGAACGTGCGCGCCTGGTCGAGCGCGCCGGTGGTGGTGGGGTTCTGAGCCAAGGAACCTAGACGGCCGGACGAATCGCGTAGCCCGAGGCGTTTAGCCAGCCGGCGATCCGTTCCAGTGCGGTATTGAAAGGAATTGGCGGAGTCCAGCCCGGTACGGTGTGGGGCTCGATCAGCACGCGTCCAGCCAGTAATCCAAGCACGGTTGCATCATCGGAAGAGATGCCCGATCCGTGAAGGTGTGCTTCCGGTTGATCGAGCTCTTTCACCCGCGCGAATGCCGCGTCGAGCCGTTCCTGCATGGGCAGCCGCCCCAGCACGGTCCGAGCGTAACCTCCCCATCGTCCGTGATAGGCCTGCTTGAGTGCCGCGCCAAAGGTGTGCGACAGACGAGCACCGCCTGCGGAGCGAACGCCGTCCACACCCACCCGTTTGAGTCCCACGGTTTGCTCGATAACGTTGATGAACTCGTCCCAGGAATGCTGGGCGAATTCGGTGAGATGATGATACGTGCCGAAGCGATCGAGCTCGGGCTTCGATACCGTGCTCAAGTAAGCAAAGTAGGAACCAATGTTCTCGACGTAGGTCGCGTTGGAATACCCGGAGGTCTTGAGCATGGGTTTGGCTTCGAGCAATCGTTGCGCGAGGCTGGCGGTCCAAGCCGACGATGCGGGTCCGACCACGTTTCCAAGCCGCACGATGGACAGGTTGTACCGACTGTCTTTGGCCTGTTGCACCAGCAGGTGTTCGGCGCGCGTTTTTGTTTCGATGTAGAAATTACCCGGCTCTACGGGAACGGGCACGGGCTTGGGCCGTCCCGTGGGCTCATAACCGAAAACGGCGATGGTGCTCGCGTGAATCACCCGCTCTGCGCCGGTCCGAGTCGCCGCTTCGTGCACGGAATGCATGAGGCGCTCGTTTTCGCGATTGGCGCGGTTGGGGGACGCGGTGCGCACATAAGCGAGGTTGATGACCGCGCGCACGTCGCGCTGGGTAACGGCATCCGCTTGGGTGACGATGTCGATCCGCCCCACGTGACTACCGAGGAGAATCTTCGAGCTCACCGGATTATTGATCACGGATACGACGCGGGTGCCCGAATCCAGGAGCGATTTCAAAAGATACTGCCCTACATAGCTCGTGCCGCCGTAAAGAAGAACGGTGCCGCTCATGACACCGGGCTCGCCAAAGTTGCCAGCGATTCGAGTAGCGCGGTCAAGGTCACGAATCGCTCCGCGGAAAGGGAAGATGACATGCCGGGTTTCGCGGCAAGCAGCTCGCGATGTTCGAGAACGAAACACCCGATCGCGTCGGTGGGGCCCGCGGCGTATTCGGGGCGTTTCAAGGCAAACGTCTCTGAGCCTTGCACCAGGAGTGGCGCCGAAGCAAACGCGGTGGGAATGATCAGGGTTCCGCGGTCGCCGTAGATTTTGATTACGCCGGCCAGGGGCTCGAGCCGGCTCACCGCAAAGCTCAGTTCCACCACTCCGGTGTCCGTGTTGCCGAGGCGAATTTCCGCCCGGCAATCGTGCGACGGTTCGGTGTCCGGAATCTTGGTGACGTCCAGGATTTCAAACGGCGGCTCGGAACCCGAATCGGCATCGAGCGCATACAGCACCATGTCCATGAGGTGGGATCCCGTGTCATGGATCACGCCGCCAAGCGGACTCTCGATGACGTAACGCGAAAAAGTTGGCCAGCTCCACCGGCCTCCTTCGCTCGCTTCCACGCGCCCTACGCGGCCAAGCCCGCCTTCCCTGATGAACGCCCGCGCCGCGTTGAGGGCGGGATAGTAGCGCCGGAAATGTCCTACGAGGACCGGCGTCTTCCGCGCGCGGGAGATCTGGACCACGCGTTCGGCTTCCGTGCGTGTCCCCACAAAGGGCTTTTCCACCAGCACGGCCTTGCCTTCGGAGAGATAGCGCTCGATGAACGCGACATGACTCTCGGGAGGGGTGGCAATGAGCACCGCGTCCACCCGCGACAGATCACCCAGGTTCTCCGGGGTCCCGGTTCGTTCCGCGGACAAAAGCGATCCCATCTCCTTGGCTGCGGCTTCGCTCAGGTCATAGCAGCCGTGGACGCGGATGTCCTGCCGTCGGATCAGGCTCCGCAAAATGGGCGCATGGTAGCGGCGAACGACCGAGCCGCATCCCACGATATCGTAGTGTTTCATGGGTTCCGGGAAGAAGCAGTAGGGTGGCTAACGCGAAAGGCGGCAAAGTTTAACGGTTTCGGGGTGTCCGCCGCAATGTTTGGCATTACGAAGGCGGGAACGGTCTGGAATCAAACGCTCGGCAAAAGGCGGCAGGGCTTCTGAGCGATGACTCGCCGGTCTGCGGTGGCGAGAGTGAGGTCGAGGGCCCGAGCAGTCGCTACGATGAAACGATCGGCTGGATCTGAATGCGGGAGGCCCACTGTCCAGCTTTCGCGGACGATATCGAAAGTCAGTGGAGCTTCGTTGATTGATGTTGCGGCCAGGGCGCGATCAATCCAAGTAATGCCATCGCCAGGCACGAGGATGCGACGCTTTTCAATCAGCATCAGAGCCTCCCATAAGCTGACCGGAGACAGCCAGACTTCCGTTCTGGAAGAGGCGAGAGCTCGTTGAACCCGTTTTCCGACACGTTCCGGGGTGAGCAAGCTCCATACCCAAATGTGGGTATCCAGCAAAAGCTTCAATCTCTTAAGACTTCCCAGTCCTTAGGATCCAGTACTGGGGAGACAATGTCGCCCCTGATTTCGGCTGTGCCGCGAAGACATCCCAGCCAGTTATCGGGCCGCTTTGGAGGAGAAGGTGGCACGACTTCGGCGATTGGTTTGCCGTGTCGCGTGATAAGGATGGGGCGCCGGGTGAGACGCACTTGTTCCAGGATGCTTAAACATTTTGCCTTGAATTCGGAGACGGGTACTGTCTTCATGACACTAATTAAAACATAGTCAAAATTTTTGGTCAATTTCGGTCCCGTTCGAAAAGGGCAAGAAAGAGGAGGGACCCCGTGACTCCCAGTGACACATTCGTGCCCACTCGAGAAAACCCCCCCCGTCCATTAAGGGCTTCCTCGACCACGGGATCCCTCCTCCAAATCGTTCTGTTCCGTTCAATCCGCCCCGGGGCGAATCGAGTACCGATGGAGGCGACATCCCCGCGATCGCGAGGCGCGGGCCGCACGGCCCCGCGATCGCGCGGGGGATGTCTAGGCGCGTCACGCGCCCGTAATTCATTAATGCAGGAGCCGTGCCGGAGTCCGCGACCGCAGTCAACGTTGCAATGAAAGCAGTTGCCGCTACGTCACCGGTAGCTCTCGCGATCGTGCGACGACGGCCGGTCACTCAGGCGCAGGCATGCGCCACCTTCCTGGCGATCCGGGGGGCCAGTTGAGCGGCCAACGGTGGCGCGCAGACCAATCTGCTAAAGCTGCGACAAATCGTTCCTCGAAGCTCTCTATCTCGCGCTCAACCGCCAGACATCGTCGAAATGGCCAGGGTGGCGTAAGACAAGCAATAAGAACTGTCATTGTTTCCTACAATCGATTATCCAAATCCAGATTCTACCCCTGTACCTCCCAGATCCAGAGGCGTATGGTGCAGTTGCTGCCCAGGGGGGGCATCGAGGGACTCGCCCGAGTTTTCGATGTCGCAGGTTGTGGTAGAGCTAAGGGCTTTGGGTCCGATACACGGGGGCAGACATGACCAATTGGCGCGTTCCGCTCGCCTTTGTATCCCTGCTTCTTGCTTCAGGCGCTTCCGCTCAAATCGCCTCAGATAGCAATGTCAGTACGAAACTGACCGGGAATCTCGTTCCGCATTTCCAAACTGGCCGCCATCTGAGGGTAGCTCCCTGACAGTGTCCAGGGTGTCCCGGCGATGAACGTCGATTTGGAGATAGTTAAGCCTCGCGGAGCAGATTCGGTTTTCGCGTGGGTGGCTCCTCAGCCAGCGTCTTATTATCGCACCCATACTACCGGGGAGCTAAATCAGACTATATTAACCATGCCATTTTTCAAAGGGGGTACCGGAGCTGTTTGTGGAGACTTTGACGCGGATGGCGACACCGACATCACGGACGCGGTATTCCTGACTCCGGCGGTTAAATCAGGTGTGACGTGCGCCGAGGATTGAGAGTGAAGTGTGAGACGTTGAGACGAAGCCATGGATCAAGCTTGTTCCTGCTTTTGAGTACGCTGGCCCTCAGCATACTTCGACAACACCCTGCCATTGCCGTTACCTACATAGTCCCCGATGACCACCCCACAATCCAAGCTGCTATCGACACGGCAGCGAGTGGCGATACGATCCTAGTTCGAGCAGGAACCTACTATGAGAATTTGCAGACTCAAGGAAAGGTTCTGACCCTCAAGAGTTTAGATGGTCCTGAAAACACCATCATTGATGGAAATCATCAAGGATCCGTTCTCCATGTAACTGGAGACGCTTGGATTGAGGGATTCACCATTCAGAACGGCCAGAACGCTGATGGGGGAGGAATTTATGTTCTGGGCCAGTCCTCGTCTTCACCAGCCACCGTAACTATTAGGGGGAACATTATCACCAAAAATCGGGCTGGATACATCGTGGACTCGGGGGATGGAGGCGGACTTTTCTTGGAGCGATCAGTGAGCTTGGTAGAGTTGAACGAGTTCGTAGAAAACTATGCCGGCGATTCTGGCGGTGGTATTTTCGTTTCCTTAGGTTCCTTGCTTGGTTTGAACAGGATCGAAAACAATACCTTCGCAAGAAATGCCTGTCATGTCGGGGGCGGCGCAGTTAGCAGCAACGGAACTGTTTGCATCATGGGTAATCTGATCATTGAGAATACCTCCGACAATTTTGGGGGAGGCGTTGTGGGGAGTGCGGCCACAATTAGTGATAACACTATAATATACAATTACATCGATAATGGCATTTCCGCTCTTGGCGCTGGACTTCATATTAACTTCGGAACTCCAATCATAGAACGCAACATCGTTGCCTTTAATCACGGAGCGCCCGGGAGTGGAAGAGGGGTTGGTATACTTTGTACCTCGAGTGACGGCCCCATTACTTTGCGTTGTAATGATGCATGGGGTAACGATTGGGATTATAGAGTATTAGACAATTGCGATACTACCGGGCTCGGTAACTTGTCGGCCGATCCAATGTTCTGCGATACCACCGCGTCAGATTTCCAGCTCCAATCGGGGTCTCCTTGTGCCCCCGAAAACACTGAATGCGGCCTTATTGGAAAATATCCGGTAGGTTGCAATTCAGTGTCCGTAAGGGCGGCAAGTTGGGGGTGGGTAAAAACTCTGTTTGTCAAGAAACCACGAGGTGATTTAAGGTGAAATTCGCAGTTGCATTATGCATCCTGATTAGCGCGACCGTTCATAGTACCGGTGCTTGGTCAATAGAGAGAAACTGGTGCGGGGTATATGGAACGCCTGAGGTGGAGTTAAGCCCAATAGATCCGTTAGTAGTAGCTGGAGTGGTATTTATTGCATACCAACCTAACACCCCTCTCCCGTCCTGGTCGAATGAACTGAAAGGGGACTTCTCACAGTACCTTAAAACGATGTCTGCCAATATGCAGGATATGGAGGTTAGGATCTTAAAGAGATCTGGTGTGGATTCCACTCTAGCATGGAATCCATCACACGACGCTGCCTTTTACAGGGGGACGGATTTTGAGCATTCCGCTCCGGGGGCAAATCAGGAGATTATTCAACAGCTCTATAACGCAAACACATTTTGGTCCGCTGGTCTCGAAGTTCTCTTCATAGTTCACTTTGAATGTGCATCTGGATTCAAAAATTGCGGAACGGATTCAGCGGAAACAGCACAACCTAACATCGGCGTGCCTGGCTGGACCATGCCCAGTGTTATGGTTGAAATGGAGACCATCCCTGGAAAGAATGTTGCGGAGGTAGGACTGATGCATGAGTATTTGCATAAAGTAGGGTTTAATCATCCGCCAAGGGCCCCAAACTATGGAAGATACGACATAATGACTGGTACGCAAGATGGAATTGCGGCGCTTCCGGATGGACTTGTACCAGTGCACCCTTTTGAACTTTCCAGGGACGAAAATGATTGGGCACCCCCCCCAACACCAATAACCTCCAGTACTCTTAACGTAGAGGTCCCAGATTTCTTTGGAACCCTGAGCCAACAGTTGAGGAAGACATATCAGATTAGTGTTGCATCACCAGAAGGAACTGCCCAGGCATTTTTTCTAGTCAACCATCAAAGGACCACTCCGTTTGATTTTAAGTACGAGGGTCACGGATTGCTGATTTGGCATTTTCTGGACGGTATTGGCTCTGTCCGTGTAGCGCGAGACCTAGAGCTGGCAAGTGGCAAGTTCACCGGATTGACGGAAAATCCAAGCTCCGGGAAAGATGCCCTTGAGGCCTCAACTCGCGAAAACCCATATCTTGGTTCAGCTACTGACTTCTTCGATGGCACCCTGAAGAAGGATTTCTCGTATTCCACGAACCCAAATACTGATTTATACGTTGGGGACGACTATGATGAAGATCCACAAGAATCTCCTTCAGGGGTGGCGATTGAAAATATACGCCAGCAAGCAAACGGGAAAATGATGGTTGATGTGTACCTCACGAAGGCGCAGTTAATTGAGTCGCCAGGAGCTCCGAATGAGGCATCTATTACGAGAGGCAGCACGGTCCAAATAAACTGGCGGGTAAGGCCGCTGTTGGGGGCTGCAACCGTCGATATCGACATTGCCGAAACTGCTACCGGCGAATTTCGGCCTCTGGCTTCAGGCCTCCCGAATACCGGAACCTATAATTGGATAGTTCTCCAAAAGGCCGGAACTGCCTATAGATTGAAGCTTACAACTCGCGCATCAGGCGGATCCCCGCATGTCTTAGGAACAGATATCTCCGATAATCCCATTGAGATCCTAGACAATCGATCCTGTCCTTAAGGGGGCAATCTGGCCTGTTGAAGATATGGAGGTCCTGAGGCCAGTAAGCACGGTCCTCGATGGGAAGTATCGCTTGTTATGTGCCCACTCGAAACCGACGTCCGACCCACGTTGAGCACCGATCTCCGAGTGGGCCACCGAAGAATCACCGCCCGTAAATCCTTATATTTCAACGCTACTTAGCCCTATTTCGACTGGGGCGCAGCCTCGCGTATCCCAGTGACACATTTGTGCCCACTCGAGAAAACCCCCCCCGTCCATTAAGGGCTTCCTCGACCACGGGATCCCTCCTCCAAATCGTTATGTCGATCCATTCGCCCCGGGGCGAATCGAGTACCGATGGAGGCGACATCCCCGCGATCGCGCGGGAGATGTCTAGGCGCGTCGCGCGCCTGCAAATCACTAATGCAGGAGCCGTGCCGGAGTCCGAGACCGCAATCAGTGTTGCAACGAAAGCAGTTGCAGCTACGCCATCGGTAGCTCTCGCGATCGTGCGACGACGGCCGGTCACTCAGGCGCAGGCATGCGCCACCTTCCAGGCGATCCTAGGGACCAGTTGGGCGGCCAACGTTGGCGCGCAAGAGAGGCCGCGCTCAACCGCCAGACATCGTCGAAATCGCCAAGGTGGCGTGAGACAAGCAATAAGAACTGTCATCGTTCCCTACAATCGATTATCCAAATCCAGATTCTTCTCCTGCACTCCCAGATTCAGAGGCGTATAGTGCAGTTGCTGCCCAGGGGGGACATCGAGGGACTCGCCCGAGTTTCGATGTCGCAAGTCGCTGGTAGGGCTAAGGGGCTTTGGATCCGGTACACGGGGGCAGACATGACCAATCGGCGCGTTGCGCTCGTATTTGTATCCCTGCTTCTAGCTTCAGGCGCTTCCGCTCAAATCGCCTCAGATAGCAATGTCAGCACCAAGCTGACCGGGAATCTGGTTCTGCATTCCCAAACTGGCCGCCATTTGAGAGTCGCTCCCGTAGCTTCTTGCGGTTCAAGCGATGCTGCTCTGACCACATCCGGATCGCCAAACGTCCCTTACGACCTTTTTGTTCAATTGCAGGATGTAACCCTCGCAAGCCCTCCGGATGCCGTACAACTGTGGATTGACTATGCCCCTGCCAGTTCGAATGCCGGACTTGAAGTCATCTCTTGCGAATCATTTGCCAGCACGGAAATCCGCCATCCAAACGCAAAGGGCGAGGACTGGCCTGCACCGGGGTCGGGGATAACGCTTGTTTTCGGGCAAGAATCTCCTGCCGTTGCAGCCGCGCAGGACCAGAAAGGAACAGGATCGAGAGCCCTGGGACGCTTTCTGGTCCAGGCAAATGGCGATGCTGACTTTCGATTCGCGGCGAGCCAGCCAGCACACGACGGTGTTGCTGAAAGCAAAACAGATGTAGTGATCCACGATGCCAGTGGCTTCCAAACGTTGGCTTCTCCCGATAACGTCGGAACAATAGCCTTCGGAAGCAAAGTGGCTTACGACCCTTGCAGATCCACCGCAAGTGTAGACCAGAAAGCAGCTGAAGTAGCGTTAGGCAGTCAACCAACGCTCTTCGCGACAGCGGATGCCAATCCATCGACGGCGAGGGTTCAATGGAGTATAGCCAGTTCAAAGACGCGATCGGCAACGGTGGCTTTGTATTCGGTTTCAGGCCGACGAGTCAGGAATTGGAAACAGGTGACTTTGGTTCCGGGAATGACTCGGTTGATCTGGGACGGCCTGGATGCAGCAGGTTCAAGGGCGTCCACTGGTGTCTATTACCTTGAAGTGACCAGTGACGATGGCTTTCGGGTCGTGACGAAAGCCGTTCTGCTAAGCCAATGAGGTTGCGCGGGGTGAATCGCATGAAGAGGATCTCTATGACACTTGTAAGCTTGGGCATTTGGCATACAGCATCCATCGCCAATCCCGTGGATGGCCCCAAGATTGCCGGGCACTTATCGGCCTATACAACCAAAGCTATTTGCACAAACTCGATAGCCAAGCCGCCCTGCAATCCCGGGCAAAGCAACATGGCCGTGCACGGGGAATTGAATACTTCCTACAGCCTTTACTTGGTTGTGTTAGATGGAGATTCAACGTCAGGAGTCGCTGGAGCTTCATTCGGGATTGAATACAACGGAACTTCTGGCGTCGGAATGGATGCTTATTCCTGGACTATGTGTGCCGACATTCAGTACTCGGGCGGTCCAAGTGGGGTGGCATGGCCTGCTAGTGGTTCTGGGAACATGATCCTCTGGGACCCTCAAACAAGCTGCAAACGGGTAAGTGCAACCGGCGATCTGAATGGAGGCGTGACAGCAGTTCTGGGTTCTATTTATGTTTATGCGTACAGTGCTGATCTGTTTTCAATTACTCGCAGAAACTACATACCGACTCCAGATCTAAACGTTGGTACGTGCTTACCGCTCACTATCGACTTGGTCTTCCCAGGCGCTGTTGGGAAAGTAGGTTTTGGAACAACTCAGGGGGTGGATCCATGTCAGTAGCAGCAACCCTCAGACTGTACCTGTTCCTGTGCGTTTTAGGAAGCACCGTTGTTTGTGATCAGCTCGAAGCCGGGTTCGGCCTGGCAGGCTCCAATATCCCTCCAATCTTTATATCCCCCCCGCCCTATGAGCATGAATATTCTGTCTACATAGAGACAGACCAACCGGGTGTACCTTGGGGAGGAGTTGTGGTGAAATTGATCTTTCCGCCAGAGGCCTGCGATCTTCTGGTCCTTTGTGACTTTGACTTCGATGATTGCCCTCATACCTTTCAAGACACCACGGATGCGTATGGGATCGCGAGATTTACGATTCGGGGGGGAGGATGCTGGGGGACAGGACGTGTATCAAAAGGGGGAGCGGGGTCCCAACAACCCAAAGGCGCGTGGGAAAATGAAACGCTGCCCGAAAGCTACCTGGTCAAGATACTCGTGAATGATCAAGTTGTGGCTTTCAGGGGTGTGCGTTCATACGACGCCGTCGATGCTGTCTCCAAACTACCTACCCAAATCTGGTGCGAGTCCCCCAAAAATCGTAAGGGGACGGCGAAGGTTGAACTTGCAGACGCACTCTTTTTCACCCCAATGTATAAGCTGGGTACCGGAAATGTTTTCGGAGACTTTGATGCAGATGGCGACACTGATCTCACAGACGCGCTGATGGTAACCCCGTCGGTTAAGCAAGGTGCAACCTGCGAGGAGCAACAGTGATGGTGAGGATGTGAGATGCCTGCACTAAGGCAAGGTTCACGCAAGTTGCTTTTGAGTACGCTTTTCAGTCTTCTTCTACAGCATCTTGCCATTGCAGCTAGCAACATAGTCCCCGCTGACCATGCCACAATCCAAGCTGCGACTGACTCTTCAGCAAGCGAGGATATGGTGCTTGTGAGTGGGGTTCGTGCCCGACCAGAGTCTTCAGTCTATCTTGAAGCTGATCGACTGTTCACAAGCAACAACCATCGACGAGACTTGTCGATTTTGGTAACCGCCACTATGAATGTGGATTGCGGACCTTGGGAAATTGCACTGAGACACGGTCTCAATAACGACGGCGAAGGAATCTAGAGGTGCAAAAGTTACCTTTGGCAAGCTTTGCGATTTTCCATTTGAGCTGCCAAGTTCTGGTGTACCACGAAGCTGAGGGCAAAACATGGCACATCCTGAATGATGGTTCGGGAGATGCTCCAACAATACAGGCGGGCGTCGATAGCGGAACCGTTGGGGACACAGTGCTGGTCGCCCCTGGCACTTACTATGAAAACGTTGATTCGCTTGGAAATGGCCTGACTCTCCTGTCAGCGGGAGGCCCCGCCATGACGGTGATTGACGGGACACAAAGAGGTAGCGTGATCAGGATCACCGGAAACTCACGGGTTCAAGGGTTTACCTTACAAAACGGGTTAAACGACCGAGGCGGTGGTATTCAAGCATCCGCGAATTATGTCTCGATTGTCGATAACATAATCAAGGAGAACAGAGCTGGAAGTGAAGTGGATTTTGGGCTTGGAGGTGGTATAGCCCTTAACACTACTGAAGGGGGTATTATCGAAGCAAATACAATCATAAATAACTATGCGGGTGATAGCGGGGGAGGGATCATTGTGGGTTCCCGCGCCCAAGTGATAGGCAACAAGATAATTTCAAACGGCTGTCACGTGGACGGGGGTGGCATTTCTGCAGGTACAGAGACAGTAATTTCCGGGAATCTTGTGCTGGAGAATTGGTCAGATAACTTCGGTGGGGGAATTTCTGCGCAGGGGGCTACTATCACTAACAACACTGTAGTAAGTAATTACATTAACAATGGCGCAGTTCCGCAAGCTGCTGGGATTGCAATCAGTGACACAAGGGTTGTCTCCCAGGGAGTTATTGCCGAAAACAATATCGTTGTCCTGAACCATGGACCCCTCGGTGCTGGTACGGGAATAGGGATTGGCTGTTCGAATTCGTATGGATTGACCACATTGAAATGCAATGACGTGTGGGGGAATGATATCGACTATTTCGTTTCATCCGGATGTGATACTGCCAGTTTGGGAAATATTACGCTCGATCCCAAGTTCTGCAATCTGGCCGTTGGTGACTTTGAAATAGATATGACATCTCCTTGTGCTCCAAATAACTCTGCCAACTGCGGTTTAATTGGTGCCCTTTCTGTCGGGTGTCAGGTAGTTCAGGAAAGACATGCGACGTGGGGAAGGTTGAAGGCCCTCTTCGGCTCCATGAAGGGGAAGGGTGAAGTCAGATGAACACAATGCGAGCTCTGGTCTTCGTAACTTTACTGAGCCCCGTTTTCTACGGAAATTTGGCCGCTGCCGACCTTTCTTGGTGTAGCGCTCCGGATCCACCAATAACCCCCTTGATATCACCCACTAAACCATCGATAGCAGTTCGAATCGTCTTCATAGCCTTTCCTGAGACGAGTCCGGCTCTGCCAATATGGGCGGACAGTCTGGCGGCAGACATGCGAGCTTTTATGCGAGCAATGACTGGGGACACATCACCGAACGCGCCCGCTATGAACGTCGACTTAAAGATAGTCAAACGCCCGGGAGCGGATTCCGTTTTGGCGTGGGTGGCCCCGCAGCCCGCATCGTACTATTACGGATCACATGATACAGGCGAATTGAACAAAGCTGTAATGACAATGATCGGTCAAACCTATGAACCCAATCCCACAGCTGGAGTGGACGCCGTTCTGACAATTGCGTACAAATGCACTTCCGTTTTCACGCCGCCGCAGGGGAAAGGTTGTGACATTGACTATGGGACCACCGGGTTGGGGATTACCGACCCCAGTGGTATTCCGGGTTGGTCGGCTATCCCCAAGGCACGACGGCTCATATGAATTTGGATGTTTCAGGAGATCACATCAACTCAAAACTGGCGCAAGAGGCAATTACGACTCACGAATTAATGCATCTATTTGGATATCGCCATCCAGCTGGAAGTGGGAATGTAAATTATGGGCGTTATGATCTTCAATCAGGTTCTCAGGGCGGTTTTTACCAAGTAGTAGATATGGGCTTGGTTCCCATTCATCCCTTTACTCTCGCCCATCCGGTTAATGAGCCTGGGTGGGCCCCGCTCCCGATTCCCATTCCTAGAGATACGCTTGATCTTCACGTGCCAGATTTCTTCGGTCACCAATTGCGATCTGACCGTAAGAGCTACATTGTCGAGATTACCCACACTGGAATAATTCAATCGTTCTTACTTGTGAATCATCAGGGGGCTACGCCATACGACAATAAGTATCAGGGTTCTGGACTGTTGATCTGGCATCTTCTGGATCCGTTTGACCCTGAGCATGGATTTCGGGATTTGGAATTGGCGAGCGGGAAGTCTCCCAATGCCGTGGATGGGGACGATGCGCTAGAGTTGTCAACCCCTCAGGTTCCGTATTGGGGTTCGGCTCAGGACTTTTTCGATGGGACTTCCGCGAGCGATTTTTCGTATTTAACTAACCCAAATACAAACCTTTACAATACCAATGACCCTCCAATATTCTACCCTGATCCCCAGGATGTCTTAAGTGGGTTTGCTGTTGAAAATATTCGACGCAGCAACACTAACGGCGATATGATTGCTGATGTGTACGTCGACAAGGCGCAGATCCTGGAGTCGCCCGATGGGGGTGGCTCCAATCCAATTCAGCGCGGCTCAACAATTGTTGTTCACTGGCGAGTTAGGCCACTGCTGGGGGCTGCTACCGTCGATCTCGACATTGCGGAAACTGCTAACGGCGAATTTAGGTCCTTAGGTTCAGGCCTGCCGAATACCGGAACTTTTAATTGGCTTGTTCTCCAAAAGGGTGGATCTGATTATAGATTGAAGCTTACAACTCGCGCCTCTGGTGGTTCCCCGCACGTCTTAGGAACCGACATCTCAGACAATCCCATTACGATCGACGACGACCGATCCTGTCCTTAATGGCAAATCGAGATGATGATACGAAGGATCAGAGGCCAGAACGGTCATCGAGGGGGAGTACCACATGTTATGTGCCCATTCGAAACCGACGGCTGACCTACACTGAAGTCCAGGTTCCGAATGAACCAAGAAAGAAATCGCTCCCGTAAATCCTTGTGCTTCAACGTCACTTAGCTCAAATTTGGCTGGTGTGCAGCCTCGCGGATCCCAGTGACACATTTGTGCCCACTCGAGAAACCCCCCCCGTCCATTAAGGGCTTCCTCGACCACGGGATCCCTCCGCCAAATCGGTTGTCGTTGTCCCATTCGCCCCGGGGCGATTGGAGTGCCGATGGAGGCGACATCCCCGCGATCGCGAGGCGCGGGCCGCACGGCCCCGCGATCGCGCGGGGGATGTCTGGGCGCGATGCACGCCCGCCAATCATTAATGCAGGACGTGTGCCGGAATCTGGGGCGTTATTCCAGCGTTGCGGGAAAACAAGTTGCGCCACATTCGTGCTTGGTTCTGCCCACGTGGTGACGGCGAACGGTCAAATTGAGGTTGGAAGACCGGCAGATTTCGGACGGACGTATCGCAGAATCAGCTCAACCCAGCGCGGATGACAGGTCCTTCCAGAGGTCCTCGACGTTCTCGATCCCTACGCTCAACCGCAACAAACCGTCGCTGATCCCCACCGCTTTTCGCTCGTCCAACGATAACTGCCGGTGCGACGACGTCACCGGATGTAAAGACATCGACTCCACGCCGCCCAGGCTAGGTGCGCGCGCGATCAACTCAAAACGATCGTAGGCCCGTCGCGCCGCATCCAACCCCCCCGCAATTTCAAACGCCAAGAGCGCCCCAAAGCTTCGCATTTGCTTCTTCGCCAACTCGTGATCCGGGTGAGACGGGCGGCTCAAATGCCAAACCCGCGAAACCCGTGGATGCGCTTCCAATCGCTCCGCCAACACCCCCGCATTCCAGCACTGCCGCTCCCACCGCACCGCCAACGTCTTCAACCCTCGCCCCAACAACCATGCGCAAAACGGATCGCACATCGCCCCCATCATGCGCCGCTTTTCGCGCAAGCGGCCCACAAACTCTTTCTTCCCCGACACCGCTCCCGCGGTCAAATCATCGTGGCCACCCAAATACTTGGTCGCCGAATGAAACACCAAATCAAAACCCGCGCTCAAGGCACGTTGGCCCAAGGGCGTGCCCAGGGTTCCGTCTAAAACTAAGAGCGGGCGCGCCGAACCCGAAAACGATCCAAACAACTCGGCAAAATTCGCCAACCGCATCAACGGATTGGACGGCGACTCCAAAATAATCAATCGAGTATTGGCACGCACCAGACCGCCCACTTCAGAAAACCGGCCCAAGGGCAAAAACTCCACCAGAACCCCGGAAGACTCCGCCGTCGTCCGCAATAGCTCGGTGGTCCCGCCGTATTGCTCTTTCGACGCAATGACGTGATCGCCGGGTTTGCAGAACCCCGCCACCAGCATGCTCACCACCGACATCCCGCTCGCGGTCAACATGCAGGCTTCGGCACCTTCCAAGGATGCAATCCGTGCTTCCACTTCTTCGCCGGTGGGATGGCCGTAGCGCGCGTACAACGGGGCATGGCGGCGCCCCTCGAACGTGTCGATGGATTCTTGAAGGGAGGAGAACGCGTAAACCGAGGCCGGAAAAATTGGGGGGGCAAGACCGGCATCATTCCGGTCCTGCCCCCCATGAATACACCGCGTTTCGGGAGCGGGTTCTTCGGGCATACGCTCCGATCGGTTAATTACTGTACTTGGTCTTGATTCTTCCCCAGGTCGACGGTTCGACCGGTACGCCGCAGGGCGTTATGCAAGCATTGCATCCCGGATGCGCGGGATCGAAGCTCACCCGCGACGCGTTGCCGGGGATGATGTCCCATTGCGCGCCCGAGCAATCAGCCGCCTGCATGGCCGGGACACCCAGCTTGTTGTTGGGCGTAATGATGAACTGATCGGCGCTGTAGGCGTAGATCGCAAACGCCCCAACGACGACGTGCACGCCATCCGGGGGCACGTCATGGGTCTGGCACTCCACCCAGGTGAGCACGTTACCGCCCCCCGCATTCGGCCAATCGTTCCCGAATTCCAGATCGGCGCACGATGTCCAGCCGGTCACGTCCACTCCGGTCGAGGTAGCGCCGTTGTAGTTGATGCCGAAGGTCACGCCCTTGGTCCCGGCGGCGATGGCTTCGCTGGTGTCGGCGGCGTTCGCGCCCGCTAAAACCACATACAGTGAGTAGGACGCCCCGGTCGTGCCAT
>Ga0207675_100001429_pt1 | contig 23947 bp, 20 predicted proteins | sample KBSSwiS42_FD_184305 | JGI IMG/M metagenome (GOLD analysis project Ga0207675, IMG submission 184305) | Switchgrass rhizosphere microbial communities from Kellogg Biological Station, Michigan, USA - KBS Switchgrass S4-2 (SPAdes) (version 2) | ecosystem: Host-associated > Plants > Roots >...
CTGGCGGCCGGGTCATCCAGCAGGTTAGGTAGACCCAAGCAATTACTTCCCTACAACGGTAAAAGCCTCCTGGCCCACATGGTTGATACTGCCAATGAAAGCGAGGCTTCACCCGTGGTATTGGTACTGGGTGCCAACGCAGAGCTTTTAGAAAAAGAAGTTGAGGACAAAAAGATTCACATTGCCGTGAATAAAGATTGGAGTGAAGGCATGGCTTCGTCCGTTCGTTGTGGCCTTAATACCTTAATGCATATCGCACCTGTTGTCGACTCAGCAATCATTATGGTCTGTGATCAGCCTTTTGTTACTTCATCTTTATTAAACCAGTTAATTGTTACCCAAAGGCAGACAGGTAAGCCAATTGTTACCTCTAAATACGAAACAGCAATTGGTCCGCCTGCGCTATTTTACAAGACTGTTTTTCCTGAATTGTTGCAGTTGAAAGGAGATGCAGGTGCCCGAAAGATCATTGAACAACGAAGAACCGACGTCACCACGGTGCCATTTGATAAAGGAATTATAGATATTGATACGGAAGATGACTATAAAGCATTGCAAGGTGTTTAGCCTTTAGGTCTTTGTTTTTGGTTCGGGCAGCGGGTTTGGTTATTGGGTTATGGTTTAAGGAAGAAAAAAATATTAAAGTAATTTTTATAGCCATGAAACTCTTAAACCGTACCTGCGACCAAACCGTTAGCCCTGACCTATAACTGTGGCCAGGTTTCACAACCACCTTTCCAGTTGTCGCAAACTTTCAACATTATGAACCGGCGCAAATACATCAATATAAGGCATCGCTGTTTGCATGCCGGCGACTTCAGGGCGATACATGGCATAACCAGCAAGGGGATTCAGCCAAATTACTTTTTTGGCTTTAGCCTGGATAAATTCCATGCTTTTCTGTAACAGGTCCATGTTACCCTTGTCCCATCCATCACTTACAATAATCACAATTGTTTTTGAATCAAGTAGTCGTTTCGAATAGCTTAGTACAAATTCATTGAAACATTCCCCTATTTTCGTTCCCCCACCCCAATCACTGTTTTCTTCTGCAAGAAGATCAAGCGTAGTACGAAAATTTTGCTCTCTTAATAATGGGGTTATTCTTTTTAGTGATGTACCAAATACAAATGTTTCCATTCGTTTATAAACCTGTTGAAAGGCATACATGAATTGTATAAGAAAGGCGGTATACAATTCCATTGACTTGCTGACGTCGCACAGCATCACGATTTTTGACCGGTTGCGCGGATGTTTTCTGTAAGCGATTTCGAGCAACTCTCCTCCCCTTCTCAGGTTCTTTCTAAGTGATCGCCTCAGGTCGGGCGTTCCCAAATGCTGTGATGATTTGTAACGGCGGCTTTTTTTTGCAGCCATCCGTTTTGCGACTGCCCTGATGATTCGCATCAGTTCCTCTACTTCTTCTTCGGGGATCATGGAAAAATCCTTCCGGGAAATGTTTTCCTGTATGCTGTACGTGGCTGTTTCCTCTGTTTGATCGCTGCGGTTGCCATGCAACCATGTTCTCAACGACTTTAAACTCGAATGTTGCGATACCTGCTTTTTTTTTGGAGCATCTTCCTTCGATTTTGCATCTACAACTTTCCCCAGTTGTTTCCAGTATTGGTTAAAAAGGTCATCAAACTCCTCCGATTGGATTTTATTTCTGCAAAGTATCGCTTTTAATGCCTGCCGGAATACGGAGGAATTCATATAATCAATACACTCCAGCGCCCGCAATGCAAGCGCTTGCTCGTCTACACCGGCAGCATAGCTTTTCTTTCGAAGAAATCTGCAAAACTGGATTATATTGGCAGACAAAGATGTTTGGCGAACAATCATACGGCATCCAATTTGGAAATGATGCCGGTCTTTTCCAACAGCTCACTTAACGAAAGTTGCACCTCCCTCGTGTCTCTCCAGTCTTTCAGCACCACTCCCAATGTTTGCTCAACAATGTTTTTATCCAGATGTTCAATATGAAGTGTAGCCAGGGCAGCGGCCCAGTCCAGGGTTTCGGTCAGCCCCGGAGTTTTCTCCAGCTTAATTTTTCTCAGCTGTTGCATAAATCCCGTTATTTGTGTCGCCAACTTCGTGTCAATTCCCGCGACTTTACTCTTTACGATAAGGCATTCCTTGTCAAAATCGGGATAATCAATATACAGGTATAAACAACGCCTCCTTAATGCTTCGCTTAGCTCCCGCGTCCTGTTGCCGGTGAGAATAACCTGGGGAATATGACTTGCTTTGATTGTTCCCATTTCGGGTATCGTGATTTGCCAGTCGCTCAATACTTCCAGTAAAAAACTTTCAAACTCTTCATCCGATCTGTCGATTTCATCAATTAATAATACCGGTTGTTTGTGATGGGTAATAGCCTGGAGCAAGGGTCTTTTCATCAGGAAACTATCACTGAATATCGTGTTCTCTTTTTCATCGAGTGACTGTGCAGTATGCTCCGTCATTTTTATATGTAGCAGCTGCCGCTGGTAATTCCATTCATACAAAGCATGCGTCGCATCCAATCCTTCATAACATTGCAGGCGAATGAGGTCGGTTTGCAGGGCATTGGCCATTACTTTGGCAATCTCAGTCTTGCCTACACCTGCCGGCCCTTCTACCAATAACGGTTTTTTAAGTTGAAGTGAAAGAAATACGGACATGGCTACTGAGTCATCGGTAATATATCCTTGCGACAGGAGCATTTGTTTTATGGTATCCAGTTGAATCATTACTTGTATGCAGATAAATAAAGAAAACTACGCAGATATTGATCTCTGTTTAAAAAAAAATTACACATTGATCTCGGAATGTGTAATTTGATTCTTATAAGTTGATTTGTACAAATGCACGCAGGCGTGTAAATTATTTCGCAGCCGGCATGCTGGAATTCCAGATATCACGATACAGCTTCCATTCCCCGTTCACCGGCTTCCACACGACGACGTATTTTCCTTTATCCAAAAGCTTATTATCGGCACCATACATTTCATAATGAGCGGTTTCAGCCAGCATTTCGCCGTTACCAGTTACTTCGTCTGTCATGAATTTCGCTTCCTTGATTCCCATTCTGATGACTGCTCCCCACAGGCCGGCAATGGCATCTCCTTTCACAGGCTCCATATTGGGCGGAAGTGCCCAGGCGTCATTTGCATATAGAGCCGCTATTGCCGTAGAATCACCTCTTTTTATACCGTCCATGAATTTTGCATTCGCAGCATCAATAGCAGATCTCGCCGCAGTTAAATCAAAGCTGGCTTTTTCTTTGTTTTCTGCATTATCCGAAGTCTTGCTGTCAGTCGTGGCAGTGTTACAGGCAGTCACCAATGATATAGCCCCAACGGTAATTAGCTGAATGAATACTTTTGTCATTGTATTTTTTTTAAAAGATATCGTTTTTAATAATGTGCAAAAAACTGGTCTTTACACATGCAGTTAATCCGTATGTAATTCATTACACCATTTTTGTATTAACGTCCTCCAGTTCATTTACAAGCCGCGTCATTCTTAGATCACAGCTTCCAGTGCTTTTTTAAGATACACTTTTGCAACATGTCGCCTGTACTCTTCAGAGGCAAAATGATCACTCAATACCTGCACATTGCGCAAGCTTGCATTTGCAGCAGCTTCGATGGATTCGTTATTCAAAGGATTGCCAGCCAGCGCTGCTTCAGCGTCGGCATCACGAAATGCGTTGCTGGATACCCCGGTAAACGCAATATTAGCTTTACCGTCGGGAGTACGCATTACAGCACAGCCAACAATGGCAAACCGGGACGCCGGCTGCTCAAATTTCTGGTAGCTTGTTTTGGTGCCGTCCGGTGGAATTGGTACACGTACCGAAACAATGATTTCACCTTCCTGTAGTGAAGTACTGAACAACCCCGTAAAAAAATCTACCGCTTTTATTCTGCGTTTGCCCGTACTCCCCTGCACTTCTATTGAAGCATCTGAAGCAAGTACCAAAGCCGGCCAGTCGGCCGCAGGATCGGCGTGCGCAATGCTTCCGCCAATGGTACCAAAATTCCGAACCTGCAAATCACCTATAAGTGCTGCTGCTTCATTAAAAAAAGGAAGCCGGTTTTTAATTCCACTGTCGTTCAAAATTTCAGCATGCGTAACAGCAGCTCCAATCACGATCTCTCCGTCTTCCTCCTTTATTCCCTTCAATGCCGAAATACCGGCAATATCCACGAGTTTTGAAGGGCGATTTATTCTAAGTTTCATAGCAGGAATCAGGCTATGTCCTCCAGCCAAAAACTTCGCACTTCCATCATTCAATGCGGCAAGAGCTTCATCTACCGTTTTTACTTTTTGATAGTCGAATGTTGCAGGTATCATGTTATGAGAATTGAAGATTTGTGAATTTGCGAACCTGCTGCTGCGCCTTTGCGGAGCTTCGGCGAAGCAAGGCCGGCAGTCAGGTTTGCGGATGATGTGTTCATTGAATATTGAAAATTGAACATTGAAAATTTTTCCAGATTTCAAGGATCAAAACGAATCAATTTCCCATAGCGCGCCATACCCTTTCGGATGTCAAAGGCATTTTAATGTCTTTCACTTTATGTCCACCACTCCATAGCGCATCAATTACGGCATTTACCACTGCGGGCGTCGAACCGATCGTGCCAGCCTCTCCTGCTCCCTTTACACCAAGAGGATTGTGAGGACAAGGAGTAACCTGGCTGCCAGTTTCAATCGTAGGCAAATCTTCGGCTCTTGGCAGGCAGTAGTCCATGTAAGACGCATTTGTTAGTTGCCCGTTGCTGTCATAAACAGCTTCTTCATACAACGCCTGTCCTATTCCCTGAACAACACCACCATGAATCTGTCCTTCTACGATCATCGGGTTAATTACATTGCCCACATCATCGACCGCGATAAAACGTTTGAGATCAACTTTACCCGTTTGCTTGTCCACTTCAACAACCGCTATATGACAACCGAATGGGTAAGTAAAATTGGTAGGATCATAGAAGCTGCTGAAGTCAAGTCCGGGTTCAAGGTCTTTAGGATATACATGCGGAACATATGCAGTCAAAGCCACGTCTCCAAAACCAAGTGATTTATCCGTGCCCTTCACCGTGAATTTACCGGAAGCAAATTCGATGTCATCCGCATTCGCTTCTAACCTGTGTGCGGCGATCTTCTTTCCCTTTTCTATTATCTTTTCTATGCTCTTGACTATTGCAGTTCCCCCAACTGCTATGCTCCTGGAGCCATAGGTACCCATACCAAAAGCTACTGATTCGGTATCTCCATGCGTGATCTCTACATCCTCCATTGCAATACCTAATTTATCCGCCACAACCTGAGCAAAGGTCGTTTCATGTCCCTGGCCATGTGCATGGGAACCGGTATATACATTTACCTTACCCGTTGGCTGCACTCTTACATGTCCCACTTCAAATAACCCCGCCCTGGCCCCTAGTGAACCGACAACTGCTGATGGTGCAATGCCACAGGCTTCGATATAAGTTGAAAAGCCAACACCCAACAGCTTTCCATTTTTTGCCGCCTCCTTCTGGGAATTGCGAACATCAGCATAGCCCAGCATCTGCAATCCTTTTTCGAGGACACCTTTGTAATTACCGCTGTCATACTGCAGTGCAACCTGTGTCTGGTAACCTGGTTGATTCACGCCATCAAAAGGTGGAATGAAATTTTTAAACCGCAATTCAGCCGGATCCATATTCATTTCCAGCGCTGCCAGGTCAACAAGTCGCTCCAACAAATATGTAGCTTCGGGCCTGCCGGCGCCCCGATACGCGTCCACCGGTGTAGTATGAGTAAAGACCGCAGTAACGTCGATGTTGATTTTCGGAGTAGTATAGAGGCCCTGCATCAATGTTCCATGCAGGTATGTGGGAACACAGCTCCCAAAAGTTGAAAGATATGCTCCAAGATTTGCAAAAGTCTTTGCACGCAACGCTACAATTTTTCCATCCTTATCAAACCCCATTTCAGCTTTGGTGACATGATCTCTGCCATGAGCATCCACTTGAAAAGCTTCTGTCCTGGTGGCTGTCCATTTAACAGGACGACCAATTTGCCTGGTGCTCCAGGTGAGCAAAGCTTCCTCAGGATAATGAAATATTTTACTTCCGAATCCGCCACCTACATCGTAGCTTACCACTCTGACTTTATGCTCAGGTATACCTAATACAAATGCGCACATCAGCAAACGAATGACATGAGGATTCTGAGTACTGGTGTAAAGGGTGTACCGGTCACTAATCTTATCATAAGAACTGTTATAACTGCGAGGTTCGATCGCATTCGGAATCAACCGTTGATTTATAAATTCCAGGGTAGTAACATGGGCAGCAGTGGACATCGCGTCATTGACTTCAGCGATGGGATTCCCCAGTGCCCAGTCATAACAAATATTGTTCGGGACATCATCGTGTACTAATGGCGCGGCCGACTCTACTGCTTTAGCCGCATCAACCACACAGGGTAATTCCTCATAATCAACGACGACCATTTCAGCGGCATCAACAGCTTGTTCCATTGACTCGGCTATCACTATAGCCACCGCATCCCCCACATGCCTTACCTTATCCGCCACAAGCAGTGGATGTTTTGGCTCCTTCATCGTGTCTCCATTTTTAAAGTTCACCTGCCAGCCGCATGGAACACCATTGACGCCCGCCACATCGGCGCCAGTAAATATTTCAACTACACCTGGCATGTCTTTGGCTGCATTGGTGTCTACTTTCAAAATCCTGGCATGCGCGTAGGGACTTCTTACAAACGATGCATAGGTTTGATTAGGAAGAACAATATCGTCAGTAAATCTACCGTTGCCCGTAGTGAATCTTTTATCTTCCACCCGTCTTACCGATTTCCCTATAAACCCTTTGGGTGTGTCCGTTCCATTAGTAGCACTCATAGTGTTGCCTCCTTTTTGGTTTTCTTTCTTGTACTCATTTTATCAGCAGCATACTGCACTGATTTTACTATATTTTGATAACCGGTGCAGCGGCAAAAGTTTCCTTCAAGGGCTCTTCTTATTTCTTCGTCGCTGGGTCTGCGGTTATGCTGGAGCAGATCCGCAGCCGTCATTATAATCCCGGGTGTACAGAAGCCACATTGCAGGCCATGACATTGATTAAAGCCTTCCTGTAGCGGGTGCAATTCTCCATTGATTGCTAAACCTTCGATCGTAGTAATCTTGCAACGGTCCGCCTGTACGGCAAGCATTGTACAGCTTTTGACCGCCTTTCCGTTTACGTGAATGGTGCAGGCTCCGCAGTTGCTGGTGTCACATCCAACGTGTGTGCCGGTTAACTTCAGCACATCCCTGAGGTACTGTACTAATAACATCCGTGGTTCCACCTTGTCGGTGTGCTTTACTCCATTGACCGTAAGTGTGATCTTAATGCTCATATAAGGTCAGTTTAATATTTTATCAGAAAAAAACACATGAAACTCATTGTGCGATTAGTTTTCTCCAGGGTTGCGAACATCAGGAGGAAGCCGCATTTTCTTTTGCTACCTCTCGTTCGAGATTAGAAAAAAATTGTTTTGTTAACGTATCTGAAACGCCACCAACTAATCTCTGGCCAAGAGCCGCCAGCATGCCGGATAGCTTTACATCTCCGTCAAATCCAACTTCAGTTTTATTATCAGGTGCCGGCGCCAGGGAGATCTTAATAACTGCGTTGGCATTGCCGATCTTACTATTCTGTTGCACCTTCAGTGTATAGCTTTTTTGCGCTACAATATCTTCCATTTGCAAATCGCCCGTAAATGAACTGTTCACCGGTCCCATTTTGATTTCAAGAATTGATTTAAAAGTATTCTCGCCAGTTTTTTCGAGCCTGGTAATTCCGGGAACGATCCGGGCCAATGTATCGTTATTCATAAGAATGTCCCAAACCTTAGATGGTGAGGCGTTGACCACGTGTTTGCCAGTGAGCTGCATAAAAGAAAGATAAAGGAGATTAAAATTTGTCCGGACTCTTGAGCCTTAAACCTGCTTCAAATTCACTATTAAGTTAGGAAAAACTTCAGTGCAGAATTTTTTTATTTTAGGGGCAAACCAGGGAAATATTTTTTCCGTTTTACCTTTCGGAAGAAGTTTTTTCCCAGGACTCCGCTCTTTAACATGGCATGGTGAAAAGACTTTTTTTTAATAATCCGGAAAGTATTAGATTAGGACAAAAGATGTTTGAACATTATTTAGAGTGGGTCGTGGAATAACGCATAAATAATTTGCTATGCAATGTTCACCGTGTCTAAAATAGCAGACGATTGCAAGCCTTGCAAAAAGAAAAAAATTGTTTCTGGTGACAGGAAACGGCTGGGGCTATTTACGACCTTACTACTGGTGCTTTTGCCGAAATGCCCTTTCTGCCTGTTGGCATTTTCAAGCACGGTGATGCTATGCGGGAAGGCTGGCGGAGTATACGAGCTGACACATAATTCTTCCACTACAATTCTTGTCACTGCATTTTTCTGCTTCCTCGTGTTAATAAGTATCCTGTTCAATTACCGGGATGCAAGAACCAAATATGCCTTCTTAGTTGTTACCATAGGCAGCCTGCTTGTCATGTATAGTGTAGCTATTGGTGGAGGTTTACTATTATATTATTTCGGAGTGGCAATGCTTTTTATCGGTGTTTGGTTGAACGCTAGTTTGCTTTATGTAATCCGTAGAACCAGGAGCAGGCTCAAAGCCACAAGAGACAAAACGTACCGTGAGCAATTACAATAACTTAAAATATATCTCATGATTGCAGCCAGTTTTGAATACGATGCGCCGTCCACGCTGGAAGAGGCCATAGGCCTTCTTAAGCAACACGGTGACGGTGCCAAAATATTAGCCGGGGGACACAGCCTGATTCCAATGATGAAGCTCCGGTTTGCCTCGCCCGAACGCGTTATTGACATCAACGGTGTTCCCGGTCTGTCTTATATTAAAGAGGATGGCGGGGTGCTTAAAATCGGGGCGATGACAAGAGAATCGGAAGTTGAACATTCAGACTTATTGAAAAAGAAATTTCCAATTTTCGGCGACGTCAGCAAACTGATTGCCGATCCACAGGTGCGTAACATGGGAACGATTGGTGGAAACCTCGCACACGGGGACGCTGCTAATGATCATCCCGCTTTAATGTTGGCGCTTCGCGCAACCGTTATCGCCACCGGGCAGGGAGGCAAACGACCCATTCCAATTGACGAATTCTTTTTGGGCCTTTTTGCCACTGCTTTACAACAAGATGAGATACTCACCGAGATTCAAATACCCGTCCCCGCCAAAGGAACAGGCAGTGCTTATCATAAACTGGAAAGAAAGGTTGGCGACTACGCCACGGCCGGGGCTGCTGTGCAATTAACAATTAACGATAAAGGAATTTGCACAGACATAGGCATCGGTCTGACTAACGTGAGTGCAACTCCGATGAGAGCCTCCCGATCGGAACAATTGATCCTGAATAACCAAGTAACAGAAGAAAATATTTCCGCCGCCGCTCAATTGGCAGCAGAAGACTGCAGTCCTTCGGCTGACCTGCGCGGAAGTGAAGAATATAAACGTGCGATGGTCGCCGTCCTCGTAAAAAGAATGATCAGGAAGGCGGTAGAAAGAACCAAATAAAATAATTAATAAGAATTGTCCTTTGAATAAAACTTTTTTGCAAATGAACAAAGAAATAACATTAACCGTCAATGGCGCACAACATACGGCAGAAGTGGAACCCAGGACACTACTGGTTCACTTTATCAGGGAAACGCTGAACCTGACCGGTACGCATATCGGTTGCGACACCAGCAACTGCGGCGCATGTACCATTTTACTGAATGGAAAGTCCGTTAAGTCCTGCACTTTACTGGCGGTTCAGGCAAATGGAAAATCTATCACCACTATCGAGGGTGTATCAAAGGACGAAGCCATGAATCCTTTACAGGAAGGGTTCAAAGAAAATCATGGCCTTCATTGTGGCTTCTGCACGCCGGGTATGATCATGCGTGCAACTGAGTTGCTGGCCGACAACCCAAATCCCACTGAAGACGAAATCCGATGGGGGATTTCGGGGAACCTATGTCGCTGTACGGGCTATAATAATATTGTAAAAGCTATTTTGTATGCCTCTGCTAAGATGCGCGGGGTTCCCACAGCTTCTACAGAACCTGAATTTGTGTGATGGCTAATGGCTGATTGCTGATTGCTGATTACTGATTATTCATTACTCATTTTTCCACTCACCACTCACAACTCACAACTGACAAAAAAAATAATTCAAACCTCTTTAATACTAACAACATGATTCAATGTAAAACTTCAAAGGCAATCAGCGGCATGGGTCATTCTATGAAAAGAAAGGAAGATGCCAGGTTTCTTCATGGAAAGGGAAACTATATAGATGATATTAAGCTGCCGGGTATGTTATATATGGATATTGTAAGAAGCCCTTATGCTTATGCAAAAATTAAAAGTATAAATATAGAAGAAGCAATGAAAGTGCCTGGTGTTGCAGCGGTAGTAACAGGAAAGGATCTTGAAAAGTATGGCCTGCATTGGATGCCCACACTAATGTCGGATACGCAAATGGTATTGCCTACTGATACCGTCATGTATCAGTCGCAGGAAGTAGCAGCGGTTATCGCAACCAGCCGCTATGCCGCAAGAGATGGAAGGGAAGCTGTGAAAGTGGAATACGAGCCGATGAAGGCTGTGATGGATCCCTTCAAATCAATAGAGCCCGGCGCCACTGTTTTGCGGACCGATAAGCCCGGCAAAAAGGATAATCATATCTGGCACTGGCAGGCAGGGGATAAAGAAAAAACAGACAAGGTTTTTGCATCAGCGGATGTTGTCGTAAAACAACAAATGTATATTCCGCGCATTCATGTTGTTTCAATTGAAACCTGCGGTTGTGTGGCGGATTATCATAAAGTGAATAATCACCTGACGATGTATATGACAACCCAGGCGCCGCATGCTATCAGAACTGTTATTGCATTGGTGGCAGGCCATGTAGGACTTACTGAAGAAAAGGTCCGCGTTATATCGCCGGATATCGGGGGCGGCTTTGGCGGTAAGGTGCCGGTATATCCAGGTTATGTCATAGCTATTGCCGTTTCATTTTTAACAGGCGCTCCCGTTAAGTGGATTGAAGACAGGAGTGAAAACCTGCAGGCCGATTCTTTTGCACGAGATTATCATATTACGGCGGAAATGGCGGGAACAAAAGAAGGAAAGATACTGGCGACACGTTTCAAAGTCTTGTGCGATCATGGTTATACGGATGCGGCTGCGAATCCATCAAAATTTCCAACAGGACTGTTTTCCATAGCAACAGGTTCGTATGATTATGATACAGCGTATATGGAAGCCGATGCTGTTTATACCAATAAGCCTCCCGGCGGTGTTGCTTATCGCTGTTCATTCCGTGTTACCGAGGCGGTGCATGCGATTGAAAGAATTACTGACCGCTTTGCTTTAGAAATTGGTAAAGACCCGGCGCAACTAAGGATGGAAAATTTTATTAAAAAGGAAGCTTTCCCATGGAAATCACCAACAGGATGGATTTATGACAGTGGTGATTACCATGCAGGATTGAAGAAAGCGATGGACGCCATCGGTTATGATACATTAAGAAAAGAGCAGGCAGAGAAAAGAAAGAAAGGTGAGTTGATGGGTATCGGCATCGCGACTTTTACCGAAATAGTAGGTGCAGGTCCGTCTAAGGACTTCGATATTTTAGGTATAAAAATGTTTGACAGCGCCGAGATTCGTGTACATCCAACGGGTAAAGCAATCGCAAGGTTTGGAACCAAATCACAGGGACAGGGTCATGAAACTACCTACGCTCAGATCATAGCTGAAGAGCTTGGAATTCCTGCCGAAAATATCCAGGTCGAGGAAGGTGATACGGACACAGCGCCCTATGGATTGGGCACTTATGCAAGTAGAAGCACACCCACTGCGGGTGCTGCTGCCGCCGTTGCCGCCCGAAAGCTAAGAGCCAAAGCAAAAAAGATTGCGGCTTATTTATTAGAAGTAAGTGAAGAGGACCTGGAATGGGAACCCGGAAAGTTTTATGTAAAAGGTGCACCTGAAAAGGCCAAAACCATACAAGAAATTGTTTTCGCAGCTTATACCAATCATCCGCAGGGAATGGAAGCTGGTTTTGAAGCAACGCATTATTATGATCCGCCTAACCTCACATTCCCTTCAGGAGCTTATATCTGTGTAGTTGATATTGACAAGGAAACCGGCGGGATAAATGTGAGGCGATTCGTTGCTATTGACGATTGTGGTAATATTATCAACCCAATGATTGTGCAGGGACAGGTGCACGGCGGGTTGACACAGGGTATTGCTCCTGCGATGTACGAAGAATTGATATATGACGAGGACGGAAATATCCTCAACGGCACCTTAATGGATTACCTTGTTCCAACCGCCGTAGAATCACCGAAGTGGGAAACGGGTCATACGGTTACACCGTCACCGCATCATCCAATTGGTGCAAAGGGAGTTGGTGAATCGCCAACAGTGGGTGCACCACCGGCCATTGCAAATGCCATCATTGATGCTTTATCGCCTTATGGCATCACACACCTGGATATCCCAATCACACCCTTTAAAGTTTGGAAAGCATTGAAGGAAAAAGGTGTTGTATAAATAAATTAACTATAGATTGTTGGGTAATTGTGCTCTTTATTCATCATCAATTACCCAACTTATTGCGAACCTTGTATTACTCTCTTTTGTTTTTAGATAAAAAAAACTAAGTAGACGAACAAAGCAGTAATCGAGGTTATTCTTTAGGCTAAAAACAAATCAGTGCAAACGGCAAAAGACCCACTCGAAATAGTGCAGGCTTTGGACGGGTATAATTATGTGGCGGATGAAGAATTCGCTACAGCGCTATTTCTTTTATTAAACCTTAGGAAGCCTTTACTGCTGGAAGGTCCGCCCGGCGTGGGTAAGACTGAGATCGCACTCGTGCTTTCGCAACTATTGAACACAAAGCTTATTCGTCTCCAGTGCTACGAAGGACTCGATATAAATTCCTCTGTGTACGAATGGAATTATCAAAAGCAATTGCTTGGCATCAAATTACAGGAAGGAAGCAGCCTGAGCGTGGCAGAAAAGGAAAAGCATATTTTCGGAACGGAATATCTTTTGCAAAGACCCTTGCTCCAATCGATTTCTGAGACAGAGCAATCACCCGTGTTATTGATTGATGAATTGGATCGATCCGATGAGGAATTTGAAGCTTTTCTTCTGGAACTCTTGTCTGCTTTCCAAATCAGCATTCCCGAGATTGGTACTATTAAAGCAAAACATAAACCCTATGTCGTGCTGACCTCGAACCGGAGCAGGGAGTTGAGTGATGCCCTGAAAAGACGTTGTCTTTATTACTGGATTGATTACCCCGATCTGAACAAGGAAATGGCGATTGTAAGAAAGCGTTTACCGGGAATTGAACAGGATCTTTTAAAGCAGGTTGTAGAATTCGTGCAGGAATTAAGAAAAAGAAAACTAAATAAAACGCCGGGGGTGTCTGAAACGATGGATTGGGCAGAATCATTGATGGCCCTCGGGTACCGGGAAATTAATTCGCGTGCCTTTGAACAAACACTTGGCGCGGTATTAAAATCAGCCGATGATATACAGCAGGTAAAACAGGAAGGGATCAGGGCGTTTACAAACTGAGGGCCAATAAATCTTCAATGGTCAATTGTCAATGCTCTCCGAAGGAGTCCTTCGGACAATGTTCACTGCTGAAAGTTCAAATGTCACTGAGATTACAGTAAATCAGGAATTGCGGATATGAAGCTGCAGGCTTTTCAAACTTCAACTATCACAGAATCGATTGTGGCTTTCTCACAGTTCGTGAGAAGCCATGGACTAAATATTGGCATTGAGGAAACGGAACTGGCATTGCAGGCTGCAAACAGGCAACTGCTGCAAACCAGGAAGAATTTCAAACATGCGCTGAAAATTATTTTTTGCACAAATCCCGAAGAACGGCAACTATATGAAAGGCTGTTCAGCTTGTATTGGGATACTAACCCAATCGATCTGAAGGAAGAAAAGAATAAGACCATCCTGCAGGGCGTGGTTGAGAGAAAAACAAACCGTTCTTTAGTCATGATGGGTCATGGAAATGCCGATAAAGAAACGACCGAAGCGAAAAACATATCTGGTTCAAACGAGGCAGAACGTTTACAAAAAACAGATTTTTCTAAGATCCAGGAAATTGACGCGAGGTTACTTGATGAGATTGCTGCAAAACTGTTTAAGGAGATGGCTTTGCGTTTGCGCAGACGAATGAGAGAAACCCGTAAACAGGGACCAATTAATTTAAGAAGAACGATCAGGCGAAGCATCAGCTACGGCGGTGAGCCCATGGAACTCTACCGGCGTTCACAAAAAAAGAAAAAACACCGGCTGATCGTTTTGCTTGATGTGAGCGGATCGATGGACAAATACAGTTTTTACCTTTTACGTTTTGTAGTTGCGTTGCGTGAATACTTCCGGCAGGCTGAAGCCTTTGTATTCAGTACTTCACTGATAAGGATCAGCAAGGCGCTTCAGCATAATTATTTAGATGCCGTCTTATCCGCTATATCACAAAATGCTGATAATTGGTCGGGTGGAACAAAAATCGGCGATTGCCTGCGTCAATTTAACGAACAGTATGGCAAGCGGATGCTGAACGGCTTGCCTTTTGTAATAATTTTGAGTGACGGTTTGGATACGGGCACCCCTGAGATTTTAGGAAAAGAACTGAACAAAATAAAACAGCGGTCCAAAAAGGTAATCTGGCTCAACCCATTAAAGGCAATGAAGGGATACGAACCAACCGCAAGGGGCATGTCGGAAGCAATGCCATCAATTGATGAATTCTATTCTGCGCATAATTTGCAGAGCTTGCTTCACTTGGAAAATATACTGAACGATGCATGAGGAATTTTTTGATAAGCTGGAAGAACTGAGAAAAAAGAATGAACCATTTGTAACGGCTACAGTGGTACGAAGAGAAGTGCCGAGTTCGGGCAAAAGCGGCGATAAGGCGATCATTGATAAATTTGGAAGAATGACGGGCTGGATCGGTGGAGGTTGTGTGAAAGGAATTATTCTGAAGGAAGCCGATGATGCTATTAAATCCGGCAGATCACGATTGGTGAAGGTTGGTAAATCGCTATCAACGTTAAAACAGGAAGGAGTTGTTGACTATAAAATGACATGTATGAGTGAAGGTACCGTAGAAGTATTTATTGAACCGGTATTGCCATCGCCGCATCTTGTGGTAATCGGTAAAACAGCGATTGCAAAGGCTTTGGTAAAAATTGCCAGGACCGCCGGTTTCAGAATTACCGTGGTGGCAAATGATATTACGCCACAGACGTTTGAAAAAGTGGATGAGCTCATCACACAAATCAGTTTGGAACCGGTAAAGCTTGCCTCCTCATCTTCCATTGTTGTGTGCACGCAGGGTGACCAGGACGAAGACGCATTGGAGCAGGCATTGCAAAAAAATTGCTCCTATATCGGCTTTGTTGCAAGCAGGAAGAAGAAGTCAGGCGTTTTTGAATATTTATTGCAACAAGGAATGGATCAAAAAAAATTGGATAAAGTACACTCGCCGGCCGGCCTAGATATTGCCGCAAAGCGTCCGGAAGAAGTGGCCATCAGCATCATGGCAGAAATTATACAGGTGCATAATAACAAACCACAACTTGCTGAAAGTTTTATAGATACAGAGGGTGGTGTAAATGCTGCTAATGAGCCTGACATCAAACCATCCTTTTACATAAATCCTGTTTGCGGCGTGCCGGTCGATAAGAACAGCCCCAAACATATAATTGACTACCAGGGTGAGAAAGTTTATTTTTGCTGTGATGGCTGCAAAGTAAAATTTGAAGCAGAACCAGCCAGGTATATGATTAAAGCATAAGACGAGCAAATGATAGTTGACAAATATAACCGAGTTCATGATTACCTGCGAATTTCGCTGACGGATAATTGCAACCTGCGTTGTTTTTATTGCATGCCTGAAGAAGATTATGAGTTTACGCCAGCTTCCCGGCTCATGCAATGCCACGAGATTGAAGCGCTTTCGAAAATATTTGTGGATCTTGGCGTGACTAAGATCCGGCTCACAGGGGGCGAACCCCTTGTCAGGAAAGATGCCAAAGAAATTATCCTGGCACTTTCAAAACTACCTGTGAAACTTACTTTAACAACGAATGCAACAAGACTCCATGACTTCTCCGATACATTAGCTCAAGCTGGCATTCGTTCGCTCAACATTAGCCTGGACACATTGCAGTCGGATAAATTTCTGCTGGTAACAAGACGCGACCAGTTCAAACAGGTATATGATAATATCCGGCTCATGATTAAAAAAGGCTTTCATGTGAAAGTAAATATGGTTGTGATGAAAGGGTTGAATGAAAATGAAATCAATGATTTTGTAGAATGGACCAAACATGAGCCTGTACATGTGCGGTTTATTGAATTCATGCCATTTACCGGTAACCGGTGGACGAGCAATAAAGTGTTCTCTTATCATGAAATGCTGGAATTGATCGAATCGAAATATGAGATCATTAAGCTGCAGGACGAAAAACATGATACAGCCAAAGGATTCCAGGTTCTGGGTCATAAAGGCACATTTGCGGTGATCAGTACCATGAGCGAAAATTTTTGCGGCACCTGTAACCGTATGAGATTGACGGCCGATGGCAAGATGAAAAACTGTTTATTCTCAAGGACGGAAACTGATTTACTTACCAATCTACGAAACGGTGAAGATGTTGTGCCCCTGATACATCAAAGTATCCGTAGTAAAGCAAAGGAATTGGGCGGCCAGTTTACACCGGATTTTGAGCACCTGCATCCAGAAGATATTAATAACCGGAGCATGATAACTATCGGGGGTTGATAATAGTTCAATCAGGCGTTGCCACATTAATAAAGGCAATGTTGCGGAATTAGAAATCACATCATTTACAGCTTCCCAAAACCTGCCATTTTATGCAACACACCGGGATCGTATTGTTGTCCCTGCTTTATCACCGTCCATACATGTCGGATATCACCGATGTTTTTTAAAGGATCGCCATTGACGATCACAAGGTCGGCTTGCTTACCGGTTTTGATCGATCCGGTTTGTTGATCCACATTCATTACCCGCGCAGGCGTTATAGTGGCAGATTGTATTGCCTGCAACGGAGTTAGACCCGCATCAACATATAATTCAAGTTCGCGGGAAACACTATAGCCGGGAAAACCCATATCGGTGCCCGCCATAATAGGAATGTCCATGTCATTTAGTGCTTTTACCAAACCTTTCATTGCGTCGAAGCGAGGTTTATATGACTTTGCCAACGAATCAGGCAGTCCCATGTTTTTAAATAAAGGTTGTAATGGTACCGGCAATGTTGTAAAGTTTGGTTCAATATCCGTAATATCATCTTTGACATTCCGGAGTGCCAGCTCGTATACCCCGATTGTCGGATCGATAACTGTTTTATGGTCTTTGAGAAAATTTAACACCGCAACGCTACTTGAATCCTGCAGATCAACTGATCTGTCTTTATTTTTCTTCATCGCTGAATACACATATTGTATATGGTTTACCTGGTCCATGCCTGCATCCACGGCCGTTTCAATCGTCAAACCTATTGGGATATGACCGGTGACCGTAAGACCCAGGCGATGCGCTTCGGCACAAATAGCTTTTAGCACCGGCAGCTTTATAGAACTGTATACTTTTATTTGCGCAAAGCCGTTGTCCTTATACATGCGGACAACCTTTATCGCTTCATCCTCTGTGGCCGCCCTCACAATTCCCAGGCCTAGTTCTCCGGGCCCATCTACTATACCTGCTTTTAGTATATTCGGGCCAACACCTTTGTTTGCATCAATAGCCGCTTTAATGGCATTAATATAAACGAATTCATTGCCGCAATCTCTTACGGTAGTTACTCCGGCCGCGAGGTAGGCAGGTCCCCATTCCGCCTGTTGAAAATGTGAATGCATATCCCATAAGCCGGGCAAAATTGTTTTTCCTTTGGCTTGTATCACCGTAGCACCTGTTGGTATTTTAACCGAAGCCACGGGCCCCATTTCTTTGATCAACCCTTTTTCGATGATTATGGTTTGATTCATTTTCGTTTGCCCGCTTTCTACATCAACTATATTTCCTCCTGTTATTGCCAGCGTTTTATTCTTTGAAAGATCCGTTTTCAAAGAAGCAGTGAAGAGCTGCATGCTGTATTCCGCCGCACGCCCCAAAAGCTCCGGGAGCAGTGATTCATGATCAGTTTCCATCATTTCGAGCTTATCTCCTTCGGCATCGTTCGTAATAAGACAGATTAATTTGCCGTTTGTGTCTGTCCAGATGATCTCATTTCCCCAAACCAGGCCGCTAAGTATGTAGCGATGAAGCACCAACTTCTTATCCATAAATGATAGCTCATCTATTCCCTGCCGGGTGATGGCGACTTCACCCGCCGGTAACAAAGCAATAGTCTTGGGTTCACCCTTTTTTTTCCAGTATTGCAATAATGCCATCTGCACTGCGCCGGGCGAATAGCCGCCTACGGGAAAGACGATAGGTTTTAAAGTTTCTGTATAAGAAGAGTCATCCACTCTCACTGAAACTTTTTTGTCGCGGATAATGACCGTATCATTAATAGTCGAAAAACGCGAAGTACTGCCTTTAATAAACAGGCTTACCGGTTCATAAGCTGTAGTCGTGACCAGTTGAGCTTTCAGCGGCACAGTCTGTCCACGGTCGGTAAATTTGAAATCGACATCGAATGTCAGCGTATTTCCACTACGGGTTGTAATAAACGTCTCCCTTCCGATATTCTGGGCAAACTTATGCAGGTAAAAGTTGCCGCTGTCGATCTGAGCAACAGATGAATTGAAAGCAGCGATAAGCCCCAGGAGGGAAAAGTATTTCTTCATGTCAATGGTTTCTACCAAGATAAGCTTAATAATTATTCACAGAATTGTTGAGCTCCTTTGCTGCCACAAATTGCGCGGAATATCCGGATAATTCAACGAATTGAGCCCTTCGGCGTAATCTGTGACAGCTCCATTATAAAATAAAACACTGAAAGCTGCCGCCAGCTATTGAGCAGCGGCTTTCGGAAAGCAATGACCCTTTTCAAATTGCTGCCCGTTACATTGACCTGGTTTCAATTTCGATCCGGTTTTTTATTTTATTTTGAATTATTGAATCCCGAATTTTGGAAATTGAATTCCGACTAAATCTGCATCCTGGTTGAACAAAAACAAATTATTTTCAAACCGTACAAAACGAACCCTTATCAATACGCTCCTCCTGTTATTCATTTTCTACATTGTCTTGTGTGTTATCTTGTTTTTCTTCCAGGAAAGATTGATTTTCTTTCCTGAGAAATTACACAAGGACTACAGGTTCAGTTTTCCCGGAAAATTTGAAGAAATTAAGATTCAGACCGCTGACAAAAAGGTATTAAATGGAGTTTTGTTTAAGTCGGACAGTTCAAAGGGACTGGTATTTTATCTTCATGGTAATGCCGGTTCCATTAATTCGTGGGGAGAAGTTGCACCAACATATACGAATCTAAATCACGATGTCTTTATTTTGGATTACCGTGGATATGGGAAAAGTGAGAGCTCAATTAAAAACCAGGAAGAATTCTTCCAGGATGTACAAATTGCGTACGATTCATTGAAAAACCGGTATGATGAAGACCAAATTGTTGTACTTGGTTTTTCAATTGGCAGCGGTCCTGCGACTAAGCTGGCATCCACCAACAATCCGAAGCTTCTCATCCTGGAAGCACCGTATTTCAGTCTCACTGACATGATGAAACACCGGTTCCGGATTTTCCCACCTTTTCTTTTAAAATACAAATTCAGAACAGATGAATTTATCAAAGCATGCAAAATGCCAATAGTTATTTTTCATGGCGACAGGGATGAAGTAATTTATTATGGTTCCTCTCTTAAGCTAAAGCAGTTGTTGAAAAAAACGGATACGCTAATAACGCTGAAAGGCCAGAGTCATAACGGGATTGCCGAAAATCTGGATTATAAGTCCGAACTTCATAGAATATTATCCCACTATAATGGCAAAAGCAAGCCGGAAGAAAATCAGCCAGAGTAAATCTTTTGTCGTCAATGGAAGCCTGTGGATCGAAAGTAATGGCGAACGTTTTTTTGGACCTGGTCCTGTCGAATTATTGGAACGGATTGAAAAAACAGGTTCCATCAACCAGGCTGCCCGTCAAATGGAGATGTCGTATAAGAAGGCCTGGGAAATTATCAATGCGCTAAACAAAAGCACCGGTCACCTTTATGTTGTTACGCAGACCGGGGGAACCAGCGGTGGGGGTTCGGCAATTACATCTGAGGCCAGGAAAATGATCTCCCGGTATCGGCAGCTAAGGGAAGCATTCGATAGCTTTCTCGAAAAAGAAACTAAAAAGCTGAACATATGAGTTCAGTTTAATTTTTTTTTCTAGTCGTTATTTTTTAATAAAAATAACGTAGCTTAAACTCTTTTATGAGGGTCCGGTCGATTATTGCTATTATCATAAGCCTTACCTGTTCCGTTGCTAAGGGGCAGGACCCTCCTGCACTGAAAAAAAATACTGATACATTAACGGTTAAATATCTCGACGAAGTAATGGTGTCTGCTTCGCGGTTTCCCGAAAAAATTATGCAATCACCGGTGAGTATTGAAAAAGTATTGCATGGATATCTCACGCACAATGCGGCATTCTCTTTTTTTGATGCGCTGGAGAATATAAAGGGAGTGCAGATGATCACACCCAGCCTTGGATTCAGGATACTTAATACCCGTGGGTTTGCCAATACGACCAACGTGAGGTTTGTTCAAATGGTAGATGGTATGGACATACAATCACCGCATATTGGCAGCCCGATTGGAAATTCGCTTGGACCGAGCGACCTCGATATTGACAACGTGGAGATACTTCCGGGTGTTGCCTCCGCATTATATGGTATGAATACAGTAAATGGCCTTGCGAATTTCTCAACGCGTGATCCCTTCCTCTCACCCGGATTTAGCATTCAGCAAAAAACTGCAGTAATGCATGTGGACGATCCGGACAGTCCTGCAAAATTATTTTCAGAAACCGCCCTTCGCTACGCTGCCGTGGTTTCCCCGAAGCTGGCTTTTAAGTTCAATGCAGGATTTATCAAAGGTTATGACTGGATTGCCAATAATTACACAGATCTTAATCCTAATGCCAACGCGAGCACCAACCTCCTGGGACCCGACAACCCGGCGATGGATCCCGTGAACAGTTATGGCAATGAATCATCGAACAGGAGAAACCTGGTATTACAAGGGAAGAACTATGTGGTGGCAAGGACCGGTTACCTGGAAAGAGAAGTAGTCGATTATTCATTGCAAAATATCAAAGCCGATGCTGGATTTTATTACAAAATTTCTCCAAAGTCAACGCTCTCCTATCTTTTTCATGTTGCTTACCTGAATACAGTATATCAGCGGGCGAACCGGTTTACTTTGCAGGATTACTTTTTACAACAACATGGAGTGCAGTACCATTCCAAAACAATCCAGGCTAAAGTATATTTTAACCACGAGATTACAGGTGATTCTTATAACCTGCGGTCCATGGCTGAAAATATAGACCGGAGTTTTAAACCTGACAATAAATGGTTCGCCGATTATACGACAGGTTTCAATACTGCATTCCAGTCGGGAGCCGAAGTAGCCGATGCACACCGCCAGGCGAGAACATTTGCAGACGCCGGCAGATATGAGCCCGGTACAGCCGCTTATAACCAGGCCCTGGAAAAACTACAGCAGGTTAATAATTGGGATAGCGGTGCCGCACTTAAAGTAAGAGCCAGTTTTATTCAGGGCGAAATGCAATGGAATCTTGGAGAGAGCCTTCTCAGCAATCTAAAAAAGAATACCGGGCTGGAAACGCTTATCGGTTTTGATCACAGAACGTATTTTGTTAACCCTGACGGAAATTATTTTATTAACCCTGCAAAAGGAGAAGAATACAATACAATTAAGTACAGCAAGACCGGTGGCTTCATATCTATTACTAAAAGATTTCTGGATGATAAATTGAAGCTTGGTGGCATTTTGCGGACCGATAAGAACGACTATTTTGAAGTTTTGTTCAGTCCCCGGGTGAGCGTTGTTTATTCGCCGGTTCCCGGACATAATTTCCGCACATCTTACCAAGGTGGATACCGCTACCCTATTCTATTCGAAGCGTACTCCAATGTAAATAGCGGTGGTGTTAAAAGAGTGGGCGGTCTGCCTGTAATGTCGAATGGTATTTTTGAAAATGCCTGGCTGCAACCTTCTATTACCGCCTTCCAGAGAGCTGCATTGAATGACATCAATTCGGGTATGGCGAAGAACGCAGCTATTGAAAAAAATAAATTGCTGTTGAAAAAAAATCCATATGATTATATTGAACCGGAACGCGTAAACTCATTTGAGGTAGGATACAAAGGATTGTTCGCTAAAGGTCGCGTCCTGGCAGAAGGTGATTTCTATCTTTCACAATACCACGCTCTTATTGCGCAGGCAAATATGAACGTGCCCAATACCTCAATTGCCGACAGCATTCCTTATTATTTATACGAAAGAACAAAGCAGAGTGCTTATCGTATGTGGACGAACTCCCAAACCATTATTGAAAATTACGGTTTCAGCGTTGCGCTCACGGGACAATTGGTCAAAGGTTATATCGCAAGAGCCAATACCACTTATACAAAATTGCACAAATCAAAAGATGAAGATGGGCTGGAAGATGGCTTCAATACACCGGATTGGGTAGTCAATTTATCCTTATCCAACGCCAATATTCATAAGAGCATTGGTGCGGCTATAAGTTATAAATGGCAGAACAGTTTTTTTTGGCGGTCTTTCGTGGTGAGCGGACCAGTTCCTGCTTTTGCAACACTTGATGCATATATCAGCTATACATTTCCAGAACCTCACATTAAACTGAAAATTGGAGGCAATAACCTACTCAATCACTATTATTATTCCATTTTGGGTGGTCCGCAAATCGGTGGTCTCTATTACATGGCGATTACATATAACGGAAATTTACCCGGAAAGGGATAGTTTGCACTTTGTAATTTAAACTGATGATCTATGGCCGTTAGTATGATAACCGTGTCGGATGCTAAAAAACTGGTGCTTGAGAACGCAACGTCTCTCCCACCGGTAAACCTTAGCTTATCCGAATCTGCAGGAATGGTGATCGCTGAAGATATATATGCGTCCATTAATATTCCAGCCTATCCGCAGTCATCAATGGATGGCTACGCCTTTATTTTCGACGATCTGAGATCAAATAGGTCACTCACGATCCAGGGGGAGGTTGCAGCGGGCAGCAATGCGTCCGTTTCCGTTACTCCCGGGTATGCTGCACGGATCTTCACCGGGGCTGAAGTGCCTACGCAGGCAGATACGGTCGTGATGCAGGAAAAAACAAAAGTTGAAAACGGAAAATTGTTTATCGAAGATGATACACTACAACAGGGTTCAAACGTGAGGAGCAAAGGATCTGAAATTGCAGAAGACGATCTCGCGGTGGCGAAAGAAAGTTTAATAATGCCGGCTACTATAGGGTTCCTGGCTGGAATTGGTGTCACTGACGTTTCTGTCTATCCATATCCTTCAATCAGCATTATCGTTACAGGCAATGAATTGGTGAGCCCGGGTCAACCTTTGCTCCGTGGGAAAGTATATGAATCCAACTCTTATTCATTACGCGCAGCATTGAAACAGCTGGGCATCCACGAAGTAAATGTTTACAGGGCAGAAGACACTTTAGAAACTTTAAAACAGGTTATGGCGGAAGCGTTACAGCATAGTGATGTGGTTTTTTTCACTGGTGGTGTGAGTGTGGGTGATTACGATTTTGTTGCCGCAGCAGCGGAAGCTAATGG
>Ga0207675_100001432_pt1 | contig 23904 bp, 19 predicted proteins | sample KBSSwiS42_FD_184305 | JGI IMG/M metagenome (GOLD analysis project Ga0207675, IMG submission 184305) | Switchgrass rhizosphere microbial communities from Kellogg Biological Station, Michigan, USA - KBS Switchgrass S4-2 (SPAdes) (version 2) | ecosystem: Host-associated > Plants > Roots >...
CCGGCCATCGTCTTGTGGCGCTCGATGTTGAACTTCACCGCCGCCGCGTCGAGCTTCTCGCCGTCGTGGAAGACGACGTCGTTGCGCAGCTTGATCGTCAGCGACTTGCTGTCGGCCGACCACTCGTACCCGGTCGCGAGCTGCGGCACGATCGCCAGCTTCTCGTCGATGTCGAACAGCTTGTCGCACAGCGACGCGAACACGATGCGGCCGACGAAGGTGCGCGCCAGCGTCGGGTCGAGGACGTCGGGATCCTCGCCGAGGCCGACGCGCAAGGTCTGCGACTGCGTCGCGAACGACGCCAGGCCGAGCGCGGCGACGGCGACGGCGACGGCGAGAGAACGGGAAACCAGGCTCATCGGGAAACCTCCGGACAGTGATGCAAGGAACTCAAGGGTGCGCTCATGAGGCAAGGCCCGGGCCGCCGGTGCCGCCTCGACGCTCGGCGATGAACGCCTCGACACGGCGCTCGATCTCGTCGCGATGGAGCTGGCCGACCGGATCGTGGCGGCCGGGCAGGCAGGCGAGGAAAGGCTGGAAGCGCTCGAGGCTCTTCTCGTACAGGCGGCGCAGCTCGGCGAGCGGCTCGGCGTGGTCGTCGACGCGAAGGTCGAGGCTCGGGTAGTCCTCGTCACCGTGGATGCGCAACGCCGCTGCCTGCTTGCCGCGCTTGTCGCCGCCGGCGCGCTCGCCGGCCTCCATCGCCGCGATCAATCGTTCGGCGAGCGGCAGGCCGGCGCCGGCGGCATACGCAGCGACCGTCGCATCGAGCACGTCGGTGCCGGCGAGCATGTTGCCGGCGACGCTGAAGTCGTCGTGCGCACGATGGCCGCACCCCTCCATACAGTGCGGGCCGGTGTAGGCGGCGGCGCGTCCGCGCGCGCCGATCACGTGCAACTGGCGCTGCGCCCGACCCTCGTCGGCGTCGGTCAGCCGCGCGACGACGTCCTCCGGCGCGACGCCGTCGGCGAGCAGCTCGATGCCGGCCGGCCCGTAGAGGGGATTCATCAGCGCCTGCGTCGACAACGCGCCGACCGCGCGCCGGGTGTGGACGCAGAGCGCGCCGACGGCGAGGAACCGGCTCGCGATGGCGACGCCGAAGCTGCCGTCGGCGTCGCGGGCGACGATCGACCACGTCATGGCGACGGCAGGAAGCGCTCGAGGACGCGGGCGACGTGCAACGCCTCGCGCTTCGCACCGTGCGCGATCTGCTGGCGGCAGCTCGTGCCGTCGGCGACGACGATCGCGTGAGGCGCGTTGCGGATCGCCGGCAGCAGGCTCGCCTCGGCCATCGCCATCGAGACAGCGTGGTGGCTCGCCTCGTAGCCGAAGCTGCCGGCCATGCCGCAGCACGAGGTCTCGATCAGCGTCGGCTCGGCGCCCGGCACGAGCCGCAGCACGTCGAGGATCGGCGCCACCGCGGCGAAGGCCTTCTGGTGGCAGTGGCCGTGCACCAGCAGCGGCGACTCGACGGGAGTGAAGGCGACGGCGAAGCGGCCGACCTTCGCCTCGCGCGCGATGAACTCCTCGAAGAGCAGCGCCTGCCGCGAGACCGCGACCGCCTTGGCGCCGAGGCCGAGCGCCAACGCCTCGTCGCGCAGCGTCAGCAGGCACGACGGCTCGAGGCCGACGATGGCGATGCCGGCCTCGGCGAACGGCACCAGCGCGTCGACAAGGGCGCCGACGCGAACGCGCGCCTCGTCGACACGGCCGCTGGTCAGGAAGGTGCGGCCGCAGCAATGGTGGCCGCGGCCCTTCTCGAGGGTGTGCAGCGTGTAGCCGGCGGCCTTCAGGACACGCGCCGCCGCGATCGCGTTCTCGCTCTCGAACACGCCGTTGAAGGTGTCGACGAAGAGGACGGCCGTCTTGACGCCGGCGCGTGCGGCGGCGAGCGTCGTTTCGGCGCTCGCGAAGTCGCTCGCGTTGCGAGCGCGCCAGAAGGTGTCGCTGCGCCAGGTCGGGAGCTTGCGCTTCGCGGTCAGGCCGAGCAGGCGCTCGCCGAGCAGCGCGGCGCCGGGAACGCGGTTGCGCAGGTTGGCGAGCCAGGCGACGCGGCTCACGCCATGGGCGTAGTCGGGCAAGGCCGCGACGAGCCGGTCCTTGAGCGAGTGACCGTGCCGCTTTGTGTAGTGAGCGAGGAACTCGATTTTCATCCGCGCCATGTCGACGCCCGTCGGGCATTCGCGTTTGCAGCCCTTGCAGCTGACGCAAAGATCCAGCGCAGCGCGGACGGCATCGCTGGTGAACGCATCGCTGCCCAGCTGTCCTGACAGCGCCAGCCTCAGCGTATTCGCGCGACCCCGAGTCACATGCTGCTCGTCGCGCGTGGCGCGGTAGCTCGGGCACATCGTGCCGGCGTCGAACTTGCGGCAGTGGCCGTTGTTGTTGCACATCTCGGCCGCCTTGGCGAAGCCGCCGGTCGAGTCGCCGCCCGTTCCCGGCGCGCTGATCGCCTCGGTGCGCGGATCGTTCTGCACGTCCCACGCCGACCAGTCGAGCACCGGGACCAAGGCGATCGTCCGATACGGCGCGGGCGCCTCCGGCGGCGGGAAGCGGAACAGCGCGCCGTCGTCCATCTTCGGCGGATCGACGATCTTGCCGGGGTTGAACAGGCCGTTCGGATCGAGCACGTCCTTGATCGAGCGGAACGCCTCGCCGAGGCGCGGCCCGAACTGCCACTCGATCCACTCGCCGCGACAGAGCCCGTCGCCGTGCTCGCCGCTGAACGCGCCCTTGTACTTGCGCACCAGCGCCGACGCTTCGACGGCGATCGACCGCATCTTCCTCGCGCCGTCGCGTCGCATGTCGAGGATCGGCCGCACGTGCAGCGTGCCGACCGAGGCATGCGCGTACCAGGTGCCGCGCGTGCCGTGGCGCGCGAACACCTCGGTCAGCGCGTCGGTGTACTCGGCGAGGTGCTCGAGCGGCACGGCGCAGTCCTCGATGAAGCTCACCGGCTTGCCATCGCCCTTCAGGCTCATCATGATGTTGAGGCCGGCCTTCCTCACCTCCCAGAGACTCTTCTGCGCGGCGTCGTCGGGCATCGCGACGACACTTCCCGGCAGGCCGAGGTCGCCCATCAGCTCGACCAGTCGGACCAGGCGGGTCAGGAGCGCCTCCTTGGCATCGCCTGCGAACTCGACCAGCAGGATCGCCGCCGGCTCGCCACGCAGCGCCGTACGCATCGTCGCCGCGAACGCCGGGTTGGCCAGCGCCAGGTCGATCATCGTCCGGTCGATCAGCTCGACCGCGGTCGGGCCGAGCGTGACGAGGTGCTGCGCGGCGTCCATCGCCGCGCGGAAGGTCGGGAAGTTGACGACCCCGAGGACCTTCGCGCTCGGCAGCGGTGCGAGCTTGAGCTTGAGCGTCCGCGTCCACGCGAGCGTGCCCTCGGCGCCGACCAGCAGGTGCGCGAGGTTGACGCTGTCGTCGTCGGTGTAGGGCTTCTCGCTCTGCGGATGGAAGATGTCGAGGTTGTAGCCGGCGACGCGGCGCAGCACCTTCGGCCAGCGCGCCTCGATCTCGCCGCGGTTCCTGAGCGCGAGGTCGCGAACGAAGGCGCCGATCGCGGCGGCGCGGCCGGTCGCCTCCTTCATCGGCCCGAACGAGACCGCGGCACCGTCGGCGAGCAGCGTGTCGATGCCGAGCACGTTGTGGACCATGTTGCCGTAGGCGATCGAGCGCGAGCCGCACGAGTTGTTGCCGGCCATGCCGCCGATCGTCGCCTGCGCGCTCGTCGAGACGTCGACCGGGAACCAGAGGCCGAGCGGCTTCAGCTGCGCGTTGAGGTGGTCGAGAACCAGGCCCGGCTCGACCGTCGCGACGCGGCTGTCCGCGTCGACGGCGACGACGTTCCTCAGGTGCTTGGTGGTGTCGATGACCAGCGCCGCGCCGGTCGTCTGGCCGCACTGGCTCGTTCCGGCGCCGCGCGGCAGCACCGGTACGCCGAGGTCGCGCGCGATTTCGAGGGCGATGCTGACGTCGCGGTCGCTCTTCGGAACGAGCACGCCGACCGGCATGATCTGGTAGATCGAGGCGTCGGTGGCGTAGCGGCCGCGCGAGGCCGGGTCGAACAGCACCTCGCCTTCGGTTTCGCGGCTCAGGCGCCGGTCGAGCGCGACCGCCACGTCGTTCGCCGGCAGCCGCGTCCCTTTCGGTGCCGCGGCGTCGGCCACGAGGCGTTCGGGTCGGTCGATCAGCATCGCTGCCTTCATCCTCGGCCGATTCTTGCACTCAGCGGCGCCAGCGACGCCGGGCGGCTAGGACAAACGCCGAACGGACGCCGTGAGGCCGGGTGCAAGAATGGGGTGGCCACGAGACGCCATCATGCTCGACCTCGACTTCCACCCGACCGGCCGCCACTTCCTCCAGATCCCCGGACCGAGCCCGGTCCCGGACCGCATCCTGCGGGCGATGAGCCTGCCGACGATCGATCACCGCGGCCCCGAGTTCGGCGCCCTCGGCAGGAAAGTGCTGGCCGACGTCCGCAAGGTCTTCAAGACCCGCCATCCGGTCGTCATCTACGCGGCGTCGGGAACCGGCGCATGGGAGGCGGCACTGGTCAACACGCTGAGCGCGGGCGACGCCGTGCTGATGGTCGAGACCGGCCACTTCGCGGCCCTCTGGCAGAAGATGGCGGCGCGCCTCGGCCTGGCGACCGAGATCGTGACGGCCCCGGGCAGCGACGCACTGCTCCCCGAAGCGCCGCACTGGCGCCGCGCCGTCCAGCCCGACCAGATCGAGGCGCGTCTGCGCAAGGACGGCGCGAAGAAGATCAAGGCAGTCTGCGTCGTCCACAACGAGACGTCGACCGGCGCGCTTTCCGACATCGCCGCGATCCGCAAGGCGATCGACGCCGCCGGCCACCCGGCGCTGCTCCTCGTCGATTCGATCTCGGGCCTGGCCTGCGCCGACCTGCGCCACGACGAGTGGGGCATCGACGTCACCATCGGCGGCTCGCAGAAAGGCCTGATGCTGCCGCCCGGCATCGGCTTCAACGCGATCTCGCCGCGCGCCCTCGAGGCGGCCAAGACGGCGACCCTGCCGCGCGCGTTCTGGTCGTGGGAAGAGATCGTCGCGATGAATGTCGACGGCTACTGGCCGACGACGCCGAACACCAACCTCCTCTACGGCCTCAACGAGGCGCTCGAGATGCTGCTCGGCGAGGGCCTCGACAACGTCTTCGCGCGCCACGAGCGCTGGGCCCAGGGCGTGCGCGTCGCGGTCGAGGCGTGGCAGCTGCCGATTCAGTGCGTCGAGGCGGCGCGCCGATCGCCGGTGCTGACGGGCGTGATCATGCCGGCCGGCGTCGACGCCGACGCGGTGCGTCGCCTGATCTACGAGCGCTTCGACCTCTCGCTCGGCACCGGCCTCGGCAAGGTCAAGGGCCGGATGTTCCGCATCGGCCACCTCGGCGACAGCAACGACCTGACGCTGCTCGCCACGATCGCCGGCTGCGAGATGGGCCTGAAGCTTGCCGGCGTTCGCCTGGCGGCGAGCGGCGTCCAGGCGGCGATGGATCATTTCGCGCGCCAGCCGGCGCGCGCGGGGCTCGCCGCCGCCGCCTAGCCGCGCGTGGCGCGTCGTCGCTTTCGCCTTTTCCCGAACCCTCACAGGACCCGAACGAATGCAACGACGCACCCTCCTCCAGGCCGGCGGCGCCGCCGTCGCCACCCTCGTCGCGCCGCGCCTGCTCGCGCAGGAATGGCCGAATTCCCCGGTCCGCATCGTGGTCGGCTTTCCGCCCGGCGGCGGCACCGACGCGCTCGCCCGCGTCGTCGCCGCCAAGCTGACGCAGATGTGGAACCAGCAGGTCATCGTCGAGACCAAGGCCGGCGTCGCCGGCGTCCTCGCCGCCGAGTACACCGCGCAGCAGCCAAGCGACGGCGCGACGCTGCTGATGGCGCACATCAACAGCCACGGCCTGGCGCCCAGCCTGCAGCCGAAGCTGCGCTACAGCGTCGAGCGGGACTTCGTGCCGATCGTGCTGGTCGGCGTCACGCCCAACCTGCTGATCGCCAACCCGGCGCAGAAGGCGCTCACCGTTCCCGAGATCGTCGCGCGCTGCAAGGCCGAGCCGGGAACGGTGACGTTCGGCTCGGCCGGCCAGGGCTCGGCGCAGCACCTCGCGCTCGAGATGTTCAAGCTGCAGGCCGGCGTCGACGCGCTGCACGTTCCGTACAAGGGCAGCGGCCCGCTCCTGACCGACCTGATGGGCGGCCAGATCATGTACAGCTTCGAGACCATGACCGCGGCGACACCGCACGTGAACAACGGCAAGGTGAAGGCGATCGCGCAGACGCGCGCGCACCGCGCCAAGGGTCACCCGACGGTGCCGACGATGCAGGAGGTCGGCTTTCCCGGCTTCGAGGCGACGACGTGGTACGGCCTGGTCGGACCGGGCAAGCTGCCGACGCCGATCGCAGACAAGGTCAATCGCGACGTCAACACCGTGCTCGCCCAGCCCGACGTGCAGGAGAAGCTCGACACCTACGGCGCCGAGGACGGCGGCGGATCGCGCGAGAAATTCCGCCAGTTCATCTCGACCGAGATGGTCAAGTGGGCCAAGGTCGTCAAGGACGGCAAGGTGAAGATCGACAGCTGAAGGCCCAGCCGCCGCCATGAGCCTGCCGCACTTCATCCACGAGAGCCTCGACGACATCCTGTCGGAGTGGGAACGCGAGTGCGGCTCGGCGCCGCGCGGCGCGGAGCCCGCGGTGCGACGAGCGCACTTCGGCAAGGTGCTCCATGCCGTTGCCGAGGAAATGAAGCGGGGCAAGGGGGTCGACGCCGCTGCCGCCGCGGCGACGGTCGCGAGCTTGGCGCGCAGGAGCGGCGACGCGCCGGCCGCTCCCCATTCGCACGCGAGCCAACTCGTCGACGACTACGCGTCGCTGCGCGCGTCGGTGGTCCGCCAATGGCGCCGCAAGCACCCGGACCCGAGTGCCTCCGATCTCGACGACCTGGTCCACTTCAACGAGGCGATGGACCGCAGCCTGGCCGAGCTCGCGGCGACCTTCTCTCCCTCGGAGTCGCAGCCGAATTCGCTCTTCCTCGGCGTCCTCAACCATGAGCTGCGCACCTCGGTGGCGTCGATCCTGATGTCGGCGCAGGTGCTGACCCATCGCAGCACGCCGGGAACGCCGGAAGCCAAGGCCGCGCAGCGCATCCTGCGCAGTTGCGAGCAGGTGCGCCAGAGCCTCGACGCGCTCTCCGACTTCACCAAGGTCCGCCTCGGCGAGCACCTGGAGATCGATCGAGTCCCCGACGACATGGGCGTGCTGTGCAAGCAGGCGCTCGATGCGTTCGCGCGGATCGACCCGGAGCGCAAGGTCCGCCTCACGTCCGACGGCGACCTCGGCGGCGACTGGGACACGACGCGGGTTCGCGAGGCGGTCGGCGGCCTGCTCGCCAACGCCGCCCGCTTCGCGTCGCGCGGTTCGGTGGTGACGATCGCCGTCGAGGGTCACGCCGCCGACGAGGTCAAGGTCACGGTGCACGGCGACGGCACGCCGATCGACGTCGAGACGCTGCAGACGATCTTCGACCCGGTCGCGCGGGTCGAGTCGGAGAACGCGACCTACGCCGGTCTCGGCCTGGGTCTGTTCATCGTGCGCAAGGTCGTCGATGCGCACGGCGGCCACGTCAGCGTCGCTGCGTCCGCGCAGGACGGCACGACCTTCACGATGGTGATGCCACGGCGCGCGTAGCGCTGCGCCCGCTCAGCGCGTAGGCGACGATCGCGAGCGCGGCCAGGCACCAGACGATGAGCGCGCCCGACGGCAGGTCGAGCGCCGACGACAGGATCAGCCCCGCGGCGTAGCCGGCGATGCCGATCGCGTAGGCGAGCACGAGCCGCGCCCGCGGCGGGTGGCGACGCGAGCCGAGGGCGGGAACGATCAGCGTGGCAAAGACCAGGTAGACGCCGATCAGTTGCACCGACGCCGTCACCGCGATCGCGAACACCAGGTAGAAGACGAGCTGCGAGAGCCGCCCGCGCAGGGCCCACAGGACGGCGAGGGTGACGACGCTGACCGCGAGAGGGACGGCCAGCTGCCGGTAGCCGACCCAGAGGATCTGCCCGGCGAGCAGGTCGCGCAGGTACTCGCCGCCGTGCGGATTCTTGGCGAGGAGCAGGATGCCGCCGGTCGCAGCGAGGACGAAGACGACGCCGATCTGCGCCTCCTGCACCTCGGGCCACCTGCGCTCGGTCCAGGTCAGCAGCAGCGAGCCGGCGAGTGCCGCGAGCGCCGCAGCGGCCTGCACCTGCCAGCCGCCGGGCTCGATGTCCAGCAGGCCGGCGAGGATGACGCCGAGGCCGGCGATCTGGGCGATCGCGAGGTCGATGAAGACGATGCCTCGGCTCAGGACGCGGATGCCGAGCGGGACGTGCGTCGCCAGCACGAGCAGGCCGGCGAGGAACGCCGGCAGCAGGATCGTCGCGTCGACCGCCGACCAGTTCATTTCGCCGCTCCCGCGCCGAGCAGCAGCTCGATGCTGCTGTCGAACAGGCCGAACAGGTCGCTCGCCTTGTCGTTGCCGCCGACCGTGAACGGCAGGACGACGGCCGGGATGCGGGCGTGCTCCGACAGCCACTGCGACGCGCGCGGGTCCTCGTACGCGGCACGCACGACGGCCTTCGCCGGCTGCTGCGCCAGCTGCGCGTTGAGCGTGCTCAGGTAGCCGCCGCTCGGCTCGACACCCGGCTTCGGTTGCAGCGTCGCGACCTCGCGGATGCCGAGCCAGCTCCACAGGTACGTCATGTTCTTGTGGTGGGCGACGACCGGCATGCCGCGCAGCGGCTGCGCCTGCTGCTCCCACTTGCGGATCGCCTCGCTCCAGCGCGACGAGAACGCGGCGAGGCGCTGCTGGTACGTCGTCGCGTTGGCGGCGTCGACCTCGGCCAGCCTGCCCGCGAGCGCCGCAGCGACCTTGGCGACGTTGCGCGGGTCGAGGTGGATGTGCGGGTTGCCGCCGGCGTGGACATCGCCCTCGCTGCGGTCGACCCGCGTCGGCACCTCGAGCGGCGTGACGAAGCGGCCGGCTTCGAAGTTGGCCGGCGCGCCGACCGCGAGGCGCGCGTTACCCGACTGCTGGATCAGGAGCGGCAGCCAGCCGATCTCGAGCTCCATTCCGGTGCAGACGAGCAGGTCGGCGTTCCTCATGCGCGCGATCAGGCTCGGCCGCGCTTCGATGTGATGCGGGTCCTGCTGCGCCGTCGTCGTCGACGAGACGTTGACCTTGTCGCCGCCGAGCTCCTTGACGAGCGAAGCCCATTCGGGCTCGCAGGCGACGACGTTGAGCGCCGCCTGCGCCGGGACGACGGCGAGCGCGGCGAGGGCGAGCAGGAGGCCTTTGATCAGCGATGGCATGGCGGGGTCCTAGAAGGTGTGCGCACCATGGGCGCCGAGGCTCATGATGTATTGCAGGAAGACCTGGCGATCGGTCAGCGACGGATTGCTGCGGTCGGCGCCGAGCTGGAGGCGAAAGCGACTGAACTCGGACGGCGAGAAGTCGAACGTCAGCGACGTCCGCGACGGCCGCGCCGGCTGCAGGATCGGAAAGTCGGCGGCGCTCAGGCCGCCGCTCTCGACCTGGCCGATTCGCGGCGTGCCGGAATCGAGCCGGTCGTAGCGCGCGCCGACGCGCCACATCGGCATGAACTGGTAGATCGCCTGCAGGTACCAGCCGTTCTGCAGCGCACGGTAGTCACCGCTCGACGTCGCGCCGGCCGCGCCGAGCGTGTCGAAGGCGAGCGTGCCGCTCTCGCGCCGCTGGAAGAACTCGCCCTGCAGGACGAAGTTGCGCTGGCGCGCGTTGCCGTCGGGCGCCCACTTGTAGATGCCGTCGACGCCCCAGGTCCGGGTGCGTCCGCTGAAGCTGTTGGTGACCGGGACGCCGGCGCCGTTGACGTCGTCGTAGCGGCGATCGTCGGCGCGGTGGCCGAGCAGCGACACGCCGACGCGCCAGCTCGCGCTCGTGCCGATGTCGTCGCCGACGTGCGCGAACAGCGTCGCCGAGCCGATGCCGTTGCGGCCGCCGCTGCTGCCGGGAAACGACGTTCCCGAGCCGATCTCGGCGCCGAGCTCGAAGAAGCGATCGGTCGGCGCGACCCAGCGCATCTGCACGCCGTCGGTCTTGATCGGACCGCCGAAGAACGCCTGGTAGACGAGCGGGGCATCGATGAAGTCCCAGGTGTGCGCATGGTGCTCGTTGAGGTAGCCGATGCCCGAGAGGAAGCGGCCGGCGCGCAGCCTGGCGCCCTCGACCAGACCCGCGCCCTGGAACCACGCTTCCTCGACACCGACGCTGTTGTCGGCGGCGAACGACGTCGTCAGCTGGCCGGAGAAGGTCGGGTCGATGCTGGCGCTGATGCCGAGCTCCGATTCGCCGATGCTGAAGCCGCGCGGCCCCGGGCCGACCTCGCCGCCGGTCGGCACGAAGCCTTGCAGCTTGTAGGTGTCGGGATCGCGCGAGAGGTTGGCATAGCGGCCGGCGAGGATCAGCGAGATCGCCGGGTTGAATGCCGTCGCCGAGGGCGCGGCCGGCGTCGCCGCGGCGGCAGCCGGTGGCGCAGCGGGTGCCGGTGGCGACGCCGGAGCCGCAGCGGCCGCATTCGTCGGCGCACTCGCCGCCGCCTGCTGCAGCTCGGCGATCCGCTTCTCGAGCGCCTGCAATCGGGCCTCGTAGCTCTGGCGCAATTCGGCGAGCTGGCTCTTGACCTGCTCGAGCTCATCGGGCGCGGCGGCGAACGCCGGGCCCTGCGACGACAGACAGAAGACGCCGACACCCAGTGCGGCGGCTATTCTTGGCATGGACATGAAAGCTCCCGACGAGATGACGCGAACGACGAGCGCTCAGCGGCGCTCGTGCGGCCCGGGAGGGCCGCGGGCTCAGGTCAGATCGGCGGGAGGGGCGCGGGCGTCGTAGGCGCTTTCGACGCGCTGCGTCGCCGCGATCGCAGCGACGCGCGCGTGCACCGGCGCTGCGACGTCGAGCACCAGCCAGTCGAAGGCAGACGGCAGCGCAGCGCCCAGTTGGGCGAGCGCGAGGCAGCTGTCGCAGACCTTGGCAGGCGCCTGCTTGCGCTTGTCGCTTTCGCCCGAATGCGGTGCTCCGCCCGGCAGGCTGTGCGACAGCGCGTGGACCATCGAGACCTGCGGCGCGAGCAGCACCGCCCACGCGAGGATCAGGACGCGCCAGGAGCGAAGCAGCTTGGACGACACGCTGGAAGATTAGCACTGCCGAGGTCATCGCGAGGCGCCGGCTCTGCGTTCGCGGGCCGCGGATCACAATCGGTTTCGCAACAAGACCTCACATGTCGACCAGAACAGCGGACGACGGCGCACCGCGCCGTGCCGCGCCGGCCCGGCTCGCGCTGCAGCTGCTGATCGGTGCGGTGCTGCTGCTCGCGCTGTGGCGACTGCGCGACGTGGTGCTGATCAGCTTCGCCGCGATCGTCGCCGCGACGCTCCTGCGCGGCCTGGCGGAACCGCTCGCCCGCAGGATCGGCGTCTCGTCGCACCTCGCGATCGTCGTCGTCATCGTCGCGCTCGCCGCGTTCCTCCTCGCCGCGCTCTGGCTGACGGGCCAGCCGATGCTCCAGCAGCTGCAGGAGCTGCGCAACACCGTGCCGCGGGCCTGGGCAACGGCGCTGCGTTGGCTCCAGGAGCAGCCGTTCGGGCCGCAGCTGCTCAACTGGCTGGACTCGGCCGGCGACCTCAAGGTTCCTTGGGATCGCGTCGCCGGCTTCGCGTCGGCGGCGACGACGGCGCTCGCCGACCTGTTCCTGGTCCTTCTCCTGGCGACGTACCTCGCGTTCGATCCGCTGCTCTACCGCGAAGGCTTCCTGCGCCTCGTGCCGCCGTCGCGGCGCAGCGAGATCAGCGCGGCGCTCTCGGCGAGCGGCGATGCGCTGCGCCGCTGGATGCTCGGCCAGGGCCTGACGATGGTGACCGTCGGCGCCACGGTCGGCATCGGCCTCGCCGTTCTCGGCATGCCGCTCGCCGCCGCGATGGGCTTGATCGCCGCCCTGCTCGAGTTCGTGCCGTTCTTCGGTGCCATCGCCTGGGCCTTGCTCGGCACGCTGCTCGCGTTCGCGCAAGGGCCGACGCAGGCGCTTCACGTCGCGGTCTTCTTCCTCGTCGTCCAGCAGCTCGAGGGCAACTTCGTCATCCCGATGGTGCAGCGCTGGGCCGTGCACTTGCCGCCGGTGCTGAGCCTGCTCGCGGTCGTCATCTTCGGCACGCTGTTCGGCGTCGAGGGCGTCATCCTCGGCACGCCGCTGATGGTCGTCGCCGTCGTGCTGATCCGAAAGCTCTACGTCGATCGCCTCGGCTAGTCGCGTGCGCCCTCGCCGCGCGGCGGCAAGGCGATCGGCTCGACCGCGACCTTGGCGACCCCGTCTTGCGGGGTGATGCCGATCTTGTCGGCAGTCGCCGGCGAGAGGTCGACGATGCGGCCCTTCACGTAGGGGCCGCGGTCCTGGATCGTGACGGTCGCGCTGCGCCCGTTCTCGAGGTTGGTCACCCTGGCCTCGGTGCCGAGCGGCAAGGTCTTGCTGGCGGCGTTGTCGGCGCGCGGATCCATGCGCGTTCCGTCGGCCATCTTCCTGCCGGCGAAGCGGTGTGCGTAGACCGACGCGGTGCCGATGCGCTTGCGTCCCGAGCGGTCGGCTGACGCAACCGCCGCTTTGTCACCGCGCGCCGCGTCGGCCCGCGCGCGCTCGTGCCCGGCCGCCGGCAGCGGACCGGCCATAGCGGCCGCGAGGCCGCTCGAAAAGACCAAGAGGCGCAGACCGCGCGCAACGACACCCTCGAGCATGATGCCGACTGTGCCGCGGAGGCCGCGCCGGCGCAGTCGGCCTGCCTCGATCGAGTCCGTAGGACGGCCGTGCGAGCGCTCGTCGGGTTGATCTCACCGGTCGACCCCAGCGCGGCCCGCGGGATCGCCTTGCGCGACGAGCGCGGACTCTCCTGGCAGCCGGCGAGAATCCGGCGCTACAACATGGGATCGGGTCTTGGGCATGGCGGTCGCGCGCGCGTCGGGAAGGGTGGCATGAGGTCGACGGATTCCGCCGTGGCGCCGACTCGGGGCGCGCTCGACTTCCTGCGCGACGGCGGGGAAATGGGCGCATTGATGCGAGCTCACGACTGGTCCAGCTCGTCGCTGGGCGCGCCGGCCGACTGGCCGCAATCGCTGCGCACTGCCGTCAGGCTCATGCTCAACACCGGCCACCCGATGTACATCTGGTGGGGGCCGGACCTCGCCTGCCTCTACAACGACGCCTATTGCCGCTCGATCGGCCCCGAGCGGCATCCGCGCTCGCTGGGCCAGCCTGCGCGCGAGGTGTGGGCCGAGATCTGGCCCGTCATCGGTCCGCAGATCGAGCAGGTGATGTCCGGCCGCGGCGCGACGTGGCACGTCGACCAGCTGGTGCCGATCACGCGGCACGGCCGCGTCGAGGACGTCTACTGGACCTACAGCTACAGCCCGATCGACGACGAAATGGCACCGGGCGGGATCGGCGGCGTCCTCGTCGTCTGCAGCGAGACCACGCAACAGGTCCTGGCCGCGCGCCAGCTCGGCGCCGAACGGGATCGCCTGGCCCGGCTGTTCGAGCAGGCGCCGATCTTCATGGCGCTGCTGCAAGGCCCCGAGCACCGTTTCGAGATCGCCAACCCTGCCTATCTCCAGCTCGTCGGTCATCGTCAGGTGGTGGGCAAGACGCTGGCCGAAGCGCTGCCCGAGGCTGCGGGCCAGGGCTATGTCGCGCTTCTCGACAGCGTGTTCGCGAGCGGCCAGGCCTACAGCGCGAACGGCGCGAAATACGAGGTTCAGGCGACGCCCGATGCACCGCGCAAGCAACGTTTCGTGGACTTCGTCTATCAACCCATCAAGGATCTGGGGGGTGCGGTCACGGGCATCTTCGTCCTCGGCGCCGACGTGACGCTGCGCACGCAGGCGTACCACGCATTGCGCGAAAGCGAGGCGAGCTTCCGCTCGGCGCTGAAGGCCGGCCGCATGGGATCGTGGGAGACCGACCTTGCGACCCGCACCCGGCTCTGGTCGCAGGAGGGCATGGAGCTGTTCGGCCTCGACCTCGTCGACGGGCGTGGCCAGCTCGGCGGCCCCGACGACGAGTACGTGGCCGCGCTGCATCCGCAAGACCGGCATCTGGCCCAGCACTACCGCGAGCTCGCCGAGCATCAGGACGCGTTCGCTGCCGAGTACCGCGTCGTCCGGCGCGACGGATCGACGGTCTGGCTGTCCGGCCGCGGCATGGTGACGTCGCGGGATGCCGCCGGAAAGCCGCTCCGGCTCGTCAGCATCATGGCCGACGTCACCGAGGCCAAGCAGGCGGAGGAAAAGCTGCGCGTCGAACGCGAGCGCCTCCGTCTTGCGCTGGGCGCCGGGCGGATGGGCGCGTTCGAGCTCGACATCGGCACGAACACGCTCTGGTGGTCGCCCGAGACGTTCGACCTGTTCGGGGTCGACAGGAGCACCTTCGTGCCGACGCGCGAGAACGTGCTCGATTTCTTCGATCCGGCCGACGCCGCCGAGTTCGTGAAGCGCCGCGCCGCTGCCATCGCCAACGGCAGGCCCTTCCTCGACGAGTTCCGCATCCGCCGGCCCGACGGCAGCAGGATCTGGATCGGCTACCAGGGCCGGGCCGAGTACGGTGCCGACGGGCGGCCGCTGCGCACGCTGGGCATCGTGATGGACATCAGCGAGCGCAAGCACGTCGAGCAGATCCTTCGCGACGCCGACCAGCAGAAGGACGATTTCATCGCGACGCTCTCGCACGAGCTGCGCAATCCGCTGGCACCGATCCGCAACGCCCTCGACATCCTTCGCCACATCCCGCCGACGGATCCGCGCGTCGCCTGGTGCCACGGCATCATGCGCAGGCAGACCGACCAGATGGCCCGTCTGCTCGAGGATCTGCTCGACGTCTCGCGGTTGTCGAGGACGCAGCTCACGCTTCGCATCGAGCGCCTCGAGCTGGCCGCGGTCGTCCAGCACGCGATCGAGATCGCGCAACCGGTGATCGACGCGGCCGGGCACCAGCTCGTGGTGTCGATTCCGGACGAGAAGGTGCTTCTCGACGGCGACCTGATCCGCCTCGCCCAGGTCTTTTCCAACGTCCTGATCAATTCGGCGAAGTACACGCCGAGAAACGGCTCGATTTCCCTGAGCGCGCGGCGCGAAGGCGACGAGATCGCCGTGCGCGTGAGGGACACCGGCATCGGCATCGCCGAGGAACACCTCGGCCGGATCTTCAAGATGTTCGGGCAGGTCGAGTCGGCGCTCAATCGCGCCCAGGGCGGGCAAGGCATCGGCCTCGCGCTCGCCAGAGGGCTGGTCGAGCTGCACGGCGGGACGATTCATGCGCGCAGCGAGGGCCTCGGCAAAGGCAGCGAGTTCGAGATCCGCTTGCCGGCCGTGAGGTAGGCCGGCCGTCGCGATGGACACCTTCGAAAAGTGGCTGCGCGCAGGCGCGCTGTGGGCGTGCGGATTGACGTTCGCGGGCTGCGACAGCGGCCCGGCGAACGTCGTCCTGCGCACCGACGACGCGAGCGTCCTCGCGACCGGCGCCGTCGTCTACCAGAAGCATTGCGCCGCCTGCCATGGCGCGCACCTCGAGGGGCAGCCGCGCTGGCGCGAGCGCGACGCGCAGGGACGGATGCCTGCGCCGCCGCACGACGCCAGCGGCCACACCTGGCACCACCCGGACCGGCTGCTGTTCGACATCACCAAGCAGGGCGTCGCCAAGGCGGCGAAGCTGAAGGACTACGACTCGGCGATGCCGGCGTTCGCGGGCGTGCTGAGCGACGCCGAGATCGTCGCCGTGCTGTCGTGGATCAAGTCGCAGTGGCCGGCCGAGATCCGGCGCCACCAGGAAGAGGTGAATGACGCGGCTCGACGCCAGCGCTAAGGTCGCGGAACTGACGCACCGATCACTCGACCGTCACGCTCTTCGCCAGGTTGCGCGGCTTGTCGACGTCGGTGCCGCGCGCCACCGCGGTGTGGTACGCGAGCAGCTGCAGCGGCACGACGTGCAGGATCGGCGAGAGCGCGCCGTAGTGCTCGGGCATGCGGATGACGCGAACGCCCTCGCCCGAGCGGATCCTCGTGTCGTTGTCGGCGAACACGAACAGCTCGCCGCCGCGCGCGCGCACCTCGTGCAGGTTGCTCTCGAGCTTCTCGAGCAGGGCGTCGTTGGGCGCGATCGCGACCACCGGCATCTGCGCGGTGACGAGGGCGAGCGGGCCATGCTTCAGCTCGCCCGCCGGGTACGCCTCGGCGTGGATGTAGCTGATCTCCTTGAGCTTGAGCGCGCCTTCGAGGGCGACCGGGTAGTGCATGCCGCGGCCGAGGAAGAGCGCGTTCTCCTTCGAAGCGAACTCCTCGCTCCAGGCGATGATCTGCGGCTCGAGCGCGAGCACAGCCTGCACGGCGACCGGCAGATGGCGCAGCGACTTCAGGTGCTGGGCTTCCTGTTCGTCGCTGAGCCGCCCACGCACCTGCGCGAGCGCGAGGGTGAGCAGGAACAGGCCGACCAGCTGGGTCGTGAACGCCTTCGTCGAGGCGACGCCGATCTCGACTCCGGCGCGCGTGATGTACGCCATCTCGCACTCGCGCACCATGGCGCTGGTGGCGACGTTGCAGACCGTGAGCGTGTGCGTCATGCCGAGCGAGCGCGCGTGCTTGAGCGCCGCCAGCGTGTCGGCGGTCTCGCCGCTCTGCGAGATCGTGACGACGAGGGTGCGCGGGCTCGGCACGCTGTCGCGGTAACGGTACTCGCTCGCCACCTCGACCGAGGTCGGGATCTTCGCCATCGACTCGAGCCAGTACTTCGCGACCGAGCCGCTGTAATAGCTCGTGCCGCAGGCGAGGATCAGGACCGAGTCGATCTCCTTGAAGATTCGATACGCGCCGTCGCCGAACAGCTCGGGTGATACACCCGGAACGGCATCGAGCGTGTCGGCGATCGCCTTGGGCTGCTCGAAGATCTCCTTCTGCATGTAGTGGCGGTACGGCCCGAGCTCGGCGGCGCCGGTGTGGGCGACGACGGTTCGCACCGTGCGCTCGACGCGGCGGAAGTCGCCCTTGGCGTCGACGTGGCTGATCCAGTACTTGCCGAGCTGCAGGTCGACGACGTCGCCTTCCTCGAGGTAGACGATCTGGTCGGTGACGCCGGCGAGCGCCATCGCGTCGGAGGCGAGGAAGTTCTCGTTCGTGCCCCGAACCGAGCCCACGCCGAGGACCAGCGGCGAGCCCTGGCGCGCGCCGACGACGCGTTGCGGCTCGTCGCGGCTGATGACGGCGATCGCGTAGGCGCCGCGCAGCCGCGGCAGCGCGCGCTGGACCGCTTCGAGGAGATCGCCTTCGTTCAGGTGGTCGACGAGGTGGGCGATGACCTCGGTGTCGGTCTGCGTCACGAACGCGTAGCCCTTGGCCTGCAGCTCGGCGCGCAGCTCGTCGTGGTTCTCGATGATGCCGTTGTGGACGAGGCCGATTCGGCCCGCGGCGGCGATGCCCGACGCTTCGCCGCTGTCGGCGCCCACTGCCGACGAGCCTGCCGCGGCGCGGGGGCCGGAAGAAAAATGCGGATGCGCGTTGTGCACGACGGGCGCGCCGTGCGTCGCCCAGCGCGTGTGGGCGATGCCGGTCCCCGCCTCGAGGCCGTCGGCAGCGACGTTGGCCGCCAGCTCGGCGACGCGAGCGGTGCTGCGCGCCCGACGCAGGCCACCGCCCTGGTGCACGGCGACGCCGCACGAGTCATAGCCGCGATATTCGAGGCGGCGCAGACCCTCGACGAGCACCGAAACGAGGTTGCGGGCACTGACGCCGGCGACGATTCCGCACATGGGAGGATTCCGAAGTTGAGCGGCGACTGTGCGCCTCGGCGTACGAAATTTGATTGCAAGTCAACGGCAGTAACGCATGATTTCACTGATCTCCATTGTTTTCGGTATATTCAGTCATATTTTGATCAGATATGGCTGATTCTTCCCGAAACGCACTCGACGCGACCGACCTCAAGATCCTCGATCAACTCCAGCGCGACGCGTCTCTGACCAACCAGGCGCTCGCCGAGCGCGTCCACACTTCGCCGGCGACCTGCCTGCGCCGTGTCAAGGCGCTCGTCGATGCCGGTGTCATCGAGCGGCGCGTCGCCCTGCTCTCGGCCGAGGCGCTCGGCCACGGGCTGACCGCGATCGTCGAGGTCACGCTCGACCGCCAGGCGGCGGAGTCGCTCGCCGCCTTCGAATCGCGCGCCGTCGCCGAGGGCGTCGTCCGGCAATGCCACCGCGTTTCGCCGGGCCCGGACTTCGTACTGATCGTCCAGGTCGCCGACATGGCGGCGTACCACGCCCTCGTCGAGCGGCTCTTCACGCAGGACGCCAACGTCCGCAACGTCAAGGCGTTCTTCAGCGTTCGCCGCGCCAAGTTCGAGACGCGGATCGCACTGCCCGCCGCGCCCGTCAGCGCTTGAGGATGACCAGACCCTTGAGGTACTCGCCCTCCGGGAACTCGATCGTCATCGGGTGATCCGGCGCCGCGCCGAGGCGCCCATGGATGAAGCCGTCGACTCCGGCATCGATGCCGGCGCCGGCGACGATCTTGTGGAACAGGCCCGCGTCGACGCCGCCCGAGCACGAGAACGTGAACAAGGCGCCGCCCGGGCGCAGCAGCATCAGCGCGAGACGGTTGATGTCCTTGTAGGCGCGCGCGGCGCGGTCGGCGTGGGCGACCGTCGGCGCCAGCTTCGGCGGGTCGAGGACGATCGCGTCGAACGAGCGCCCCTCGTCGAGGTACGCGCGAAGGCTCGCGTTGACGTCGGCGTCGACCGCCTCGTGGCGCGCGGCGTCGAAGCCGTTCCGCTCGACGTTGGCGGCGGCGCGCGCGAGCGCCGGCGCCGACGAGTCGATCGCCGTCACGTGCGCCGCGCCGCCGGCGAGCGCGGCGACGCTGAAGCCGCCGGTGTAGCAGTAGCAGTTGAGGACGCGCTCGAAGGCGAAGTGGCGCACGCAGTCGGCGAAGGCCTTGCGGTTGTCGCGCTGGTCGAGATAGAAGCCGGTCTTGTGGCCGCCCGCGACGTCGACCGCGAAGCGCCAGCCGTGCTCCTCGATCTCGACTTCGCTTGGCGCCGCCGCCGTCGCATCGGTCGGCGCCGGGCGCAGCCACCCCGACGCCGACCGGAGCCCCTCGCGCTCCCGCGCCGACGTGTCGCTGCGCTCGTAGAGCGAGCGGACGCCGGTCTTCTTCAGCAGCGCGTCGGCGATCGTCGCCTTCCAGCGCTCGGCGCCGGCGGAAAGGAATTGCGCCGACAGCAGCTCGCCGTAGCGATCGACGATGAGCCCGGGCAGGCCGTCGGCCTCGCCGTGGACGAGGCGCACGCCGTTGCTCGCGATCGGCCAGCGCGCGCGCGCGTCGACCGCCGCGCCGATGCGGCGCTCGAAGAAGGCGGCGTCGATGCGCTCGCTTTCGGCAAAGCTCCAGGCGCGCAGGCGGATCGACGAGAGCGGGCTGTATGCGGCCCAGGCGAGGAAGCGCCCGGCGCTGTCCTCGACCCGGACCGTCTCGCCGGCGTCGGCCTTGCCGCCGGCGACGCTGCCTTCGAAGATCCAGGGATGCCGGCGCAGCGCCGAGCGTTCCTTGCCGGGGCGAAGGCGCACCGTCTTCATCGCCCGATTCTCGCCCGGCCGCCACGGCGCGTTGACGACGAGCCACGCCGGCTCGTATAAGCGAAGTCCTCTTCACCGGAGATCGCCATGCGCGGCTCTCACACGCTGACCGTCGCTGTCCTGGCGGCCGGCGCCTCCATCTTTCTCGGCTCGTGCACGACACCCCTGTCCATCGACCGCGGCGCCCGCGCACCGCAGCTCGATGGCTTCGGCACGGTCGCGATGACGGCGACGGCCGACCCGGTGGCGCAGCGCCTGTTCGCGCGCGGCGTGCTTCAGAGCTACGCCTTCAACGACGAGGAAGCGGCGCGTGCGTACAAGGCCGCGCTCGCCGTCGACCCGCGCTGCGTCCTGTGTGCGTGGGGTGTCGCGAAAGCGGCGGGTCCGAACATCAACAACGTCGAACGCGGCGACCTGAGCGATGCGCGCCGCCATCTCGTCTGGGCGCTCCGCCATGCCGAAGGAGCAAGCGCGCGCGACCGAGCACTCGTCGACGCGTTGGTCGATCGCTATGGTGCCGAGCCGGTGGCGGGCACGCCTGCGGCCGCGGCGGCGCTGGCGACGGCGGGCGTGTGCAGCGGCCCGGGGACGGCGAAGGCCCATCCCCTCGACATCGTCTACGCCGCGCGCATGCGGACCCTGGCCGACGCCCACCCCGAGGACGTCGACGTCCTCGTTCTCTACGCCGAGGCCGCGATGATCGCGACCCGCGCCGACTGGTGGGACAAGAAGAGCGGCGCGCCGGCGGGCGAGATCGGTGTCGTCGCGGATCGGCTCGAGCGCGCGCTGCGGGCGCATCCCGATCATCCCGGGCTCAATCACTTCCTCATCCACGCGGTCGACTCGAGCCCGCGACCCGAGCGGGCGCTCGCGGCGGCCGACCGGCTCGGCGCGATCGCGCCGCAGTCGCCTCATCTCATCCACATGCCGGCGCACATCTACGTTCGAATCGGCCGCTACCACGACGCCGTCCGCGTCAACGAGGAGGCCATCGAGGCGCAGCTGCGCCAGGACTCGGCGATCGCGGCGCAGGGCTTCAAGGCGAAGAACAACTGGAACTTTCACAACCGGCACTTCCTGTGGTTCTCGGCGTTGACCGAGGGCCGCGGCGAGATCGCCCTCGAGCAGGCGCGCGTGCTCGCCGACTCAGTCGCCACGACCACGAGCGCGAACGGCGAGTTTGTGCGCGCCCTGCCGCTCCTGACGTTGGTCCGGCTCGAACGATGGGACGACGTCCTCGGTGCGGCGACGCCTTCGGGCGACGCGGGAATCGCCCGACCGATCGCCGACTACGCCGCTGGCCTGGCCCTCGTCCGGGTTGGCCGCACCGCTGCGGCGCGCCAGCGCGCGGCGTTGCTGCAGGGCGCGCTCGATGCGCCTTCGCTGCGCGGCAAGACGCTGATGGGCGAGGACCCGGCGCGCACGATCCTCGACATCCTCTCGCGCCACCTGCAAGGCGAGATCGCCCTCGCCGATGGGAACGCCGAGGGCGCGCGAGTCGTCGTCGGCGCGGGGACCGAGCTCGAGGCGGGGCTCGACGCGAGCGAGCCGCCGCTCCTCGGTTCGATGACGCGGCTGGCGCTCGGCGACCTGATGCTGCGCGCCGGCCGCTGGCCCGACGCCGAGCACGCCTACCGCGCCGAGCTGCTGGCCCAGCCGGGCAGCGGCTGGGCGCTCCTGGGCCTGCAGCGCGCTCTCGAGCGCCAAGGCCGCGCCGACGAGGCACGACGCGCCCGCGAAGACGGCGAGCGCGCCTGGGCGAGCGCCGACGCGTCGCTGCGTCTGCTCGCCCAGCGCTGATCGACCGCCGCGCGGTCGCCGCGTGCGCGAGTCTGGTCGCGCCGCGGCGCCCGCCTTCGCCGGCGCCGGCGCTACTTGCGACGCGCGCGCGGATGCGCCGCGTCGTACACCTTCGAGAGATGGCCGAAGTCGAGCTTGGTGTAGACCTGCGTCGTCGTGATGTTGGCGTGGCCGAGCAGCTCCTGCACGGCGCGCAGGTCGCCGCTCGACTGCAGCACGTGGGAAGCGAACGAGTGGCGCAGCATGTGCGGATGGACGTGCGTCGGCACGCCGGCGGCGATCGCCTGCGCCTTCAGGCGCGAGCGCACCTGGCTCGCCGTCAGGCGCGTGCCGCGGCTGCTGACGAAGAGCGCCGCTTCGTCAGCGCGGGCGATGTCGCCGCGCAGCGCGAGCCACTCGGCCAGCGCCGCCAGCGCTGGCGCACCGACCGGGACGGCGCGGCGCTTGCGGCCCTTGCCCAGGACGTGCGCGCTCGCGTCGCCGGCATCGATCCAGCCGGCCGCGGCGCCGCTCGCGACGACGTCGAGGCCGACCAGCTCGCCGACGCGCAGCCCGCACCCGTACAGCAACTCGGCGATGCACGCATCGCGCGCCGCCAGGCGCGGGTCGCTCTGCTCGTCGCGATGCGCGACCAGGGCGACGGCATGGTCGACGGACAAGGCCTTCGGCAACGGCTGGGCGGCGCGCGGCGCGCGAACGCCGTCGACCGGGTTGGCGGCGACGAGGCCGTCGCGGCCGAGCCAGCGATAGAAGCCGCGCCACGCCGACAGCTCGAGCGCGATCGAGCGCGGCGCGAGGCCGGCGCCATGCAGCTGCGCCGCCCAGCGGCGGACGTGGTGCGTCTTCGCCTCGCGCAGCGGCAACGCGAGCGATGCCGCGAATCCTTGCAGGCGAGCGAACGCATCGCCGTACATCGCCAACGTGCGCTCGGCGAGTCGACGCTCGACCTTCAGGTACTCGAGATGGCGCGCGATGTCGGCGTCCAGCGCGACCTCTGCCTCGGGCGCGACGGGGGGCGAAGGCGCGCCGGCGTCGCTCACATTTCCGGCAGCAGCCGCGTCAACGCGGCGCTCGCGACCTCGCCGATGCGAGCGAGGAACTCGGTGCCCATGTCGGCGGTGTAGCGGGTCGGGTCGGGCGATGCGAGGACGAGCAGGCCGAACGCGCCGCGCTGGCTCTCGTGATGGAGCGGGATCAGGGCGAGCGAGAGCGCCTGCGCCGGCGCGTCGAGCCATTGCACCGCCTCGAAGCCGGTGTTGACGCCGCAGTACGGCGTCGCCAGGCTGCTCGCGAAGGTCTTGACGTCGTCGCCGATCGGGCCGGCGAACGGCAGCGTCGCGAAGACTTCGGCGCCGCCCCAGACGCGGATCGCCGCCTGCGGGATCTGGAACTGGTGCTGCAGCTCGCTGACAAGCACATCGGGCAGGTCGGCGGCGTTGGCGGTCAGCATGAGCGCGCGCGTCCAGCGGTGCAGCTTGTCGGCGATGGCGACGTTGTCCTGGCCGTGCCGGATCATCTCGACGATCTGGCGCTCGAGGCCCTTGATCTTGTCGCGCAGCATTTCCATCTGCCGCTCCTGCAGCGAGACCGCGCGCTGCCCATGCGGGCTGGTCAGCTGGATGCTGCCGAGCAGCTCGGCATGGCGCTCGAAGAAGCCCGGGCTCGCGGCCAGGAAGTTGGCGATATCGGTCTCGGTGATCCCCTGCACGCCCATCGGTGTGGCTCCCTGGCTGTTGCTCATCTCGTTCGGCTTCTCACAGCTCGATCTCCCCTTCGAAAACGGTGTGCGCGGGCCCGGTCATGAGCACCGGCGCGCCCTCGCCGGCCCATTCGATCGTCAGCCGGCCGCCGCGCGTCTCGACGTCGACCTTGGCGTCGAGCAGGCCGAGGCGGATGCCGACCGCGACGGCGGCACACGCGCCGGTGCCGCAGGCGAGCGTCTCGCCAGCGCCGCGCTCGAAAACGCGCAGACGGATCGCATCGCGCGCGACGACCTGCATGAAGCCGGCATTGACGCCGCGCGCGAAGCGGGCGTGGCGCTCCAGCAGCGGCCCTTGCGTGGCGACCGGCGCCGCATCGACGTCGGCGACGAGCTGCACCGCGTGCGGGTTGCCCATCGAGACCACCGCGACGGTGACGCTGCGCCCTTCGCCCAGCTCGACCGGCCAGAGCGGCAGCCCGGATTCGACCGAGCGCGGCGCGAGCCACGTCGTATCGAACGGCACGTGCAGCGGCTCGAAGTCGGGGGCGCCCATGTCGACGGTGACGCGGCCGTCGGCCTGCTCGCGCAGCTCGAGACGGCGATTCATCGTCTCGACGACGAGCGTCTGCTTGTCGCTGAGGCCGCGCGCGCGGACGAAGCGGACGAAGCAGCGCGCGCCGTTGCCGCACTGCTCGACCTCGTCGCCGC